>OLGF01003983.1_pt1 | contig 11490 bp, 5 predicted proteins | sample 1604971 | NCBI WGS metagenome assembly OLGF01 (sample SAMEA3888902, study PRJEB22519) | human gut metagenome | biome: human gut; feature: human-associated habitat; material: faeces | place: Denmark | collected 2011 | reverse complement strand
TGTCTGCTTATAAAGATCTGAGCGATGCGGCCCGGCTGGTGTACTATTATCAGAATGCCAAGAGCATCCGCATGCAGCTTGCTTACCTGAATGAGTATCTGAATATCATCAAGGTCGACCCCGGCCTGCAGTATGTGCTGGATTCCCAGGGTATGAGTGAATACTATGGGAAAATCGACAAGATCAGCAGCACGATGGAGGACACCCAGGCGAAGCTGGTGGCTCCCAATGCGGCTATCAACACCGCTGCCCCTGACGCGACTCTGCGGGCTCTGACCAGTGCACTGATTGCCAACGCGGGCAGTGTGCAGGAGTACGCCGCCGTGACTGCGGCCCCGGTGCTGACCACTGTGCTCACTGCCGCCGGTATCGGCAAGAAGAGCGTTACCATTAATGTGACCGTGGAAAACAGCGACGGCACTAAGCAGTCCTGGAGCGCAACCAAGACCTTCAGCGACGACGAGGGCCAGAAGTATGTGACCATCGATGCTGAGAAGCGGGCTGCCATCAATGCCGCTATGGATGACCTGCTGACCAATGTGGACCTGGCCCACTATGTGGTCAAGACTGCGGCTGATATTCCCGCCGAGGGAACAAAGCTGGAGAGCGACCTGACCGCAACGGCGGTCTACGCACCTAAGACCTACACCGTAAACTTCGTGGATGGCAGCGGCCAGGCCGTGGGCGAGACCAGCTTCCCCTATGACGATCCTTCCATCGTCCTGCCCGCCTGCGACGAGACCGGCTTCCGCTATGATTACTCCATCGGCGGTCAGGTTGTCACTGCCACTCACGGCAAGTATACATTTAATATGGAAGCCACCGGCGATATGGCCTTCGATACCCTGTTCGCAAATGGCTCCTGCACCATCGTGCGCGCGAAGGTGGACACGGCCCGGGAGAAGCTTATGGCTTCCGTGGCGGCTGTAAACAAGGCTCTCGCCACCGGCGACGGCATGACCACCAACATCGACGGCCAGGAGGGCTGCCTGCGTGTAGCGGTGATCCCCTATGAGGTGGACGGCAAGCTGACTCTGGTGGTCCGCCTGGCACCCAGCACCGCTATGAAGCCCCAGTCCGCTGTGAAGGGACTGGCTGAGGAGATGCTGGACTACAACACCATCCAGGTGGGTGAGAACGACCAGTACTTCTTCAATGAGGGCAAGTTTGACCTGCAGGCCGTTGTGGACGCAGTGCTGAATAGCGGCGTGGGTATGGACACCATTCTCAATGCCATTACCCCCGAGGGTGACATCGTGGAGAGCAGCATTGAGGGAGGCAAGCTGCTGTGGACAGTCGACGACAAGGGCGGCTGCGCAGTGGACGGCGGCTATGTGAACGCCCTGAATACCATCGGAGGCCAGCTGCTGAGCGTTGACACCAAGTTTGACGGCACCCCCGTCTCCGTGGTGGTGACTATGGAGGACTTCGACCAGAACGCTTCCGCTCTGCAGAAGGCCCGCAGCAATGTCCAGAACCTGAAGGATAAGGGCATCGACGCCACCCTGGATAACGGCAGCGTCAATGTCAGTGTGAACTCCAACCTGCTCTACAAGGCACTCATGGGCTCCGCCCTGGTCCTTAACCGCGCAGATGTAAATAATGTGACGGAGGATACCTGGGACCTGTCCGAGATCGTTCCCACACTGTATCACAGCCTCATCGAGCCTGTGATGAAGGACGATCGTACCTCTACCACTACCTTCCAGAACACCCTGACTAAGCTGGGCGTTACCAAATATGATGTGACCAAGTATCAGAGATTCTTCCGCATCGCCAAGGCGATCCTGCGGGATAGCACTTTCTCCGATACTACCGGCGATGCAACCAATTTGGCCACCCAGGTGACCTTTGACATGACCAACCTGCTGGGCAAGATCAGCGACAAGGACCTGGCCGATATGGTGGCCCAGCGACTGGCCAGCAAGACCCTTAACGGCCGGGTGAGCCTGAAGCTTACCCATTCCCAGGATTATGCGGCTGTGGTTATGCACGCACAGAAGAGTGCCAGCGGCCTGGTGAAGTTTATCCCGTCCTCTGCGGACTCCTCCTTCACCGTGACCCAGAGCAACACCGCCATTGTCCTGATGGATGATTCCTGCAAGCAGATCACCGTAAACGAGGGCTGCAGCAATGTCATCATTGACCTTAACGGCCACAAGCTGGGCAAGGTCGTCAGCAGTGAGAACGATCGCGTGATCGTGATCAACAGCTACATTACCAAGGGTGGCCTGGATAATCCCGGCAATGCCACCGACGGCTCCGCTCTGGCCAAGCAGCTCTACACCGTGACCCGCTCTACCGGCGAGAACGGCGAGAACATCTCCGTATCCCTGGTGCCTGATGCCTCCCTGTGGAGAGACATGGCCAAGTCTCGCCGCAATGTACTGGCCCTGGCTGCCGAGGCTGTGTCCGAGGTGGTCATGAGCTACGGCAACGCCACCAAGAAGGTGTCCGTGAACATTAACGGCACGGATACGGTGCTGTATGACCTGCAGCTTAACGACTTTGCCGACATGGTGGATACCGCCTCCGTGGCCACCACCGGCAACCTCCTGGTAGGCTGCCTGAAGCTGGACGGCATCAACGCCCTGGCTAACGACATCATCCGCAAGCTCTCTGACTTCGATGGCATCAACAGTGCTATTGAGAATAAGGAAGACCTGGCGGCCTACACCGTCACTGCTACCGGCTTCAGCCTGAAGGCAGAGGTGACCGACAGCGATTACATCAGTGTCAGCACCGACAACGGCAAGGCCGATGTGGTGAATCTGAGCGTGAACCTGAACCAGAGCGAGCAGTACACCGGCGCCATCGACCGCATCCAGGGCATCCTCACCGTGTTGGGTGACACCCTGACCGTGGATGAAAGCACCATGGTGGAGCTGCAGAAGATCTTGGTTTCCGGCGACCGCAGCGATGTAAATGTCAGCGCCGAGGGCGCGGCCACAGTGAAGGCCTCCATCGACGCCAAGCACAATATTAACTATGTGATCTTCCCGGCTATGATCGTGGCCAACAGCCTGCCTCAGGATAGCGCACTGCGCTCGGAGCTGGTGGCGGGCATCCAGGATGTACTGGACGGCAATGGCCAGAACGCTCTGAAGACCGCCGTGGAAAAGGTGACCAGTCAGCAGCTCTTCACTGCCCTGAAGGGCTTGACCGCTAAGCCCATCTTCCAGGCGCAGGCCAATAAGCTGGGCCTGTCCATCACGCTGGATACGGAGACTACGGCGCTGATGAACTCCTTCGGCGATCTGCTGTACGCTGCCGGACGCGGCCTCAGCTACGCCAAGATCAACGGTAACTCCGGCACCTTGGCCGGACTCAAGACCGACACCTACGGCGAATACAACATCAAATGTGTTGATAAGGTCCTGGACATCACCCGGAGCGCTAAGATGCTCACCGGCACTGCCAAGGCAACCCTCAACATTGACCTGATGGCTGCCCTCTTTACCGAGGATAAGGACATCGTGGTGAAGGATCACACCGGCGCATACCTGTATAACGGCGATGTCCTGGCCGAGGCTCTGGCTGTTATCAACAGCGACACCGAGGGCGTGACCCTGGTACTGAACAACAAGACCCAGACCCTTACCGCCGATTTGGAGGTCAGCGTGCCTCTGACCATTGAGGGCCGTGCGCTGAACCTGGACGGCCATCGCTTCGTGCTTAAGTCTACCGCCGCCAGCGTCACCATGAAGGATATTACCACCGACATGGTTACCACGGATGTGGATGGCTGGTATGTGGACCTGGCCGGTGACAAGGCTTACCTGGTGCAGTTCCCGGTGAAGGCCAACGGCGAGTATTATAAGGAGCTGGATGTTGCTCTGGCACGGCTGAACGGCGAGGGCACCCTGGAGGTGTTTACTGATGTGAAGCTGAATAAGGATGTGGAGATCACCGGCACTATGACTGTCAAGGGCGCCGCTAAGATCGACCAGGCCGGATTCAACTTCGTGCTGAAGAACACCAACTCCAAGCTGGTGTCTGACGCGGCTCTGAATGTTACCACCGACCTCTCCGGCTATGAGGTCAAGCAGGACGGCTACACCTACACCGTAGTCGCCAAGACCCCGGCTGTGGTAGACAAGGGGTATCTGAAGCTGGATATCCATCCTGATGGTATCAAGGCTCCCCAGATGCAGACAGCACTGCGCAAGATTCTGAATAAACCGAACGCCACTGTTACAGTGGAAGATAGCGGCTTAACCAATGCCGGACTGGTGAAGAACGGTGCGGTCGTAATGGTAGCCGATGGCAATGAACTGTATAAATACACGATCATCGTTATGGGCGATACCAACTGCAACGGTGAAACGGATGCTGGCGATATGGTCCTGATGCGCAGACACTTCCAGGGTGTTATAACTCTGACGGGTGTTGCACGGATCGCTGCTGATACGAGCATGAACGGCGAAGTCGATGCAGGCGATATGGTTCGGAATAGAAGAAAGTTCCAGAACTGGGCCGGCTATGAATCCAAAGTGATCAAGGTTGATTTTTAACCATGCAAAAGATGAATTATTCAGAAATGTGCAGAAATGGAGAGGTGTGAAGAAATGAAATTAGGCAAAAAATCATTGCCGCTGTGATTGCGGTGGTCCTGGTGGTGACGGTTTCCATGGTCATGGCCAGCGCAGCAGACTATACTGTGAAACCCGGTGGCAGCGTGGATGTCACGCTTGTGAAAAATGTTGAAGGACTTGACGGCAGTGTTTCTTTCTCGGGCGGAGGCTCTGTGCGGTATTCCGCCAGTGAAGGCACCGTAGAAAATGGAAAGTATGCCATGGGCGGTAATGGAACGAAAACGGTTACAGCGACCGTAACGGCTCCCTCCGGCGCAAGCGTTGGCGATGTATACACGGTTTCCTTCAGTTTCAGAACCTACGATATTGACGGCAATCTTGCAGATACGGGCTCGGTATCCTACACCGTCGAAGTCGTCAGTGGCGGCAGCAGCGGCGGTAACAGCGGCAGCAGTGGTGGAAGCAGCAGCGGCGGAAGCAGCAGTAGCGGCAGTGGCAGCAGCGGATCCGCAGTGAAGGTGGATCTGAGCAAGCTGCAGGAGCTCATCGACAAGGCCTCCAACCTCAAGAAGGACGGCTATACTGCGGACAGCTGGAATAAGATGGTGGATGCCCTGACCAAGGCTCAGGCGGCCCTGTCCAGCACCAACCAGGACGAGATCGATGCGGCGGCTAAGGCCCTCGGCGATGCGCTGAACGGTCTGGTGAAGATGGACTACAGCAAGCTGCTGGATGCCATTGCCAGAGCCAAGGAGCTGGGCAAGGACAACGAGTTCAACAGCCTGTGGCTGGCGCTGCTGGATGCCCTGACCAACGGCAACCTGATGCTGGCCAGCGATGACCAGGCCCAGGTGGATGCTGCGGCCAAGCAGATCAATGACCTGATCGAGCAGCTTCTGGACGGCAGCAAGTTCTGCAACATCTCCATCCACAAGGTATGGCCCATCCTGTTCTTCATCAGCTTGGCGGCCAATGTAGTTCTGGTGGTGGTTCTGGTTAAGAAGAACGGCACCAAGAAAAAGAACCAGGTGGACAACACACCTCTGGTAGACTATGACATCAGCGACGACGAATAAACCCACATGACCTGCACCCTAAACCCGGCGGACAGCTCTGCCTGCCGGGTTTAGGTTTGCATTATGCGCAAAGGAGAAGAGAACCGTGCTTGAGCAAGATTGGAAGCGAAAAGAGTACGAAACCTGGGATGAGGCATTTCACGGTCTTGCCCCGGTGATCCGCCAGCAGTCTGTGCGTGTAGCAGCCTATACCCAGGTGCTTTTCGTGCAGGCCTGCGAAAGCGGATTCGCCGCAGACACGGAGAAGGGTCGCCAGCAGATCACCAGTAAATATGCAGATTTGGCCTATAAATGCGGTCTGTATCACCAGCTGGGCAAGGCCCTGGTGCCACCGGAATACCAGATCTGGAGAAACGATTTCACCGAGGAAGAGGTGGCGGTTTACCGCAAGTACACCACCGACGGTCGGACGCTGATTGCCTCCCTCCAGGAGAGCAGCCTCTCCGCCAAGGAAAAACGCAGCGGTCCCCAGGACATCGACACCGAGAACATCCCCTGGCAGATGCAGCGGGAGAGCTGTCAGCAGCACATGGAGCGCTACGACGGCTCCGGCTATCCGGAGGGCCGAAAGGGCGAAGACATCAGCCCCATCGCTCAGATCGTTGGGCTGGCGAAGGAGCTGGACCGGCTGGCATCGGAGACCAAGAGCGAGGACCCGTTCAAGGAGGCTTTTGAGGTACTTCTGGCCGGGGCAGACAGCCTGTGGTCAACGCAGCTTATAGCCGTGCTCCAAGCCTGCCGCAGCAAATGTCGGGGCGTGTACAACAAATATGTCCACTACACCATGACCCTGCCCAAGACCATTCACCTGGTGGATAAGCGCAAGGATCGGCCCATGGGCCTGCGCTACCGCCCCATGGTGGGCGAAGGCGACAAGGTGGTGGCCTACGAGGCCGTGCCCTGGTTCGCCTGCGCGGCAGACCGTCCAGGCGAGACCGAGACCGCCGAGGAAATGGCGGATATACTTTCCAAGGCGGAGCTGATACAGGAGGTGGGCTTTTACCTGCTGTATGAGGCGGCAGACACGGTTTTGCGTATGCAGAACTGCAAGCTGGACACCTTGGGTGTGCTGGTACAGACCTTGCCGGGATTTTTCACCCGGGAGAATCAGCTCCCTCACTTTAATGAGCTTTTTGAGGACCAGCCCATTGAGCGCAGCAAACTGATGCTCACCGTTCCGGCGGAGGATGTGGCCGGGGGCAGCAAGGGCCTGCGGGCTACGCTGAGCCGATATATCCGCAGCGGCATCACCCTGGTGCTGGATGGTTACGACCCCGGCGCCTTGTCCCTGGACGAGGTGCGGGAGCTGGGCTTCACCCATCTGCGGGTGAAGCGGGAGCTGTATATGCAGGAAAGCACGGCAGACTCCCTCACCGCCCTGCACGACATGGGCTTTACCCTGCTGGGCGGCGGTGTGGACGATACCAATGTGCAGCGCTGGCTTACCGCCTGCGGAGTTTGCGCCATGAGCGGACCTGTGACGGGCATCGTTGTGGAGGAGGACGAGCTGATCCGTGACTGCCTGCTGCAGGAGCGAAACGCATAAATTTTTATCAATCCAACATGAGCCGGAAGTATTTTTCTTCCGGCTCATTATTTTGGGGAGCATTTTTTCGGAAAAAGAAAATGCTCAAAGATGGTGACAATTCAGACAAAATTTGATGCAAATATTTGTGGGACATTTCAAAATTAACCCTTAGAAAATCATGGACAACTTGCCGTTCATACTGTATAACAAAGCTGTATTCTCATGGGTTAATATGCGCTTTTTGCCGTTTTCTGTCGGCAGCTCGCGCGAAATGGAAAATAATTCCAGGAGAGCGAACGCGCTGCGGATCAGTCGGGCCTGCCGCGGTGCGGGACGAATAAAAGCAGCATTGCGCCCACAGGGGAGGCGACCCTTTCCCGCCGGAGCATACGCAAGCGAAACAGGAGAGGGGGGCGCCCATGGCAAGGCCATTTGACCACATACCGGACGAGCTGAAGAAGGCGGCCCAGGAGCCCGCTCCTAAGAAGACCACTGGCAAGGAGACAAAGCCGGAGCCGGAAAAGGCGCAGTTCACCGCCCAGCGTCGGCACAAGCGGCCCTTTCAAAAGACCCGGGCCGGTGTGCCGCTGACCAAGGACGAGGTCAAGGAGATCCGGCGGGGGCGCAAGGCCCTGCGCAAGGAGCTGCGCAGCCGGGGCATTAAGGACAAGACCACCTTCGAGCTGTACGCCGGAGAGCAGGGGCTTTACTTCGACAAGCGCCGCGGCGGCTTTTTGCTGTGGCTGCTCCACGGGCGCGGCCTGTGGGCGGCACTGGGTCTGGCGGCGGCGGCCCTGCTGCTGTTCTTCCTGGTTTCCTCGGTGGCGAAATTGCGCGGCTTTTTCACCATCAATATGTCCGATGAGATGTTCAAGGACGGCTTTGTCCTTTCGGAAACGCCGGACTTCGCCCTACCCTCCACCCAACTCAGCAGTGAGCCAGCGGTGGATGTACCGTGCATCTCCATTGCGGAGATCGCCAAGGATGTCAACGATATTGACGGCCCCCACAACACCAATTACTTCGCCTATACCTTTTACATACGCAATGAGGGCGACAACACCGTGGACTATGTCTGGGATCTGGAGCTGACGGACGAGTCCAAGAATCTGAGCAAGGCCACCTGGGTCATGGTCTTTGAGGACGGCGCTATGGAGTTTCCGCCAAGGCCTCGTCCTCCGGCGGCCCGGAGGCACTGCCCGCCTTCGATGACAACACCCGGGGCTACCTGGACCCGCCCCTGCGCCAGTTTGTCAGGGACCCGGAGCAGTATCAGGTGATAGCCCAGCGAGGCGGCCTGACCTACTATCGGCTGGTGCCCTCGCCCTTCGTGGCTGCGGACATAGTGCAGCAGGGCGGGCAGCAGAGCGTGGCCCCCGGCGATGTACACAAATATTGCGTGGTGGTTTGGGTAGAGGGCGACGACCCCGACTGCACAGACGAGCTGAAGGACGGCCACCTGGGCCTGGCCTTCCAGTTCCGCCTGGTGGACGAGGAGCGCGACACCGGCCCCGGCTGGCTGGACTCCATGACCCAGTTTTTCAAGAAGGAAGACTGAGTAGAGACTGTCATTGCGAAGCCGACGGGGGGATTCTTCTTAGGCAAGGGCGGCAGAGGATTCCCCATTATAATACAGTGTGTTCTCCGCGCCTGCCGGGCGGTGGGTGGCGGTGCATAGTTCTCACCGGGAACTGAAATCACGGGAAATTGCAGAAAGGAGAAGTGTTTTATTGAAAATTGTGCGAACAAATTTGCGCAAGTGAATTTGTTTTCACCGCTGATTTGCGAAAGTGCAGGTTGACCGTGCGGCTTTCAATAAGCAAATCTCTTCGTTCTGCAGATAGACGGGATTTGGCTCTGCTGTGGAATGTATGCAAAAAATTTCCGGCGGGAAGTAAACACGCAAGTCAAGGAAAGGAAGATCTCTATGGAAAACAAAAAGACAACGGAGTTGATGAGCCGCAAGAGTACGCTGAAGTCCAAGCTCATGGCCGCTGTGTCCATGCTGCTGGTCTCGGCCATCATGGTCAGCGTGACTACCTACGCCTGGTTCATCCTCTCCACGGCCCCGGAAGTGAAGGGCATGAGCACCACCGTGGGCTCCAACGGCGCGTTGGAGATGGCACTGCTGGATAATGCGACGGGTAAAGATTTGTCCAAGATTACGAGTGCTGTGGGTGATTCCAGCGCCAAGCGAGGCGTGGTTGCGTCCAATAAGACTTGGGGTAACTTGGTGGACTTGCAAGACGCCTCTTACGGTCTTAGCGGCGTTACGCTGTATCCTGCCCGGTTGAACTGGGCAGAGGGTAGTAACAATACCTTGGTTTCCCGCAACAATCTGCTGGCTTATGCGCAGTATGGCACCGATGGCCGTATTGCAGACCTGGTTGCGGCCAGCTCTGGTACTCATGTTACCGGCGGATTTGCGGCGAATCCGGACTCTTATGGCGTTCGTGCCATTGGTACAGCTAAGGCTCAGGCTGCCGAAGCAGCGGCACTGGAAAGAGCCCAGGCCAGCTATGCCAATTTCATGTCTGCTGCATCAAGTAAAGCAGTGGGCGCACTGAATAGCTCTGCGCAGTCGATAGCTGACATTGCAATCACACGCGGCACAAAAACCGGCGATGATGAGGTTTATACCAAGGACCAGTTGGCTAATATGAAAACTGCTTTGGCTGGTCTGCATGATGCTACCGATGATATTGAAACGGCGCTGAAGTGGGCTGCTGTGGCTAAAGCTGCCAGCGAGAACGATATTATCACCATTGATAAAGTTGATTTGACCAATGATACAAATTACAAGAATTTGCAGACTCTTGTCCAAAAGATTGAGGCACAGCAGACTGCGGCCAATAATCTTGCAGACAAAGCAACCTATAAATGGGATGAAATTGGCTCGATTTTGAGTGCTCTGTTGAATGTTGAAGGCATTACAATTGGCGAAGGTGATAATGCAAAGACAAGCAATGAACTCAAGAATATGAAGCAGAATGACATAAACGGACTGCTTGATTGGTGGGACAAATTGGGAACTGTCGCCGTATTGAATGTTAAGGGAGGCCTGTTTTCTGAAACCGCTGATTTCGTAGATATGATTTCCTCTACTGAGAAGGCGCATATCAGCCTTGAGACCCAAATCCTAGGTCAGACTGTACACAAAGAAAAAGATGCAATCATCAATGCAAATAAGACTATCAGCGGCGATGCATATTTGGTCGCATTGAAAGCGCTTGTGAATGGATATAAGTACACGCCCGCAGAGGGTAGCGAGGATGACTCGAAGCCCTTCATCAACGATACTTATGGTTACGCTGTGGACCTGGCTTTCCGTTCCAATGCAGCCGGTGAGCTGCGTCTGAGCGATGTTGCAAAGAGAGTTTCCGGCAGCAGCGATCCCGCGCTTGATGGTGATGGTTCCTACTTCACGGCCAATGCTGGCGCCGATACGGACGCGCTGGCTGCTCTGCGCATTGCCTTTGTGGACAAAGACGACAAGGTCCTGGCTGTTGGTAAGCTGGATATGAGCGGCACAAACAATAAGTATGCGATTCATCTTTATAGTTTTGAAGTCGCCAATGGTGTACTGACGGTGACGGATACTCAGATTGATAACGACAAGATCCTGGATCTGACGGCTAACAAGGCTGTTGCCCTGACCGCTGTGGTGTTCATGGATGGCGATGCTACCAGCTTCGCCCAGGGCGAGGCTTCCGGCACCCTGAACCTGCAGTTCTGCACCGATCAGCCGCTGACTGCCATGGATTACAACAACTACGCCACCGCTGGCCTGACCTTCGATGATACTGTAACCACCACTGCAACGATGGGTACGACACCTTCTCCCATTGCTGCTCCCACCAAGATTTTTATGGCGGGTAAAGAACTCACGGATGTTCAGAAGAAAACTGTGACCTGGGCTGGCAATAATAATGAGGTCGCTACAGTTGAAGCGAATAGCGGTAAAGTGACAATTATAAAGGACGGCAAAGTGACCATTACTGCCACCTATAAGGACAATAGTGGTACACATACCGGCTCTTATGAACTGGTCATTAACCCTGCATCCGGCGCCTAATCCATCGTAGGAAAACCCTAATCGTATATACCCCCAGCGGCGCCTCGCATGAGGTGCGGGGCGCCGCTGATTTTTCCGTTCCCCCGCTCCCTGTCATTCCGAGACAGTGACCGATGTCACTGTCGTGGGAATCCGTAATACCCTTTGCACGGGGAAAGAATACGGATTGCCACACCAGTGTGCACACTGGCTCGCAATGACACGGTTTTTACATGGTGTGCGGGGATGAATCCCCCAGTCACGGCTCCGCCGTGCCAGCCCCCTTTACGCAAGGGG
>OLGF01003980.1_pt1 | contig 11499 bp, 9 predicted proteins | sample 1604971 | NCBI WGS metagenome assembly OLGF01 (sample SAMEA3888902, study PRJEB22519) | human gut metagenome | biome: human gut; feature: human-associated habitat; material: faeces | place: Denmark | collected 2011 | reverse complement strand
TATACAGTTCCATCCAGACATTTCACTCCTTCTGGTGTCAGCCGTTTGCTGTACGGTTCAAATGGTCCGTCCGGCTTTGTGCTGCGCAGTGCATAGCATCCAATAGGGTCTTTGTCAGAACCAAGTGTCGCTACCAGATAGTAATATCCGTCTTTTTCCACACATTCCGGTGCCCAGTACTGCTTGTCTGCGAAGAATCCTTCCGGCCGGTGAAATATTTCCTTCGGACCTTCCCAGTTTTCCAGATCCTCACTGATATAGCAGTCGAATCCATCCCCGTAACTCCAGGTTGTGGCACTTCTTGTGCCATACATATAGTATTTTCCTTCTGCTTTTATAATGTAAGGATCTCTTATATTAATGTCATTTAATTTCATGTATCTGTCCTTTACTCTACCTGTTGATTTTATTACTCACATCTGATTATTTATTTTGCGGTCTGCTGTCTGGTCTGTTTCGCCTGCTCTAATTTTTCCTTAAACATCTTCACTTCCACAAATTTGTAACTGTTTGCGGTGTAGATCAGGAATGCCATAACAACGATACCGTTGATCACGGTCTGTACCGAAGAAGATGCACCCAGTTTTGCCAGACCGGATACAAGGATTGCCTGTGAAATAGCTCCCATATAAATACCGATTGGATGAGAACTGTATTTTGCAATGGCTCCACCGATGAAGAACGGAAGGAATGCTGTCATAAAGTATGTAGAACTTCCCAGTCCTGTCTCCGGGGAAACGGAGCCAAATTTACTGATATAGACAACACCTGCAAGTCCCAGCAACGCGCCTGCGATAATATAACAGATCAGTGCATTCTTTTTCTCATTGATACCTACATCCGTTGCAATCTTCTGACCGGAAGCAAGAGCCGCACGGTTATATCCGAACTTGGAATGATCCCACAAAATGACCAGCACCGCCAGTACCACAATGATCAGGATCAGCGCACCCGGCATTTTTGCAAATACCAGCATGTGAGATTTTCCAACTAATTTGATACCTTTTGCACGATTCAGCATAAATGCAATGGCTTCGTATACAATCGCCAGACCAAGGGAAGATACCATTGGCGGCAGTTTCAGTGACACATAAATGATACCGGAAGCCAGTCCGATGATCATACCGACAAGTACGGTGACGATCAGCAGTCCTGCTGCTCCCATGTGATGATTTTTTGCAAAATTTCCACCAATGATGATGGCCAGGATCATAGTTGCACCAAGGGAGAAATCAAAACGTCCGCTTGTAATGTTGATTCCCAGTGCTAACGCAAATAATCCGGAATATACGGAAGTATAAAGGATGTACTGAAAATCAGCTGCGGTACCAAACGGTCCTTTTCCGGTCACTGCACATAACGCATAGAAGAACACGAACATGATCACTGGTATCATGATAGTCATGATAATATTTTTTCCTATTTTTTTTGCCATTTTCATCCCCTCCTATCGTGGCAGCAGCTTTGTTCGGTAACTAAAGCTGGAGATAAATACAACAACGATAAACACGATACCACGGCAGATCTGAACCTGTCCGGTGGACAGTCCCATGATCGTCAGACCACTGTTTAATACAGTGATGGTAGCTGCACCGAGGATACCAGCGCTTACTTTACTTCTCGGTCCACCGGAAAGCGGCATACCGCCAAGTACCAGAGCGATCATGACATCATTACCAACGGAACCTGCAGTGGTTCCGCTGATGGAACGGGTACGCAGTACAAGCAGGAAAGCTGCAATGGCAACACCTACAGCTGAGATCAGGAAACTTGCAATGGTTGTTTTTCTGATATCAATACCGGACTGTCTGGCTGAAATCTTATTTCCACCAAGGTTTTTCACGCGGATACCCATGGAGGTGAAATTAAAGATAAAAATGCAGGCAATCAGGAATGCAACAATACAGATTACATTAATAATGGTCATCTGTGTAGTCGTCGGATTAAATATTTCTTTGCCGGCATCTACAAGTTTGATACTGGATTTGTTTCCAATGATAACTAATACTACGGAAGACAGTACCGAACCAAGTACAATGGTAAAAATGAAAAACGGAACGTTTACGGTTGCTGCAAAAATACCTTTTACCAGGCCGAAAGCGATAGCCACTGCCACAATTGCAATGGTACCAAGTACAAGGCTTCCGGTTTTGACACAAACCAGGGCACCAACTGCCGCGGAAAAACAGATACATCCGCCCAGGGACATATCAAAATAACCGCTTCCGAATACAAATACTGCACCCAGCGCTGCCAGAGCCGTTACAATGACGGAATTGATCAGTGCCTGGACATTTCCGGAAGAAAGCAATGCTCCGCCTGTTAGTGCTTCGAACAAAATGATAACTGCAACGAGGCCAATATATGGAGCAAGGTTGCCAATAATTTTCGCATAATCTTTTTTATTTTCTTTCTGATTCATAGCCCTCTCCTTATATCATGACATTGATGATCTCATTTTCACTGAGATCTTCACTTCGGAAAAACTCGCCGGACTGATTACCGTTTTTCAGGATCAGAAGTCTGTCGCTCATACCGATCAGTTCCTGTAATTCCTCCGAAATAATCACAATGGATTTTCCCTGTTTCTTCATCTGGTAAATCAGCTGATACATGGCTGCTTTTACACCGATATCAACGCCTCGGGTCGGACAGTCCAAAATCAGGATGTCACAGTCACGACCCACCCATTTACCAAATACGACTTTCTGCTTGTTACCACCGGACAGATACTGTACGTCCTGGGTGATAGAATAACATTTGATAGAAAGCGCTTCTTTCTGTTTATTGACATAATCCGTGCAATCCTTCGGACTTAGGTAAATGCCTTTTTCCAGTTTGTCATAACCGGCTGCCAGAATATTATCTTTGATGCTTTCCGCCAGAACCAATGCCTCCTGATCACGGTTTTTTGATACGTATCCATAGCCGTGTAACAATGCACATCTTGGAGAAGTGATCTCATCGCCGGTTTTCATATCGGTAACTTTACCTTCTAAGATTTTCTCCTCACCGAACAGCGCACGGCCTAATTCATGCATACCACAGTGAGACAATCCGCCGATGCCAAGAATCTCACCCTTATGTAACTCCATGGAGAAATTCATCAGCATTCCGGTACCTGTAGTGACATCTTCCATCTTCAGTACCACTTCATCACTGACCGGCGTACCGTAATCGCTTCGATAATAATCTCCCTGCATCTCACGGCCAACCATATATTTCTTGATGTCATCCTCATTCATCTCTTTCTTGGAAAGTGTGGTGATGAGCTCTCCATCACGCAGTACCGTTAAGGTATCGCAGGTCACCATCAGTTCTTCCAGGTCATGGGAAATAAAGACAACGGCTTTATTTTCTTCTTTCATTTTTTTCATAATGCCGTAGATGATGTCACGTCCTTTCTGGGACAGTGCCGTGGTTGTCTCATCTACTACCAGCATTTCCGGCTGCTGATAAACCGTTTTCGCGATCTCAACCAATTTACGATCCTGCATATTCAGGGAATCAATCGGTGTACTCGGATCCACACCCTCAAATCCAATGGCGTCCAGTGCTTTTTTTGCTTCTGCATTCATCGCTTTTTTATTTACAATTCCGAATCTCGTGAATTTCTTTTCATTTCCAAGAAAAATGTTTTGCGCAACAGAAATACCGGAAACGGTTCCCTGCTCCTGCACGATCATTCCAATTCCACAGGCCGCACCCTCAATCATGGTCGACGGTTTGTGCGGCTGGCCTTTAAAAAACATTTCTCCGCTGGTTGCAGGCTGCATGCCTGCTGCAATGGATGTGATGGTGGATTTACCGGAACCGTTTTCACCGATCAGACCGGTGATCTCGCCGCGGTAAACTTTAAAATCAACGTTATCCAATGCCACCGTAGGGCCAAAATGTTTTGTTAATTTCTTTGCTTCAAACAGCAATTCCCTTTCCATACAAATCTCCTGACTATGTTCGAAAAAGTTCCCGGAATAAGGCACCGGAGGCGGTGGATATTCCGGGAATGTCTCAACATTACTAATCTAATTTACTTTTTGCAGCACTCTTATTTCATGCAGTTCTCTAATGTTTTTTCCAGATAGAAGTTGTTGATATCATCCTGTGTCACACCGTCTGTGAAGTCACAGAGAATCTCTGTCATGTCATCCGCTGTTACATAGTAATTTCCTTCATCATGGAAATCATAGATTGCATTGTATGTATCAGCATCCTGGATCACCCATCTCTGAATCTCGCATGCAAGATATCCTTTGTCTCCTTTTACCACATCCGCATGTCCTGTTACTGCATTCATGATCATTGGGAAGGCCTGTCCTGTAACGATCTCAGGGCACTCATATAACTCCATGGAGATCACGCCGTCTGCGAACAGATCAGATAAGGAACCGTCCACACCACCGACACCGGCAATCTTTACATCGTCTTTTCCTGCATCAGAAAGTGGCTGAGCCCATACTTCGAACCCGGAGAAGGAGCATGCAACTGCATCGTAATCTTTTGAAATTGCATTGGACTGAGCAGCTGCGAAATCATCAGTTCCCGGCCATCCTGCGATGGAATCCTGTTTTTCATCCCACTGAATATCACTTCCGTTTGCCTGTGCTGCTGCGATACCATCTTTAAATCCTTCTAAACGATCGATGAACATCTGGATACCCATCTGGTCTCCACCGGAGCAGTATACAACGTGTTTTGCACCCTGATCTGCCAGATTCTCAGCCATAGAATAGCCAAGTAAGTAATCGCCGCCTTTGGTGGCATCTACATTCTCATCACTTCCAACCGGCTGGAATCCGCCAAGGTAATATTCGTTATCGGCATATTTTTCATCCAGACCACGCTCGCAGCCCCAATAGTACATCTTGTTCTCTGTAACTTTATCTACGATTGTCTCTCCGGAACAGTTATATCCGCCAATGTAACCAACACAGCCTGCAGATGCGCAGGACTCTGCAAATGCAAGCTCGTCCTCAGCGTTTGAGATACTCTCTGAGAACATGAACTCTACATTGTAGTAGTCTTCCAGATCCTTGAAGTAATCCATGTAAGCGATAACAGTTGTATCGGTTGTGTCATATACCTCTACACCAATCTTTACTGTCTCTGCCGGCCAGGAGCCATCCAGTTTTGTATCAGAAGCATCTGCCTTCGCATCGGTTGCTTCATTTGCAGCTGAATTTGCTGCCCCATTGTTGTCTGATGCAGAACCACAGCCTGCAAGTAAACCTGCTGCCATTGCTCCAACCATAAACAGTGATACTAATTTCCTTTTCATAAATTTTTCCTCCTCGATTTGTTTGATGAGTTTATTTTAACAGTAGGGCTTTTTTCTATCCCTCCCTTATTTTTTTGTTTTATTTACGTTTCTTCCTGTTTACTCATTTTTTACAGTTGCCATTTTCTATGTTTTTTTCTATAATATTTGCATAAAATATATTGTTTTTTCGTTTTTTGTGAATTATCGTTAATTTAAGGAGATTTTTTTGTATGGAACGCCAATTACTTACTTCTGATTCCAATTATTTTGAGCACGCCATCATAACAACCGCAGAAAATGAGCTTCGTATGAACGATGCTTTTGAGCTCTGCATTCTGCTACAGGGGGAATGCCATGTGCGCTCTTACGAAAAGGATATTTTAATAAAGGAAAATGATATCTTTTTCTTTCCCTCCCAGGTGCCCTACTCCATCGAATGTCATGGAAACAGCATCACCTATTACCAGATCCGCATTTTTGACCGCTATCTGGAATTATTTTATCCGGAACCATCCGCATTCATTATGAGACTTACAGCCTTACCCGCAGTGAAAACAAAACACTTTATGATAAGCTTTGCAACCGCATGGCTTCCGTCCTGTTTCTCTCCCTGTCAGACCATCCGAACCGCAGTCTGGAACAGCTGACAGACTTAAATCACATGCTGCTGTCCATCGACAAAGAATATGAAAAAGAATCTTCTTCCCAAAATAGCCGCTCAAACACGGAGATCACCCGGATCAACCAGATTCTTACCATCGTAAAAGAACATTACCGGGAAAAACTCCGTCTGGAAGACATCAGCGCCATGCTGGGCTTTCACCCACAGTACTTCAGCAGCTACTTCACTTCCGTTTTTCATGAAAAATATACGGACTATATCAACCGCTACCGTGTCAACCAATCGCTCCAGGATCTGATCTATTCTCAGAAGACTCTGCTGGACATTGCACTGGATCACGGTTTCCAGAGCAGCAAATCCTACTGTAATTCTTTTAAAAAATATTACGGGGAGCTTCCGAGTGCCTACCGCCAGACACACCGGCGTGCAGCTGATTTCGATTCTGAATCTGCAAAGGATTCCCTGATCCAGCAGGCCGGCTTTTTATACAGCTATTATGTAAAACTGAAAAACCGGACAGATGAGTCCATTTATCAGCCGGAATACAAAGAAGAAACACCGGTACCGCTGTCCCTTGAACTTTCCATGAAACACCCGGAAATCATTGCCACAGACCGTCGCATCCGTTCCATCTGCATAAGTTCCCTCTCCTTTATTTTGCAGGATGACGTCTACCATCAGCTGGAACTTCTGAAAAATACCACCGGTTTTACCTACGTTCACTGCCGGGATATTTTCAGTGATTATTTTCAGGTGTATACCGAACCATTTCCGGATTCTGTCATGTACTTTTTCGGAGATCTGTCCCGTGCACTGGATCGTATTTTGTCCCTGGGACTAATCCCATTTTTGGAAATCGGATATATGCCTTCGGATCTGTCCTCTTTTGACAGCCATCTGTACTACAGTTCCCATCCGCAGGTGAGTCCGCCAAAAGATATGAAAAAATGGAAAGATCTGGTCCGCGCCTTCCTTCTGCACTGCAAAGCTACTTATGGAGAGGCAATCTATCAGTGGAAGTTTGATTTCTGGAATACCGCCAACCTGAATATGAAGAATGGTTACTGGGGCGGTACCAAAGAAGAATTTTTTGAACTGTATAAAGAAACATGGGATGTTTTTCAGGAAGTAGATTCCAGGTTAACCATCGGGACACCTAACTTTTCCCTGCCTGACGGTATTGACTGGTATGAAGACTTTCTGGATTTCTGCAAAAAAGAAAGCATTATGCCAAGCCATCTGGCCATCCATATCTATTCCTGCATGGATAACCTGAATGACTTTCATGGCATTTTCCCGTACCCGGAGACCTCCTATAACTACCTGTCTCTGACCACGCGAGAGTTTATCAACAATTTGATTTACTTTCTGGGACGTGTATCAAAAAAACATGGATTTGAGAATTTGCCAATCATTGCCTCTGAATGGAACATCACGTACTATCTTTCCGATCTGATCCGTGATACTGCATTTATGGCTACTTATATTGCGCATACTTATATCCAGACGATATCCACCATCGACGGGCTCAGTTTTTCCTGTCTGTCAGATATCAACGATCAGTTCCGTCCATCTTCCCTTTTATTTAATGGAGATGAAGGACTTTTTACGTATCAGGGCATCCCAAAACCGGCTTATCACGCCTTTTCGCTGCTGCATAAACTGGATGCGCAGGTGGTGGACTGCGATGCAAACTCCTATATTGTCACCCGCTCCTCCCGCGGCTTTCATGTGCTGGTCTACAACATGGCAGAATATGACAAGTTACCGAAGGATCAGATTTTGAGTTACATCACCCCGGACCGCCGTTATCAGATATTTCGGAACACGGTACCGATCCACTTTCATGGTGTTTTTCATGTAAAGCAGGGCTCCTACACGATAAAAACCTACACCTTTGACCGAAAGCACGGTACTTTTTATGATATCTGGCTTCTGATGGGAAAACCGCAGCAACTGTCACAGGAAATGGTCGACATGCTGAAACGGAATTCCTATCCATTTATGCACTATGAGCGGAAACATGACACCTCTCTGTTGACTTTGGATGCCACAATTTCCGCTCATGGAATTACGTTATTTGAGGTAAAACTTGTGTCTTAGTTTTCACCTGTTATTACAATACTTTTTCTACCGCAGCTTTCCAGCCGGCATACTTCTCATTTCTTTCATCTTCCATCATAGCCGGCTGAAACTGCTGTCTGGCAGAGTGATGCGTCAGCAGCTCCATGGTATACAATCCATACGTGATTCCCGCCATAAGAGCTGCACCAAGGGCGGAAGATTCCTCACAGTCTGGCAGACACACAGGTGTCTGCAACATACTGCTCTGAAATCTCATCAGATACTCATTTTTCGTCGGTCCGCCATCCACACACAGTCCTCTTACCGTCACTCCATCTTCTGCTTTCATCATTTCCACCACATCTGTGATCTGGTATGCGATGGATTCCAGTGCCGCCTTTACGATTTCCCGTTTTCCTGTGGTACGGCTCATACCAAAAAGGATTGCTTTTGCCTCCGGTTTCCAATAAGGTGCACCAAGGCCCGAAAACGCTGGAACCAGATACGTCTGATCCTTGGGATTTGCCGCTTCGGCCAGCTCCTGTGTCTCTCCCGGCGAAGTAATCAGACCGATTTCTTCCTTCAACCAGGTAATGACTGCTCCGGTATAGTTAATATTTCCTTCCAGCACATAGGATACTTTACCATGCAGTCCCCAGGCCAGTGACGTAACAAGCCCGGATTCTGATAAAACTGCTTTTTTTCCGATGTTCATCATGACAGAAGAACCTGTGCCATAAGTTGCCTTCACCATGCCTTTTTCCACACATCCCTGACCAAACAAAGCCCCCTGGGAATCACCGATCACTCCGGTGATCGGTATCGGCTGTTCCAGATACCCTTCAAAATCCGTATATCCGTAAGAAAAACTGGAATCACAGACCTTCGGCAGATTCTCTGTATCAATGTCAAACCAGCCACAGATTTCTCTGTCCCATTCCAGCGTATGAATATTAAACAACTGGGTTCTCGATGCATTGGAATAATCCGTCGCGTACACGGCACCCTTTGTCAGTTTGTAAAGCAGCCAGGTATCAATGGTTCCAAGACATAGATTTCCTGCCTCTTTCGCCTTTTTTACTGCCTCCACCTGTTCCTGAAGCCAGGCATATTTGGATGCCGGGAAATAGGGAGACAGGTTCAGGCCTGTTTTTTCCCTGATCTGCTCCGCCACCCCCTGTGCTCTGATCTGAGCGCAGATTTCTTCTGCCCGGGCGCATTGCCACACAATGGCATCAGCAAGTGGTTCCCCGGTCTCTTTCTTCCATGCCGCAGAGGTTTCCCGCTGATTACTGATACCAATGCAGGCGATTTCTTCTTTTGAAATACTAGATGCTTCTACCACATTTTTTACTGCCTGGATCGTATTCTGATAAATTTCTGTCAGATCATGGGATACCCAGCCTTTTTCATTGATCCACTGTGTGTGTGGCAGATCCTGTCTGCACACAAGATGACCTTTCGTATCAAAAAGAATCGCTTTCGTTCCCTGGGTACTCTGATCGATGGCAAGTACATACTTTTTCTCCATATGCAGCGCTCCCTACAGATTCCGTTTCACAGTGTCAGCAATGCCTTCTGCGTTCATTCCGTAATAATCAAATACCTGACTGGAAGTTCCCGTGATCACCGGCGCATCCGGAAGTGAAATCGATACTACTTTACGTGGGCATTCTCTTCCCACTACCTGACTCACCATGGAACCTAGGCCGCCGTAAGGCGCATGTTCCTCCACGGTCACTACCAGTTTTGCTTCCTTTGCCGCCTCGATCACGGCTGCCTCATCCAATGATTTCACGCAGTACATATCCAGTACCGTTGCATGAATTCCCTCGTTTTCCAAAAGTTTCGCAGCTTCTATGGACGGGCGAACCATCTCCCCACAGGCCACGATCAGCACGTCTTTGCCCGCTCCGATCCTAGTGGCCCGGTTCATTTCAAACGGACAGTCTTTTTCACTGTAAATATCTTCCACCGGATTTCTTCCCACACGAATATATGCCGGAAGTTCATCCTGCAGCAATGCCTCTATCAATTTTGCCGTCTGAAAACGGTCACTTGGCAGATACACCCGCATGTTTGGAATGGCAGATAATGCCGCAATGTCCTGTGCGGAGTGATGGCTCATTCCCAATGCTCCGTAACTGATACCTCCACTGATACCGATCAGTTTTACATTCGTGTTGGAATATGCCACATCGATCTTACACTGCTCATAACTTCTCGTAGATAAAAAGCAGGCTGGAGATGCCGCAAAAGCCTTTTTTCCACAGTGTGCAAGTCCTGCTGCCACACTGACCAGATCCTGCTCTGCGATTCCCATTTCCACAAACTGCTCCGGAAACGCAGCCGCAAAAGGAGCCAGAGATGCCGATCCTCTCGAGTCACTGCAGAGTACCACGATATTTCTGTCTTTCTCTGCTTCTTTCATCAATACATCACAGATTGCTTTTCGGTTTGGTATCTTATTCATGTTACAGCATCTCCTTTCGTTCCTCAAAATCCTTCATGATCTGTTCATATTCTTCTTTGGAAGGCACATGATGATGCCAGGAAACTTTGTCTTCCATCACAGAGGAACCTTTTCCTTTTACGGTATTTGCGATCAGAACAGTGGGCTGTCCTTTTGTACTTTTTGCCTCCTCAAATGCAACATGTAATTCACTGACACTATTTCCATTCACCACATCGATCACATGCCAGCCAAAGCTGCGAAACCGTTCATGAAGATCCTCATGTCCCATCACATCTTCCGTATTTCCTGAAATCTGCAGATGGTTTCTGTCCACCACCGCACAGAGATTATCCAACTTATACTGATGCGACGCCATGGCAGCTTCCCATATCGATCCTTCCGCCAGCTCACCGTCTCCCATCACGGTATATACCCGGCTTGCCCTGTCATCCATTTTTGCAGCAAGTGCCATTCCCACACAGACAGGAAGTCCATGTCCGAGAGAACCGGAATTCATCTCAATCCCCGGCAGTTGATTGTTCGGATGTCCGATATATGCAGAACCAAACTGGCTGAATTGCTGGATTACTTCATTAATATCCAGAAATCCTTTTTTGGCCAGTACTGCATAATAAGCTTCCACCGCATGGCCTTTGCTCAGGACAAAATAATCACGATTCGGATCTGTCATATTTTCCGCAGAAATATGCATCTGGTCAAAATACAGGGTGACCAGCGTCTCCATCACACTCATATCCCCGCCGATATGTCCGCCATTTCCGGCCATGATCATATTTACCACATCTTTTCTGAGATCGTATGCCAATCTGCTCAATTCATGTTCTTTCACTTTCATAAGAAACTCCTTTCTCTGCTAATTCTCGCCTCTCAAATATGCTTTGACATCCTCTTCGATCGGATCATAGAAATCCGGTGTGATTCCGATGTACTTGCATGCCTCATACAGCACCGGAACAACATTTTTGTGAATGCCGACACAGTGGTGAATATATGGGCCTTCCACAATTTTTGCCTCCAGACGTTTGATATTCTGAACTTCTACCCAGAGATAGGTACCCATTCCCTTCGGTCCGTCAA
>OLGF01003969.1_pt1 | contig 11540 bp, 10 predicted proteins | sample 1604971 | NCBI WGS metagenome assembly OLGF01 (sample SAMEA3888902, study PRJEB22519) | human gut metagenome | biome: human gut; feature: human-associated habitat; material: faeces | place: Denmark | collected 2011 | reverse complement strand
TTGCCCTCATCAGTCAGCGGGCGGGGCCGCTGACAGCTTCCCCCGAGGGGGAAGCCGCTCGTTCCCAAAAGTCTCTCTTTCACACGAAAGGGAGGCTTTTTTATTTACAACCTATGGACGTAACTGCAATTTTATGGTATACTATATCGGTTAAAGTGGGGAGGTATAGGACTATGCGCGTTTTGGGCATCGACCCGGGGTATGCCATTGTGGGCTGGGGCGTTGTTGAGTACATCAGCAACCGCTTTGCCCCCATCGGCTACGGGGCGGTCATCACCGAGAAGGACACGCCCTTTGAACAGCGCCTCGTTGAAATTTATGAGAGCGTATTCGACATCTGCAAGCGCTACCAGCCCGAGGCCCTCTCCATCGAAAAGCTGTACTACCAGCACAACCAGACCACCGTCATCGGCGTGGCCGAGGCCCGCGGCGTCATTCTGCTGGCCGCGGCGCAGTGCGGCGTGCCGATCTACGAATACACACCCATGCAGGTCAAGCAGGCCATCACCGGCTACGGCAAGGCCGTGAAGAAGCAGATTCAGGAGATGACCCGCATAATGCTGCACCTCGAGTCCGTCCCCAAGCCCGACGATACCGCCGACGCCCTCGGCATGGCGATTGCCCACTGCCATTGCAGCCGCAGCCGGTTGATGGGGACACCGGTGAGATAATCCCTTGCCTTCCCCCAAGTGGGGGAAGGTGGCCCCGCAGGGCCGGATGAGGGATGAGGTTTCCGCAATCACCCATTTGCGTGCGGTACCCGACAAGCTGCCCCTCATCCGCCCTCGGACACCTCCCCCAAGGGGGAAGGCTTTCCACCATACAAAAGAAGGATACACCATGATCTACTGCCTTACCGGAAAAATCATCAAGAAAACGCTGGATTCCGTCGTCATCAGCTGCGGCGGGGTCGGCTATTTTGTCCAGATCCCCGCCACCACCGGCGAGGCCCTGCCCCCCGCCGGGCAGGAGGGGACCGTTTATACGATTATGAACGTCACCGAGAACGACGTCTCGCTCTACGGCTTTGCTGCCGAGGAGCAGCGCGACTGCTTTAAGATGCTGACCGGCGTCACCGGCGTCGGCCCCAAGGCCGCGCTGTCCATCCTGTCCATCATGACGCCGGAAAAAATCGCGCTGGCCGCGTCCAGCGGCGACCACAAAGCGTTCACCAAGGCCGCGGGCGTCGGGCCGAAGCTGGCCCAGCGCATCACGCTGGAATTGAAGGACAAGGTCGGCAAGGGGCTGGCCGCGGGCACGGGCTTCTCCGGCAATGTTGCCGCCCCGGCCCCCAGCTCTGCGCCCGCGCAGGCCGTCGCCGCGCTCGTCAGCCTGGGCTATGCGCCGTCGGACGCTGCCGCCGCCGTAGCCCGCGTCGACGAGACCCTCTCCGTGCAGGAGATCATCACCATCGCGCTGCGCAGTCTGTCGCGCGTGTAACAGAAGGGGAGTGCCGAATTGAACCAGGAATACACCGTGGACCCCAGCCGTCTCGTCAGCCCCGATATGACCCCCGCCGACACGGAGGAAGTCAGCCTGCGCCCGAAAACCCTGGACGATTACGTCGGTCAGGAGAAGGCCAAGGGCAACTTAAAGGTCTATCTGCGGGCGGCGCAGCAGCGCGGCGAGCCGATGGACCACATCCTGCTCTACGGCCCGCCGGGCCTGGGCAAAACCACGCTGGCCGGCATCGTGGCGCAGGAGATGGGCGTACAAATTCGCATCACGTCCGGCCCCGCCATCGAGAAGCCCGGCGACCTGGCCGCCCTGCTGACGAACCTACAGGAGGGCGACATCCTCTTTATCGACGAGATCCACCGCCTGTCGCGTCAGGTCGAAGAAGTTCTGTACCCGGCTCTCGAGGATTTCGCGCTGGACATCATGATTGGCAAGGGGCCGAGTGCCCAGAGCATCCGCATCAATCTGCCGCGGTTCACGCTGGTGGGTGCCACGACCCGCGCGGGCCAGCTGACCGGGCCGCTGCGTGACCGCTTCGGCATCCTGCTCAAATTAGAGCCCTACAGCCCCCGGGAGCTGGGCCGCATCATCCTGCGCAGTGCGGGCATTCTGGGCGTGCCCATCACCGAGGAGGGCGCGCTGGAGCTGGCCCGCTGTGCCCGCGGCACGCCGCGTATCGCCAACCGTATGCTCAAGCGCGTGCGCGACTTTGCCACCGTACAAGGCGACGGCACAATTGACGAGGAGACCGCCATTGCCGCCCGCAAGTGGATGGACATTGACGAGCTGGGTCTGGACGAGCTGGACCGCAGTGTCCTGCGCGCCATCATTGAGATGTACGGCGGCGGCCCCGTCGGTCTGGAAACGCTGGCCGCAGCCCTGGGCGAGGAGAGCGTCACCCTGGAGGACATCTGTGAGCCGTACCTGATGCAGATGGGTATGCTGACCCGCACGCCCCGTGGCCGCTGCGTGACCCGCCTGGCCTATGAGCACCTGCACATGGCCGTGCCGAAGCGCTTTGACGACGAGGATTCCGGCCAGACGAGTATGTTTTAAATAAGGAAACGTGCGAGCTATAAGCAAACGTGTAGAGTCCTTCCGGGCACTGCCCGCGAGAAAGGCGCCCCACGAAGTGGGGTACTCCCCACAGTGTGGGGAGATGTCGCGGAGCGACAGAGGGGCCCGGGTCCGAAGGACTGGCCGAGTTTACGAGGCCTAAGGGGCTCTGCCGCTTGGCCTTAACCACAAAATTCATCGAACCAACACATATAACAAAGGAGAATCGCCTATGCGCCCTGCTGATTCCTGGCGGGATTATGAGCTGCTGGACGCTACCAACCACAACCGGTTGGAGCGCTGGGGCCAGACCCTGCTGATCCGTCCCGACCCGCAGGTCATCTGGAAAAACGACGAGACCAGCCCGCTGTGGGCCAAAGCCGACGCTGTCTATTACCGTTCTGCCAAGGGCGGCGGGCAGTGGAATTATCACAAAAAGCTGCCGCAGAAATGGCAGATCCACTGGAACGATTTGACGCTGATCGTCAGCCCCACGGGCTTCAAGCACACCGGCGTTTTCCCGGAGCAGGCCGTGAACTGGGCATGGTATCAGGAAAAGATACGGCAGGCTGGCCGTCCCATCCGCGTGCTGAACCTGTTCGGCTACACGGGCGGCGCAACGCTGGCGTGCCTGGCCGCGGGCGCGTCCGTCACCCATGTGGACGCCAGCAAGGGCATGGTCGCCTGGGCGCGGGAGAACGCTGCCGCCAGCGAGCTGGCAGACCGCCCCTGCCGCTGGATCGTGGACGACTGCGCCAAGTTTGTGCAGCGTGAGATCCGCCGCGGCAGCCGCTATGACGCTGTCATCATGGACCCGCCGAGCTATGGCCGCGGCCCGGGCGGCGAGATCTGGAAGCTCGAGGACAACGTCTACGACCTCATCACGCTGACTGAGCAGGTGCTGAGCGACGACCCGCTGTTCTTTGCCATCAACTCCTACACCGAGGGTCTGAGCCCCGCGGTCATGGAATACATCGTCAAAACGACGCTTTGCCCCGTCAAGGGCGGCCACACCCACTGCGACGAGATCGGTCTGCCGGTCTCCGCCACAGGCGGCGTGGTGCCCTGCGGCGCAACGGCCATCTGGGAGAAATAAGCCATGCCGAATCAGGAACCGATGATCAAAGTACAGGACGTCCGCTTCCGCTACGACCCCGAGCAGCCCAAGTACGCTGTGGACGGCGTGAGCTTGGACATCCGCCGCGGCGAGTTCGTCGCCGTGCTGGGCGCGAACGGCTGCGGCAAGTCCACGCTGGCGAAGCACTTCAACGCCATTCTGCTGCCCGAGGCCGGTACCGTGCTGGTCGAGGGCATGGACACCCGCAACGAGGACCATCTCTACGATGTGCGCCAGAAGGTCGGCATGGTGTTCCAGAACCCCGACAACCAGATCGTGGCGACCATCGTCGAGGAGGACGTGGCCTTTGCGCCGGAGAACCTCGGCGTGCCGCCCGAGGAGATCCGCACCCGCATCGACGAGGCCATGAAGCTGGCGGGCATCTATGAAAAGCGCGAGGCTGCGCCGTACAAGCTGTCCGGCGGCCAGAAGCAGCGCGTCGCGATTGCGGGCGTTATCGCCATGCGGCCCGACTGCCTTGTTATGGACGAGTCCACCGCCATGCTGGACCCCCATGGCCGCGCGCAGGTCATGAAAACCATCCGCCAGCTGCGGGCGGCGGGCATCACGATCGTGTCCATCACCCACTACATGGAGGAGGCCGCCCAGGCAGACCGCGTGCTGGTCATGAGCCGGGGCCGCATCGTCATGGAGGGCACGCCCGAGCAGGTGTTCAGCCAGACCGAGCGGCTGCACGGGTATCACCTCGATGTCCCGCAGGCCGCCGAGCTGCGCGACGAGCTGGTCAAGGCCGGGATCCCGATGCCGGAAAATGTCATTACCCCCGACGCCTGCGCGGAGGAATTATACAAGCTGCTGAAATAAAGGAAGCCTTCCCCCTTGGGGGGAAGGTGGCCGAGGCCCCGCCCGAGGCCGGATGAGGGGCGAGCTTGCCGAGGTATCCCGTTTATGGGAAATCGCCGCGAAGCCGCCCCTCATCAGTCGGCGGGCGGAGCCGCCGACAGCTTCCCCCAAGGGGGAAGCCACTCTGACGAAAAACTCCCACGTATGCCGGAACGGCACCGCAACCGGGCTGTATCCGGCGGGAAAGGAACAACTATGTCCGAAATCATTCGTGTTGAAAACCTGAGCTACATCTATAACCAGGGTATGCCCGACGCGACGAAGGCGCTGGATGACGTGTCCTTCACCGTCGAGGAGGGCGACTTTGTCGGTATCATCGGCTCGACGGGCAGCGGAAAATCCACGCTTATCAGCCATTTCAACGGCCTGAACCGCCCGACGTCGGGCCGCGTCCTTGTGGACGGCAGGGACCTGTGGGAGCAGGGCGCAGACCTGCGCAGCTTCCGCTTTCTCGTCGGCCTTGTCATGCAGTACCCCGAGTACCAGCTGTTTGAGGAGACCTGCGCCCGCGACATCGCCTACGGCCCGCGCAACATGGGCCTGGACGAGGCCGAGGTCCAGCGCCGCGTCAGGGAGGCCGCCGCGTTCGTCGGCCTGTCCGATGAGCTGTTGGAAAAAAGCCCGTTTGAGCTTTCGGGCGGGCAGAAGCGCCGCGTTGCGATTGCGGGCGTCATGGCCATGCACCCCCGCGTGCTGGTGCTGGACGAGCCCGCCGCCGGTCTGGACCCCGAGGGCCGCGACACGATCCTGAGCCAGATCAGGGACTACCATGAGAAAACCGGCATCACGGTGCTGCTGGTCAGCCACTCGATGGAGGATATTGCCAAGTACGCCAACCGCGTGCTGGTCATGCACCGCGCCAAAATTGCCATGTATGACACGGTGGAAAACGTCTTTGCCCGCGCGCAGGAGCTGCTGGAGCTGGGGCTTTCGGTGCCGCAGGTCACGCAGATCTTTTTAAAGCTGCGCCAGATGGGGCTGGACATTCCCGCGGACGTCTACACGATCCCCTATGCGGTCAAAACGATTCAAAAGGCGCTGGCCGCCAAACAGGGAGGTGGGGCAAATGCTTAAAGATATTACGATAGGTCAGCATTTTCCCGGGCATTCCATCCTGCACTGCTGCGACCCGCGCCTCAAGCTGGTCGCGACGATTGCCTATATCGTCGTGCTGTTTGTGGCCCCGAACCCGCTGGGGCTGGCGCTGTCCATCCTGCTGCTGGCCGCGCTGTACAAGGTAGCACAGATTCCCGGCAAGATGATTTTGAAAAGCCTAAAGCCCATCGTGCCCATCGTGATTTTTACGGCGGTGCTGAACCTTTTCTTCGTCACGGGGCAGGGGGAGCCGCTTGTACACTTCTGGGTTTTGAACATTTACGTCGAAGGTGTCAAATATGCCATCCTGCTGGCGGTGCGCGTCTGCGCACTGATTGCAGGCACGAGCCTGCTGACCTACACGACCAGTCCCATCGTGCTGACCGACGCCATCGAGAGCCTGCTGCGCCCGCTGGCGAAGCTGCACTTTCCCGTGCATGAGCTGGCCATGATGATGACGATTGCGCTGCGGTTCATCCCGACCCTGATCGAGGAGACGGAAAAGATCATGAACGCCCAGAAGGCCCGCGGCGCGATGCTGGACAGCGGCACATTTACCCAGCGCATCAAGGCGCTGGTGCCGATCCTGATTCCGCTGTTCATCTCGGCGTTCCGCCGCGCCGACGAGTTGGCCATGGCGATGGAATGCCGCTGCTATCACGGCGGCGAGGGCCGCACCCGGCTCAAGCAGCTGAAATTCACCGGCGAGGACTTCAAATGCCTGGCGGTCATTGCCGTGGCGCTGGTGGCCATTGCCTGCACACGGTTCTTTGTGCCGGGGCTGGCGTAAGAATCAGCCGCCTTGTAGGGGCCGGGCATGCCCGGCCCGCAGCCTTCCCGCAAGCATCTGCTTGCCTTACACAACCGGGCCGGGCATGCCCGGCCCCTACCTGGTTCTGACATGAATTATTTACTTTGGATTTCCTACAAGGGCACCCGCTATGCCGGGTTCCAGGTCCAGCCAAATGCGCCCACGGTCTGCGCGGTTTTGCAGGACGCGATGCAGGCGATGTTCGGCTGCCGCCCCGACGTCAAGGGCTGCTCCCGCACCGATGCCGGCGTCCATGCGCGGCGTTTCGCGCTCAGCTTCTGCTATACTGGCAAAGTGCCGATGCAGAAAATCGTGCCCGCGCTCAACGCCCACCTGCCGCCGGACATCCGCGCAGTGGACATCCGGTCCGTGCCGGACGGCTTCCACGCGCGTTACGCCGCCCACGCCAAGACCTACCGCTACTACATTTTGAACGCGCGGGTGGATGATCCGTTCACCTACGACACCTGCCACAGGGTAGGGGCAGCGCTCAATTTGGCCGCCATGCAGGCCGCTGCGGCGCAGTTCATAGGCACGCACGATTTTTCCGCCCTCTGCGCGTCCGGGTCCAGCGCCGCCGCCCACGGGGATACCGTGCGGACGATTACGGATTGTACTGTTGTACAAAGCGGCGATTTGTTTACAATTTCCGTGACCGCTGACGGCTACCTCTATAATATGGTGCGCATTCTGGCGGGCACGCTCGTGGACGCGGGTCTTGGCAAGCGGACGCCGGAGAGCATCCCCACCCTGCTGGAAAGCGGGGACCGACGCCGGGCCGGGCCGACGCTGCCCGCAAAGGGGCTGTTTTTGGAAAAGGTCGATTACCCGGAATTGGATGATGTTTAAACGTGTTCTGTAGGGGCGGGACATGTCCCGCCCGCGGCCTTCCCACAGGATGTCATTTCCGTACAGTGGCGGGCCGGGCATGCCCGGCCCCTACATTTCTACACAAAATACGAAAGGAGGGGGCCCACCTATGAGTAAGGCGGACAGAGATCGGCAGGCATTGCTGCAGCGGCTGGCGCGTGAGCAAAGGCGGGCCCTGGACGCCGCCGCCCGCGACGCAGACCGCGCCCGCACGCCGCGCACCGCTCCCACACCGCGGCGCGATGACAGCCCGCCGTCCCGGACGTCCGAGCAGCCGTCCGCGCAGAGCGCTGCGCGGCTCAAATCGCTGACGCCGCTCTACAAGCAGCGCCAGCAGCGGCGCCTCACCGTCCTGATCGTCATTATCATTGTGCTGGCGCTGGCGCTCACCGTTGTGACCGGCACACTGTCGGCCTCTCTGGCGCTGCTGGGTGATGCCGTGGACAGCGCGTCGCTCTACCTGAACCGCGCCGACGGCGGCTGGCCGTCCACCACCGGCATCACCGAGCCGCTGCAAATCGAACCGCTGGCGGACGGCTTCGTCGAGTTGGGCAATGAGGATGTGCTCGTCTACTCGGCCTACGGTTCCAAAATTCTGAGCCTGCAGCCGTCCTACGCGCGGCCCGTGCTGGCTGTGGGCGGCACCCACTTTGTGGTCTACAACCGCGCGGGCAGTGAGCTGACCGTATGCAGCCGCACCCGCACGCTCTACACACAGCGCTTTGACGAGGACATTCTGCTCTGCGCCATGTCAAACAACAACTCGCTGGCCGTCGTGACCGACGCGGACCGTTTTGCCGGCTGGGTACACATCTATGACCCTTCGATGCGGGAGCTGTACAGCTGGCGGATGCCCCAGTCGATGGGCACGCCGATCGCGCTGGACTTTGCCCCCGACAACCGCAGGTTTGCCTCGGGCATGATTGCCGCGCGGGACGGGCAGCTGAACTGCTCGGTCTACTTTATGAGCCTCGACTCCGGCACCGAGGGGCTGCTCTACACCGCCGACGCGGGCAGCATGCTGCTGCGGCTGGACTGGCAGAGCGAGAACCGCGTCATGGCCGTGTTTGACACCTACATTGCGGTCATCGACCCCCGCACCGCCGCCGAGGTCGCACGCTACGACTACGGCGGGGCCGCGCTGCAAAGCGTTGCGCCCGGACGCCGCCAGACCGCGCTGCTTCTGAACGTACACGGCGGCAACAGCCTGGTCACCCTGTCCGAAAGCCTCACCGTTATGTCGGAGATTCCCGCACGGCAAGCGTTTGCGGTCTCGGCCACCGACACCGACATTTATCTGCTCTGCCCCGATGCCGTCGAGTGCTACGGCTATGACGGCGTGCAGAACTGGGTGCAGACCGGCCTGCCGTCCCGCCCGCTGGCGGTCCTGCACGGCAAGCAGACGCTGGTCTTTACCGGCAGTCAGGCGGACGTTTTGGCAAAGCCAGCCGAGTAGCTCCGAAGTCTTCCCCCCTCGGGGGAAGGTGGCCCCGCAGGGCCGGATGAGGGGCTGCCTTGCCGCAATAACCAATTTGCGGGCAATAATGGCAAGGTTCGCCCTCATCAGTCAGCGGGCGGGGCCGCTGACAGCTTCCCCCCTCGGGGGAAGCCTTTCGACCCGCAAGTAATCCAACAGAAAGAAGTACCTATCTATGTTTTTTTCTCCCGCACTTGTCTATGATTTTATTTTTCTGGCCGTATTTTCCTTTGCCGCCGTCAAAAGCTGGCAGAAGGGCTTTCTCGCCGGGCTGACCGAGCTGATCGGCGCGGTGCTGGGCGTCGGCATTGCCTCCTGGGGCAGCCGCACGCTGGCCCCGGAAGTCTACCTTAGCTTTTTCAGCGACTCCGTCTCCACCCGGGTCGAGCAGGCCGTCGCGCAGTCGGGCGGCGATATTGCCGCTGCGGTGCAGGGGCTGGACTTTCTGCCGGAATCCATCCGTGCCGCGCTGGCCGCGGGTCTGCAGACTGCCGGGGATCAGCTGCCCGAAAAGATCAACGCTCTGCTGGAGCCGCTTTTCCTGCCGCTGGTGCAGGCGGTGCTGTTTGTGCTGCTCTGCATGATCGTGCGCTGGGTGTTCGCCCTGCTGGTGCGGCTGCTGCGCGGCGTCAATCTTATCCCGCTGGTGGGCGGTGCCAACCGGCTGCTGGGTCTGGTACTGGGTCTTGTGACCGGCGCGTTCGACTGCTGGCTGCTGGCGCTGCTGCTCTGGTTCGCCGCCAGCATCACCACCGGCCAGATCGACTGGCTGACCACCGGCGTTTTGCAGCGCAGCGTCGGGTACAGCCTTTTTGGTGCGTTCAACCCGTTTTTGCTCCATTATTAAACAAATTCTGAACAAGCCCCGCCAAAACTTGCAATTTGGCAGGGTTTGTTTAATAATAGTAGTGTAGCTGCGGTGCGGCGGGCAGGGGACTGCCCGCCCTACGTAGGGGCGGATTTCCTATCCGCCCGCTGGGCGTCGAGGACGCCGCCCCCCTACAACAATTTATCGCAATCCCACGTGCCTCTTATCGGGCACTTTTCATAGAGGTGAAGTAAATGCTTTGTGTTAAATGCCAAAAACGTCCCGCTGTCGTGTTTGTGCAGCGGCTTGAAAACGGCAAGACCGTGCAGGAGGGCTACTGCCTGACCTGCGCCCGTGCCATGCACATCCAGCCTGTGGATGATCTGATGAAACAGTTCGGCATGTCCGACCAGGATCTGGAAAACATGGAGGAGCGGATGTCCAGCTTTTTGCAGGAGGCCTCCGACTCCGGCATGCTGGCCCCCATGATGAACGGCGACGACACCGACGCCGGTGACGAGCCCGCCCCGCAGGACGATTTTGTCCCGGGCGGCAGCCCCGTGTTCCCGTTTGGCTTTGGTGCGCGCCAGAATAAGGACGACACCAAGCCCAAAAACGGCAAGAAGGAAAAGGCTCCCCGCCGCAAGTTCCTTGAGACCTACTGCGAGAACCTGACCCAGAAGGCCCGCGACGGCAAGACGGACCGCATCATTGGCCGTGACCGCGAAATTTACCGCACGATCCAGATTTTGTGCCGCCGCCAGAAGAACAACCCCTGCCTGATCGGCGAGGCCGGTGTCGGCAAGACTGCGATTGCCGAGGGCATCGCCCAGCGCATTGCCGAGGGCAAGGTCCCCGCGCGTCTGCAGGACAAGGAAATTTACCTGCTCGACATGACGTCCCTCGTCGCAGGCACCCAGTTCCGCGGCCAGTTTGAGCAGCGTGTCAAGGGCCTCATCAGCGAGGTCAAGGCTGCGGGCAACATCATCCTGTTTATTGATGAGATCCACTCCATCGTCGGCGCGGGCGACTCCGACGGCTCTATGAACGCCGCCAACATCATGAAGCCCGCGCTGTCCCGCGGGCAGATGCAGGTCATCGGCGCAACGACGTTTGCCGAGTATCGCAAGTATATCGAGAAGGATTCCGCGTTGGAGCGCCGTTTTCAGCCCGTCAAGGTCGAGGAACCGTCGCTGCTGGACACCATCGAAGTCATCAAGGGCATCCGCGTCTACTATGAAAAGCACCACTGCGTCCGTGTGTCCGACCCCATCGTGACGAGCATCGTCAAGCTGTCGGAACGCTACATCACGGACCGTTTCCTGCCGGACAAGGCCATTGACCTGCTGGATGAATCCTGCGCCTGCTGCAACCTGCGCCATCCTGAAATTACAGAGCTCATGGAGACCCAGCGCACCGTGGCCGATTTGGAGACCCGCGAGCACGAACTGGAGAACCCCGAGCCGCAGAACGGCCAGGACGCTGCCATCGACTACGAGGCACTGGCCGCGGTCAAGACCGATCTGGCGAAGCAGCGCGAAAAGCTGCCCGCCCTGCAGCTGAAGGTCGCGGAAATTGAAGTGACCATGGACGACGTCGCACAGGTCATTGAGCTTTGGACCGGTGTACCTGCTGTGAAGATCAAAGAGACCGAGTATGGCCGCCTGCAGGGGCTGGAGGATGCCCTCAAGGCGCACATCATCGGCCAGGACGAGGCTGTCCACGCCGTGGCCGGGGCCATCAAGCGCGCCCGCGCCGACCTGTCTGGTCGTCACCGCCCGGCCAGCTTTATCTTCGTCGGCCCCACCGGCGTCGGCAAGACCGAGCTGGTCAAGCAGCTGGCCAGCCAGCTGTTCGACACCGTTGACCCGCTCATCTCCATCGACATGAGCGAGTACATGGAAAAGTACGCGGTGTCCCGCCTCATCGGCTCGCCCCCGGGCTATGTCGGCTACGACGAGGCCGGGCAGCTGACCGAGAAGGT
>OLGF01003965.1_pt1 | contig 11546 bp, 10 predicted proteins | sample 1604971 | NCBI WGS metagenome assembly OLGF01 (sample SAMEA3888902, study PRJEB22519) | human gut metagenome | biome: human gut; feature: human-associated habitat; material: faeces | place: Denmark | collected 2011 | reverse complement strand
CAGCGTCAGCCAGCCGGAAGCAAAGCGCTGCCAGCCGATTTTATGCCGCACCCAGCGGACGATGGAAATCACCAGCAGCAGCGGAATGCCGACCAGCAGTCCAAGTTCTGTCAGCGATACGGGAATCAGCCCCGAAGCGCCGGAAACCATCTGCGCCCAAAGCTTATAAATCCCTCTGGAATAGATTTTTTCTACCAGCGCCTCATGCCCCGGGGCAATCTGTGTCAAAATAAAGAAAACAAGAGCAAAGGCAAAAGCGACGGCTGTCCTAATCCAGGGATTCTTTTTCTTCATTGAGGTTTCATCCTCCAAATTTGATCTCTGCCAGCAAAACATGCTGCCCATACAGCTTTATTTTAGCACATTTATGTTAAAAAAGAGTGAATTCACACATTTTTCAGACTTTTTCATCAAAAAGTAATGGAAATTCCCGAAGGAGTTGTCTATAATGAGTATTGTAAATTTGATTCTGTGAGGTTGAGCGTTATGACCAAGGAATACCTTTCTGACGATTGGAAAGCTTCCATGCAGCTTTCCTTCGACTTCAACCACATGATGGCGGACTTCGCTGCCGATGCGCGCGCAGCGGTGCGCTCCGATCTGCGCAAAGCCGCCCACAACCTGGAGGGCAAGGATCTGGAAAAGGTCCAGGAAGCCGTCGCCGTGCTTTCCGATCCTCCCGGACGCCTGCTGAAGAAAAATTTTGTCGAGCCCCGCGAGCTGAAGGCGCTGTCCGGCCGTTTGGTCAAGGCGCAGCACGCCGTGCAGGAGTCCCGCGGCAGCATCGAAAAGATGATGATGTGGACTGAGCTCCCCTACAACCAGGCTGAAGTGGTAGCCGATATCAATGAAACCGCCGCTGCGATCCGCGAAAAGTTCGACGCTTTTGTCGTGCTGGGCATCGGCGGCAGCGCCCTCGGCCCCGCCATGGTGCAGCAGGCCATGAACAATCTGCGCCACAACGAGCTGCCCGCCGCCAAGCGCGGCTGCCCGAAGATCTACGTTGAGGACAATGTCGATCCCGAGCGCATGGTTTCCCTGCTGAACCTGCTGGATCTGGACAAGACCTGCTTCAACGTCATCTCCAAGTCCGGCAACACCTCCGAGACCATGAGCCAGTACCTGATCGTGTCCGACCTGCTCAAGCAGCGCTACGGCAAGAACTACGGCGAACACATGATCCTGACCACCGATGCGGCGAAGGGCAATCTGCACAAGATCGGCGTGGCGGACGGCCTTAAGATGTTCGTCGTGCCTGACGGCGTGGGCGGACGCTTCTCCGAGATGTGCCCCGTGGGTCTGCTGGCTGCGGCGGTTGCGGGCATTGACATCGAAGAGATGCTGGCCGGTGCGGCGTCGATGGACGCGCGCTGCCAGAGCGATGATTATCTGAAGAACCCGGCGCTGTTTGCGGCAGGCGCGATGATTTGCGCAATGGAAAAGGGCCTGAACATCCATGTGATGATGCCCTATGCCGACAGCCTGAAATACATGGCAGACTGGTATGCACAGCTCTGGGCGGAATCCCTGGGCAAGAACGTGCATCGTGACGGCACGCCCTGCGCTGCCGGCCAGACCCCGGTCAAGTCCTTGGGCGTCACCGACCAGCACAGCCAGGTGCAGCTTTACACCGAAGGCCCGGACGATAAGGTCATCACCTTCCTGCGCGTGGCCGATTTCCGCAGCAAGATCACCATCCCGGTGGGCTGCGAGGAGTTCCCGGACGTCTCCTTCCTGTGCGGCAAGACCCTCAACGAGCTGCTGGACGCTGAACTGCACGCGACGGAATATGCGCTGCTGAAGGCTGCCAAGCCCTCCTGGATGATCACGCTGCCGGAAGTCAACGCCTACACGCTGGGTCAGCTGATGTACTTCTTCGAGATGCAGACGGCTTATGCCGGCGAGCTGCTGGATGTGGATGCGTTCAACCAGCCCGGTGTCGAAGAGGGCAAGAACGCGGCTTACGCGCTGCTCGGCCGCAAGGGCTACGAGACCAAGGCCATCGAGCTGGACGCTCGTCCCGAATCCGACACCCGTTACGTTCTGTAATCCCATGCAGGGACGGAAAAGGCGGTTTTTGAAAGATTCCGCCTTTTCCTTTGTCCCGCAATGTGGTATAATACTTTCAGAAAGTTTATAAGGAGGCTATTTCCATGGGACTGGTATCTGCAAAGGAAATGCTGACCAAGGCGGTTGAAGGCGGCTATGCCGTCGGCCATTTCAACATCAACAACCTGGAATGGACCAAGGCGATCCTGACGACCGCTCAGGAGCTGAACTCCCCCGTGATTCTGGGTGTGAGCGAAGGCGCTGCCAAGTATATGTGCGGCTACACCACCGTTGCGGCGATGGTCAAGGCCATGATTGAGGAGCTGAACATCACGGTTCCCGTTGCGCTGCATCTGGACCATGGCACCTATGAGGGCGCCAAGAAGGCCATCGCGGCCGGTTTCTCCTCCATTCAGTTCGACGGTGGCCATGCCCCCATCGAAGAGAACCTGGCCAAGACGGCTGAGTTCGTGAAGATCTGCAACGAGAAGGGTCTCTCCCTTGAAGCGGAAGTCGGCTCCATCGGCGGCGAAGAAGACGGCGTCATCGGTGCCGGCGAGCTGGCCGATCCTCAGCAGTGCAAGACCATTGCCGACCTCGGCATCACCATGCTGGCTGCCGGCATCGGCAACATCCACGGCAAATATCCCGCCAACTGGAAGGGCCTGAACTTTGAGGTTCTTTCCGCGATCCACGAAGCCTGCTCCGGCAAGCCCCTGGTTCTGCACGGCGGCACCGGCATCCCTGCCGAGATGGTTCGCAAGGCGATCTCCCTGGGCGTTGCCAAGGTCAATGTCAACACCGAGTGCCAGCTGGCTTTCGCCGCGGCGACCCGCAAGTACATCGAAGAGGGCAAGGACGAGCAGGGCAAGGGCTATGACCCCCGCAAGCTGCTGGCTCCCGGCTACCAGGCCATCAAGGACACCGTCAAGGAAAAGATGGAGCTCTTCGGTTCTATCGGCAAGGCCTGATCCCTCCTGCAACAAGCAAAAAGGCTTTGAGCTGATATAATCAGACACAGCTAAAGCAAGAAAACACCGAGATAAGTCTTTTTCAGACTTGTCCCGGTGTTTTTATACTTTTGATTACTCAAATACAATTGTCGAAACCGAGTCCGGCAGAGACTCGATATAATACCAGTTGCCATTCCTTTCAACTTGAAGCTGCAGCTTCACCGCTCCGGAGTTCGAAACAGTCAGCACATAGGCGCCGTCCGGATTCTGCGCCGCAAGCAGCTCGACCGATTGGGCCATGTTGGGAAAACAAAACATGCCGGCATGCTCTTGCTGCCTGTGCGCATCGAATATTTGAGCGCCGGGCTTTATGAATTTTGAAAAATGCGAAAAGGCGCGGTATTGTCCGCTGTAGGAAAGCTCTCCCGTTTGACTGTTCAGCGTTGCAAGACCGCCGCAGAAAAAAGGACCGATATTGGGACCGCCGACCTCATCCAACAGCAGATTCCATCCGGTAAAAGTACGACAACCGTGCTTCAGCGCCTTTGAAATCATGACGCCCCATTTGCACCAGTCCGTCGCGTAATTGTCGTAAAGTCTCGGTCCGCCCTCGGTGAAATGGTATTCGAGATTGGGATATTTTTCTCTAACAAAATCAATATCTTCCGCCGCTCCGCTGTAATAATGGAACGCAACGCCGTCGCATTCTTTCACCAATTCTTTGTATTCCTCAAGCTGCCACAAAACCTTTGGCCACGAGCTGAAATTGTGATCATGCAGATACACTTTGGTGTTTCTGCCTGCTTTTTTCAGTTTCTGCTTCAAGGCGAGGATGAATTGGGCCTCGATGTCCGGATGCCAGAAACACGCCGGCATCTTGCCCTCCTGTGTAGTTTCCGGCTCGTTCTGCGCCGTAAGCGCGGCGACAGGTATACCGCGCTTTTGATATTCTTCTATAAACCGCATCAGATAATCGGCATAGCAGTCGATAAACTGCTCGCGCATGCAGCCGCCACACATGGAGCCGCCGGTTTTCATCCAGCCGGGTGGACTCCACGGAGAGGCAAATACGAACAGATCGGGACGCACATGCAAAACTTCCCTGATCATCGGAACGATATATTCGTCATCGCGTTCGACCGAGAAGTGCGCAAGCGATACATCGCCCGGTGTATCGTCGTAGGAGTAAAGCTCAGCGGAATAATCACTCGAAGCGACTGACAGCCTCGCGACAGAAAGTCCCAAGCCATCGTCACTGTAAATATCCTTTAAGAACTCCGCCCGCTTTTGCTCATCCATAAGCGAAAGGTTATAACAGGAGGAACCGGTAACCGCCACGCCGAAGCCTCGAAAATCGGTATTGACCGGATTCTCGGATACCATAACCGTCTCCGCTCCGCCCATTTTTCCGCCTATGGGCTTCAAAACATACGGCCTCAAGTTGAAATTCTTCGCGGTCTGATACTGCGTTACCTTCATGAATCACACCTCATTCACATTTTTCTTCATAGTAAATCGCTCGATAGGTTCCCCTATTCTCAAGCATTTCGCCGTTGCAGAATTTCTTTTTATCTTTGGCAGGGCATTTGCGGATTGCCCTCCGCGCCCGGCACGGTGCGCTCGCCGCGAATCCAATCTTCGCTCACGATCACATGCTTGATGTTTTTGCGTTTTCCCCAGCTGTACGCCACATGAATCTCACCGCTGCGCGACTGCATGAGGATGGGGTATTCATAGCTGCGATTGTTGACATCGTTCCACGGACCGACAAAGCCCTCGCCGTTTTCCACAATGCGCCGCCACGGCCACGTCACGCCGCCGTCCTCGGAAATGGCCAGCGTCACCGGGCAGCGCTGCTCCGGCCAGACCGTGCGCCCCACTTCCTCATTGAAGGCCACATCGTTATAGGCCAGCGCAATCGCGCCGGATTGCAGCTTGATTGCCGAGATGGAAGCGTTGTTGTTCCTCAACTCCGTGCGCATAGGAACGCTCCAGGTGTCGCCATTGTCTTCCGAAACCGAGCGGTAAATGCGGTCGGCAAAGCGGCTGCGCATCAGCGCGACCAGTTTTCCGCCGCCCAGCTCGATCACGTTGGCATGGACGCGCCCGGCACTGTCCGGCATTTCTCCCTTGCGCCAGCTCTTGCCCTCATCGTCGCTGATGCGGAAAACCGTCCAATCGCTTGCGGTGCAGGCCTTGCCTGCCGGGCAGATCCAGTTCCCGAAGATCCACCGGCCGTTGGACAAAATCTGGATGGTCTGACGGCAGAAGCTGCCCTTCTCGTCAAACAGCACTTCTGTTTTTCCCCAAGTTCTTCCCTGATCGGTGGTTTTTTTGCAGCGAATCTCCGCCGTGTCCTGCAAGCTGACGTGCGCAGGGGTATCTGCCGTGCGGGCAACCTGCGCCGTATATACCGCCCAAATTTCTCCGTTCGGATGCTGAAACAGACTGGGATTCTGCTCCGAGCGCGTTGGGTCATCGGAAATCTTAACCGGACTGCTCCATTGGCTCTCCCCTGCCTTCAGGCGGCTGCCGACAATGGAAATATCAGCGTTTCCCTCGCTGCTGCCCGCGAACCAAACGCAGAGCAGGTCGCCGTTTTCCAATTCCAGCAAATCCGCCGCATGGCAGCTGCGGTATGGCGCATTGGGAATCAGCGCTTCCACAGTGTCCAACAGCGCGTGATGGTAAAGTCTCCCATCATCCGTGAGCTGCGGAATTTCAATCAGATTTCGAGTCATAAAAAACGTCACTCCTTTTTTCTGCCGCATTTCCTTTATCAAGGATAACGGATGCAGCGCTTATTTTCAAGGAGGACGTTTTTTTTACTGCTTTTGGTCTTCCAGCGCATCATAATGCCGCGCATCGACAGGTTCCAACCATTCGGCAGAGGTTTCTTCACCGGGGCATTCCATCGCCAGATGGCTGAACCAGCTGTTCGCCTTCGCGCCGTGCCCATGCTTGACGTTGGCAGGAATCGTCACCACGTCTCGTGGCTTCAGGCTCAGTCAAGGGGGTGAGAGAGCTCTTGACGGTGAAGAACCTGGCATAGGCATCGTTGGCGCCCAGGCGCTGGGCCAACCGGCGCAGAACGCGACGTGAGTCAGGATCTCTGCCATTTCCGTGCGGATAACGCCGTTCTTGTGCGCCGTCGTCAAGTGACAGGTCGCAGTTTGCTTAACCATGTTTCAGCAGCTTTGTTTTCTATCAGCATAGCGCGCCGCATTCTTTATATACAATATCTGTTTTTCATCCTGTTTCATGCACATCGGGCATTTCACGGAGCCTTCTGCACCTCAAAGGACAGGTTCCCCTTTGCGTGTTTCCCCTGTACGTTCACGGTATAAATGCCCGGCGGCGCTTCCAGTATAAACTCGCCCGAATCTGCCTCATGAGCCGTATAGATCTTCTCCCCGTCCTCCCCGGCAACGGAGAGATCCAGGCGGCCGCCTTCCTTTTCGACGTGAACGAGGATGGAATCGCCTTCGTCTAAAACCAGTTCCGCACTTCTCTCCCCATTGAGCGGGTTGCAGGAAAGTGTGAAGTGGTTTTCGTCGCCCTCCTGTTCGCAACGGGAGGCACAGGCTGTGCAAAACAGTAACACGATCATCAAGATCCACAGGCAGCAAAATTTTCTCTTATAGTGTGGCAAAGACGGCACCGCCCTTTCTGCGCAGCCAGACATACAGCCCGGCGCTGAACGCAAGCGTGATCAGCGTAACCAGCATTAGATATCCTACCGCCCCCAACTGCCAGCCGAACAGAAAATAGAGCGCACACATCGCCACCGCATAGAACCAGCCGCCCAGCAGCGTAAGCATCACATTGACGCCCTGCTTGATCGGCACAATCTCATTGGTCCAATGGAGGTTGGGCATCTTCAAGCCCAGGAACAATCCCGCCAGAGCGGCAAGCAGCACAAACGCTTCCGCTGCGATGAGAATCATCAGCATCTCTGCCGCCGGAATCGCACCCAGCAGCGCGATGCACAGTGCACAGAGCAGCACCGGGATGGATGTCAGCAGCAGCTGCAAGTGCAGCTTGGCGCGCAGCGGCTGCCAGGGCTCCATGGGCAGGGACTGCATCAGCCAAAGGCTTTTGCCCTCCAGCGAGACCGACGGCGTGTCCATATTGTTCATCGTCGCAATCAGGCAGATTGCCGTGCACAGCAGCACCGTCGTGCAGCCGTCCTTTGCGCCGAAGAAGGCGTTCATCATGCCCAACCATTCGTTTCCGCGAACGAGGAGCAATACGCCGCACACCGGCAGAAACAGCACGCCCATGCCGCAGTTGAGCATATAGCTGGGACTGGAAAGGAAGTGCCGCAGCTCACGTTGAAGGAGTGCAGCCGGAACGCTTCTGGCCTGCGCCTTGCCCGCGCGATAAACCTTGCGGGACATTCGCCCGTTGGAGGTTGCGATGCGCAGGAAGCTGCGCGAAATGCCCCGCCAGACCAGCACAAACATCGCTGCGACCACCGCCGTCACGACCAGCATCGAAGCCCAGTCCCCCGCGCCAACGCTTCCAAAGGCATAAAGCGGGTAGGCCTTATTTTTGATCTGCGCGCCATAAACCGCGACATTTTCCACCAGATCGGATATCCAGCTCTGCGCCTTGAAATAGACGAAATAATACGCCGCAAAGAACAGCAGTGAAACCAGAACCGTGATCACGCTCTTGTTTTTCAGCTTCAGGCTGATTTTTGCCACCGCCCACCCCAGCAGGCAGGAGAGAATCATCACGATCAGGGACACGAGCAGTACCAGCAGCACAGAGCCTACGATTTTGCCTACGCTGAGCGGCGCAAAGATCCAGTAGATGATCACTGCGGGGACGATGACCACGGCAGAATACATTAATCCCATCAGGTACACGCTGAGTAGGCGCGAAACCATGATGCAGCGCACCGGAATGGGCATGGCCAGCAAAAGATCATTATCCTTCGCCAGATACAGGCTGGAATAGGTGTTGAACACGCTGCCGAAGGCGCCGATGAACACCGCCATCAGCCCCATCAGAGCAAAATAGAGCCAATCCATTCCCGCCTGCAAAAACGGCCCGCAAATGCCGACGGCGATGAAGGAAAACATGCCGCCCATCACGCCCACCATCAGCAGGACGTACATCACAATCAGCCCGATGGTCGATCCTTTGGAGCGGCGCCTGTTCTTCTTTGCGTCGTAGAAATAGCTCCGAAAAATCTCTCTCAGCTGCTTTTTCAAGAGGACTTTCAGCATTCTTCTTCGCCCTCCAGTTCCAGAAAGACGTCCTCGAGTGAATCGTCGCCCTTGACTTCCTCCATCGTGCCGAAACGAATCAGTCTGCCCGCTTTAATGATTGCGATTTTATCACAGAGCTTTTCTGCAACCTCCAACACATGGGTCGAGAAGAAAATCGCGCCGCCCTGGTCGCAAATCTCACGCATCATGCCCTTGAGCAGATGCGCCGCCTTGGGGTCCAGGCCCACAAACGGTTCGTCCATCACAATCAGCTTGGGCTGATGAATCCATGCGGCGATGATGGCAAGCTTTTGCTTCATGCCATGAGAATAGGCGGCGATGGACTGCGCCAGATCATCCGTCAGCTCAAAGCGATCGGCATAGTTGTGAATCCGCTCCTGCCGTTCTTGCACGCTGATGCCGAAGATATCTGCAATGAAATTCAGGAACTGAATGCCGGTCATGTATTCATACAAATCGGGATTATCCGGAATATACGCCAACTGCTTTTTACATGCCAGCGGGTCTTTCTGCATCGACACGCCGCCGACGAAAATTTCTCCTTGGTCAAACTGCTGGATGCCGACCACAGATTTGAGCGTTGTGGTCTTTCCCGCCCCGTTGTGCCCGATAAAGCCGTAGATCTCCCCCGGCGCAATGTGCAGGCTGAGGTCGTCCACGGCTTTTTTCTCCCCATAGCTCTTGGTCAAATGTTCTATTTTGAGCATGATGTTCTCCTCTTCTCCCTTTTTATTATTCTTTTTCCGTCACCTCTCTGCGCCAGCAGCATCCATTGCGGCAGCAGGCTGATTCCTCCCGCGGCAAGCGGCAGCGCAACCACGCGCATCACCACCATTCCCCGGCTCCAACAAATTCAACTTATGACGAAATCGCTTCTCATAACAAACGTCGTTCTTTGCCTAAATGTTTCTTTCCATAAATAAAATCATTCGTTGCGCATCATCTGTCATGATAGCACGGTTTACATCGCCCTGTCAAGCCGATCAGGGCCCGCTTCAGCCGCTTCTTCGCAGAATGAGCAAAAAAAGAGAAAGGCGCGATTGCCTTTCTCTTTGCAAAATGGTTTTGAGCATGCCTATAAGCCGAGTTCTGTCTTGGATGACCATCTATCTAGTCTGCCCGTTGCCGGACAGCTCCAGCGATTACCCGGGAACGTGACGGGCCGCCACATGTGTTCCACAATCAATCTTGCATCGGGTGGGGTTTACATAGCCGGCAAGTCGCCATGCCGCTGGTGAGCTCTTACCTCGCCTTTCCATCCTTGCGGGCGCTTTCGCGCTTTCGCGGTATCTCTCTGTTGCACTATCCCTGAAGTCGCCTTCGCCGGACGTTATCCGGCACCCTTGCCCTGCGATGCTCGGACTTTCCTCACACGTTTCTCTCGTGCGCGATCACCCAGCATACTCAAAAAATGGTATAGACTTGTCTGAAATGCGCTTACTGCGCGTCCGGCATATAGAGGATGCGGCCGCAGTTTTCGCACTCAATGATCTCATCGCTGCCCTGAAGCTGCTTGGCTACCGCCGACGGCAGGGACATATTGCAGCCCGAGCACTGGTCGTTATTGAGCCGCGCCATGGCCGGGAAGCACTGCCCGCGCACCGCCTTATATCGCTCCATATACTTGGGATCAACCTGTTCACCGACCTCCGCGCGTTGCTTTTTCAACTCTTCGAGCTGCGCGGTCTGCTTCTCAAATTCCTTATCATAGGTCGCCTTCAGACGGGTGTATTCGTCCCTGGCCTTGCCGGCCTTGAGGCGAACCTCCTTATAGCGGTTTTCCATCATCTGGGAATGGCTGACCATCTTGGCCAGTTCCTTTTCCGCGTTCTTGAGCGCGGTCTCGGCATCGGTCATCTGCTGGATGGCCTCGCGCACCTGCGCCGCCGTTTCATAAGCATTCGCTTCCAGATCCTTGCCGATCTGCTCAAAAGTCTCCGCCGCCCGGTCGCGCTGCGTGCTGAGCTCTTCCAGACGCTCCAGAGCCTTGTTGGCGTCGTTCTCCATGCCGCGCACGACCGTCTGCTGATCCGCAACGATGTTGCGCAGCTTCAAAAGCTGCACGCGCAGCGGAAACTGACGGATCTCGGTTTCATAATCCGCCACCTTCTTATCGGCCTGCTGATATTCCCACAACTTGTCCAGTTGACGCATGGACTCGCCTCCGTTCCTGTTTTTACGGGCACACAGCCCGACAGCATATTATACCGCAAATTCTCCCCGCTGTAAAGCCGAAATCACTTTTTCACGCACAGAGCGCGGATTTCTTCGGGCAGATCACTGCAAAAGCACATTTTCTTCCCCGTAAAAGGGTGCCGCAGCGCAAGGCTCGACGAATGCAGCGCGAAGCGCTCCGCAAGCGCCGGGTGCGCGCTGCCGTAAAGATAATCCCCCGTCACCGGATGCCCGATGTGCGCCATGTGCACACGAATTTGATGGGTTCTGCCGGTTTCCAGCTGCAACGAAACCAGCGTCCGATTCGTTTGTGGAAAGCGAGCGATCACTTGTCCTCGCGTCACGCTGGGCTTACCGCTCTCGCAAACGCAGCGGCGCACGCTATCGCCCTCCATTCGGTCGATGGGCGCATCGATGGTGAAGCGGTCTTGTTCTATTATTCCTTCACAGAGCGCGGCATACCCCCGCTCGAAATCCGGCGTGTGCAGAATATCCATCAGGCGCTTGTGCATCAGTGTGGATTTCGCTACGGCCATTAAGCCGGAAGTCCCCTTGTCCAGCCGGTTGACGGGACGGAAAATGAACTTGTCTTTTCCCAGATAGAACGCGACGCGGTTGGCCAGCGTATTCAATTCCTGCCCCGGCATGGGAAGCGTTGCCAGCGGCGCAGGCTTGTTCAGAACGAGCAGCTCTTCGTCCTCATAAACGATCTCCAGCGGACCTTCCTGCGGCACGATGCCCTGGTCGTATTCATCCTCGCAGAGCATTTCGAGCTTTTGCCCTTTGCAGACGCAGGCGTTAGCATATACGCTTTTGCCGTCCAGCAGGATGCCTTTCTGCCGCTTGAGCGCGCGAATCTGCCGATCCGAAACGCCAAAGACGGCGCGCAGCACATCATCTGCCCGCCGTCCGTCCATCTCCTCCGTTACGAGGAAAGCATAGCCTTTATTTTGCCCGGTCACTTTTCCAACACCTTGGAGTACTGTGCCATCATATTCACCATCTCCTGCGAAGGCTCAATCAACAACAGTGTCTTTTTGCCGTCGCGGATGAAGAACAGGTAGTAAAGGCGGGATTTTCCGTTGAGGAAATAATCCAGGCGCTTGACGTCCTTCATAGAGAGATAACG
>OLGF01003962.1_pt1 | contig 11553 bp, 12 predicted proteins | sample 1604971 | NCBI WGS metagenome assembly OLGF01 (sample SAMEA3888902, study PRJEB22519) | human gut metagenome | biome: human gut; feature: human-associated habitat; material: faeces | place: Denmark | collected 2011 | reverse complement strand
TCCATAAATTCGTTCCCGCATGCCTTAACAGGCTACAACGGCAAAAGGCGGGACTTTTGCCGCTATATAGATACAGCTCACGGACATTTCAAAAAGACTTTTCCTGCAAGCTGAGTTCTATCCTAAGAAATTAAAAACGCGCCGATGCGGACATAATAACCCTCTGACGGCTCATCCTTTTCATCCAGCACCCGAATATGAAGCTCATGCTTTCCATGCTCCAGACCGGATACCAGGATTAGGGAGTTAGCCCTGTTAAAGTCAAGGCAGTAATGATCCCATCCGCTGGCCTTTTTTTCTTCACAACTATCTACATGATATCCAATTTTTCCAGAATCTCTGTCCATGCACCAGTAAACGCCGATTTCAGTACCCTCAAAAGGAATGACTAGTTCCGCGTGGGATATATTGGACTCGATATAGCTCGGAAGCCGTCCATGCATCGTCTGACGGACCAGAGTCCAATTTTCTCCTTCATAATTCTCGGCCAAAACCAACTTGGCGAATTCCAAATTTTCTGGAATCACCGGCTCTTTGGGGAAGGGAATCGCCTCCCAGGACATCTGGGGGAGAAATTCAATAATCTTCTCCGCGTAAAACGCATAGCCCGCGTCATTGGGATGGGTGGTGTCCGGCAGATATTCTTCCACCACAGCATGTTCTCTCAGCATACGATCGTAGAGAAGCCTTCCCATATTGAGTGAAGGAATATGATAAGCGTCAGCGATCCGCTGGTGCGCCCTCACGGAAACCGGAGCCATTCCCTTGGCGTAATAACGATCAATCAGCCTCTGGGTCAAGGTATAAACAAAAATGATCCTGGTTTCTTTGTTCTGCCTGAGAATCTTTCGGACAATTCCTTCCATTGTAGCACAGCCCCGCTCATATGGCATATCCGTGTCATTCACCGCGAATTCCACAAAAACCACATCAGGCCGATGGATGAGCAGATCACGCTCAACGCGATAGGCCCCTAAAGAGGAATCCGTTCCTCCTACCCCGGCATTCACCATTTGAAAGCTGTTCTCCGGATACTGTTTGGTAAACCATTGGGTCACCAAGGTGCAAAAATTTCTCTCTCCGCTGCTGGCTCCAGCTCCTTCCGTAATGGAACCGCCGAGAAATCCAAGGACAATTTCCTTTTTCCCTGCCAAATATTCCTCCAGCTTCATGGTTCATCTCCTCCTTTCGCGTCAGTTAAAAAGGCATTCCCGGCCCCATGCCGCCCATTCCTCCAAGGCCCGGCAGCATTTTTCTCTTTTTACCCTTTCCCTTAAGCATTTTCATCATTTTCTGCATCTGCTCGAACTGCTTCATCATCTTGTTGACTTCCGAAATGTCAACTCCGGCTCCTGCTGCGATTCTTCGCTTTCTCTGCGGAGTGATGATGTCCGGATTCTGACGTTCCTTGATCGTCATGGAATAAATGATTGCTTCGACTCTTGCCATCTTCTGTTCCGCATCATCCGCATCGATATCGGGCATCTTGCCTTTGCCAAGACCACCCATGCCGCCAAGTCCGGGAAGCATATTCATGATACTTCCAAGACCGCCCATCTTGCGCATCTGTTTCATACTTTCCAGATAGTCCTCAAAATCAAACTGCGACTTTTTGAGTTTTTCTGTCATCTTACGTGCCTGTTCTTCGTCGATCTCTTCGCCGGCTTTCTCGATCAGGCTGAGTACATCCCCCATACCAAGGATTCTGGAAGCCATACGATCCGGATAAAACTGCTCCAGATCTGATAATTTCTCACCCATACCCACATAAAGGATCGGGCATCCGGTGACTGCCTTGATTGAAAGTGCCGCACCACCTCTGGTATCGCCGTCAAGCTTTGTGACGATTACTCCATCTATACCAATCTTCTCATTAAAGTTCTCTGCAACATTCACGGCGTCCTGACCAGTCATTGCATCGACAACGAGAATACTCTGATGAACCTCGACCGTGTTCTTAATCTCCTGCAGTTCTTCCATCATCTCTTCATCAATATGAAGACGTCCTGCAGTATCCAGAATAATCACATTGTTGCCATTCTTTTCAGCATGCTCCAGTGCTGCTTTAGCGATATTCGCCGGCTTCTGATTATCTCCCATGGAGAACACTTCCACACCCTGCTTCTCTCCGTTGATCTGCAACTGTTTAATAGCTGCAGGTCTGTAGACATCACATGCTACCAGAAGAGGCTTCTTACCTTTCAGCTTGAACTTACCTGCAAGCTTTGCTGTGGTCGTTGTCTTACCTGCTCCCTGAAGACCCATCATCATAATGACCGTCTTCTGGCTTCCCGGCTGGAATTTAATCTCCGTTGTCTCAGAGCCCATCAGATTCACCAGCTCGTCATTCACGATCTTGATCACCATCTGTCCCGGATTCAGTCCGCTCATCACATCCTGTCCGACTGCACGCTCCTGCACACTTTTTACAAAATTTTTGACAACTTTGAAGTTAACATCTGCCTCCAGAAGAGCCATCTTAACTTCACGCAGAGCCGCTTTTACATCATCTTCTGTAAGTCGTCCCTTACTTCTTAAATTCTTGAATACGTTCTGAAGCTTTTCTGTCAAACTGTCAAATGCCATGTTATAACTCCTCTATGATCTCTCCTGAAAGCTTTTTCACTTTCTTTATCAGTTCTTTTTCGTCCTGCTCTTCATAATTCTCAAGAAGCAGATCGATCTCATGGACTTTTTTTTTCACAGACATGAACTTCTCCACCAAATGCAGCTTCGCTTCATAATCCTCCAGACTCTTGTTACAGCGCCGGATCATATCATGAACACCCTGTCTGCTGATCCCCGCATCTCTTGCGATCTCGCTGAGCGAATAATCTTCAAGAACTGCCTGTTCATAAATCTCTTTCTGATGTTTTGTCAAAAGCTCACCATAAAAATCATATAATAATGTCTGCTTTAAAATCTCGTCCATCACTTATCACCTGTGCTATCATATAACAGATTTTCATTGGTGTCAAGTATTTTTTCTTGACATTCAAGAAATTTTTCTACATGCAGGTTCCCATGTCCCTGTCTCTGGTCATAATACCTGCCCTTTTCACAGGAATTCCACAGTCTGTATTTAAGTTCCAGATTACACATATCCGGGTATTTCTGCAAAACCAGAGCCGCTGCCCCGGACACTACCGGTGCTGCCATAGAAGTCCCGGTTTTCGGAATATAGGCATAAGGGCTCCGCACCGGATACAGGTAATTGCAGGAATAGATCCGGTTCCCCGGCACGGCAAGATCCGGTTTTTTAATACAATCTCCGGTCGGCCCACAGCCGGAATACTTCTTTCCCAGTTCTTCATCCGCCCCAACTGTGATCACCTTCCGGCTGTTTCCCGGTATCGTGACGCTCCCTTCCTTTGGTCCTTTGTTTCCTGCCGCCGTTACGACTACCAGACCGGCATCCCAGAGCCGTTCTACCCAGAACAGGAACAATTCATCTTCCGGATCCTTCTTATGAGGAAGAGTTCCAATCGAAATATTGACGATCCGGATCTTCATTTCCTTTTGTTTTAACAACACGTACCGGATCCCGTTTATCACATCCCGGATTTTTCCACCACCTCTCTGATTCAGCACCTTGACAGCAAAGATCTGCGCCTCCGGTGCCATTCCGCTGTACAGTCCTCTTCCGCTTTTTCCATTTCCGGCAAGAATTCCTGCCACATGGGTTCCGTGTCCATTGTCATCATATATGGTTTTCTTCCCCTGTACACAGTCCTTCCATCCCACGATGCGGCCGACAAGATCCGGGTGCTGTGTGATCCCTGTATCCAGAACGGCACAAACGACGCCCTTTCCAGTGATTTTGTTACGCATTGTATCCGAACACCAGTAGTGGATTTTCCGTTTCAAATCTTTCATATTTAAAATATCCTTTTTCTATTAGAATATTCTTTCTGAAATCAGATGCCAATTTCTTCGGAACTTTTTTGAAACACTGACATGCCTCCTTACATATGATGAAGTGTAAAGAAACCTTACTGGAGGCTATCAAATATGAGTGAATTAAGTGCAACAAACTGCGGATGTGGAAATTCTATGGATAACTGTGGATGTGGCTGCGGAATGTCTTCCTGCGTATGGATCATTCTTCTCCTCTGCTGCTGTGGCGGATGGGGACGCAATGGCGACGGATGTGGATGTGGAAATGACAGCTGCCTGTGGATCATCCTTCTTCTCTGCTGCTGTGGTGGATTCGGCAACGGATTCGGTAACGGATGCGGTAATGGATGCGGATGTGGAAACGGCTGTGGCAACGGCGGATGCGGCTGCTAGTTACGAAACTCAGATCTTATTCGTTCAGACAGACCAGAGGCGGGGCAAATTATATCCCCGCCTTCTTTATGTTTTGTTTTTGCGCTTCTCCTGTTGCTTTTCGTGTTCCTCTTCCTGCTCCTTTTCCTTTTTCTTTCGCAAACATTCTTCATCCACTTCATAGATCGCATTCCCATCAATAATAATCCGGCTGCTCATTTAATAAAATCCTTCCATTAGTTCTTCCTTTGCTTTATTATATGTGGATCTCATATTTTCCGTCTTCTTTACATATATATTTATAACGCTGAACCGTGGAGGACATATGGAAAAGAAACCGCCCCTTGTCATGACGCCATTTGACGAGTCTCTCACGAATGATTTTCTGCAACTTGTCAAAATCATTCTTCCCTATCTGCCCGATCACGTTCAGCGTATAGCTGGCATTTATGTGAAACTTACGGAACTTATGAATGCCTTTTACTGTTTCCAACCTCCTTATTATCATAATCGCAGAGGGCGGCTACGAAAGCAGGAGAAAGATCCGGGCAGCATGTTTGAAGCAGTTGTACCCTATCTTTCTCCTGAAAAAAGAGAAATGTTTGATTCCTTTTCCGGAATATGGCAAATGATGGAAATGATGAAAGAGATGGACTTTGGAGATCCTGCAAATATGGCAGATATGATGAATGGATTTCAGGCAGCACAGGATATGACGGATATGATGAGTGGATTTCAGACAGAAAGGATGGATGAAAATGAACGAATGGATGGAGCATCCGGATCTTGCGAATCTGGATCCGCTGAAACAGGAGCTGATCCGGACAGCAGCGTTGAAAGCCGGCGGCAAGAACGGGAAAGCACTGGTCCCGGTGATGATGTCACTGATCGCCGGTGCGAATAAACGGGGAATCCGGTTTACCCCTGATGAGATTTCGCTGATTCTTTCAGCGATCAAAGAAGGGAAAAGCAAACAGGAGCAGGCACAGATCGACCAGATGGTGCAGATGATCCGGACAATACAGGCAGGAAAACAGCCACCAAGGTCCGGAAGGCAATAAAAATTGCCTTGCCCGACAATCAATGCTATAATGAACGGCAGAAATGCACTTCAGGAGGAGCTTATGACAACGATCAAACTTACCATAGAATACGACGGAAGCCGCTATCCGGGCTTTTCCACAAAGAAAAAAAGCACCAGTATCGAATCAAAGCTTACACTGGCGATCAGGGATGTAACCGGACAGTCCACACAGCTTTTTGCTGCCGTAAAGACGGAACCGGGTGTTCACGCAACACATCAGATTGTAAGTTTTCAATTAGAAAAAGAATCTTTTTCAGATAATACAGAACTGTTAAAAATGAAATTAAACGCAGCTCTTCCGGCGGATATTGCAGTCACCTCGCTGAAAATCGCAGATGAACGTTTTGTGGCTTCTCTCGCGGTAAAAAGCTGTACCTATACCTGCCGGATTGCCACAGATCCTGCCGCAGCATTATTTTCCCGTCCGTACACCTGTGTTGTAACCGAGTCTCTTGACCTGGAATCCATGCAGCAGGCAGCGCAGCTTCTTACCGGTACGCATGACTTTGCCGCATTTTCAAACGGACGTACCAAAAAAAGTACAGTGCGCACTGTAGAAACGATCAAAATTAACCGCGAAGACCAACTGATACAGATTCAGTTGACTGCAAATAGTTTTCTCCGGCATATGCCGCAGCTTCTTGCCGGTACCATTCTCACAGCTGGAAAAGAAAAAAAGACAGACAGAACTACGCTGACTCTCGCTGGTGTAGAATCAGCAGCTCCTGCCTGTCCTTCGCATGCATTCACCCTGACGGATGTACAGCTCCGTTAATCTATCCTTCGATGATCTTCACATAAAAGGTACGGTTTCTTGGTCCGTCAAACTCGCAGAAATACAGATCCTGCCAGATGCCAAAAACGATCTCTCCATCATGGATGATCAGCGTCTGTGACGGTCCGACCACCGTCGTCTTCATATGTGCATGCGAATTTCCTTCTGCATGCTGGTAGAAGAACTGTTCTGCCGGAAATACTTTTTCAAAGCCACACAACATATCATGCACCACATCCGGATCTGCATTCTCATTGATCGTAAATCCGGCTGTCGTATGTGGTGAGAAGATCACAGCAATCCCTTCTCTTACACCGCTTCTTTCGATGTCTTCCCTTACCATTTCTGTTACCTTTATCATTTGCTGCGATGCGTTTGTCGCAATCTGATGTTCGTACAGATGCATATGCACACCTCCTTACTTTTCCAGATAAGCTTCGAGTCTCGGAAGCTCTCTTTTCATCATTTCATAGCCATGATCGTAGAAAGCCATCAGCTTATCATAATCTTTTTCAAGTCTGGATACCGGCTTCATTTCCGGGCGAAGGACGAAGATATTTCCTTCTTTTTCCAGCTTTTCTATGTATTCTTCTGTCCGGTTATACATCACCGGTCTTCGGATACAGGTGCGGACAAGTGCCGGATATTTGCTGTACATCTTCCGGTATAACTTACCGACCGCTTTGGAAGTTAGTTTTTTGCGGTAGCCTTCCGGTCTCGTCAAAATGAGAACTATTTTTTTCAGTCCCTTTTCCTGCACATGCTTTACCGGAATAGAATCGGCAAGTCCACCATCCAGATACGGAATCCCGTCTATATTTACGATCGGACATACAAGTGGCATACTGCTGCTGGCGCGGCAGATCTTCATCAGCCGGTCACTGTCGTTATCTTCGGTCATATATTCGGCATTTCCCGTAAGACAATTGGTTGTCACAATCTCACAGGTCATTCCATTTGAAAAATAAGTATCAAAATCAAACGGAAAGAGTTCATTCGGATATTTATTGAATATCATATCCATATCCAGAAGACTTCTTTCTTTTACGAAATCTTTAAGTCCGTAATAATAGCTGTATTCCTTTCCTCTGTGGATCATACAGTCCCTTGTTCTGCCGATCTGCTTTGAGACATAATCGACTGCGTTACAGGAACCTGCCGATACACCGACCACGTATGAAAAATACAGATCTTTTTCCATCAAATAATCCAATGCGCCGGAAGTAAATACACCTCTTGTTGCACCGCCTTCCAACACCAGTCCTGCTTCTGTCAAAACACTCGCTCCTTTCGTCCTACCATGCTGTATATTTCGTGTATGATTTATAAGTATACCACAAATTCTCCCTTATGTTAATGCTTATTCTCTTGCGAAAATTGTGCAGTCATGTTACCATAATGAACGTAATGCAAAAATTGAAACGATAATTCTATTTGAATAAGGAGAATTTTTATGATTAGTACAAGTAATATCACCCTCCGCGTAGGGAAGAAAGCCTTGTTTGAAGATGTAAATATCAAATTTACAGAAGGCAACTGCTACGGTCTGATCGGAGCGAACGGAGCCGGAAAATCTACATTTCTTAAGATCCTTTCCGGGCAGCTTGAGCCGACCAGCGGAGAAGTCATCCTCACACCAGGTGAGCGTCTTTCTTTCTTACAGCAGGACCACTTCAAATACGACCAGTATCCGGTTCTTGATACTGTAATCATGGGAAATGCCCGTCTTTACGAGATCATGAAGGAAAAAGAAGTGATCTATGCCAAAGAAGATTTCACAGACGAGGACGGGATCAAGGCAAGTGAACTGGAAGCAGAATTTGCAACCCTGAACGGATGGGAAGCAGAATCTGATGCCGCATCTCTTCTGAACGGACTTGGAATTGAGACAGAGCTTCACTACAATATGATGAGCGAGCTGACCGGTGCACAGAAAGTCAAAGTCCTTCTTGCACAGGCACTTTTTGGTAATCCGGATATTCTTCTTCTGGATGAGCCTACCAACCACCTGGATCTGGATGCAATCGCATGGCTGGAAGAATTCCTGATCAACTTTGACAATACCGTTATTGTTGTTTCCCATGACCGTTATTTCCTGAATAAGGTCTGCACACAGATTGCCGATATCGATTACGGTAAGATCCAGCTCTACGCCGGTAATTACGACTTCTGGTACGAATCCAGCCAGCTGCTGATCCGTCAGATGAAAGAAGCCAACAAGAAAAAAGAAGAAAAGATCAAGGAGTTACAGGACTTTATTTCCCGGTTCAGTGCCAATGCGTCCAAGTCCCGTCAGGCAACTTCCCGTAAGCGCGCTCTGGAAAAGATCCAGCTTGATGAGATCCGCCCATCCAGCCGTAAATACCCTTACATCGATTTCAAACCGAACCGCGAGATCGGTAATGAAGTTCTGATGGTCGAAGGCTTATCCAAAACCATCAACGGGGAAAAAATCCTGGACAATCTTTCCTTCACACTGAACCGGGACGACAAAGTTGCATTTGTCGGTGGAAATGAATTTGCCAAAACTGTTCTCTTCCAGATCCTGATCGGAGAAATGGAGCCGGATGAAGGTACTTATAAATGGGGAATCACCACTACACAGGCATATTTTCCGAAAGACAGTGGAAAAGAATTTGACAATGACGATACCATCGTAGAATGGCTGACTCAGTATTCGGAAGAAAAGGATGTTACCTATGTACGAGGTTTCCTTGGAAGAATGCTTTTCGCCGGCGACGACGGTGTAAAGAAGGTTAAAGTTCTTTCCGGCGGGGAAAAGGTACGCTGTCTGTTATCCAAGATGATGATCTCCGGTGCCAACGTACTGATCCTCGACGAGCCTACTGACCACCTGGATATGGAATCCATCACTGCACTCAACAATGGAATGAAGAAGTTCCCTGGCGTACTTCTGTTCTCTTCAAGAGACCACCAGATCGTTGAAACGACAGCAAACCGTATTATGGAAATCCTTCCGGGTGGAAAGATGATCGACAAGATCACAACTTACGATGAATACCTTGCGTCTGAGGCTACGATTGAGATGCGTCGACGAGCGCTTGATTTGCCTGAAGATAACTTAGACAAATCCTAAGAAAACCCAATAAAATCAAGGGTTTCCGGCATTTTCGAACAACGCTCGAAAAGAAGCCGAACAGGCGAACATACGTTCATCTTTGATGCTATTGCTACAGTTCACTTATGAAGACGAGGCTGATACATATACCTAAAACAATAGATGGAATGCCGTCACACAGCCTCAAATACACACAAGATTTCTCTAGGAAACCCAAAAAGGGTTTCCTTTTTTAGTGCCTGTTTTTCTTACGCCTACTTTTTCTATCAAGTTATCCTCTCTCCGGGAAACAGAAAAAGAAGTCCCTGTGCTACCATAAAAAAAGAAAGGGGCCTTGCGGCCCCGGTAAGTTGAAAAAGCCCAAAGTTTTGGCGAACGGACAGGCTCTTTCGGAAAGCGAGCTTCTTTGAAAACTCAATGAGGCTCAAAGGTGGCTCTTGTTGTTTCGAGTATACCACACTCGGTAAGACAGGCCTCCTTTTCCAAAAGTTCAAATGACCTAAGAGGAGGTTCTACATATGCCACACAAAATGATGAATTCGCAGATAGCGGACGTGCTTCACGATAACAGGTTGTCGATCGAGGCACGTATGCTATATGCATACCTCTGCTCATTCGATGATGGCGCACCACCCTCGACCTGTCAGATTATCAGGCAGCTCGGTATCGGCAAGACGCGATTCTATCGATATCGAAACGAGCTCGAAGCGTTCGGACTCATCGAGGTCGAGAACACGATCACGTCCGGCGGCGGGGTCGCAAAGTACTCTTTCCCCGACAAACCGGTACCGACCGCAGAAGCCGAGGAGATTTTGATCAACCGCCTGATCAACAATAACAACAAAGCGATGAATTTCAAAAAGGAAAGGAATGATGAAAATGCAGGGGAACACAACTGAAATCGACGAGCGCAACCTTTTGCGGCTTGATGCGCTACTCTCCCACGGATATGGACTCTCCCCGCAGCTCGTGATGAGATCAAAAGGCCTTTCCATCGAGGCGAAAGCACTCTACGGATACCTGAGCTCATTTGCCGGCGCGGGGGACACGGCTTTCCCGTCAACTTCCCGCATTCTCGAAGAGCTTGATATCAGCAAGAACCGTTTCTACAAGATCCGCAAGGAACTGGTCTCATGGGGCTTCATCTCGATCGAGACCACGGCGACCTCTGCAGGGTTAAGGACTGTCTACACGCTGCCGCAGAACCCGATCGCCATCAAGACGGAAATCGACGAGATTGCAAACCGACGCAATGAAATCAAGAGCAGCTTGGTGGCGAATCTCCATAACGAGGACATGGTGAGTCATAAGGGGGATTCTGAGTCTGAGCGTCTTCAGCAATCAGCAGGTAACGAGCCTTGTCGTCAATCTGAAGCCAAGGCTCAAAACAGGGGCTCCAATCTGAAGCCATGTCTCCAATCTGAAGACGAGGGTTGTCTTCAATCTGGCGACAAGCTATATATAGATACTAATATCAATCCAAAAGTATCAATAGATAGATCCGCCGCCCATCCTTCCGATGATGAAGGTCCAAGCGACTGGAAAGTCACCGAGGGAATGACTGATCCGACTCAACGAGATGACGGCGAGTCGAAACGCGATGCGAATAGACGGGACGCGTTAGATGCGGTGCCTGACGGCACCTATGATCCGCTCCCTACGGTCACTGATGGATATACCCTTTCAAATTCTGAATTCGAGGCTTTCAACCATCTCTGTTCCTTGTCCATCAAGACGGTAAGAGGAGCCGTTCGGAATGAGGCAGCAAAACAGTATGCCAAGAGACTCGGGGAAGGATACTCTCCCGCCACCATCGAGAAGGCCTATATCGACTATGCGGAAGCCTATCGGCAGAACAACCCTTCACCGAGGTTTGCGAAGCAACTGTCAGATTGGTTCGTCAAAAGCGATGGTTTCGCGTATTTCGCCAAGAAACCTGTAATTCGAACAACGACAGCCACCAAGGCTACAAGTGGTCAAGATTCGGATCTCAGGGCCGCAACGGAGGCAAAGAACGATCGGCTGACACTTGCCGCGACCGATCCGACCTTCAGGGACCTTGAGGCAGCCGTTTTGAAGGCACGGTCACTCTGGGGACATGCCTGCATGACGTCTGACGTGGAGAACGCAAGCCGCCTCAAGGAGGAGTGGAGCAAGGCAACGGAACGGGCCAACGAGTATTACGAAACCCATTGCACATCAGCGGTCGCGACAGCTTAGACGATCTGAAAACACGGGGGAACGGAAAATTGCCACGTTCCCCCGACCGTGCAAGATGTGAAGTGGTAGAATCTTACCAAAACCGTCGTAAAGCCCCTGGATTTATCTATGGGGATATAAGACGGT
>OLGF01003959.1_pt1 | contig 11566 bp, 13 predicted proteins | sample 1604971 | NCBI WGS metagenome assembly OLGF01 (sample SAMEA3888902, study PRJEB22519) | human gut metagenome | biome: human gut; feature: human-associated habitat; material: faeces | place: Denmark | collected 2011 | reverse complement strand
AGTACCCTGTTCCTGCCGGACCTCCAGTGCCATTTCCACGACATGGACCCCAACTGGGTGGTAAACCATGCCTACAACTTGACCTCCTATCTTCTAGCCAATGACAATCCCATCGGGGACGGGGAAACGGTGGATGGAATAGTAGACGGTGCAATGAGCCGGGAAGTGCAGTGGAGATGCCAGTATGAGGATGCCCTGATCCAACCACCCAGAGAGGTACTGGATGTTTGTATGGGCGATTATGCAGCTGGAAATCGAGGCAAGTAACTCGGTTTATTGTATAATCGAGCATATTTGACAAATTGATTTTTATAACTATGATAGTGATAGATGACTTTTCCGAGGAAGGCTGTCAAAAAGGCTGTCAGAACGCCAATGAAAGCAAAACAGCCTTGCGGCTCTATCTGAAAAACCAAGTAAAATCGCGGCTTGACCGTGTGTCATGGCGAAGCAGAAATGGTTTCAGCGATTTGTCTCCAAAATCAGATGTCTTAAACCACCATTTTACTCATAAGGCTATTTGCTTTTCGTTTCGTCCAACTTGTTCTGCCATTTTGGGGATTGCTAGCTGTCCTAATTCAAAAATTTTCAGTTTGACCTCCTATCATTCTTGCTATATTCCGTCATACTACGGATAGGAATAAAAAAGGAGGTTGATATTTATGGCGATAATCCCCGAAGATAAAATTCTTTATACAGTAAAGGAGGTGGCGCAACTCATCCATACCAATCAGGGCTATGTTTATTCATTGATCAAAGCAGGACTGCTTCCGGTATTAAAACTTGGGTCGTATAAAATACGAAAGGAATCTCTTGAACATTTCTTAGTGGAATATGAAGGAAAGGATCTGACGGACCCGAGGCATGTCCAGCCGCTGTATCCTGACGAGAAAATGGGGGAATGTATATGAGCGTGCCAACATTCTGCCAACCGCGAATAAATATCACTTTGAAAAACATAGAAAAAATAAGAAGAACATCGATGCGGCTTGCCAAAGTAAATGCCATTTTTCTCCGTAAAACAAGCCATGATAAAACAGAGTAAGGAAAAAATAGGTATCGCAGGCTATACTTGATTCCATAAGGGCAACAACCCCATGGTTGGTGCTACCGTCGCCTGCGCTGTGGCGGTGTCCGAGGCGCTGAAATAAGGCGCGAAGCCGCATAAAATAAGGATTTTGGACAAACAGGGCATTTGGTGTGATAGACACCAAATGCCCTGTTTTACTGTTTCAGAAGCTGTTTTGACAACCATTTGCCAACCACAAAATGAGATGTTGTCAATCGGATTCGTTTTTCTCCGTTCTCTGATATAGCTGCCGCAGAATTTTAAGCCCCTCATCATTCATCTTATCGGTCAGATGTAGATAATATTTCATCGTCACCTGCAGGTCTTTATGTCCCAACCGCTCCTGCAAGTATTTTGGCGGCACCCCATTTTCCGCCAGCATGGTAGCGTGGGTATGCCGCAGAGAATGAAAATCAAACTCCGGGTAATTCAGTTCCTTATGGACAACCCGTGATGTATGCTGCATACTTCGCGGAATGATAAACGCTCCGTTTTCGCGTATAGCTATCAAATAGACCTCCCTGCCGTCACCTGTCGTATTTAGCTGATGTTTGTCATTAACATACAGACGTGTGTAATGCTTCCCATAATAGGCTCTGGCTCGCTCCTGACGTTCCTTTTCTCGCTTTAATAATTCCATTGTGTCTGCGTCCAATTCAATGGTGCGGCGGCTGTCATATTTGGGCGCACTGAAATACCAAGCTTTTGCCTGCTCATTCCACTGCACCTGTCGGCTGATGGTATATGTATTTTCTTCAAAATTGACATCTTCCCACATACCGGCAAAGGCCTCGCCAATGCGAAGCCCACCTCTATACCCTAACATCATGGGAATATGAGTGGATGTCCCCTCCGGAAATCTTGTGAATATCTGTTGTATTCTGTCCGGCGGAATGTAGACATGCGGTGCGGTTCTGGGGTTGAACTGTTCATTACGCGGGCTTGGAAGGGTTACATTGACCATGGGACTATACCGGATCATATTCTGTTTGACAGCATAATTGAGACTGCCTGACAGTATCCCTTTTATGACAGATAGGGTAATTCGACTGTAATTCTGTTGCGCTTTTTGGTTCATAAACTTTTGCAGTACCGGCGTGGTCAGAGCCTTCAATTTATAGATTCCCAATTCCGGCTTGATGTGCAACCGGAGCTTCTTTTCATAGTTTGTAATGGTGACCTGCTTCAAATTCGCTTTACAATATGTTTCCATCCAATAGTCAAGAAAATCGTTAAAACTGATTTCAGACGGAACGAAATGAAGTCCGGCTTCATTGAATTCTGCCTTGGCCTTGATTCCGGCAGCAGATGCGTCAGCTTTTGTACGGAATCCGCTTTTGCTGATTCGTTTCCGCTTTCCTTCTATTTTGGCTCCTTCAAAAGAATATTCCCAATACTTACCACGTTTTCTGACTGTGATTTCACTCATATCATCCCTCCGCTTTTCCATTTCAGAGAATTCTTTATGATGAAAGCAGCTTTCTCCATTCATCAATAAAGAATCTAAATATAGTATGACGGAAAGGGGCAGGATTGAATGAAAAGAGTATATCTGCACCGGAAAATGATAATTTTTGAGTTTGCATGGTAATTTTCGGAAATTATCCTCTCTTAAGAGAAAGGGTGGAAGAAGACCGCAAAAAATTATGTTTAGCCGAAGAAAAATTATGTTCCGCTTCCGAAAAATTACTATGAATCATAATTTCTCTTCCGAAAGCTCGTGATTTCTCCGATTTTCTATGCTGTTTGATTTTCTTCCCGCCCTTCCCCTCAGGGAAGGGCTCTTTCCCCTTTGAGAAGGGCGCCTTCTCTTTTCTATCACAAAAAGGGCGGCCGCGGCCGCCCTTTTTGTGAAGCCGTGCCGGAAGATTTTTTATTCCTCCGGCATTTCTTCCCATTCTTCCAAGAGAAAATCGTCGCTTTCTTCCATCCTGCGGAGCCGGTCAAGCTCCGCTTCCACCTTTTCATCCAGGTCTTTGTAGGCGCCGATCTCCCGGAGCATTTTCCGGAACCCCACCTCTTTTGCCAGTTCTTTTATGTCGAACATCACGATACTCTCCATTTTAGTTTCTCCTTTGTGTTTGGGCTGTTTATAGTATAAACCGCCTGATTCACGTGGTCAAATCCTCCCGCAACCAAAACAGGCGCGACCAGTTGAAAACTTTTCCGACATACTATCTCCGAAAAGAATTCGGAGGTGGTATGTTGAAACAAAAATACATAACCCGTGAACAGAAGAAGCAGGTCAATCGTTTTCTTCAACAGATCTACGGGTTTCCCTTCAAAGCGGGCGGCGCCTATCTATGCGGTGCTAGTTTTGAAAAACAAAGGCTGTGTACATCGGTCTATACGCTGCAAAAGCAGGCGCTTCGCCGGATCCAGCATTCGGGAGCGGCTTACATCTCTCTCAACATTTTTAAACCCCGGCAGGGCCATTGCCGAAGGACGGAGAAATATCTGTGGCGGTTCAATCACATCGTCATCGATATCGACTTTCAGCAGGATTTTTCTCCGGACTACGAAGCCGTAGAGCAGGAATTGGAACAGCAGATTCGTTGGCATGGCACCTACGGCGACGCGCCCATGCCGAACGCTATCGTTTTCACCGGCTCCGGAGGCTGCCATCTCTATTACATATTCGAGGATCTTCCGAACGGGAAAAAAGGCCGGATGGCAGAAGGGATCCAGGCGGTGAAAATGCAGCTGTTAGCCCGGTGGGTGCAGATCGAGAAAACCTTGCAGGATGAAGGGCTGGATTTCCATGTGGACACCCAAGCGATAGACGCCAGCCGGGTATTTCGCATTCCGGGGAGCATCCACCGGGATACCGGCCGGATGTGCTGGATGAAACCGCTGCGGTCAACTCCCTACGGCTACAAAGAATTGTGTCGTTGCTTAAGCGATGTGCCCTGGAAAGGAGCTTATGCGGTAGCGAGCGCCCGTCGGGATATAGAGCGTGCACGTTTCGGTTATGGACAGAGTGACAGGAGAAGCGAGCCATGCACCATGACAAAACAATTCCTTGGAGCCAAGCGCCTGCGGGAACTGCTCCGGCTGGCTCATGCCGGATGGGGATTCCAGGACTGCCGAGAGTTGGCGGCACACTTCGCCTGGATTTGGGGACGGGATGCAGAACTTTCCGAGGACGAGATCCGAAACAAGCTTCGGGAGCTGAACGCCTGCTTTTACCAGCCAATTTCGGAGAGAGAACTATTTTATACTGCCAGAGGGAACGGAAAGAGCTATCGATATACCAACTCTCGCATCCGCCTGGCCTTAGGGCTGGACGACTCGGAGGGATATTTTATCGGCCGGCGCTCGCGGGAACACAAAAACCGTGCCGGGAAAACACGGCTGCATAAAAAATGGGTTGCGGCGCTGGTATTAGCGGGAAAGAAAATCCGGGAGATCGCACAGGAACTGCACCTGAGTATCTCCCTTGTGAAACGCCGTCGGACGGAGATGAAGAAGGCAGAGGGCTTCGCCTTTTGGTCGGCCGTTCCCATTTGAGTGACCGGAAACCGCATAGAAAAACGGCCAGGCTGCTGCGAAATCGCAGCGGTCTGGCCGTCGTGCGCAAAACAGGAGAAAAGGCAAGAGAAAGGGAGACGAAATGCATCTCCGCCGGGTATCAGACGGATTGTATGCATCCCTGCTTCAAAAATGTTCGTTTTGGGCGCTATATTATATCTTCTCCTTTAGAGAATGGCGGTGAGTAGTGGCTCAGCGGGAAGCTTTCATAGGTTTAGAAGTTGAAATTAGGTGTGAACAGGTAAAGCATAGACAGTCTAGAAGACCCGTTTATTCTTGCGAATTTGGTGTCCCGCAGCACGGTTAAGCGAGCGGTAAAAGATTTAGAGAAAGCCGGACTGATACGAAAAGAGCCGCACTTCCGTAAAAACGGTAGTGCGACTTCGAACCGGTATTATCTGCTTTGAAAAAATTCTCACTCACAAGGGGATGGTATGTCTTTATGATGAACCGAGGGTCGGTTCATCATGGCTTCCCTTGAACAACTCACTCTAAGAGGGATACCAGCAGAAGGAAAAAACACAAACTCCCACTTGCAAACTGTAAATCATATAGATGAGAAAGGCGGCTCCTTTATTATACAAAAGAAATACCGCCTTTTTTACGGAATGATGAATATTTACATTTATTTCATAAATTACAGATTGCATATTTGCCATAAATAAGATACAATCAAATAAATACTACTTTTGTATTTTGGATTTTAATTTTGAATGGGGCTGAAGACTATGGGGCGAAAAGCCTATTCGGAACAGGAACGGGAGCAAGTGCGGACTGCTCTGCTGACCACTGTGATCCAGTGTATTGTGGACCGAGGACTCATCCACAGCAGTATTGATGTCCTGTGTAAAAAAGTAGGCATCTCCAAGACCTTTTTCTACACCTTTTTTCCCTCCAAAGAAGAACTGGTGTTGGAGGCACTTCGGTATCAGCAGCCCAAGCTGCTACAATATGCCAGGCAGCTGATGGGAGATCCTGCCCTCAGTTGGAGGGACGGTGTTCGAACCTTTTTAGAAACCTGCGCTTACGGTGAGAAAAAGGGGATCGCCGTATTGTCCATTGAAGAAGAACAGGAGATTTACCGCTGCCTCTCCCAAGAAAATTTCCAAGCCTTCCGTGACGATCAGACGAAATTATTCTGTGACCTGCTTGTGATTTTCGGTCTTCCTGTGGGCTGTATAGAACCCCGGCTATTTGGCAACCTCGCCCTGTCCATGATGATGGTCTACAAGGCAATTCCAAACACCATGCCCTTCCTGTTTCCGGAGATGGCGGAGGATATGGTGGAGTTTCAAATCAACGCCCTGCTGGATGAAATGCAGAGGGTAAAAGAAAGAGTAAACAGAGAGTGAAAGAAGATGCACAGAAATAACCAACACCCCCCCGTAAGGGTACAACGCAACTCCATCGTTCAGTTTTTGAAAAAGGCCGATTTTCTGAAACCGGCTGCTGGTTTTGTGCGGCTTTTTGTCCTGCGTCATCCTGTCCTTGTGACAGTGTGGCGTGGGGCATTTTTTATTGTTCGGAAAGAGGTGGTCTGATATGAATTTACCAAAGCGCAATAGTGCGGACGGACGCTGTTACTGGATGAAACCCGAGGTACAGGATGAGCTGCAGCCGCTCTTTGACCGGTGCATCCAGGACACCATTGACGGCAGGAGCACCCGTCTCGATTCTCTCTGGCCTCCGGTGGTGGTCAGCAGTGAAGGCGCGCCCTTTGATGTGCACGATCTGGTGAGGAAATGGGCCGAAGTACAGCGAGCCGAGACCCTGGATGCGGAAAAGGCCATTGCCTTCAGCGAAAACCTGCGCCGCCTGAGCCGGTGGCATGAAATTGACCACTATTTACTCGATCTGCTGAAACGAGAGTTGCAGGAGAAGTATTTTGTCGGGACAGGCCGTGAAGATGACTACTGGAAAGAATGGGAATATTCTCTGAAACCAGATATCCATGCAGAGGAGATCCCAGAACCGCTGCTGCGCTTTGCCTGCTATGTGGCGGTGAGCTATAAGGTATATGGGGCGGACTATGAATATTTTTCAACCAACTATCTATTCGGCTTGGTCGAGAAAGTCCGGCCGGATATGGTGAAAAAGCTCCGGGAAAATGGAACCGGCAGGCTGCCGATCTCTCTGCAAAAGCGGAAAACAGAGCACTTCACCGCATCGGCCAACGACGCCTTTGCCATCATCCGCATTACTGCCAGGGACAGCACGGAGGAATGCTATGCCGAAGTGCTGAACTACCTGTGTGAGCTTCTGGAGCAGGAGAATTTTCCCCGCAGCTATGCGGTGGAGTTCAAAGGGCCGGAAAAGAGGTATCTTCCCATCACAGGACTGCCCAAAAAGGGAGTAAACCAGCTCTTTGCCTGTGCCGTGCAGTACCCCGGCCTCCACCCCCTGATGGAACGGTACGCCCGGCTTGCCATGCGGCAATATGAGCAGTACACCAATCTCAGCGATGAGCAGTGCGCTCTCCCCGGAAGTTTTGCCGTGTTCGCCCTGGGAATGCTGGGGCAAGAGTGGCAGCAGCTGGTATGGGATTATCTCGGCCTCTGTGATGATGAGCACTCCCACTTACAGGAAAAATTCCTCCGGGCGTATGTGAAACGGTTCGGATTTACCGCCGATACCGTCCCTATGTTTGTCCGGGGTGTGCTGTCCATGCAGAACATGAAGTATTCCAAGGACTATGCCGCGTGGATGGCAAACGCAGAAAGCCTGGACGCTCTGCTGGAGGCAAAAATCCACCTGTCCGAGATCGTTCCAAGCGGTTTTTCCTCCGACGAGGATGACGATGATGACGAGGACGAGAAACCCGCAGAAGAAACAGAAGCCAGCCCGGAGGAAGTGCTGCAATACGCATGGGAAACGGTCTGCTATGTGATCTGGGGCAAAGCCAGCGCCAAGGGTGGTCAAAAAGTGGTGGAAACAGCTCCGGAGGAACTGAAAAAGCGTTGCCGGCAGATTTTTATTCCAATAACAGAGAGCCTGGAAGAAAGAGGTAGCCTGCTATGAGTTTACCGAAACGAGACGGCGTACATGGCCGTTATTACCTGATTCATAAACCGGATACGGACCCCGAAGTTCTGGAACAAGCCGATCAGTGCATTCAGGATGTGTTGGATGGAACCGCAAAAGAAAACCATTCCGGCTACCCGGTGGTTGTTCGGAATCAAAACGGAACACCCTTTCTTCCCAGCCAGCTGCTGGAGCGGTATCTGTCCAAACTGCCTTTGAAGGGATTTCCCTATGAGGACGCGGTCACCTTCTGCGATGCCCTGCGGCGTCTGGTGGGCTGGAAGGAGATTGATCATACACTGGGACAATACATCGAACACCAGGTGCAGGAGCGGTATTTTGAGGTCGGAGAGAAAGAGGATTACTTTTCAGCTTACCTGCCCTGCACCGTGTGGCCCGAGCTGAGGCCGGAGGATGTAGATGACGGCCTGCTGCGCTTTGCCTGCTATGTGGCGGTCTGTTATACGGTATATGGAGCCAGCTACGACTCCCTCACCGCCGAGCACATTCTCGGCCTGGTTTCCCAGCTCCGCCCGGATATGGTGAAGCAGCTGAAAACGGGCGGCAGCGGCAAATTGCCAAAGGACATCCAGCGGCGTAAGACGGAGCATTTCACCGCATCGGCCAATGACGCCTTTGCCACCATCCGCATCACCGCCAGGGACTCCACGGAGGAGTGCTATGCTGAAATCCTGGACTACCTGTGCGCGGTGCTGGAGCAGGAGGAATTCCCCCGCAGTTACTCGGTGGAGTGCAGAGGAAAGGAGAAAATCTATCTGCCCATTCCCGGCTTGCCCAAGAAGGGAGTCAATCAGCTCTTTGCCTGCGCTGTGCAACACCCCAATCTGCATCCGGCTATAGAGCGATACGCTCGTCTGGCTATGCGGGAGTATGAGTGGTACCAAAACCTCGCGGATGAAGCTTGCGCCATGCCCGGCTCTTTTGCTGTGTTCGCTCTGGGGCTGGAGGGAGAACAGTGGGCGCCGCTGGTGGCGGAGTATCTGGATCTCTGCGATGACGAGCACTCCTCCCTGCAAGAGAAATTCCTTCATGCCTTGATCCGGAAGTTTGGTTTCCAACCATGGACACTGGGCGTATTGGTACGGGGCGCATTGTCCATGCAGAATCTAAAGCCCGCAAAGGAGTTCCGCAGCCTGATTGCCAACGCGGAAAGCCTGGATGCGCTGCTGACAGTCAAGCGCCGCTTTTCCGCGTATCTCCTGCCGGAAGAGGACAAGGACCCGAAATTCCGGGCCATCGCTTGGCAGAGCCTGCTCTGGGCCATCTGGGGCCCGTCCTCCGAAAACGGCGGCAGCAAGGTCATCAAGACGGTGCCAAAGGAACTGAAAGAGAAATACCAGCAGGTATTTGCGTAAGGAGAACGTCATGAAAAAGAGAACGGTCAAGGACTTTATTGCCCTGTACGCCCAGGAAGATGGGGAAAAGCTGGTGCTGATCCAGAGCGGTACCAGCGCGGACAAAACCTTTCTGGATACTTTCTGGACGGCGCATACCCATGCCCTTGCCATGGCGGATGTCCAGACCGGACAGGTGATCTCCGGCCGATGCTACCTGAGCTGGCCGCTGACGGACAAGGAGCGGGATGCCGGCGACTATTCCAAGCGGTTTACCAAGGGCCAGATCTACCGGATCAAAGCCCGCGGCTGGAAAGGCGATGCCCTCAGCGAACCTCAGTGGTATGTCACGGAGGTACTGGAGGAAGGCGTACCCTGTCCGGCACTGGAGGAGCTCTGGGCGGAATACACAAAGCCCATTCTTCTGGAGGACGAGGTGCTGGGAACCCTCACGCTGGATCGTGAAATGAGTATGTTCACCGGGACCTGCCGGTGGATGGGAAAAGAAGTCCAGATCTCGCTGGATGTGGAGATTGAAAAGAAAGCGTCCTGGCCCCGCGCCACCAATGTGATGAAGAAACTGCTGGCAGATCAGGAAGTCTGGGATAAGTCCCTGCGGGCGATGGCTGCCCAGAAGCTCACCGCTCAGGCCAACGAATGGCTGGCGGACAATGACCAGACCGACCGGGACCCGGAGAAAGATCCCATCACCGGGGATGAGTTCGCCCGGCGCATCATCCTCACTGAGTTTTCGGTCTCCCCCGGCGGGCGTTTTACCGCTTGGTATGAGGACGATGATATGTTCTGGGGCCATGTGGTCACTGTGGATGGAACACTGAAAAAAGGCCCCATTGGTGCGGATATACAGGGGTGATACGGGAAAGGCGGTGAAGTCATGAATCAGGCGGAAACAGCAAAGCTGTCGGAGCTGCTTGAACAGTGGAATGATGCGGACGAGTTCTCCCGATGTATTGAGGCCATCGAAGCTATCCCGGAGCAGGAGCGGGGTTATTTTCTGACCGTCAAGCTGAGCCGGGCTTACAGCAATCTGGCGGTGCTGGGGGATCATAGAGCGCATGGGACCGACGGTGCAGTGGACGGGGCTCTCATCCGGCACGCCATTGACCTGTTGGAGTCCGTCCGCACCCAGGGGGAGAACGACCCCTACTGGAACGCCAGGATGGGCTATTCCTGTCTGATGGCATACCCCTCCGCCGCCACCGCCTATGAATACGCAAAACGCTGGCTGGCCCTGGCCCCGGAGGACCCGAATGCCCAAAAGCTGGTCCGGGACTGCGAGGAATATCTGGAGGAGGAAAAAACCTTGGAGATAGATCAGAAAGAGCGGGAGGAGATTATCCGGCGGGAAACTCCCGATGATGGAAAGAGGGTTATATGTAAATGAACAGCGGGCAGATTACGGCTTTTTTACAGGAGCATTGGTATATTGCCTCGGTAATCATCGGTGCAGTGATTTTGATCGGAGCGATCCGCAACTGGAACTGGCTCTGCGACCCCACCGGTACGCGGGATGCCCACCGCCACGGCAGGGGATACCGGCGGGTGGTTTTCTTTTTGTTGGATGTCCTCCTGATCGTGGTGAGTATCTGGGGATTTGTGCTGAAATTGAAATAGGAGGAGAACGGCTATGATGCCTGAAAAATATCCCACCTGGCTGGAAGGCCATGTGAAAGAGTGGACGGAGAAGCGTCTGCCTACCGTGACACTCTGTTCCTCCACCGGCAAGGAACTGCTGGAGGTTTGGTATTGCGGAGATCTGCTCACGGTGAAGGGAGAGCCCCAATCCTATATCGTAGATGGGGATGAGGTCCCCGGACTGGTGGCAGCCCGTGATCCGGAGAGCGGCGAGGAGTTCGTCATCTTTGACGGTGGGCGGCATGGCTACAACAATCTGTTCTGCGATGTACACGATCCATCCAAGCTGGAGCACCGTCCCCTCAAGCGGTATGGGATCCCTGCCTCCAAGCTGGTGGTGGAGCTGGGTTACAGCGTTGACTATGAGGACGAAAAAGAGGACTTCGAACCGGATGGGGCGGATACCGTGGAACTGATCAACGGCGAGCGGATGCCTTGGGAGCAGGTCAGGCGGGACGGCATTGATTATATCGCCCTTTACTATGTGAACGAGGAAGGGAAGCAAGTCCGGATTTTGGACGCAGAGCTGGCATGAGTATGGTGATTCAATCCTTTGACTATCTGCACGACAACAGAGTCCTGCGCTACTGCGCTGACTTTGAAGCCCATACCCTGCACATGGATACCCGGACCGAGGCTGGAGAGAAAGTATCCGTTCGCTTTACCGGCTTGCTGGCCCACTGGTTTGAGAATGTGATCCAGGACAACATCCTCTTCGGTATGGACGAGATCACCGTGGACGGGTTTTTCCAGCAGTACAAAGACCTGCTGGGCGGGACCATCTCTTACGGCTTTCCCGCCTGCTGCAGCATCGAGGAACTGCGAAAGCGCATGGACCGGGAGCACATCCGGGTGTTTGTCATCGACTCTTCCCTTGGGCTGTGCGGATTTGTACTGGCTCAGGAGGTGGAACTGCAATGTCCATAACTGCCTA
>OLGF01003957.1_pt1 | contig 11578 bp, 10 predicted proteins | sample 1604971 | NCBI WGS metagenome assembly OLGF01 (sample SAMEA3888902, study PRJEB22519) | human gut metagenome | biome: human gut; feature: human-associated habitat; material: faeces | place: Denmark | collected 2011 | reverse complement strand
TGCGCACCCCCATGTCCTCCATCCGGCGGGCCAGCTCGATATAGGGTACCTTGGAAACCTCCAGCCACCCCTCGGTGGCCACCATGCCGTTCACCGCGTCGATCCCCACGGCCACCTTGTCTCCGAAGGCGGAGACGGCCTGCCGCACCAGATCGGGATTTTTCAGAGCGGCGGAGCCCAGAATGCAGCGGGAGATGCCGGCGGCAAAATATTCCTCGAGGGTGGCCATATCCCGGATCCCGCCGCCCAGCTCCACATTGAGGCCGCTGTCCCTCGCCACGGCTTTGAAAATATCGGCGTTGGTTTTCACGCCGGTTTTGGCGCCGTCCAAATCCACCATATGGATCCACTCCGCCCCGGCCTGCCGGAAGGCTTGCGCGGTAGCCAGGGGATCCTCCGCCACCCGGTGGGCGGTGGAAAAATCCCCCTTAACCAGCCGCACGCACTGGCGGTTCTGTATGTCGATAGCGGGGAAAATCAGCATAGTGGTGACCAGTCCTTTCTCACAGTAGCCGGGGCCGCCTTTTTAATCGATGCTGCCCTTGGTGGACAAGGTGCCTTCCTTGGGGGCCACAGCCAGCCGGAGGGCGTGGGCCGCCGCCTTGAACAGGGCCTCGATGATGTGATGGGAGTTGGCGCCGTATTCACAGCGCAGATGGAGGGTCAGCCCCGCATTCTGGGCGAAGGCGCGGAAAAATTCCGGCGTCAGGCAGGCGTCGAACTCCCCCACCCGCTCCTGCGGAAAGACCGCGTCGCACACCAGGAAGGGGCGGCCGCTGACATCCACGGCCGCGAAGGCCAGGCTCTCGTCCATGGGGACGAAAAAGCTGCCGAAGCGGGCGATGCCGCTTTTGCCGCCCAGGGCTTCCGCCATGGCGCGGCCGAGCACGATACCGGTATCCTCCACCGTGTGGTGCCCGTCCACATACAAGTCGCCCACCGCCTGGAGCTTCAGCCCAAAGCCCCCGTGCACCGCGAAGGCCTCCAGCATATGATCAAAAAAGCCGATGCCGGTGGAAACCTCCACGTCGCCGCCGTCCAGGCAAATCGTCGCCTGAATGGTGGTTTCTTTGGTCAGACGTTCCGCTTTTCCCGTGCGCACACTGTCCGCCCCTTTCTGTCCTTAATACGATTCCATTCTGTATAATGTTTCTTATGTTATACGTTTCGACAAATGATCGCCCTATGCGCCACAATACGATACGTATATTCGACAAACACTATGTCTATTTGTATTCTGCCAAAGCATCGGGATGCCGCAGCAGGAAGTTCAGGACAGCCAGCACCTCCTGGTTTTCGGCCTGGGTACCGGCGGTAATCCGCAGATGCTCCTCCCCGAACCGGCGGACAATGATCCCTCGGTCGGCCAGCCCGGCGAACAGGGCCCGGGCTTCCGGCACCTGCAGATACGCGAAGTTGGTGCAGCTGTCGAACACCCGCAGCAGGCCGTCGGCCTCCAGCGCTTTCAGGCCGGTCACCAGCATGTCCCGGGAGGCCAGCAGCAGCTCCCGGTAAATTTCATGATAGGCCGGGTTCTCCAGTACGACGGCGGCCATGGCCTGGCTGACGGCGTTGACGTTGTACGGGGATTTGGCCGCGCGGATGACGCCGGTCAGCGTGGGGTTCGCCACCGCGAAGCCCACCCGCAGGGCCGCCATCCCCAGGGCCTTGGAGCAGGTGCGCAGGAGTATCAGGTTGTCGTACGCCTCCACTTCCCCCAGCATCGACTGATCCCAGAAATCCATATAGGCCTCGTCCAGCACCACGCCGATGTCCTCTTTCAGGGAGAGAAACTCCGGCGAGGCGGAATCCGCCCCCAGGACGGTGCAGGTGCCGCTGTCCGGCCGCAGGGCCCCCATCAGCAGGCGGATGGTGGTGGACTTGCCGGCGCCATTCTCTCCCACCAGACCGCAGATGGTGCCGCTGGGCACGGTGAGGGACAGGTCCTGTAAGGTAAAGCCGGGAAAGTGTTTCGTCACATGGCTCAATTCAATGGCGTTCATACGTGAGGTTCCTCCTCTTTCAGCAGGATGCGGAGCATTTCCATCAGCTCCAGTGCCGAGACGCCGCACTGGGCGGCCAGCTCCACGGCGGCGTCCAGGTGGTCCTCCAGCTCCTTCAGCTTCTGCTCCCGGATCAGGTCCAGATTCTTTTCCGCCACAAAGCAGCCCTTGCCGGCCACGGTGTAGAGGAAGCCGTCGGCCTCCAGCTCGTCGTAGGCCCGCTTGGTGGTGATGACGGAGATCCGCAGGTCCTTGGCCAGGGCTCGGATGGAGGGCAGCGCCTCTCCGGGGGAGAGCTTCCCGGCAATGATCTGGGCTTTGATCTGGGAGTAGATCTGATCGTAGATGGGTTGGTTGGTGGTATTGCGGATGATGAGTTCCATGGAAGTCACTCCTGTTCGTACTGTACATTTACAGTATATACAGTATGCACGGATTGTCAAGAGGGAAATGCTGGATCCCGCAAAAATTTTTGTGGTCCTTGGGGCTAGGCTCTCAACAGAAAATGTGATACACTACTAAAGCTGAGACTGACGGCTTGTCCGGAGAAAAGGAGGTGAGCGCCGTGGAGACCATCCCCGGCAGCGGAAACTGGAAGCTAACCATTCGCCGGGAGGCGGCGGGGATCACCATCCTGCGGGCGGCCACCTGCGACGCCCGGGCCCGCCTGCCGGAGACGTTATACGGCCTGCCGGTGACGGCCCTGGGGGACCACGCCCTCTCGCCCACCGCCGCTTCCGCGGAGGGGGAGGACCTGCTGGTGACCTGCGGCGCCGGGACGGACCCGGGGACCTGGAGCAACCGGGACCTGGAGGACCTGACCCTGCCCCGGTCTCTGGAGCGGGTGGGGGATTACGCCCTGATGAACTGCGGCGGCCTGCGGACCCTGCGGCTTCACGACGGCATCGGTCAGTGGGGCGGCGGGGTGCTGATGAACTGCCGACGGCTGGCAGCCTTCCATCTGACCCGGGTGGGGGAGCAGGGGGACACCCTGGCCTGGTTTGCCGACGAACTGCCCTGGGAGCTGGACGTCACCGTGGAGGAGACGGACGGCACCGTGTTCCGTTTGCTCTTTCCGGAGTACCGGGAGGTTTATGAGGAGAACTGCCCGGCCCATCACTTTGATTACAACATCTTCGGCGCCGGATATCCCTATCACCACTCCTTCCGCCGGAAGCGGCTGGACCTGCGGACGTATGACGAGCTGTGGAGCGGTTTTCTGGGCATGGAGCACGATGAGGACTGCGCGGTGCGGCTGGCCTTCTGGCGGCTGCGCTACCCGGTGGAGCTGACGCCCCGGGCGGAGGGGCAGTACCTGTCCTACCTCCGGGCCCACGCCGGAGAGGCGGCAGTCTGGCTGGTGGGAGAGCGGGACATGCCGGGGCTGGCGTTTCTGCTGAGGACGGCGGAGCCGGACCGGGAGGCCCTGTCCGCCGCCTGCGCCCTGGCGAGGGAGAGCGGGGTCTCCGAGGCCCTGGCCCTGCTGCTGGAACAGCAGCGGGATGTGGCCCCCCGGGGGCTGGACAAGACTTTTGACTTATAGCAGGGAAGGAGGCGCACCATGGCGGCCAAGGACCTGACGGCCATCGGACTGGAGATTTTGCAGACGGCCCGGAATGAACTGTATCTGAATCTGCCCTATCTGGATGTGGCGCTGTGCAGCCTGGACTTCCAGCCCGGCGGCGGGGTGACGCTGTCCCTGGCCACCGACGGGGAGACGCTGTACTACGACGGCAGCTTCCTCTCGGAGCGGTATCTCCGGTCCCGGACGGCGGTGGACCGGGCCTATCTCCACGTGCTGCTCCACTGTATGCTGCGGCACCTGTGGAAGAAGCGGGGCAGGGTGGCGGAGCTGTGGGATCTGGCCTGCGATGTCGCGGTGGAGAGCATCCTGGACGAGCTGGACTACCCCTGCCTGGCCGGGGGCTTCGTCCCCGCCAAGCAGAAGTTCTACGGCGAGTGCCGGGCAGAGATGCCGGTGCTGACGGCGGAGGGCATCTACCGCCATCTCCTGCGGCTGGACCTGCCGGAGTACGAGGTGGCCCGGCTCCAGCGGACCTTTCTGGTGGACGACCATGGCCTGTGGGACCCGGACCAGCAGGACCAGGAGCAGCAGAAGCAGCGGGAGCAGAAGTGGCAGGGCGTCTCCGAAAAGACCCAGACGGGACTGGAGACCGTGCTGGCCGGCAAGGCCACCGGCGGCGAGGCGGTGCTGGAGCAGATCCAGGTGGCCAACCGGGACGACGTGGACTACCGGGCCTTCCTCCGGCGGTTCGCCGTGCCCCGGGAGGTGATGGCGGTGGACGGCGACGCCTTTGACTATATCTTCTACACCTACGGCCTCCAGCTCTACGGCAACATGCCCCTGGTGGAGCCGCCGGAGACGAAGGAGGAGAAGCGGATCGAGGACTTCGTCATCGCCGTGGACACCTCCATGTCTACCTCCGGTGAGCTGGTGCGGCAGTTTCTGGCCTGCACTTACGCCATCCTCCGCAGCACGGAGACCTTCACTCGGAAGGTGAACATTCGCATTCTCCAGTGCGACGACCAGGTCCGGTCCGACACCCCCATCCGCGACCTGGAGGAATTGAAAGCCTATATGGAGAACTTCTCTCTGATGGGCGGCAGCGCCACGGACTTCCGGCCGGTGTTTGAACACGTGGCGGAGCTCCAGGTAGAGGGGGCCTTCACCTTCCTTCGGGGGCTGGTATACTTCACCGACGGCATGGGCGTCTATCCCCGGAAGCGGCCGCCCTATGACACGGCCTTCGTGCTGTTGGAGGAGCCGCCCCTGTCCGTAAAGATGCCCCCCTGGGCCATCCGGCTGGTGGTGCCCACCCCGGCCCTGGAACAGGCCGCCCGGGAGGCAGCGGAGGAGGCCAAAGCCGCCGGGCTGGACCTGATCGATTTGGACGAACTTCCCCAACTGTAAGGAGCTAACGATATGAACATCAAACAGGCAAAGCAGGAGATCACCAATACCTTGAAGGCGTATCTGGCCAAGGACCAGCTGGGGAACTACCTGATCCCCACAGTGCGCCAGCGGCCGGTGCTGCTGATGGGCCCGCCGGGCGTGGGCAAGACCCAGATCATGGAGCAGATCGCCGCCGAGACCGGCGTGGGCCTGGTGGCCTACACCATCACCCACCACACCCGACAGAGCGCCATCGGCCTGCCCTTCATCGAAAAGCGGACTTATGGCGGGGAGGAGGTCTCCGTCACCGAGTACACCATGAGCGAGATCCTCTCCTCCGTTTACCGGCTGATGGAGCGGACCGGACTGCAGGAGGGCATCCTCTTCCTGGACGAGATCAACTGCGTCAGCGAGACCCTGGCCCCCATGATGCTCCAGTTCCTCCAGTGCAAGACTTTCGGCAACCAGGCCCTTCCCGAGGGGTGGCTGATCGTGGCGGCGGGCAACCCGCCGGAGTACAACAAGTCCGTCCGGGACTTCGACGTGGTGACCCTGGACCGGGTGAAGCGCATCGACGTGGAGGAGGACTACGGCGTGTGGAAGGAGTACGCCCGCCGGAAGAACCTCCACGGGGCCATCCTCTCCTACCTGGACATCAAGAAGGACAACTTCTACCGCATCGAGAACACGGCAGACGGCCTCCAGTTTGCCACCGCCCGGGGCTGGGAGGATCTCAGCGAACTGCTGTACGCTTATGAGACCCTGGGCATCCGGGCGGACCGGGAGGTGGTGGGGCAGTACATCCAGATGCCCCGCATTGCCAAGGACTTCGCCAATTACCTGGAGATGTTCTACAAGTATCAAAAGACCTACCACGTGGAGGGGATCCTCAGCGGCACCTGGGAGAACATCACCGTGCTGGAGCTGCGGGAGGCGCCCTTTGATGAGAAGCTCTCCGTCATGGGGCTGGTGCTGTCCCGGCTCAGCGAGGAAGCCCGGAACACCCGCTGCCAGGACGCCCTGACCGACGCCCTCCACACCTCCCTGACAGAGTTTCGGGAGAAGATCGCGGACGCGCCGCCGCTGACGGTGCTGGACCAGCTGCTGTGGAAGCGGCGTACTGCCATGAAGCAGGCCAAAGAGGCCGGCCAGTTGGACAAGGAGTCCCGGGACCTCAAGCAGCGGGAGATCAACGCCCTGGAGGACTACCGCCAGCGGCTGGACCGGGAGGCCGTGGCCCCGGAAGGGGCTATGGACGCCGTCCGGGGCTGGTTCGGTGAAGAGGTGGAGCGGCGGAAGGCCGTGGCCATGGAGACGAAGGACATGTTCGACAACGCCTTCCGTTTCCTAGAGACCACCTTCAGCGACAGCCAGGAGCTGGTGATCTTCGTCACGGAGATCACTGCCGGGTACGACACCTCCTGGTTCGTGGAGCAGTTTGGCTGTGACGCCTATTTCCGCCACAACCGGGAGCTGCTGTTTGACAGCACCCGCCACCGCATCCGGGAGGAGATTGCCGCCGCCAAGGCGGCAGAACAGGAGGAAAACACATGAGGGAAGAGTGGAAGCAGATCGAAGCCGTGCTGGACGAGAAGGTGCGCCCGTCTCTCCGGGCCCACGGGGGTGAGCTGGAGATCGACCACCTGGAGGGCGGCGTGCTGTATATCAAGCTGCTGGGCCAGTGTGCCGGGTGCCCCTCCGCGGACCTGACCAACGAGACGCTGATCGAGCATGAGCTGACGGCTGCCCTGCCGGAGCTGGTGCAGAAGGTCGTGGTGGTCCAGACTGTCAGCGACGAGCTGTGGGAGCAGGCCAAGCGGCTGCTGCGGGACCATCATCTTTGAAAGTCGGCAGCCCCTGAAGAGAAAAAAGCGCCCCCGGCAAAAGCCGGGGGCGCTTTTCAACAGCTTACCAGCTGTGGTGCTGCCAGGACTCTTCGGCAGTCATGGCGAAGTAGTCGTAATTGGGGGCGGGGCCGCTGTCGCCCCAGGTGGTGTCGATGTGGTAGTCTGTGCCGTCCAAGGTGGCCACGGTCCAGATGTGGGAGTTGTTGGAGAGGGCTGTGCAGTCGATGCCCTCCAGCTTCAGCAGCAGGTTGTAGGCGCCGGTGTACCCGTCGCACACGGCGGTGCCGTTTTCAAACAGGCTGTATGCAATATGGCTCAGGGAGCTGTCCCCGGCGGTGTAATCATAGACGCAGTTGTCGCAGATCCAGGTGAAGTAGACCTGGGCCTTCTCATAGTCGGACATGGAGGTGGTGATCTCTCCGCTCTCCCACAGGGCATCATGGACGGCAATGGCCGCCTCCATGGCCGCGTCGCGGTAAGTCAGGATCTGATCTCCCGCGCTGGCGGCGGAGAAGGTGAGGGTGATGGACCCGTCCGCAGAATAGGTGCAGTTGACCGTGTTGTAGCACTGCTCACAATAGGTTTTCACAGCTGCCAGGGCTGCCTCCATCACCCGTCGGGCGGAGGTTACGGAGAGACTGGGGTACTGCAGGACCAGCGTGTTCTGGTTGGATGCCAGCATGTAGCGGACGCTTTCATCTATCTCCGCCGCAGTGGCGGGAGCGGCGATATACGTCCCCAAGGGCACCAGATCTCCCATGGCAGCGCCCTGGGCGCTCCAGGACTCCTTTCCCAGGTCCCAGTCCGGCGTTGCCCGTAGGCTTGGATCCACCATGCGGGTCAGCATGGCGGCGGCCGCGCCCCGGGTGATGGGCTGGTCCGGCAGGAAGGAGCCAGCGGCGTCGCTGCCTACGGACACGCCGGTGCGGTAGAGGGTCAGGATGTCCTGGTAATAGGGGGTGTACTCGGTCACGTCGGTGATGAACTGGCGGCTGGCGTAAGCCTGAGTTACCAGGTCCGCGTGAACGGGCGGCAGGGCCTCCTCCGGAAGGGTGTTTGCCAGCACATGGGCCACCTGGGCCCGGGTGGCGGGGGTGGAGAGGGACTTGTCCAGCTCCGTGCCGATGACACCCTCCGCCTGGAGATAACGCAGGTACCGGAGGGCCGCGGCCTCATTCTCGGCGGCGTAGGCGCCTGGACCTGCCTCCGCGTCTCCGGTGCGGTACAGACTGCGGATGCGCCCGGCGAAAATCACCACCTGCCCAACGGTCAGCTGGTCTCGCAGGCCGAAAGTGCCGTCGGCCTTGCCTACGGAGAGACCATACGCATACAGCGCCGCCACATTGTCGTAGAACATGGACTCCGGCGTCAGGTCGGAGAACTGGCCGGCGTAGGTTTTGCTGCGGACAAAATTGTCCGGGGTGTCCTGGGCGGCCCAGGCGGGGACAGTAAGAGCAAGCGCCAGTGCCAGCACCAGCGCGGGGACCCGTTTCTTCATGACGGCACCTCCTTATACAAAATGAAAGATCGAATTCAGGATTTCTGCCTGATGGAACAAAACGCGGACAGGGGCCTTTTCAGGAGGGAATGTCCAAATCCTCCATGGTCCGGTCCTCCACATAGGGATTCAGGTACTGGTTGACCAGCTCCAGAGTGGCGTCCGGGTCCAGATAGATGTAGGGGGAGCGCCACTCGTTGGGCAGAGTGGAGAAGGAGATCTTATCCACGCCCATGCTGATGGCCTCCTTCCCCAGCCAGGCCAGGTTCCCAAGAGACAGGTCCGTGTCCACATACTGCTGGAAGATCTTGGCGAACTCCCCCACCTTGTCCACGTTGGAGAGCGTCAGCGTCTGTTGAGCCACGGCTTTTAGGAAGTTCTGCTGGGTCTGCATCCGGCCGATGTCCTCGCTGCCGTAGCCGGAGCCGTCATTATTGTGGCGGAAGCGGACCACCTTCAGCGCCTCCGCACCGGAGAGATGCTGCATCCCGGCGGAGAAGTGGATGTGCAGGTCCTGGTAAGGATCGTCGTAATTCATGCTGATGGGGACTTCAAAGTCCACGCCGCCGATGGCATTCACCAGCGCGGCGAAGCCGTCCAGATCTACGGTTACCGTAAAATCCACTGGGATGCCCAGCTGCTGGGAGATGGTCTCGGCCAGCAGAGCGGTCCCGCCGGAGTTATAGGCGAAGTTGATCTTGTGGTTCTTTCCATTGATGACGGCCTTGGTGTCCCGTGGGATGCTGACACCATAGATGTAGTCGTTCTCCGCATCCACAGCCACCAGGATATTGGTGTCGCTGCCGCCATTGTGGTCGTCCACGCCGGACACCAGAATGGTGTAGAAATAGGGCTTGCGCTCCAGATGGGCCGCCTGGGCCAGGGCTTCTGCGTCCTGGGCGGTGTCTTCGGCGGAGACCTCCTCCGCTTCGTCGGGCCGGGTGGTTTCGGCGGGGACCTCAGGGGGACGGAAGAGACAGAAGTAGCCGGCATACAGTGCGGCGGCCACAAAGACCACGAGAAGCAGCAGTCTGCTCCAGCTGCGCCGTCTCCGGCGGGTTCTCTTTGCCATATTCAAAACGCTCCTTACAGCCGCGGCGGTGCCGCGGGGGTTTCTTTGGAAAAACTGGGTGAGAAGATTTACATAATACTCGTTGCAACATTATAAAACGGGAAGCGGAAAAACACAAGAGGAAAATGGCGTGCCGGAGCGCGGCACGCCATTTTTCAGGAACTCTCCGCATCTTCCCGGGTCTCCTCCGGAACCAGCTGCTGCAAGAGCGTCTTGATGTCAGCCAGCAATTGGTTCTGATAGGAGAGGGCGCATCGTATGTAATGGAGTGCCGGATCCAGGTCCTGGATGGGCTCCACGCCCTCCACCGGGTGAGGCCAGCGGCGGACGGGAGGCTCCGGGGTGGCCGGCACTGCGGCGACCGGGGGCTCCGGTGTGGACCGGGCCACGCGGCGGCAGCGGGATTGCTTTGCCATATCGATTCCTCCGTTGCGAGCTTTCTAAGACTAGTCTATGCGCATTTTATTCCCCGCGGTACTTTTTCCGGGTGGCGATGCCGCCGCGGATGTGTCGCTGGGCCTTGTTCACCTCCAGGACTTCCTTCACCTGCTGGTACAGCACCCGATTGAACTGGGGCAGCCGTTCGGAGATGTCCTTGTGCACTGTGGATTTGCTGATGCCGAATTTCTGTGCGGCGGCGCGGACCGTGGTCCGGTTTTCGATGATGTACTGAGCCAGCCGTTCGGCCCGCTCCTCCATGTTACCCTTCAAAACACAACACTCCCCGCCTCTTGTTGCTCCATCCTATGCGGGGAGAAAAAGGGATATGCGCGGACTGGGGCGGAGGGAAGAGAACCTCTTCTGTCTTTAGACGAAAAAGGGCCCGTCCGGGTTTTCCGGACGGGCCCGCGGGGGATTATTTTTTCAGCTTCTGGATCTTCTCCAGCCGGTTCAGGGCCTCGTTGAGGGTGTCGTCATTCTTGGCGAAGTGGAGGCGGATCAGGTGGTTCACCGGCTCCCGGAAGAAGCTGGAGCCGGGCACGGCCCCCACGCCCACCTCCCGGGCCAGGTTCTTGCAGAACTGCAGGTCGCTCTCATAGCCGTACTCGCTGATGTCCAGCAGCACGTAGTAGGCGCCCTCCGGGTCATTGTGGGAGATGTGCAGTTCATCCAGCCCCTTGAGAAACAGGTCCTTCTTGTGGGTGTACTTGGCCAGCAGGTCGTCATAGTAGTCCTGGCCGAACTCCAGGCCGGGGATTACCGCCTCCTGCAGCGGCGCGGCGCAGCCCACCGTCAGAAAGTCGTGGACCTTCTTGGCCCGGTCGATGATCTCCTCCGGCGCGATGATGTATCCCAGCCGCCAGCCGGTAATGGAGTAGGTCTTGGAGAGGGAGGAGCAGGAGATGGTCCGGTTCCACATGCCGGGGAGGGTAGCAAAATAGGTGTGCTGATGAGGGGCATAGACGATGTGTTCATAGACCTCGTCGGTGATGACGTAGACGTCGTACTTGGTGGCCATCTCTGCGATGGTCAAAAGCTCCTCCCGGGTGAACACCCGGCCGCAGGGATTGGAGGGGTTGCACAGCACCAGCGCCTTGGGGTGCTGGCGGAAGGCGGATTCCAGCTCGTCCACGTCGAAGGTGAAGGCGGGGGGATGAAGGGGCACGTAGATGGGCTCGGCACCGGAGAGGATGGTATCGGCGCCGTAGTTTTCATAGAAGGGGGAGAACACCACCACCTTGTCGCCGGGGTTGGTGACGGTCATCATGGCGCACATCATGGCCTCAGTGGAGCCGCAGGTGGCCACGATCTCCTTGTCCGGGTCGATGGTCCGGCCCATGAAGCGGGACTGCTTTTTGGCCAGGGCCTCCCGAAAGTTCTGGGCACCCCAGGTCACGGCGTACTGGTGGGGGCCGGTGTGGGCCACCTCTGCCAGACGGTCCAGGATCGCCTGAGGGGGATCGAAGTCGGGAAAGCCCTGGGAGAGATTCACCGCGCCGTATTTCAGGGAGACGCGGGTCATCCGCCGGATCACGGAGTCGGTGAAGCTGGCGGTGCGCTGAGACAGAGGCTGGGGCATGGGGGGTCGCTCCTTTCGTGGTTCAATACCTGTATTGTACGGGAATCCCGCCAGGAAAAAAAGATGAAAAACCAACAAATTTCCCACGGGAAGAAAACGCCTTTCCCCGGCGGGATGGCTGTGGTATAATCAAGGGGAAGATTTTGACAAGGAAAGGAAGCGTGTCCCAATGACCAATGAAACACTGCGGGTGCTCAAAGAGCGCCGGAGCATCCGGAAGTTCC
>OLGF01003953.1_pt1 | contig 11584 bp, 10 predicted proteins | sample 1604971 | NCBI WGS metagenome assembly OLGF01 (sample SAMEA3888902, study PRJEB22519) | human gut metagenome | biome: human gut; feature: human-associated habitat; material: faeces | place: Denmark | collected 2011 | reverse complement strand
GCACGGCTGATGGTGTCTCCGGGCTGGTGGGCGTCATAGTAGGAAAGTGGCAGGCGCCCGACCTTGGCAGAGATCTGACGGCGCAGGCCCAGGTTCAGGCGCTCGGCAAAGCTCGCCATGACCAGGGACTGCACGGTGTAGAAGACCCACGCGGCCGTCCAGATGCCCAGAAAGGTTAGAATCTGCGTGCCGCCGTTGTCCATCGTGACCACAAAGCCCGTGCCCGCGGCAAAGGCCTCCTGGATGTTTGCCCACAGCAGGTCCACCAGCCCCGCGCTGTAGGCGGGGGCGGCCAAGCTGAAGCAGACGTAGGCCACCGCGCAGACGGCGGCCACCACCACACGCCAGCGCTGGCCGGCCGCGGCCTCCCAGAGGCGGCGGGCAGTGGCGGCGGCGTCGGCAGGGACCTCGGACTCCTCGTCGGGGGCCGGGTCCGCATGGGTGGCGTCGGCAGCCACGGCACCGTCGGCCATGTCCTTCTCGGCGAGAAGCGCATCCCTCTCACGCGCCTCTTCTCTCTTGCTGGTCATCGTTTTACTCCCCTCCCCTTGCCTGGGAGTCCGCGATCTCCTTGTACGTAGGGCACGTGCGTATGAGCTCATCGTGGGTACCCAGGCCCACGACGCGGCCCTCGGAGAGGACCACAATCTGGTCCGCGTCGCGGATGGTGCTCACGCGCTGCGCGATGACGAGCGTGCCCGCGTGGGCGAGCTCGGGCGCCAGCGCGCGGCGCAGGGCAGCATCGGTGCGGAAGTCCAGCGCCGAGAAGGAATCGTCGAAGACGTAGAGGTCAGCGTGGCGCACGAGGGCGCGAGCGATGGCCAGGCGCTGGCGCTGGCCGCCGCTGAAGTTCGAGCCGCCCTGGGCCACGCGCGAGCCCAACCCATCGGGAAGTCCGCGAACGAAGTCGGCCTGGGCAACGTCAAGCGCGTGCCAGAGCTCCTCGTCGGTGGCATCGGCGCGCCCGTGCCGCAGGTTCTGGGCAATGGTCCCCGAGAAGAGCCAGGCCGCCTGGGGCACGTAGGCAATCTGGGCGCGAAGGGCGTCCTGGGTCTGGTCGCATACGTCGGTGCCGCCCACCCGGACGCTGCCCGAGGTGACGTCATGGAAGCGCAGCAGGAGCTTGGCGATGGTCGACTTGCCCGAGCCGGTGTTGCCTATGATGGCCGTGGTCTGGCCGCGGCGCAAAACAAAGTCCAGGTCGCGCAGGGTGTCCTCGTCGGCGTCCTCAAAGCGGAAGCTCACGTGGTCAAAGCGGGCGACCTCGTTGGCGTCGGCGGTCGCGGGCTGCGCGGGCTTCTCGCCGTCAACGCGGCCGGCGATGGCAGCCGCGGTGCCGGCAGCTGGGTCCTTGATTGCGGAATCTATGTCCAGGACCTCGTTGGCGCGAGAGAGGCACGCCCAGGCGCGCGGAATCTGCAGGACGCAGAACTGGGCCATCATCATGAAGAACATGATGAGCATGGCGTACTCCACCAGGGCAGATATGGAGCCAATCTGCATGGCGTGAGCGCCCACGCGGTCAGCGCCCACCCAGAAGATGGCGGACTCCATCGTCCACGAGGCAGAGGCCAAGCGGGACGAGATCCTGGCCCAAGCGGAGACCAGCGCCCGGGAGAAGATCGGCCAGCTGCGCCAGGAGGTGGAGGCCGCCGAGGAGCGGCTGCACCAGGGCCAGCGGGATCTGGCCCAGTTCATTGCCGCCAGCAGGGAGATCTGTGAGAAGGAGCTGAAATTCCTGGAGCAGCTGCCCGAGCTGCCGGTGGAGGCGGCGGAGCCGGTTTCCCAGCAGGAGCCGGAGGAGGCCGTCCAGCAGATCGAGGAAAAGGTGCTGGCCGCTTTCAGCGAGCAGAGCGTGGAGGAGGAAGCGGCCCCGGCGGAAGCGGAAGAGGCGTCTCCGGCGGCGGAGGATGACTATCCGGAGGGGGACCCCTTTGCGGCTGATCCTGTGGATGAGCCTACCCGCCGCATCAATCTCAACGATCTGAAGTTCGGCCGCAATTACTCCGGCGGCGATGACTGAACGATCAAAGCGGCTCGCAGGAGCCGCTTTTTTCTTTCCCGGTCCCGGCGCTCAACGTCTTTTGATTGGAGGAGTCAGCCATGAAGCAACAGCCCATCGTGGCCTTTCTGTACGACTTTGACAAGACCCTCTGCACCACCGATATGCAGGACTACGCCTTCATCCCCTCCCTGGGGATGACCCCCGCAGAGTTCTGGGCGGAGGCCAACGGCTTCGGCCGCAGGAACCGGATGGACGGTATCCTGGCCTATATGTACACCATGCTGCGGGAGGCGGCGCGGCGGAACCGACCGTTCACCCGGACGGACTTGGTGGAGAAGGGGCGGAGCATCGTGCTGTTCCCCGGTGTGGAGGACTGGTTCCGGCGGATCAACGACTTCGGCGCCGGCCAGGGTGTCCAGGTGGAGCACTACATCATCTCTTCCGGCCTGCGGGAGATCATTGAAGGCTCGTCCATCAGCGGGGAATTCAAGGAGATCTATGCCAGCGAGTTTTACTACGATGAGAGCGGTGTGCCCGTGTGGCCCAAGCTGGCGGTGAACTTCACCGCCAAGACCCAGTTCGTCTACCGGATCAACAAGGGCGTGCTGGACGTGTCCAACGACCGGGATCTAAACGCCTCCATGCCTGACGACAGCAAGCGGGTGCCCTTCACCAGTATGATCTACATGGGGGACGGCCTTTCCGACGTGCCCTGCATGAAGATGATGCGGGCCTACGGCGGCCAGGCCATCGCTGTGTACCAGGCCAGCAACCGCGCCGGTGTGGAGGACCTGCTGGCAAAGGGCCGGGTGGATTATATCTTCCAGGCGGACTACCGGGCCGGGTCTGCGCTGGAGGCCACGGTGCAGGACATCATCCGCAAAATGGCGGTGACGGACCGCTTGTGGGAGGAGAATGCCCGCCAGGTGCGCAGCATCGGGGGAGACGTGCTGCTGGGGCAGGTGGGCCTGTTCTGAGCTGAACGGCAAGGAAACAGCGGGGGAAGGCGCCGCAGCGCCTTCCCCCGAAAAATGTCTGAATCCGTGGGATTTTTCTTTACAATCCGTATCGTATTTGTTAAACTATACGTTATGTATTTAACTCTGGAGGAGAGAGAACGATGGCTTCCACAACTGAATTTTCACGGACCCTGTCCCTGCTGCGGCAGGAGCGGGGCGTCTCCCAGCGAACTGCCGCAGGGGATCTGGGAATCTCCCAGGCCCTGTTGAGCCACTATGAAAACGGCATCCGGGAACCGGGCCTGGCCTTTGTGGTGAAGGCCTGTGATTACTACCACGTCTCCGCGGACTTCATCCTGGGCAGGACCCTGTCCCGGGAGGGGAACATGCTGACGGAGCAGGAGATCCTGAACGCTGCGGAACCGGGCAACATCCTCCAGGGCAGCGTGCTGGCCACGCTCCAGAGCAAGCTGCTCTCCGGCGCTGTGGGGGTGCTGTTCGGCCTGCTGGGCAAGCTGAACGACAAGGCGGCCATCAACGCCGCTGCCGGATATCTGGGCAGCGCGGTGTACCAGCTGTACCGCCATCTGTACCGCACCGCCGGCGCCAACGAGGCGTACTTCTCTCTGGACCCGGCCGCCTGCACCATGGGCACAGCGGAGGCGGACATGAAGCTCTCGGAGATCCAGTACACCCGGAGCCTGCGATCCCTGGCGGCCAAAAAGGCGGCGTTCCCGGACCTGTCCAACGAGGCCCTGACCGCCGCATACCCCGGACGGTGCCAGAGCCTGACCCAGGTGCTGAGCACCGCGGATGCCCGTCTCAGCGGCCTGACGGAGAAGACCAGATGAGCTTTCAGTCTCTGGCCTTTTTCGGCTTTCTGGCCGCAGCGCTGGCGGTGTGCCTGACAGCGGGGCGGCGCAGCCCCCGAGCGGGTGCGGCGATGCTGGCGGCGGCCTCCGCGGTATTCTACCTTCTGGGCCCCGGAGGATGGACGGTGGTGCTGGGGGGCGTTGCCTGCCTGCTGGCGGGCATCTGCGTGACAGCATGGGCTATCCGCCGGATGGCCCGGTCCGGCGGCCGCCGCCGGACAATGGTTCTTGCCTACGTCTATCACATCGCCATACTGGTGGGATTCAAGTATACGGAGTTCCTCACCGGCGGCGCGGTGGAGGTGGGCTGGGCTCCGCTGGGGCTGAGCTTTTTCACCTTCCAGCAGCTGTGGTTGCTGAAGGAGGTCTATACCGGGGAATATGTCCCCGCGCCGGGGGATTCCCTTCTGCTCTACGGGCTGTTTTTCCCCACCGTTACCTCCGGCCCCATTCTGCGGCCCGGAATCTTTTTCCCCCAGCTGCGGGAAAAGGGATTCCTCCATCCGGACTGGTCCGACGCCGCGGCGGGTATCTACGCCATCTGTTGTGGCACCATCAAAAAGGTGCTGCTGGCGGACGCCTTCGGCACTGTGGTGAACAACGGCTGGGTACATCTGGAAGAGCTCAGCGCTCCGGCGGCCTGGCTGGTGATTTTGGGGTATACGCTCCAGCTGTACTTTGACTTCTCCGGCTACTGCGACATCGCAGCCGGTGTGGCCCGGCTCTTCGGGCTCCGCCTGCCGATGAACTTTGACTCCCCGTATCGCAGCGCCTCTGTGACGGAATTCTGGAAGCGGTGGCACATCACGCTCACCACCTTCCTGCGGGAGTGCCTGTATTTCCCCCTGGGCGGCAGCCGCCGGGGCACGATCCGGACGTATTGCAATATTCTCATCGTCTTCCTGGTCAGCGGCTTCTGGCACGGGGCCGGGTGGACCTTCCTGGTGTGGGGCGCCCTCCACGGCCTGGCCCAGGTGGTGGAACGGGTTTGGGGCAGGGGCCGGGATCGGCTGCCCTTTGTCCTCCGGTGGGGGCTGACCTTTCTCTTTGTCAACATCGCCTGGGTGTTCTTCCGGGCACCGGACTGTGCCGGGGCCCTGGAGCTGCTGGGCCGGGCCGTCACCGGCGGCTTTGCAAAACCGGCGGCCTGGCTGCTGGAGGGCCTTTTCGCCGAGGAGACCAGCGCGGTGCAGATGCTGATTCCCGCCTTCACGCCCTGGAAAAACATCCTGCGGGTGGTGCTGCTGTATGGGGCGGGGATGGTCGCCGTCCTCTGGCCCCGGAACACCATCCGTCGGATGGAGGACTTCCGGCCTACGCTCTGGCGGGGCGCGGCCCTCACAGTGCTGACGCTTTGGTGTGTGCTGTCCTTTACCGGCGTCACCACCTTCATCTATTCCAACTTCTGAGGAGGGCCGTATGAAGCAAGCATATCGACGCTGGGTCTGCGGCCTTCTGGCGTGTATTCTGGCGCTGCTGGCGGTCTGCGGAGCCGTTGTGTACGTGGTGGATCCCTGCCTGTATTATCGGGTGCCGGACAAGTGGCAGCCGGTGCTGTTCAATGAGCGGTACCAGACGGCGGGCCTGGCGAAGAATGTGGAGGCGGACACCGTGCTGGTGGGCACCTCCATGGCGGCCAACTACCGCTCCAGCTGGATTCAGGAGACCTTCGGCACCTCCGCGGTGCGGCTCACCATCCCGGACGGGTATTACAGCGAGTTCGACCAAGTGATGAACGTCCTCTTTCGGACCCAGGAGCCGGAGCGGGTGATCTTCGGCCTGGATGTGAACACCCTGATCCGGGATGAGAGCGGTGTGACTGCGGCCATGCCGGACTATCTCTACAACGCCAATCCGCTGGATGACATCCAATATCTGCTGAACAAGGATACGCTGTATTACAGCGCCTACACCCTGCTCTCCAACCACTGGGGAGAGGGCGACACCATCGACGAGGGATTCACCTGGGACCGGAATGAGTGGTGGAACCATATCTCCGCCCTGGAGAACTATGACCGGTCGGAGATTGCGGCGGAGGAGCTGCCCGCAGATGCCTATCGGGACGATGTGGCCGCCAATCTGGCGGTGGCGGAACGGTGGGTCACAGAGCATCCGGACACGGAATTCGATTTCTTCCTGCCCCCGTACAGCATCCTCTTCTGGGACAAGGTCATCCGGGAGGGGAGGACGGAGGCGGTGTTTGCGGCCATCCGCCAGGCAGGGCAGACGCTGCTGCAGTATGACAATGTGAAGTTCTACGGCTATCTCATGGACCCGGAGATCGTCACGAATCTGGACAACTACTGCGACTATATCCACCACTCCGGCGGCGTCTGCCGGGAGATTCTCACCATGCTTCAAAGGGAGGAGGGCCGCCTGACAGAGGAAAATCTGGAGGAGACCCTCGCCAACTGGCGGGAATTTGTGGTACACTATGACTATGACCAGTTCTGGGACGAGCGCTTCTGGATTCAGTGGAACGCAGAACATGCCGCGGCCCCATAAAGCGGCGGCCCGGGGAGGAACCCTGTGACAGGAGACTCCCAGGCGGAGCAGAGCCGCCCGGCGGCGAATGCCGCATCCGCTCCCTTGCGCCTCACCACCCCATAGAATCTCGGATTTTATGGGGCCCCCATTCCGATTGAAAGAACGGCGATGCGCGCCGGGCCCTTGATGCGGGCCTTGCGTGGACCGGCCGATGGAGGAATATCCGAATATGACAAAACAGAGCAACATCCGAAATTTCAGCATCATTGCCCATATCGACCACGGCAAGTCCACGCTGGCGGACCGGCTGCTGGAGAAGTGCAACGCCGTCTCCGCCCGGGAGATGGAGAGCCAGCTGCTGGACAACATGGACCTGGAGCGGGAGCGGGGCATCACCATCAAGGCCCGGGCCGTCCGGCTGACCTACCATGCCCAGGACGGGGAGGACTATGAACTGAATCTGATCGACACCCCGGGCCACGTGGACTTCAACTACGAGGTGTCCCGCTCTCTGGCCGCCTGCGAGGGCGCCGTGCTGGTGGTGGACTCCACCCAGGGCGTGGAGGCCCAGACCCTGGCCAACACATATCTGGCCATGGAGCACGACCTGGAGATTCTGCCTGTGTTCAACAAGATCGACCTGCCGGCGGCGGACCCCGCCAAGGCCAAGCAGGAGGTGGAGGACATCATCGGCCTGCCGGCCATGGACGCGCCGGAAATCTCCGCTAAGATGGGCACCAACATCGAGGCGGTGCTGGAGGATATCGTAAAGAACGTGCCGCCCCCCAAGGGGGACCCGAATGCGCCTCTGAAGGCGCTGATCTTCGACAGTCAGTATGACTCGTATCGGGGCGTCATCGTCTACTTCCGGGTCATGGAGGGCACCCTCCGCACGGGCCAGCAGGTGAAGATGATGGCCTCCGGCGCCATTTATCAGGTCATCGAATGCGGCCATCTGCTGCCCCTGGGCATGGAGCCCTGCGACAGCCTCCGGGCCGGCGAGGTGGGCTACTTCACCGCCTCCATCAAGAACGTGAAGGACACCCGTGTGGGCGACACCGTTACAGATGCCGCCAGCCCCACGGCCGAGGCCCTGCCCGGCTACCGGCCCGTGCAGCCCATGGTCTACTGCGGTATCTACACGGAGGACGGCTCCAAGTATCCGGACTTGCGGGACGCGCTGGAAAAGCTCCAGCTGAACGACGCCTCGTTGAGCTTTGAGCCGGAGAGCTCCGTAGCCCTGGGCTTCGGCTTCCGGTGCGGCTTTTTGGGCATGCTCCACATGGAGGTGATCCAGGAGCGGCTGGAGCGGGAGTTCGACCTGGATCTGGTGACCACCCTGCCCTCCGTCATCTACCACGTGTACAAGACCGACGGTACCATGGTCACGGTGGACAATCCCCACAACTACCCGGACCCGGCGGTGATCGAGCACGCGGAGGAGCCCTATGTCAAGGTGAACATCATCGCCCCCAACGAGTATGTGGGCAATATCATGCCCATGTGCCAGGACCGCCGGGGCGAGTTCAAGGATATGCAGTACCTGGACACCCATCTGGTGGAGCTGCACTATCAAATGCCCCTGAACGAGATCATCTATGATTTCTTCGACACCCTCAAAGCCAATACCAAGGGCTACGCCAGCCTGGACTATGAGCTCTCCGGCTACCGCCCCAGCGACCTGGTGAAGGTGGACCTGCTCCTGAACGGCGACGGCGTGGACGCCCTGAGCTTCATCGCCCATAAGGATAAGGCCTATCCCCGGGCCCGCCGCCTGTGCGAAAAGCTGAAGGATAATATCCCCCGCCAGCTCTTTGAGGTCCCCATCCAGGCGGCCATCGGCGGGCGCATCATCGCCCGGGAAACGGTGAAGGCCATGCGCAAGGACGTTCTGGCCAAGTGCTACGGCGGCGACATTACCCGCAAGAAAAAGCTGCTGGAGAAGCAAAAAGAGGGAAAAAAGAAGATGCGCAATCTCGGCACGGTGCAGGTGCCTACCGAAGCCTTCATGGCTGTCCTCAAGCTGGATAGCGATTAAGGGCTCCGGGCCTATTCCCCGCTGGACAGAGGGCGAATTTGGTAGTATACTATGTGTAATATTTGTGGCGAAAGGGTCTGCAAAAGTGAGAGGAGAACGGAAAATGAAGCGAAAAGTATTGCTGCTGGGCGACCCGGCCTTGTATGAGGTAAGCTCCGCCGTGACCCGGGAGGAGCTGGAGGAGCTGCGGCCCGACATTGAGGATATGTTTGAATGCCTAAAGGATGCGGGCTTCGGCCACGGCATCTCCGCCCCCCAGATCGGCATTAAAAAGCGGCTTATTTGCCTGGATTTAGACGGGGTGCGCCGGGTCATCGTGAACCCCACATTGGAGCTGGTGGGCAGCGAGATGATGGAGCTGATGGACGACTGCCTGTGCTTCCCGGGTCTGCTGGTAAAGGTCCGGCGGAATCGGCGCTGCATCGTCCGCTACCGGGACGAAAATTGGCAGGTGCAGGAGCTTGCCTGCGAGGGGTATCTGTCCGAGCTTATCCAGCACGAGTACGACCATCTCAACGGCATCCTGGCCACCATGCGCGCCGTGGACGGCAAGGCCTTTGTGATGAAGGCGTAAAAATTTTCACCCTATAATCTATGGGAAACGGCACCGGAGACGGTGCCGTTTCGGTGCAATTTGGTGCCGTTTCGGTGAAGAAACGAGGCCATAAAGACAAAAAAGGTCCCGGTTCCCGGAGAAGGCTCTCCGGGGACCGGGACTCTGTATTTTTTTTGGGGGTATGTGTGCAGCGGAAAGGGATCAATATTCCTTGGCCTGCTCCTCGCCGTTGAGGACCCGGAGGGCAGCCTGGGCCAGAGCCAGCAGCTCGTCCTCGCCGGGATAGACGGTGACGGGGGCGATCCACTCCACCATATCCTTCAGGGCCTGGACGGTCTCCTTGCCGTAGGCAATGCCGCCGGTGAGGATGATCTGATCCACCTGGCCGTGCATGGCGGCGGCCATAGCGCCGATCTCCTTGCCGATCTGATAGTGGAAGGCGTCGATGACCTCGGCTACCTTGGCATCGGTCTCGGCCATCTTCAGCAGGTCACGCATATCGGTGCTGCCGGCATAGGCCACCAGACCGCCGCGGCCCACGAACATCTTCCGCAGCTCCTCCTCGGTATAGTCCCCGGAGAAGCACAGCTTCATCACGGCGTCGGTGGGGAGGCTGCCGGAGCGCTCGGGGGAGAAGGGGCCCTCGCCGTCCAGAGCGTTCTCGGTGTCCACCACGCTGCCCTTTACATGGGCGCCTACGGACACACCGCCGCCCATGTGGCAGACGATGAGGTTCAGGTCCTCATACTTCTTGCCCACCTCCTTGGCGTAGCGCTTGGCCACGGCCTTCTGGTTCAGGGCGTGGAACTTGCTGACCCGCTGGATCAGGGGATGGCCGGAATAGCGGGCAATGGCCTGCAGCTCGTCCACCACGGGGGGGTCGGCAATGAAGGAGGGGATGCCCAGCTCGTCACCGATCTCCCGAGCGATGAGGCCGCCCAGATTGCAGGCGTGCTGACCCTGGACGCCGGCTACGCAGTCGGCCAGCAGGGCATCGGAGGTGGCGTAGGTGCCGCCACGAATGGGCTTTACCAGGCCGCCCCGGGCGCAGATGGCGGTGAGCTTCTTCATGTCGAAGTTGTTTTCGGTCAGGGCCTGCTCCACCAGCTCCTTACGCCACCCCTTCTGGTCGGGAATGGTGGCAAACTTTGCGATCTCCTCGGCGGGATGACGCAGAGTTTTGTCAAAGAGCAGGGTGTCGTTTTCAAACACGCCGATCTTGGTAGAGGTGGAGCCGGGGTTGATAACAAGAATGTAATTAGACATAGTGATTTCCTCCTGAGGCTTCAAAATTATAAGATAAAACGCAAAACCGTTTCGGTCATAATGCTTATATTATACACCATACTTTGGGTGGATGTAAATTGTTTTTTTGATGAAAAAAGCGCATTTTGGCCGCAATCTTCTGCCGATTCAGGCATAAAGACCGTCCAGCCGGTCTATCAGCGCCGCCAGGGCATCCTCCCGGCAGTCCGGCAGCAGCTCCACCCCCGGCGCCCGGCGCACGGCCTCAATGGCATTGGCCGGGGCAAAGGCGTGGCCCGCGGCGGCCAGCATGGTCAGGTCGTTGGCCTCGTCCCCTACGCAGCAGACATTTTCCGCCCGGATGCCCAAAAGAGACGCCAGCTTTTGGGTCATGGCCCCCTTGGTGGCACCCTTGGCGGTGATTTCCAGGAAAAATTTTCCGGAGCGGACGATCTCAAAGTCCCGGGCCCAGGGCTGGCTGCGGATATACCGCTCCAAGTCCCGGCCCCGCTGGCCCGTCTCCTCAAACAGCACCTTGCTGATGGGCATGGGCACCTGCAGGATGGAGTCCGCCTCCGTGGCGGCGGAATGGGTCAGGGCCATGTGGTTGCGGGTCAAATCATTGGGGTGGAGGGTGTGGATCTGGCTGCCGTCGTGATAAATTTCGGCGGCGAGAGACGGGAAGGCCAGCTCTACCGCGTGGAGGTCCCGGCGGATGGAGTCCGGGAGAAAGGCGGTGCAGAGGTACTCGCCCCGGGCAAAATCATAGATGGCCGCGCCGTTAAAGAGGACGGTGGGGCCGTTCATGGGCAGCGTGGGGGCAATGGGCGCAAAGCTGGGCAGGGCCCGGCCTGTGGCCACGGAAAAGAGGCCGCCCTGGGCCGTGAAATACTCCAGGGCCCGGCGGTTTTCGTGGGAAAGGGGCGGCAGAGAACCGCCGCCCAAAAGAACCTCCTCGGTATAGACCAAGGTATTATCAAAGTCGCTGACCAGGAGGACACCTTGAAATTTTCCCATGGCTGTTATGCCTCCGTCTTGCCGCTGCCGCCGGGTCCCCGGCGGGGGTGACGGCGGCCGCTCCGGTGCCGGGGCTTCTTTACCTCGCCTCCGGCGGCCTGCTTGGGGGGCTGGGGCTTGGCCGCCTGGGGAGCGGCTCCCTCGGGCTTTTGCCCGCCCCGGCGGCGCGGGGGACGGGGCTTATCGGCCTGCTTTTCGCTTTGCTTGGGGGGCTGCTTCTGGGCCTTGGGGGGATTTTTCTCCGGGGTCCGATCCTCGGCAGGGCGGCTGCCTCTGCGGCGGCGATTGCGGCCGGAGCGGCCGGACTCCCGCTTTTCCTCCGCCGGGGGCTCTGCCGCCTCGGGAGAGCTATAGAGGAAGTCGGACACCACCGCCGGGAACTCCTCGGGCTTCTCCTCCACCACC
>OLGF01003950.1_pt1 | contig 11596 bp, 7 predicted proteins | sample 1604971 | NCBI WGS metagenome assembly OLGF01 (sample SAMEA3888902, study PRJEB22519) | human gut metagenome | biome: human gut; feature: human-associated habitat; material: faeces | place: Denmark | collected 2011 | reverse complement strand
TAAAACTCAACATATACTTATATGATTTTATAATTTATATTTAACTGTTAATTCCCTCCATTGAGAATATATGATGATTTTTAATTATCCTATCTTATAGCAATTCCGGAAAATATTGCAGACAACCTGCTGCATCAGAGAAAGACCGTTATGCGAAATTGCTGTTGATGACTTATATAATATATTGTACACTTATATAGATATAAACGCAAGATTTTACTATTTTCCCCTTAGATTATCAAGGAATTTTATGACACAGCAGGGTATACTTTAATTCAAGAGTGTAGCTGATAAGGCTGCTCCCAAACTTTCATACACATATTCCCGTCTGCCGCTGGTTTTCACACCTGCACTGCCACTGTAAATCGTGAAAATTGTCAGTACATAGTACTCATAAAACTATGTATCAGCGGTCAGACCGGAAAAATGAACGGAGGATTTTTACAATGAATATTCCAAATAAAAATGAATTGACACGTATTTACGGCGAAGCAGAGAAATCAGCAGCACGTTTTCAGGCTGTAGCTGATCATTTCGCAGAAATTTACCATCATGATATAGCAGAATTTTTTACAGCACCGGGAAGAACAGAGATCATCGGAAACCATACAGATCATAATGGCGGTCGCGTAATCGCAGGCAGTATTGACATGGATACCATCGGTGCAGCTTACCCGAACAACAGCAGTGTTATCCGTATCACAAGTGAAGGATATGATAAGGAAGTTGTCGTAGACATCAATGATCTTGCCAGCGTACCGAAGGCTCAGGGAACCGTATCTCTGGTAGCAGGTATGGTGGAAGCTATTCAGAAATTCGGTTTTAAAGTAGCCGGTTTTGATGCTTATGTGACCACAAATGTAATCCGCGCAGCAGGTGTAAGCTCTTCTGCATCTTTCGAAATGCTGGTATGTTCCATCATTAATTATTTCTTTAATGATGGTGCAATGACATACATCAACTATGCAAAAGCAGGACAGTATGCTGAGAATGTTTACTGGCTGAAGGCTTCCGGATTAATGGATCAGCTTGCATGTGCAGTTGGCGGACCGATCCTTCTGGACTTCTCAGACAGAGAGAATCCTAAATATGAGAAAGTAAACTTCTCTTTCCATGATTATGATCATCATCTTGTAATCGTTAATACAGGAAAAGGTCATGCTGATTTAAGTGAAGAATACTCTGAGATTCCTATGGAAATGAAAGAAGCAGCCAAGGCAGCAGGAGCAGAGCTTCTCTGTGAGACAACTCTTGAGAAAGTGCTTGCAAACATGGATAAGATCGATAATGACAGAGCAATCTTAAGAGCGATTCATTTCTTCAAAGAGAACGAACGTGTAGAGAGAGCCGCAAAAGCAGTTGAAGAGAAAGACGGTGAGACTTTACTGAAGCTCCTCAGTGAATCCGGAAAATCTTCCTGGGAATTACTTCAGAACTGCTATCCGATCAAAGCATATACAGAGCAGAAGATTTCTGTTGCGCTTGCTCTTACAGATCTCTTCCTTGAGAAACTGGGCAAAGGTATCTGCCGTATCCATGGAGGCGGATTTGCCGGTGTTATCATGTGCGTAGTGCCGGAAGAAGAAACAGAGAACTATGTTTCCTATATTTCTGAATTTGCCGGAAAAGAGAACGTATATCCAATGAATATCCGCGCAGTAGGTGCAGTACATATTGAAAAGTAAATATGCCGCAAAAGGTGTTACTGAACATAAAATTATGAGCAGCCAGAGAAGCGGATTGTGAATATCTGTTTGACAAATATTGAGTTAGATGTTATCAGGAAAAACAGGCAGCAGTAAGGTGGATTGGATTGACATACACTTTACTGCTGTTTTTTTGTTAGGGCAAAGCCCTGTTTGCCATTGTGGAGTTTTTCGCTGATCCGAAAAACGGAGCTTTGGAAAACAAATAAACCACCTGCTATGCAGGTGAGTCAGCATTGCTTCAGCTTACAGAAAAAACCTCCGGTGGTATAATTAATGTAGGTTCGCCAACCGCACTAATATACACAGGAGGTATCCATATGGATAATAATAGTTTATCACATACAAAGTGGAATTGTAAGTATCATATTGGTGCGACCTGCGGTCGTTGCTTGAAGTGCGCGCATGCGCTATCACCTCCATTCGTGATATTCCTACCACGAAATGCCTAGTAAGTGATGAAAGGTGTGAAGCAGTGGGACAATGCGGGTAAATGGAAGTCACATCCACCCAACCGCTAGGAATTGATGCACACGGCTAACATATGTGAACCATTGTAAGGGTCGTGATACTTGAAATGGTGAAAGTGACTGATACACCATTACCAAAATGGTTAGAGGGCGCGGGCTGGCGGTTTCGATATGCGCTGAGCCGAATGGACGAAGCACCTCCGGCCTAAAAGATGGAGCCTAAATGCATCGCAATAATTCAAGCAATGGAACTGGGAAACCCTTTTGTGCTCCTTTCACAGGTAGGTTAATCGTAAGAAAAATACAATGCACAGGAGGAATGGATGCCAGAAGAAGCGAATGCTGCTGTGTAATGCAACAGATAGGGATTCAAACTTTGTCCCATCCGAAAGGAGGCAGACGTCTGGCGCGTGTCTAATCATATGAAAGACTGGGAATCTATGAATGCACAAAGTTCAATGACGCCACCTGCGAGGACAATGCAGACATATAGAAAACCGAAATGGAAAGAGATTAACTGGAAACAGGCAGAACTGTATGTTAATAGACTACAAGTACGGATTGTGAAGGCAGTACAGGCTGATAAGTGGAGACTTGTAAAGAGACTCCAAAAGTTAATCACAAATTCATTTTATGCAAAAGTCCTGGCAGTTAAGAGAGTGATAACAAACAAAGGTAAAAATACACCTGGAATTGATGGAGACATCTGGTCGACAGACGAAGACAAAATCCAGGCAGTTTACAACCTTACAACTTCTTCATACAAAGCAAAGCCATTGAAGAGAACTTATATCGAAAAGTATGGAAAAAAGGAAAAACGTCCACTAGGGATACCAACTATGACCGACAGAGCCATGCAGGGTTTACAACTGCTGGCTCTTGCCCCGATAGCAGAAACAACAGCAGACAAGGTTTCCTTTGGATTCCGGCAAAACAGATGTGCACAAGATGCAATGGAATATATGTTCAAACTCCTGTCAAGAAAAACTTCTCCGGAATGGATTTTGGAAGGTGACATTAAAGGATGCTTTGATAACATCAGTCATGACTGGATGTTGGAAAATATTCCAAGTGATAAAAGAATAATGAGGCAATTCTTGAGATGCGGCTATGTAGAGAATAAGAGATTATTCCCCACAACAGAAGGTAGCCCCCAGGGAGGGCTGATCAGTCCGACCTATGCAAATATGACATTGGATGGACTTGAAAGACTATTACTTGAAAGATACAGTACGAGCAGTACAGGGCACTATCACCCGAATTACAACAAGCATAAAGTACACCTATGCCGCTACGCTGATGATTTCATTATAACAGCAGACTGCAAGGAAGTTCTTGAAGATGTTAAACGAGTGGTTGAAGAGTTCATGAAAGAGCGGGGGTTGAAACTATCAGAAGAAAAAACGGCTACTACAAATATAAATGACGGCTTCGACTTTCTGGGATGGAATTTCAGGAAATTCAAAGGCAAACTTCTGATTCAACCGTCGACTAAATCTAAGAAGAAAATCACGAAAAAGCTTAGCCAGACAGTGAGGTATTATCGTGAGTCAAAACAAGAGCTTTTGATTGTAAAACTAAATCAGATAACAAAAGGATGGGCAGAATACCACCATTGCGTCTGCGCAAAAAGCACATTCGCTCTCATAGACCATAGACTCTGGGAGATGCTATGGAAATGGGCCAAACGAAGACATCCGCAGAAATGTAATAAATGGGTGAAGAACAGGTATTGGCATCCAAAATGTGGAAGACAATGGTCATTCAGAACAGACACGATTGTTCTCTATCAAATGATGGACATGCCGATAGTAAGGGTAAAATCACTGGATTTGAATAAAAATCCTTTTTTGAACAGAGATTACTTCATAAAGCGGAAAAAGGAGCATGAAATGAAGCGAAAATTAGCATATCAGAAGAGTACAGCCGCACGTAGTGAATACTATGTGTCATAGATGCGTGAGCGGAATGCGGTGAAAGTTGCACGTTCCGTTCTTAGGGGAGGGACGGCCAGTAATGTCCGTCTCTTACCCGACTTTTTGCACCAAAATATAGAAGAAAAGTAGCATATGGAAAAATTAAACAGGATATAGCAGATATTTTGAGTATGTTATGCAAAAGAAAAGGTGTAAAAATTGTTGAAGCAGAGATATGTCCAGATCATGTACACATGTTAGTAGAAATTCCGCCAAGCATAAGTGTATCGTATTTTGTAGGGTACTTAAAAGGAAAGAGTACATTAATGATATTCGAAAGACATGCAAATCTGAAGTACAAATATGGAAACAGACATTTCTGGTGTCGCGGATATTATGTAGATACGGTAGGGAAAAATGCAAAGAAAATACAGGAATATATAGCAAATCAGTTACAGGATGATCTGGAATATGATCAAATGACACTGAAAGAGTATATTGACCCGTTTACGGGTGAGCCAGTAAAACGTAACAAATAAAGATAAGCCCGAAAGGGCTTTGTAGGTAAATGATGTTGCGCTTGGCGAACCTATTTCGATGAGTCTTTAGACTTCAGTGCCGGTAATAGACCCTTATAGGGTCAAAGCAAACCACCGGCTAAGCCGGTGGTCGTGATTTCCAGACATCTATTGGAAAAATCAGCGTTTGTCGTATAGATGAAAAATTCGCTTCTTTTCCATTTATTGCATATATTTATTATAAAATACTTGTCGATTTAACCTTAATTCGACAGGGAAATGTTATTCATATATTGACAAGAAAAAAAATGGTTCTGGATGACCATCATTTGATATGCGTATTAATTTATATGAAAAATTATAAAGAAAGCAAAATATACAATATTATAAAATGTGGTATATTAATCTATTCGTAAAATTAGTGTTTGGCGAATAGTTTAAAGTTCCTTTTTAATCCTATACTTCCAAAGAGGGCCTCTTTATTTCTTAGTGGAATCAAAAGATTCAGTTTCCTCACCTTTTCCCATTGTCTTTGATATTGCTATTTCGTTTTCAGAAAAATCTGTATTTTTCATCTTTTTCCATCTATCTGGGTACGTTTCCTGAAACCATTTAAGAAAATTGCCAAACATCGCTTCTTCCGCCATTTTTCGGGCTTTTATGGAATCTTCCTTGTTTATGTATCTTCCAAGATAATAGTTTCTTCCTTTAAACACAATTTGAGCTTTCCATTTTTGGCTAGCTTTATCAAATGTTACACCTCTTACGCCAGAGGTGTTATTCTTTAACATCTTTTTTAGCTTGATAGAATAAACAGAGGTGTTTTCTACGCATCCATTAAGATATACTTTACTGGCTTTCTTCATATTGGTTTTTCTTGCCTCCTCTTGAGCACATCCGCAGGATTTTACCTTTGGAAAGTTTTTGGCAAGCACGACGAACTCTTTTCCGCAGCTGCATTTACACAGCCCAAAATAACTGTCTGAATGCTTCTTTAACTGCTTGATGGCGGTGCATCCATATTTATTTGCTTTACTTGTCAGATCTAAAGGTTGTATAAGGTTCTTTTTATTTACGCATCCGCAGGAAATAGTTTCCCGGATAATAAACTGTCATACCGAACTGTACAGACATTTCCGCAGCTGCATTTGCAGACAGCGTAGAGTTTACTTTTTTTTCTGAACGCATTTGTGACAGTCAGATGTCCGTACTGTTCTCCATTTATCTCATCTGTGTACAGAGGAGTATTTCGGCATTCATCAGAACAATACCGAGAGCTGTTACTTTTACCCTGAAATTCTTTTCCGCAGATAATGCACTTCTTTACCATATTATCACCTCTGTTTTAAAGAAAAAAAAGGCTGAGCCCGAGTCTCAGCCTGGTCCCCAATGCCGTATGGCATCAGGCAACTCTGTTATATATAGTATATCGAAAAAAAACTGTAATTACAATAGGCTACAGGAGAGCCTTATCGACAATCTGGTAATTTGCCCGATGGATATACAAGGCTTTGCCGTCAATCATGAGTTTGGTCATTTTTGGAAGGTCTTCCGGAACTTCCCAGTATACGTCATCCCCGGAAAAAGCCGCTATGGGCTGTCCTAACTGGGATTTGATGACCACTACACGGGATTTACCAAAATCATTCTTATATTTGTTTAATACACGGGCAATGGATGCAGGGCTTCCTCCTCCATTGCTGCTGATCTCTTCCAGGGAAAAGTCGACTTCCGGTTCCAGTCCTTTCTGGACAAAGATGCAGGTATCCCCGCAGTTTTCAATCTCTTTTCCATCAATGGTGATGGTGATGACCGAAGACAAATCATAGCCGGTGATCGTTTTTCCCTCACTGTCAAAGCTTGTGGTTTCAATCTTGTTTCCGGTAATACTGATCTTATTCCCGGATGTTTTGAGTGTCTGGCTGCCATAGTTGTCATAGGTATAGATGGAATAGCTGTTTCCTATCAAAGAACCATGCAGGTCATTGATGACGGACTGCCATTTTGCACAGCCGGATAAACAGACCATGAATATGAATGAAACCAAAAGCATTAAACGTGATTTTTTCTTCATAAATATCTCCTTATGTTGATTAGTTGTAATCTCATCTGTAGTCATTATTGTTCCGAAAAAGATCTCAGATAGTCCAGCACCAGACCGGCACTCCTCTTCTGCTCTTCTGTCATAATCTTTCTGATGAAATCCGTGTCCACCAGACCATCCTTACATGGAAGAGAGATCTTGGTCCTCAGGATATTTCCAGTGTTCAGTTTTGTGGTGTAGTTGTATCTGCCGGAAATGGATTTCCTTATGGAAACAGCGATATATCTTCCAACAAGCCCGTCAAAATCAGGCAGTGTATTCTTTTTGGGGATCAGCATCTTTAAGTGTGCAAACCCGATGAAATCCTTTTCCTGGTAGAAAACAGGACTGCCGCCGATGGTATCACTCAACGTGATCACATTTCCTTTGTTACAGGCTTCTAGTCTGCTGTATCCTTTTACCCCGTTATTTAAGGCTGTATTTGTGATCACCGGCACTGTTCCGTCTGCATCATACAGATCGGCTTCCGGCACTCCGCGGTAATAGATACTGTTCTGTACCTCAAACAGCTCCTCTATGGAAAACAGCTTCCTATCCGCAGAAATCTCCCCATCACCCTCTGGTTTGAGAAGGTCTTTGATCTTCTCCAGCAGGGCATTTGCCACCTCAGAGGAAAGATCTTTCTTTGTTACTTTTCCATCGATCTTTAAATGTGATTCATAATTCCAGTCACATCCGGAATCTGTGATCTGATCAAGGATGACCGGGATCCCCGGATACACCCTCTTTTCCTTACAGGTTTTTACCAGATCAGAGTATAGTCTCCAGACATCCCTGCTATATTTAAAGCCGCGTTTTGTTCTCTTACATCCGTCATTGCGGAAATCAACAAACAGCACGTTTTTCTGGAAATCATGCGGAATATGGGCCCGGAAAAGGTAGATGCTTGTCTGTACCTTTGCATTGGGGGAAAACAGGTCTATTGGCATCTTGATACTGCACAGCAGTGTATGATGTGCCAGTATTTCTCTGGCTGATACAGATGCCATGCCGCCTCCGGCACTGTCCTGGATGATCACTGCACCTTCCCCGCCTTCTTTTAACATGTCCAGTCCATAAGAAAGGAACGGGAGCCCGTTTTCCTCGCAGGTAAAATCCGGGTTGATGAGGAGCTTATCATATTTCTTATTCTCCGAATACAGAAATGTGTTGCCCAGGACGACTGCTTCCGCAGAGATCCCCCTGAGGATCATATTGGATACTGCAAGGGCTGCCATCCGCGGATTGATCTCAATCCCCCGCAGCTGGTCTTTCTTTAACTGAATACCCGGATTACTGGAGCGCATTTCATCATAAGCAGCTACCAGCATCCCTCCACTGCCTGCGCAGACATCCAATACTTCGTCTGTATCTTTCACATGGATCAATTTTGCCATGAGATGGCTGATGTAGGAGGGAGTCAGTACTTTGCCGTTTTCCGTTGCCATCTGTACCGTATATTTCAGAAACTCCCCGAAAAGTTCCCCTATGGAATCCATTCCGTCAGAGAGCCGGAAGATATTCTGGTAGATGAAACAAAAGATATACTGTGTGTAGCTCTTATGTAGCTTGTCAAGGTATCTGTCTCTTTCCGGATCAGATGTCAGTACCTGAAACTCTCTTGCTGTCATCTGATACATCTCTGGGGAAAGCTGGTCTTTTAAGAAGTCCATCAGATGCCTGTATATATAGTGGCTGGCGGTATCCTCTGTAGCGTACAGAGAATCCGGGGTCAGCACATGCATCGCCAGAAGCATTCCGCTGGCATAGACTGCCCGGTCGGAAGCATTGATGTGGGCTGCATGCATGATCTCGTTTAATTCCGCAGCAGCTTTTTTGAGTACTTCGTATTCTTCCATATTCTTTCCTTCGCAAAAATTATCGATCGCCATATCTGTTCTCCTTTCGTATGTGCAGTCAGGATACTATGATATGGAAGCCAGTTGTTTTCATACGAGAATATTACCACATATGAGCAGAAACCGCAAAAAAAAAGACCATCCGCGGATGGCCTTAATACAATCCCATATTTTCTCCAAAGAAGGAAATCTGTCCAAAATCTCCCTGCAACTTTGACCTCAGATTAGAGTTCCTTGAAAGCATGGAGATTGTTTTTACTGCTTTGTATATCGCATTCCGCTGTCCCTTCAGGAACAGGTATTTCTTTGCACGTGTGACGCCGGTATACAGGAGGTTTCTTTCCAGCATGACAAAGTGGCTGTTCAAAAACGGCATGATCACAGCAGGAAACTCGGAACCCTGTGATTTATGGATCGTGATCGCATAGGCAGGATCCAGGTTTTCAAGGTCGTTCCGGGAATAAGTCACGTAAGGGTTTGGGCCATGGGCTCCTATTCCTTCATCCTCCTCTTCGTCCTCCTCATCCATATCCCAATAATCCAGCCAGAATTTGCTATCCGTTTCCTGTTTGTCCGTATCAAGGAATTCGACTTTCAGGAGTTCTTTTTCTAAATTGACTGCCACGATATACCCAATATCGCCATTAAATACTCCTTTCTCATAGTCGTTCTTCGTCTGCATGACACGGTCTCCCTTCCTGTATGAATATCCTTCAAATGCAATGGACGGACCTTCCGGGTTTAAAGCTTCCTGGGCAAGTTTGTTCAGGGCTATTGTTCCGGCACTGCCGTTCCTCATTGGGGCAAGGATCTGGATATCCCTAGGCTGGATATGGTACATATTTGGAATCGTATCCGTCAGAAGTTTTATAATGGCCTGAGCAGTCCGCTCTGCGATTTCCGAGGCTTCCAGTTTTTCCCCTTTTTTGTCCATTATTTCCAAAAAGAAATCATTTTTTGGATCCGAATCGTCGATCACCGGGAAGAGACCGTCATTGATCCTGTGGGCATTGGTAATGATGTGGCTTTCTGCAGCCTGGCGAAAGATCTTCGTCAGCCGGACGACCGGGAATACCCCACTGTCGATGATATCCTTCAAAACGGTGCCCGGACCAACGGAAGGTAGCTGGTTGATATCCCCGATCAGTATCAGACGCATATTTTCCGGAACAGCCTTTAACAGGCTGTTCATCAGACGGAGATCGACCATGGAGCTTTCATCAATGATCAGGACGTCCCCCTCCAGTGGGTGTTCCTCATTGTGTTCAAAAGTCCCGGAGCCGCTGTAGCCCAGCAGACGATGGATCGTTTTTGCTTCCATCCCTGTGGATTCGGAAGCCCTCTTTGCAGCGCGTCCTGTAGGCGCAGCGAGAAGGATATGTAGCTTGAATTTTTTAAACACCTCTATGATCCCCTGGGTGACCGTTGTTTTTCCGGTACCTGGACCTCCGGTAAGCACCATGCCCTTTGAGGCGGCTGCGGTACGGATCGCATACAGCTGGACATCGTCATACTGGATGCCCAGTTCCTCTGCCATTCCGGATACATCCACGGAAAGATCCGGATTGCCGCTTCGCTGTCTTTCATACCAGATCCTGCGGTACAGGTAGTCTTCGGCGGGGACAGAAGCCAGTTTCTTTAATTTCTCAGCACAGTAGTTTTCTGCTTTCAGAAGCTGCGGAAGGTAGATACAGTCCATCTCGCATCCAAGGTCTTTTTTGGCAAGCATATCCGAAAGTGTGAGGGAAACAAGGTTTTTGTCCTGCAGGTCAAGGACTTCTTTTCCCATGGCTTCAGTTACGACCTGCTCCCGGTAACCGAAAACATGTCCCTTCATGGCAAGCTGATCCAGTGCGTACTTGATCCCGCTTTCTATCCTTAAAGGTGAGTTTTTCTCGATCCCCATTTTCTCTGCGATCTCATCCGCAGTGGGAAATCCGATGCCTTTCACATCATCCGCAACCTTGTATGGGTTAGCAGACATGATCGTGATCGTCTTTTCCTCATAAGTCCGGTAGATCTTATCTGCGAGTTTGTAGGATACCCCGTATTTTAACAGGAACACAAAAGCGATCCTGCGGATGCTGTTCTCCTGCCAGGAGTCTTTTATGCGTTTCAGTTTTTTAGGAGAGATCCCTTTGATCTCCAAAAGCCTTTCAATATTGTTATCAAGGATATCCCATGTATCCACACCAAAAGCATCTACGATCCGTTTCGCCGTTACCTTTCCGATCCCTTTAACAGTTTTGGCGGAAAGGTAGGATACAATATCTTCTGTATTGACCGGTTTGGCCTTCTCCCAGTATCCGCAGGAGAACTGCCTGCCAAATTTGGGATGTTCTACCCATTCACCGTAAAAGTCGGTTTTTACGTTTTTTTCTATTCCATGGAAGCTGCCGGTAGCCGTAAATACTTCATCCCCGGCAACGACAGTGAGGACATAGTAGTTTGTCTCATCATTATGAAAGATGATATGCTTCATTTTTCCAGTAATTATTTCCATCAGTTTTCCTCACTTTCCCAAAAATTTTTAAAAATATTTTTCATATGCTTATTATACCATATCTTGTGTGTGCCTCAAAATCTGGTACGGAAATTGTGCACCTTTTACAAAGGGCATACACAAGATATAGTGTTTTGTCAGCGCCTGCAATATGACGAAAACGGTGAAAAAGAATTATTTTTTTGTCATATTGGAAGTATCTAAAAAAAGGAGGTATTGTATGATTTTTAAGACGGGATATGGATAAGCGCAATCAGATGATTACCTAAGATGCAGATTCCAGATTTTGAGACCAAAGATTTTTTGAATATCCGCGGAAGCAGACATATGATCAGCCTGTCGATAAAAAGTTTGAAGCGCCTGGAAACCTGCATAATATGATATGCCATGCTCTTATGGATCATTTAACCGAATCAGGCAATCCCCTGCGGAAGTTGCGAAAAGCAATAAGCGGGTACATGCTTGTATCAGGAGGAGTGCATACTCGTCAAGTAACTCATGACTAAAGTCACGAGCTTGCGAAAGCAGGTTCTGGTTTTAG
>OLGF01003936.1_pt1 | contig 11635 bp, 15 predicted proteins | sample 1604971 | NCBI WGS metagenome assembly OLGF01 (sample SAMEA3888902, study PRJEB22519) | human gut metagenome | biome: human gut; feature: human-associated habitat; material: faeces | place: Denmark | collected 2011 | reverse complement strand
GAGGACGAGGACGACGTCCAGCGCCCATCAGGGCCGCCGGAAAGCGTGTCTGCCCTTGTCAATCGAGGGTAAACTGGATGGATGCTTCTACGGAAAGTGGGGGATACCGACTATGTCACTGATGGAAATTTTTCTGATCGGCATCGGTCTGTCGATGGACGCTTTTGCGGTCGCGATCTGCAAGGGGCTGTCGATGCAGAAGGTCGATCTGCGCTATACGGTCTGGATTGCGCTGTATTTCGGTGTGTTTCAGGCGGCCATGCCGCTGACGGGCTGGCTGCTCGGGTCGCAGTTCGCGCGCCACGTCACGCGCTTTGCGCCGTGGATCGCCTTCATCCTGCTCGCGCTCATCGGCGGCAACATGATCCGCGAGAGCCTGTCAAAGGACGAGGAGGAGGCCGAGCGCGAGGAGCGCCTGACCGTCGACCACAAGGAGCTTTTAATGCTTGCTGTGGCGACCAGTATCGACGCGCTGGCCGTCGGTGTGTCGTTTTCGATGGTGGAACTCTCAATTTCCATCGGCGCGGCGGTCATCCTCATCGGATGCACGACGTTTGTCATTTCGCTTGCGGGTGTGTTCATCGGCAATGCCTTCGGCGCGAAGTATGAAAAGCGCGCGGAGTTTGTCGGCGGCGCGATTCTGATTCTGATCGGGCTGAAGATTTTGCTGGAGCATTTCGGTGTGCTGTGAAAATCATAGAAAAGACCGGAGACATGCTGTCTCCGGTCTTTTTACATTTTGCGGGGTGCCTCCGGCGGCGGTACGGACAAGGCGGTTCTCTCACCAATCCCACAGAAAAAATCGCCCCGGCAGATCCGGCGAAAACCGTCAGATCCGCCGGGGCGGAATGTATTTGCGTTTAAAACATCAGGCGCATTTTGTGCCACACCACGCCGCCGTGGGTGGACTCGGAGATCCCCTCGTCGACGAAGCCGATCTTCGCGTAAAAATGCACCAGCCGCTCCTTGCAGGTGAGCACCAGCCCGCGCCGACCCTGCGTGCGGGCCTGCTCCACGACGTAGCGCAGGAGCTTTTCCGTGCAGCCGCGGCGCTGATAGTCCGGGTGCGTCACGACACCGAAAATCATCTGCCACGCGCCGTTTTCATCGTGCATGGCGGCGTTTTCGTACATCTCATCGGTGAGATCCCGCTCATTCGTCACCAGACCGTTGACGAAGCTCACAAGCGTATCGCCGTCCTCCAGCAGCCAGAAATGGCTTGCGTAGTGGGCGAGACGGCTGCGGAAGCTCTCCTCCGTAGCGGCCTCCGCAGCGGGGAAGCACACGGCCTCAAGCGCAGTGACGGCGGCCAGATCCTCCGGCCGGGCAAGACGGATATGCATACAAAACACTTCCTTCTGTGTGCGGAAATTACTCCACCGTGACGCTCTTGGCGAGGTTGCGGGGCTTATCGATGTCGCAGCCGCGCTCGAGCGCGATGTAGTACGCGAGCAGCTGCAGCGGCACAACGCCGAGCTGCGGCAGCAGCATCAGCTCCGTGTCGGGGATGGTCAGCATCATCGGAACATGCTTCGTCATCTCGCCTGCATGGCTCTCGGTCGTGAGGGCGAGCACCTGCGCGCCGCGCGCCTGCACCTCGACGACGTTGCTCATGGCCTTGTCGAAGAGCGGGCCATAGGTGCCGAGGGCGATGACGAGAGTCCCATCCTCAATGAGGGAGATGGTGCCGTGCTTGAGCTCGCCGGAGGCGTAGGCCTCGGAGTGGATGTAGCTGATCTCCTTGAGCTTCAGGCTTCCCTCGAGCGAGAGGGCGTAGTCGAGGTTGCGGCCGATGAAGAACACGTCCTCACTCTTGGCGCAGGCCTTGGCGATCTCCTGAATCTCCTCCGTGTGCTGGAGAATCTGCGCCATCTGCTCAGGCAGCTTCTCCATGCCGCGCACCATGGCGCTGTAGGTCGCGTGGTCGAGCGTGCCGAGCACCTGGCTGAAGTAGAGCCCCAGCAGGTTCAGAACGGCCATCTGCGTGCTGTAGGCCTTCGTGGTCGCAACGGCGATCTCGGGGCCGGCCCATGTGTAGAGCACGGTGTCGGACTCGCGCGCGATGCTCGAGCCGACGACGTTGACGATGGAGAGAATGTGCGCACCGCGCTTTTTCGCCTCACGCATGGCGGCCATCGTGTCGAGCGTCTCGCCGGACTGGCTGATGACGATCACGAGGTCGCCCTTGCCGACGATGGGGTCGCTGTAGCGGAATTCGGAGGCGAGGCACACCTCGACGCTGCGGCGCAGCATCCGCTCGAGGTTATACTTGCCGACGACGCCGACGTGGTAAGACGAGCCGCAGGCGATGATATAGATCTTGCCGATATTGCGGATCTCCTCGTCGGTCATGTTCAGGTCGCGCAGCACGACGCGGCCGTCCTGAATGCGGGCGGCGGTCGCCTCGCGGATGGCATGGGGCTGCTCGTGGATCTCTTTGAGCATGAAGTGCGCGTAGCCGCCCTTTTCCGCAGCGTCGACGTCCCAGTCGACGTGGTATCGCTCCTTCTCCACGGGGTGCATCTGGCGGTCATAGACGCGGATGCCGTTTGCACTGAGGATGGCGAGCTCGCCATCGTCGAGGTAGGCGATGTCGCGCGTGTGGCGGATGATCGCCGTTACGTCGGAGGCGATGAAGTTCTCTCCCTCGCCGAAGCCGAGCAGCAGCGGCGCGTCCTTGCGCGCGCAAAGCAGCCGGTCGGGGAAGTCCGCGCAGATGATGCCGAGGGCATACGAGCCGTCCACGGCGTGGAGCATGCGCACCATCGCCTCGAAGATGTCGCCGCAGTCGGTATAGTAGTAGTCGAGCAGCTGGGCGACGACCTCGGTGTCCGTCTCGGAGCGGAAAGTGTAGCCCTTGTGCAGCAGCTGCTCCTTGAGCTCGATGTAGTTTTCAATGATGCCGTTGTGGACAACGGCGATTTTGCCGCTCTGGCTGACGTGGGGGTGGGCGTTGATATCGTTCGGCTCGCCGTGGGTGGCCCAGCGGGTGTGGCCGATGCCGACCGTGCCGGGCAGATCCGCGCCCTCGTGCGTCAGGTCGCTGAGCACCTGCAGCCGCCCGCGCGACTTCTCCACGCGGAGCGTACCCGCGCCGCAGACGGCGATGCCCGTCGAGTCATAGCCGCGGTATTCCAGACGCCGCAGACCGTCCAGCAGAATGGGAGCCGCCTGCTCCTTGCCCACATATCCAACAATTCCACACATATGAAAAGTTCCTCCTGATTGATGATTTGTAAGTCAATCGAAAGGACAAACTCGCAGATGATTTGCCATTTCTTCCGGTCACAGCCCCTCTGTTTTGCGGTCGCCCGCATATTTGTCAGCTGTGTCACGCGCCCGGATGTCACGGGAGAGCTCCCGCCGAAAACTTCGATGCTCTCTCCTCCTCGTCGTCCCGCCGGAGCGGGCACTGGCGCTTGCTGCGGGGAAAAACCCCGAAAAACCTCCGTATTTTCTTCTGCGATGTATCAAAAACAGCGGATGGCCGTCTTTTACCTGTATAAAATTTCCCCACGCGGCAGATACTGCCAGCAAAGGGGGTATGTACCTGTGGTGACCGCACTGATCCGCACCGTGATCCTCTATCTCATCTTGATCGTGGGTCTGCGCCTGACGGGCAAGCGCCAGATCGGGGAGCTGGAGCCGATTGAGCTGGTGCTGACGATGCTTTTATCCGACCTTGCGTCCGTACCGATGCAGAACTTCGGCATCCCGCTGCTCAACGGCCTTGTGCCGATCGTGACGCTGCTGTCACTGTCGATGCTTCTGAGCTGGTGCAGCCTGCACAGCGTGCGCTTTCGCAGCCTTGTCTGCGGGGAGCCCGCCGTCATCATCCGCGACGGGAAGCTCGAGCAGGCGGCCATGCGCCGCAACCGGCTCACGCTCGACGAGCTGCTCGAGGCGCTGCGCGCACAGGGCGTGACAAGTCTCGGCGACGTGAAATACGCCATTTTGGAGACGAGCGGACAGCTCTCCGTCCTCCTGCGCACGGACTGTCAGCCCGCGACGCCGAGCCAGCTGGGGCTCTATGTGCGGGACGACGTGTTCCTGCCGGAGGTCATCATCAACGACGGCCGCCTGCTGCGCGGGAACCTCGAGCGCCTGCGCCTTGACGACGCGTGGCTCAAAAAGCAGCTGCGCCGCTGCAGGGCACACTCGCCTGCGGACGTGTTCCTGCTCACCGTGGACGAGCGCGGGAGCGTCGTCTGCGTGCGAAAAGAGGAGGTGACGCCATGAGGGCGCTGCGGCTGCCGTGCATCGCGCTGGCGGCGCTTCTTGCGCTGGCGCTGGTGAACAGCCTGCTCCTCTCGCGCTGGTGCGCCCGCTGGGGAGATCTGCTCGACGCGGCGGACGCCTGCGTGCAGGCGGAGGACTGGGCGGGGGCAGACGCGGCGCTGGAGAACCTGCGCCGCGACTGGGACGCGCGTCAGACATGGCTGCACATCGTCATTGAGCACGGCGAGATCAACGAGGCCGAGTCACTGCTGCGGCGCTGCCTGGTGCTCTGCATGGCACAGGAGCGCACCGACCTGCGCGCGGACCTCGCGGCACTGCGCTCGCAGATGGTTCTGCTCAACGAGATGGAGCGCGTCAGCGTGAAGAATATCCTCTGAGCGGGGGTTATTTCTCGCTCAGGAGCTTGCTCAGCTCGCTCATGAAGGTGTTGATGTCCTTGAACTGGCGGTAGACCGAGGCAAAGCGCACATAGGCGACCTCGTCGGCGGCCTTGAGCTTTTCCATGACCTTCTCGCCGATGACCTCGGTGCTGACCTCGCGCTCGAGGGAGTTCTGCAGCTCCTGCTCGATCTCGAGCGCCATGCGCTCCATGTCCGCGACGGGCACTGGGCGCTTCTCGCACGAGCGCTGGATGCCGCGCAGCACCTTATTGCGGTCAAAGCTCTGGCGCGAGCCGTCCTTCTTGATGACGACCATCGGCAGGCTCTCGACCGTCTCGTAGGTCGTGAAGCGCCGCATGCACGACAGGCACTCGCGCCGGCGGCGGATGCTGCTGCCCTCGTCGGCGGGGCGTGAATCGACCACCTTGCTCTCGCGATAACCACAGTAGGGGCATCTCATCTCATCTTGACCTCCCTCTCGGCCACAGGGCCTATTTAAAACATTATATCATAAAGCGGCGGCAGATGGTAGACTAAATGTGAATTTTTTATTGCTTCGCGGAATCGCCGCGCAGGACGGGCCAGCCGGACGCGTCGAAGGCGAACACCACGCACCGCCGCCCGGCGACCGTTTCGATCCGTGCGAGACAGAACAGCTCCGTCAGCGGGAAGGGGGCATCCTCCGCGCAGGGAACCGCCGCGAGCCAGACCGAACCCGCCCGGCGCACGAGCGCGCCCTCCGGCAGCGCCGCCGCGGCGGGGAAGGACGGCACCTCCCGTGCCGGGCGCCACGCGTCCGCCCGCGCTGCACCGACCTCCTCGGCAAGGCCGCGCACCACTGTCCCCACGGGCCGCACGAGCCGGTCGGAAAAGCGCCGCCGCAGCGTGACGGGGCCGCCGCCCTCAAGCGTTCCCAGCAGCAGACGCCCCGCCGTCCCCTCGGCCCAGAGCCGCCACAGCCCCGGCCCGAGACGGCAGGAGAGGGAAAAACAGGTGTCGGCCCCGTCCGGTTCTGTGCGCAGCGTCCCCGCCGCGCGTCCGTCCGCGAAAATCTCCCGCTCCATGCACATGTCCTCCCATCAAAACAAATGGCCTGCACATAGTTTATGTGCAGGCCGCTTGTTTTAGGCTGTCAAAAAGGTCTTTCAGGATTGTTCTGTTGGGGTTCCCGTGTCGCAGAGGTCGCGCAGCGTGCAGCTTTCGCACTGCGGGGCGCGGGCCGTGCAGACGGCACGGCCGTGCAGCACCATCCGGTGGCAGAAATTGTTCGATTCCTCCGGCGGCAGACACCGGCGCAGCTGCTGCTCAACCTTCACGGGGTCCTTGCTGCCGTCCGTAATGCCGAGCCGCCCCGTGATGCGGATACAGTGCGTGTCGCAGACATAGCCCTCCTGACCGTAGATGTCGCCGAGGATGAGGTTGGCGGTTTTTCGTCCGACACCCGGCAGGCTGAGAAGATCGTCCATGTTGTCAGGCACGCGACCGCCAAAGCGCGCGAGCAGCTGCTGCGCGCAGGCGACGATGTCGCGTGCCTTCGCCCGCCAGAAGCCGCACGAGCGGATGTATTCGCCGACTTCCTCGGGTGTGGCCACGGCGTAGTCCTCCAGCCGCGGGAAGCGCGCGAAGAGCGCGGGCGTCACGAGATTGACGCGCGCGTCCGTACACTGCGCCGCGAGCCGCACGGAGAACAGCAGCTCATAGTCCTTTTCATAATCCAGCGAACACATCGCGTCCGGATACAGCGCCTTCAGCCGTGAAATGATGGCGTTCATCTCCTGCTCAGTTTTCATTTTGTCATCACCTCACGGCCTATTGTAGCACATTTTGCACGATTGTCGAGGAAAACCTAAACGGGAGTTTTATATTGCCTTTTCGTATAGGTTTTGGTATAATAATTGGTACTGTGAAAATACGGCAAAGCGGAAAGGGGAGTGCGGCCATGCGGATTCTGGGGATTGACCCCGGCGTCGCGACGATCGGCTTCGGCGTCGTGAACGCGGAGGGAACCCGCCTGCGCATGGAGAGCTACGGTACCATCACCACCCCGGCGGGTCTCCCGCTGGCGACGCGCCTGCTGCAGATCGAGACGGATATGGAGCAGCTCCTGCGGGACGTGAAGCCCGACGAGGTTTCGATCGAGGAGCTGTTTTTCAGCAAGAATATCACGACCGGCATCGCCGTGGCGCATGGCCGCGGCGTCATCCTCTGCACGATTGAGAAGATGCAGCTGCCGGTCTATGAATACACGCCCATGCAGGTCAAGCAGGCCGTCGTGGGGTACGGTCTGGCCGAAAAGCGTCAGGTAATGGACATGACGCGCCACCTGCTGCGGCTCAAGGCGGTGCCGCGCCCGGACGACGCGGCCGACGCGCTGGCCCTTGCCATCTGCCACGCGCGCAGCGCCACGAGCCTTCTGCGGCGCGCGGATCCGCAAGTGAAGGAGACGGTCTGAGATGTTTTATTATGTGAGCGGCACCGTGGCCGAGATCGGCCCGAACCTCGCCGTGATCGACTGCGGCGGCGTGGGATACGCCTGCGCGACGACGAACTATACGATTTCCCGGCTGAAAAAGGGCGAGCGGGCGAAGCTCTTCACCTATCTCCACGTGCGCGAGGAGATTTTCGAACTCTTCGGCTTTTCGAGCCAGCAGGAGCTCAGCAGCTTCAAGATGCTCATCGGAGTCTCCGGCGTCGGGCCGAAGGCCGCGCTCGCGATTCTCTCGTCCACGACGCCGAACAACCTCGCCCTCTCCATCGTGACGGGGGACGAGAAGGCGCTTACCGCCGCGCCGGGCATCGGCAAGAAGATTGCCCAGCGCATCATCCTCGAGCTGAAGGACAAGCTCGCCAAGGAGCAGACGTCGTTCTCCTCCGACGGACCCGTCCCGGTCATCGCCGCGGGCGGCGCGAGCAAGGCGGGCGAGGCGTCGGCGGCGCTGGCCGTCCTCGGGTACGGTACGCCGGAGATCGCCGCGGCGCTCAAGGGCGTCGACATGGAGCAGCCGCTTGAGGAGATCATCCGGCAGGCACTGAAGAAAATGGTACGGTAAGGAGGGAGCAGCTTGAGCATTGATTACGGCAGCCATTTCTATGAGGAAGAGCCGCTCGTCTCCACGTCCCTCCTCCCGGAGGACAGCAACGAGAACTCCCTGCGCCCGCACACGCTGCGCGAGTATATCGGGCAGGAGAAGGCGAAGCAGAACCTCTCGATCTTCATCGAGGCGGCGCGCCGCCGCTCCGAGGCGCTTGACCACGTCCTGCTGCACGGCCCGCCCGGCCTCGGCAAGACGACGCTCGCGGGCATCATCGCTGCGGAGATGGGCGTGAACATCCGCATCACCTCCGGCCCCGCGATCGAAAAGCCCGGCGATCTCGCGGCGCTTCTGACGAACCTGAGCGAAAACGATATTCTCTTCGTCGATGAGATCCACCGGCTCAACCGCTCGGTGGAGGAGATCCTCTATCCCGCGATGGAGGACTATGCCATCGACATCATCATCGGTAAGGGCCCCTCGGCCAACTCCATCCGGCTCGATCTGCCGAAGTTCACGCTCATCGGCGCGACGACCCGCGCCGGGCAGCTCTCGGCTCCGCTGCGCGACCGCTTCGGTGTGACGCTGCGGCTCGAGCTCTACACCCCGGAGGAGCTGACGCGGATTGTCACGCGCAGCGCTGGAATTCTGGAGGTTCCGATTGAGGAGAGCGGCGCACTCGAGATCGCCCGCCGCTCGCGCGGAACGCCGCGTATCGCGAACCGGATGCTCCGCCGCGTGCGCGACTTTGCGCAGGTTGTCGCCGATGGCACCATCACGCGCGAGGTGGCCGACCACGCGTTGCAGGCGCTGGAGATCGACCAGCTCGGGCTCGATCCCATCGACCGGCGGATGATGCGCGCAATCATCGAGAATTACGGCGGCGGCCCCGTGGGGCTGGAGACGCTCGCGGCGACGATTGGGGAAGAGGCGGTCACGCTCGAGGATGTCTATGAGCCGTATCTGATGCAGCTCGGCTTTCTGACGCGTACCCCGCGCGGGCGCTGCGTGACGCAGAAGGCGTACCGCCATCTGCACATGGAGATGCCGGGACAGCAGCAGTTGGATTTGTAATCGCTGTAAAGAACAACGACTTTACAGATTGAAACGCAATTGAATTGGAAATTGGTATATATGAGGAGAGCTTTTTATGGGTAAACTGTTTGGAACGGACGGAATCCGCGGCGTCGTCGGCGAAAATCTGACGGTCGACCTCGCCTTTCAGGTTGGCCGCGCGCTGACGACGGTTCTGGCGGAGGAGAAAAAGCACAGACTGGCGATCGCCATCGGTAAGGACACGCGTATTTCCTCCGATATGCTCGAGGCGGCGCTGATGGCCGGTATCTGCGCCGCGGGCGGCGACGTGATGCCGTTCGGGACGATCCCGACCCCGGCCGTCGCATATCTGACCGTTCTGGAAAAGGCGGACGCGGGCATCGTCATCTCGGCCTCGCACAATCCTTATGAGCACAACGGTATCAAAATTTTCGACAGCCGCGGCTATAAGCTGTCGGACGAGATGGAGGAGCGGATCGAGGAGTTGATTCTTTCTGGCGCGCCCATGGCCGACAAGACCCGCGGCGAGATCGGCCGCCGCTTCCACGGCATGCGCCAGATGAAGCAGCTCTATGTCCAGCATCTGCTTTCGAGCGTGGACTGCGACCTCACGGGCATGCGCGCGCTCGTCGACTGCGCCAACGGCGCGGCCTCGGCCACGGCGCCGATGCTCTTTGACAGCCTGCACCTGCAGGCGGACTTCATCCACTGCGATCCGGACGGCGTGAACATCAACGAGCACTGCGGCTCGACGCATCTGGAGTCGCTGGCCGAGGGCGTCGTCAAGGGCGGCTACGATCTCGGCATCGCCTTCGACGGGGACGCGGACCGATGTCTCCTGATCGACGAGAAGGGCGGCGTGGTCGACGGCGACAAGGTCATGGCAGTCTGCGCCCTCGCCATGAAGCACGATGGCAAGCTCAGCGGCAACGCCATCGTCGCGACCGTCATGTCGAACCTCGGCCTGCATGAGTTCTGCCGTAACCACGGCATCGACCTCGTCTGTACCGACGTCGGCGACCGCCACGTGCTCGAGAAGATGATCGAGTGCGGCTACGCCATCGGCGGCGAGCAGTCGGGCCACACGATCTTCCGCGACTATGCCACGACCGGCGACGGCGAGCTGACGGCGCTGCAGTTCCTGCAGGCGCTGCATGTCTCGGGTCAGCCCGTCTCCGAGTTCGTCTCCTGCTGCAGACAGTATCCGCAGGAGCTTATCAACGTCGCCGTACCGCACTCCGGCGGCGTGAAGGAGCGCATCATGGCCGACGAGACCGTCTGGGCACAGGTGCGCGAGCGCGAGGCGGCGCTCGCGGGTGAGGGGCGGATTCTGCTCCGTCCGTCCGGCACCGAGGCGCTCATCCGCGTGATGGTGGAGGCCAAGACAGTCGAATTGGCTCATGAAGTGGCGACAGATTTGGCTGATTTCATAAAAAAGCTGGTATAAAAAGAACAGAACTTCCAAACTTTCGCGAATTGCTTGACAAGTTATTTATTGAAAAGGTATAATACATCATGGTGAATGACAAAGCGATGGGGTACACCCAACTGCAGTCCCGCTCCGATGAGGAGCTGTGTGCCTGCGCCGCTTCCGGCAGCCGCGCGGCCGAGGAGATCCTCGCCCACCGGTACTACCGCCTTGTGCGCAGCTGCGCGCGGCCGTATTTCCTCGCCGGGGGCGACAGTGAGGATCTGCTGCAGGAGGGGATGCTGGGTTTGCTCAAGGCGATCCGGGAGTATGACCCCAGGCGCGACGCGGCCTTCCGCACCTTTGCCGATACCTGCATCCGCAACCGGCTATGCACGGCGCTGCGCGCCGCCTCCGCTGGGAAGCATTCGCCGCTCAACCAATCCGTTCCCCTGCATCCTGCATTCTTTGACGCCAATACCGCTTTCGCACAGGTTGATCCCGAGGTCTTGCTGATTGACAGAGAAAAGACTGCCAATTTGCTGGACAGTGCCCACAAGTTGTTATCTGAGTTCGAGGTCAAAGTTTTAGGGTTCTATTTGGACGGCCTGACATGCCGTGAAATTTCAGAAACCGTGGGTAAGTCCCCCAAATCGGTAGACAACGCTGTACAGCGTATTCGCCGCAAAATCGCGCGGCAGCTATCATCCGGCGACATCAGCAAGAGCTGAACGCAATATATTTTTCTCAAAGAGAGGGTAAAATCATGTACGAAGATAAGACTTTGGTGTGCAAAGAGTGTGGCAAGGAGTTCGTGTTCACCGCCGGTGAGCAGGAGTTCTATGCTGAGCGCGGCTTCCAGAACGAGCCCCAGCGCTGCAAGTCCTGCCGCGATGCACGCAAGAACGCCGCCCGCGGTCCCCGTGAGTACTTCACGGCTGTCTGCGCTGCCTGCGGCGGCGAGGCGAAGGTGCCCTTCGAGCCGAAGAGCGACCGCCCCGTGTACTGCAGCGAGTGCTTCGCGAAGATGCGTGAGCAGGGCTAAGAAACTGATTTTCTGTTTTGTTTCTTGCAAAAAAGTGGCGTCCGTCTTTCACGGATGCCACTTTTTATGTCTGAAATGGGTAGTTTCTATAATTTTCTTGGAATTTCTATTGAATTTATGCCTATGATACAGTATAATGAAATTGTTGAAATTTCAAATGGAGGACAACCTACTATGATCAACATCACAAAAGACACCATCATTGGTGACATTCTGGATATTGCACCTCAGACTGCACCGATTTTTCTGTCCATTGGTATGCATTGTCTGGGTTGCGGGGCTTCTCGCGGTGAAACCGTGGAGGAGGCCTGTGCTGTTCACGGTGTAGACGTAGAGAAGCTGTTGAAGCTGGTAAATGAAGAGGCGAACAAGGCCCAGTAAACGTAAATCTACAAGGACGCATGCGGAGTCATTCCGCATGCGTCCTTACACAGAGCTTAGGAGGGATTTGATTTGGCCAGGGGATTGGAGTTGA
>OLGF01003921.1_pt1 | contig 11681 bp, 7 predicted proteins | sample 1604971 | NCBI WGS metagenome assembly OLGF01 (sample SAMEA3888902, study PRJEB22519) | human gut metagenome | biome: human gut; feature: human-associated habitat; material: faeces | place: Denmark | collected 2011 | reverse complement strand
GCATCCTTTTTTATCGCCTGGGAGACTTTTATGAGATGTTCTTTGACGATGCTATAGTAGCATCCAAAGAGCTGGAAATTGCACTGACCGGAAAAAGTTGTGGACTGGAGGAACGTGCTCCTATGTGTGGTATTCCCTATCATGCGGTGGAGACATATCTGGCCAGACTGGTTAGCAGGGGCTATAAAGTAGCCATCTGCGAACAGGTGGAGGACCCAAAGCTGGCAAAGGGACTGGTGAAGAGAGAGGTTATCCGTGTGGTGACCCCGGGGACCAACCTGGATGTCCAGTCGTTGGAAGCCAGCAAGAACAATTACCTGATGTGCATTGCCTATACCTCGGATGGAATCGGCATTTCCGCAGCGGATGTCACTACCGGAGATTATTATGTGACAGAGGTAGAAGACCTGCGGAAACTGAAGGACGAACTGATGAAATATGAGCCCTCGGAGATCATCTGCAATGAGGCCTTTCTGGTCAGCGGATATGATGTGGAGGACTTGAAGTCCCGGTTACATATGTCGGTCAGCTCACTGGAGTCTCACATGTTCGATGATGACGGCTGCCGGCGGATCCTTATGAGACATTTTAAGGTGAATACTCTGATCGGCCTCGGTGTTGAGGAATTTCCTACAGGAATTCTGGCAGCAGGAGCATTGCTGCAATATTTATATGATACCCAGAAGACGGATCTGGAACATTTTACTCATATTTTTCCCTATCTTACCAGCAAATACATGCTGTTGGACAGTTCCACCAGAAGAAATCTGGAACTGACAGAGACACTGCGGGAAAAGCAGAAGAGAGGGTCTCTGTTGTGGGTACTGGACAAGACGAAGACGGCCATGGGCGGCAGATTGCTGCGAAACTATATTGAGCAGCCTCTGATTGATAAGGAAGAAATGGAGAAACGTCTGGATGCAATCCAAGAACTGAATCAGGATTCCATCTCCCGGGACGAGATCAGAGAGTACCTGAATCCGGTTTACGATCTGGAACGACTGCTCAGCAAAGTTACTTATAAGACGGCAAACCCCAGAGATCTGATCGCTTTTCGTAACTCTCTGCAGATGCTGCCGCCTATCAAGACGGTGTTGGCGGGCTTCCAGAAAGAGGAGCTGGCAGCCATCCGGGAAGAAATCGATGGACTGGAGGACATTTATCAGCTGATTGACGAGGCGATCGTTGAGGAACCGCCCATATCTATTCGTGAAGGCGGAATGATCAAGGATCAGTTCGATGAGACTATAGATCATCTGCGTGCCGCCAAACATGACGGCAAACAATGGCTGGTCCAGCTGGAGGAAGAAGACAGAGAACGTACCGGGATCAAGAATCTCAAAATCAAAAAAAATAATGTGTTCGGCTACTTCTTTGAGGTGACCAATTCCTACAAGGATCTGGTGCCGGAGGATTATATCCGCAAGCAGACCCTTGCCAATGCGGAGCGGTATACCACACCGAGATTAAAAGAACTGGAAGATACGATCTTAAATGCGGAGGACAAGCTTCAGACACTGGAGTATGATATTTTCTGCAGAATCCGGGATACCATCGCACAGGAACTGGTACGTATCCAGAATACTGCCAAGGCGCTTGCAAAGCTGGATGTTTATGCATCCCTGTCCCTGGTGTCTGAGCGCAATCACTATGTACGCCCGAAGTTAAATGAAAAAGGTGTCATTGATATCAAGGATGGCAGACATCCTGTGGTGGAACAGATGATCACTAATGACATGTTCATTGCCAACGACACCTATCTGGATAATGGAAGTCATTGTATCAGCATCATCACCGGTCCGAATATGGCGGGAAAATCCACATATATGCGTCAGACGGCACTGATCGTGCTGATGGCACAGATCGGTTGTTTCGTGCCTGCCAGAAGTGCCAACATCGGCATTGTAGACAGAATCTTTACCCGTGTGGGTGCATCGGATGACCTGACCAGCGGGCAGTCCACGTTCATGGTGGAGATGAATGAGGTGGCGAATATTTTACGGAATGCCACATCCAAAAGTCTCCTGATCCTGGATGAGATCGGAAGAGGCACGTCCACCTTTGATGGCCTGAGCATTGCCTGGGCAGTGATCGAACATATCAGTAATCGAAAGCTTTTGGGAGCGAAGACACTGTTTGCCACCCATTATCATGAGCTGACCGAGCTGGAAGGCAAAATGAACAATGTCAACAACTACTGCATCGCAGTCAAGGAATGCGGAGACGATATTGTATTCCTGCGTAAGATCGTAAAGGGCGGTGCAGACAAGAGCTACGGTATCCAGGTGGCCAAACTGGCCGGTGTGCCGGATATGGTCATTGACCGTGCAAAAGAGATCGTGGAACAGCTGTCCGACAATGATATCACCGAAAAGGTGCAGAGTATCGCCATTGATAATAAGGGCGATGGGAAAGCAAAAAAACAGCCAAAATACGATGAAGTGGATCTGGCGCAGATGTCTCTGTTTGATACGGTGACGGACGAGGATGTGCTGAAGGAACTGATGGAGATCGAAGTAACGACTCTGACACCGCTGGATGCACTGAATACTTTGTACCGCCTGCAGAATAAGTTAAAGAACCGCTGGAACGGCTAGAAAGCATAAGGGAGGAGATTTATGGGAATACATGTACTGGACTCCCGGACGATCGACAGGATCGCTGCCGGTGAGGTGGTGGAGAGACCAGCCAGTGTGGTAAAGGAACTGGTGGAGAATGCCATTGATGCCGGATCTACAGCAATCACGGTGGAGGCAAAGGAAGGCGGCATTGAATTCATCCGCGTGACGGATAACGGCTGCGGTATCGAGAGAGATCAGCTTCCTACCGCGTTCCTGCGCCATGCCACCAGTAAAATAGAGGATGCGGATGATCTGAACCATATTGCGAGTCTGGGATTCCGTGGTGAGGCTTTATCCAGTATCGCGGCAGTTTCCCGGGTGGAGATCATTACCAAGCGAAAGGAAAATCTCACGGGTACCCGCATGGTACTGGAAGGGGCGCGGGAGCAATCCATTGATGAAATCGGTGCACCGGACGGCACAACGTTCCTCATGCGGAACCTGTTTTTTAATACGCCGGTACGCCGGAAGTTCTTAAAACAGCCTGCCACAGAGGGCAGTTATATCACGGATCTGATGGAACATCTGGCGTTGTCGAGACCGGATATTTCGTTTAAATTCGTACTGGGAAACCAGACCAGATTCCATACCTCCGGAAACGGTGACCTGCGGGAGGTAATTTACCGGATCTACGGCAGGGAGATCGCCGCAGAGCTGGTGCCTATCCAGATCGAAGAGAACGGCATCAAAGTCGAAGGATATCTGGGCAAACCGGTACTGGTGCGTTCCAATCGTAACTTCGAGATCTATTTTATCAACGGTCGTTTTATCCGCAGCGGTGTGATCGCCAAGGCTATCGAGGAAGGCTACAAGCAGTATCTGATGCAGCATAAGTTTCCACTGTGCGTACTGCATATCACCATGGATATGGAGACGGTGGATGTGAACGTACATCCTTCCAAAATGGATGTGCGGTTCTCTGACGGCATGGCATTTGCCAGAATGCTCAGTGAGAAGATCGCCATCACTTTGCGGAACCGGGAGATGATCCCGGATGCTTCTCTGGAGGATGAAAAGGCAATCCAGAAGAAAGAACAGGAAGAGAGAAGAGCTTCCTGGAAAGAACACACACCGGAAGTATTTGAAAAAAAGAGAGAAGAAAGCTATCGTGTCATGGAGGCAGCAAAATATGAAGCGGCTTCCAGGGACCGGAGAGAATTTATACAGAAACCTGTCTGGCAGGAAAATCATGCCGGGGTACAGACCAGTATCCGCAAGCCGGAGCTAATAGAGAACTCCACAGTGGGTGTTGCAGGAACTGTGACGGTGAAAAAAACGCAGGCCGTCCTGTACGGTAATACACCAGAAGTTTCCAAAGCAGTCAGCACCACAGCCGTACCGCAGGAAGATGATTTCTTCGTGGAGGCAGTGCCGCCGGAAGACAGGAAGAACCCGGTACAGGAACAGATGGCCACAACAACTGCTTCCGGACAGCCCACGGCATCGTCGCAGGATGCAGCTGCCGCCCCGGAACCGGAGATCAAAAATACCCAGCAGTTGAATCTGTTCGAGGAAAAACTGTTGTCCATGCAGAATCGCAGCCGTTACCGGATTATCGGTCAGGTCTTTGATACTTACTGGCTGATCCAGTTTGAAGACAAATTGTTCATCATTGACCAGCATGCGGCTCATGAAAAGGTAAAATATGAACGCCTGATGAAACAGTTTTATGAAAAGAGTGTGGTGTCCCAACGTCTGATGCCGGCGATTATTGTCAGCCTGACAGGGCAGGAGGAAAGCACTCTGCACACCTATGAGGATGCTTTTGCACAGCTGGGATTTGAGATTGATGCTTTCGGAGGCAACGAATATGCCCTCCGTAGTGTGCCAGTGGATCTCTACGGATGCAGTGAGAGGGAACTGTTCCTGGCAGTGCTGGATGAACTGTCCCAGGAGACCGGCAATCGCGGAAGTTTTCAGGTCATTGAGGAAAAGATTGCATCCATGTCCTGCAAGGCGGCGGTCAAAGGCAATAACCGTCTGAGCTTTCAGGAGGCGGAGAAATTGATCGACGAACTTCTGACCCTGGATAATCCCTACAACTGTCCCCACGGCAGACCCACTATTATTACCATGACGGAGACAGATCTGGAGAAGAAATTTAAGAGGATAGTATAATGCGTTTACTGATCAAACAGAGAGTGTTTTCCTGGACAGATTCCTATGATGTCTATGATGAAAATGAAAATCCAAAATATTTTGTAAAAGCGGAGTTTTTCTCCCTGGGACACCAGCTGCATGTATACGACAGAAATAACCATGAACTGGGAGTGATCAGACAGCGGCTGCTTACCTTTCTTCCGGCCTTTGAAATCGAGATCGGTGGCCGGGTCCGTGGTGAAATCCGCAAACAGTTTTCTTTTTTCAAGCCCAGATATGAGATCGACTATAACGGCTGGCGCGTGGAGGGAGATTTTCTGGGATGGGATTATGATGTATACAATGGATGCAGCAGTATCATCCATATCTCTAAAGAACTGTTTCACTGGGGAGATACGTATACTATTAATTTCTCCGATCCACAGGATGAACTGGAGGGTCTGATGCTGGTCATCGCCATCGATGCAGCAAACTGTACCCAGAACAACGGATAGCAGGATAAAAAGAGTAAGGAAAAAATAATGTCGGTAATACAGAATAAAAAGAAACCACTGGTGGTCCTGACCGGGCCGACAGCTGTGGGAAAGACAAAACTGTCCATCGCGCTGGCAAAAGCCATAAACGGAGAAATCCTGTCGGCAGATTCCATGCAGGTATATAAACATATGGATATCGGTTCTGCCAAGATCCGTCCGGAGGAGATGGAGGGGGTGCCCCATCATCTGATCGATATTCTGGAGCCCTGGGAAGAATTCAATGTAGTAGTGTTCCAGAAACATTGTCTGGAATGTATGGAGCAGATATATGACAGGAGCCATATCCCTATTCTGGTGGGAGGCACCGGATTTTACATTCAGGCGGTGCTTCGGGGCATTGATTTTACGGAAAACGAAGAGAACACCGAATATCGAAAAAAACTGGAACTTCTGGCAGAAGAACAGGGACCGGAGAGTCTGCATGAGATGCTGAAGAAGGTCGATCCCGTATCGGCGGAGAATATTCATGCCAATAATATCAAGAGAACCATCCGTGCTTTAGAATATTATGAACTGACAGGAGAACCGATCTCTGTACACAACGAGAGGGAAAAAGAACGGACAAGTCCCTATAATTTCAGCTATTTTGTGCTGACGGACGACCGGGAAAAGCTGTATGCACGGATCGAGGACAGAATCGATGAAATGATGTCACAGGGTCTGGTGGATGAGGTAAGACAACTGAAGGATATGGGATGCCGTAAGGGCATGACGTCCATGCAGGGACTGGGCTACAAGGAGATTCTGGAATATCTGGATGGAGAATGCAGCCTGGAAGATGCGGTCTATACCTTGAAACGGGATACCAGGCATTTTGCCAAGAGACAGCTGACATGGTTTCGCAGAGAGAGTGAAGTCACCTGGATCGACAAGGGTCGGTTTGATTATAACGAAGAGAAAATATTGGAATACATGATCAGAGAATTAGGAGAAAAAGAGATTTATGAGAAGCAGTAATGAAGAGATCTACCTGTCTATGGGAATCAGCAAGACCGTATATGATTACGGCTGCACCATTGAGAAAAGTTTAAGAGACCGCTTTGATGAAGTGGATAGTAACGCGGAATACAATCAGTTAAAGGTGGTAAATGCCATGCAGCAGCATCAGGTCAGTGAGGCCTGCCTGTTGGGCACTACCGGTTACGGCTACAACGATCTTGGAAGAGATACCCTGGAGGCTGTCTATGCAGCGACTTTCCATACGGAGGATGCACTGGTGCGCCCTCAGATCACCTGCGGCACGCATGCACTGGCATTGGCTCTGATGAGCAATTTAAGACCTGGAGACGAACTGTTGTCCCCGGTAGGCAAACCCTATGATACGCTGGAAGAAGTCATCGGTATCCGCCCGTCGAAGGGATCGCTGGCAGAATACGGTGTGACTTATCGCCAGGTGGATCTGCTGCCGGACGGAAGCTTTGATTACGATAAAATCCGTGAGAATATCAATGAGAAAACTCATCTGGTAACGATTCAGCGATCCAAGGGCTACCAGACCAGACCCACCCTGTCCGTACAGCGGATCGGCGAACTGATCGCCTTCATTAAAGGTATTAAGCCGGACGTGATCTGCATGGTGGATAACTGCTACGGAGAATTCGTGGAGACCATAGAACCTTCCGACGTGGGTGCGGATATGATCGTAGGATCTCTCATCAAGAACCCCGGAGGCGGACTGGCTCCTATCGGCGGATATATTGCTGGAAAGAAAGAATGTGTGGAAAATGCGGCATACCGTCTGACCTCGCCGGGACTGGGCAAGGAAGTCGGCGCTTCCCTTGGCATTTTGAAAGATTTTTATCAGGGATTTTTCCTGGCTCCCACGGTGACGGCGGGAGCACTGAAGGGTGCGATCTTTGCAGCCAATGTCTATGAAAAATTAGGTTTTGCGGTAGTACCGAACGGCAGTGAGAGCCGACACGATATCATTCAGGCAGTGACCTTCGGTCAGCCTGAGGGGGTTATCGGCTTCTGCCAGGGAATTCAGGCGGCGGCACCGGTAGACAGTCATGTGACACCGGAACCCTGGGATATGCCGGGATATGATGCACAGGTCATTATGGCAGCGGGAGCATTTGTTTCCGGCTCCTCCATTGAGCTGTCTGCGGATGGCCCCATCAAGCCTCCGTATGCAGTGTATTTCCAGGGCGGACTGACCTGGCAGCATGCCAAATTCGGTATTCTGAAATCCCTGCAGGTACTGGTACAAAAAGGTCTTGTGACGGAAGAACAGATCCGGAAAGCAATGTAGAACTACATTGAAAAATACGAATCCTGTAGAAAAAGCGCAAAATAAAATCTACTAAATTTGTGTACAGAAGAAGCTTTTTGTGATAGTATAAAAAGACGTATGGAAGACAGGCTCACGGGGAGACTGTTCAGCCATGGAGAGTACACAGAAGAAAGAAGAGGAACTACCTTGAAGAGAATTAATTGGGTTTTGATCGTCCTGGTACTGATCGGATTTGTGATCGGCAGATTTATAGGGACTTATTTCGACGGTACTTTTCTGAATTACGGACAGAATTTCGGCCTCAGCAGTCCAGTGGAACTGAATCTCGGTTTCATTATTCTGACTTTCGGGCTGGAGTTTAACATCACGATCGCCAGTGTGATCGGTGTGATCATAGCGTTCGTGGTATACCGTTTTATCCGTTAGGCAGCATACGTCGGAGCAGGCAGAAGGAGACTTATGCCCGAGAAGAATGTACAGGTAAATACAGACCGGGGACTTCCCTATGAGAGATTTCTGCAGTTCGGACCGGAGAATCTTACGGAGGCGGAATTGCTTGCGGTGATTCTGCGAACCGGGACGAAGGAGGATTCCGCGGTGGCGCTGGCTGAGAAGGTACTGGCACTGGCCACCTATCCGAGAGAAGGACTGCTGGGTCTGCATGATGTGAGTGTGGAAGAACTGATGGAGATCCGGGGCATCGGCATGGTGAAAGCGGTGAAACTAAAATGCATCGCCGAACTGTCCAACAGGATGAGCCGGGCCAAAGCCAGAGAGGGGATCTGCTTCACCAGAGCGGATCATGTAGCGGAATATTTTATGGAAAAGCTCAGACACAGGGATACCGAATGTGTGTATCTGCTCTGTCTGGATGCCAAAGGACAGCTGATCCGTGAGAAGAAATTGTCGGACGGCAGTGTCAATATGGCACTGATCTCTCCCAGAGAGATATTTTTGGAGGCGTTAAAGGACAAGGCAGTCAGTCTTATCCTCGTGCACAATCATCCCAGCGGAGATCCCACTCCCAGCAGATCCGACAGGGAGCTGACGGAAAATGTGGCAAAGGTGGGAAACCAGATGGACATTCCGCTGTTAGACCACATTATTATTGGCGATAACAGGTATACTAGCTTCAGAGAGCAAAAATTTTTGATATAAGAAAGGGATAACGACAGTGGCAAACAATGCATTTGGTATCGACCTTGGTACCAACAATATAAAGATCTATAACCGCAATGATGACAATATCATGATCGAAAAAAATATGATTGCCATCGAGAATAAGAATACTTTATTTGCTTATGGTAACTCTGCATTTGAAATGTATGAGAAAGCTCCCAGCAATATTCATATTTCTTATCCGCTTTCCAATGGTGTGATCGCGGATATCAAAAATATGGAGACGCTGGTAAAGTATTTTATCGGTGATCTGCAGAAGGGCAATACCAAGCCTTCTGATTTCTTCATTGCAGTGCCTACGGATGTTACCGAGGTGGAAAAAAGAGCATTCTATGATCTGATCAAAGGAGCTAACGTAAAGGCCAAGAAGATCATGGTAGTGGAGAAGGCCGTGGCAGACGGTCTGGGTCTGGATATCGATGTGAAAAATTCCCAGGGCGTCCTGGTGGTGAATGTCGGCTATGAGACCACGGAAATCTCCATCCTGTCACTGGGCGGTATCGTACTGAGCCGTCTGATCAAGGTGGGCGGCATGAAATTTGATGATGCCATCCGTGCGGCAGTCAGAAGAGAATTCTCTCTGATCATCGGTGGCAAGACGGCTGAGAATGTGAAGATTGCCCTGAAGGAACTGGAAGAAGAAGGAAAGGGTGCTGTAGTATACGGCAGAGACATTGTCACCGGTCTGCCGGTGGAGCGTGAGATTCCCACAAGAATGGTGGACGAGTCTCTGGAGGAGCACTTTAATACCATTATTGATAATGTAAAGGTGATACTGGAGAGAACACCCCCTGAACTGGCAGCGGATATTTACCGTCACGGTATTTATCTGACCGGAGGAGCATCCCAGGTAAGTCATCTGGCAGAGAGACTGGCAACCGGTACCGGACTGCATGTGAATGTGGCTGAGAATCCGCTGACCAGCGTGGCAACAGGACTTGCCAAGATCATCAAGGATGATAACTATAAAACGGTAGCTTATGCAATTGAAGGGATGAGTAAATGAGCCCAGTCGTAAAAAGAAAAGGGGAGAGGTTTACTTTACCGAGTAAATATCTCCTTTTTATTTTAACTATCCTCTGCACCATCATGATGCTGGTGACCTTTGGAACCAATGTATTTAACCGACCGTTCAACAGAGTGGTGGGATATGTGATCGTACCCTTTGAACAGGGGATCGCCAAGGCCGGAGAATGGCTGGCAAATCGTTCCGATGAACTGGTGCAGATCCGCACACTTTTAGCGGAGAACAGTGCCCTGAAGGAGCAGGTGGCATCGCTCACGGAGGAAAACACCCTGCTGCAGCAGGACAAATATGAACTGAATGAATTAAGAGGCTTATTGGAGCTGGATGAGGAATACGGAGATTATAATAAGATCGGAGCCCGGATCATCAGCAGAGATTCCGGCAACTGGTATTCTTCCTTTGTTATTGATAAGGGATCCAATGACGGATTGGCTGACGATATGAATGTTATAGCGGGGGGAGGCCTGGTAGGCCGCATTACTTCTGTGGGCCCGAACTGGTCCAGAGTGACTTCGATCATCTCCGATAATTCCAACGTCAGCGGCATGACACTGGCTACCGGGGATAACCTGATCGTATCGGGAGACCTGCAGCTTATGGCGCAGGGAGTCATTTCCTTTAGCAAACTGGTGGACAGTCAGGATGCGGTTGTGGAGGGAGATAAGGTAGTCACTTCCGATATCAGTGACAAATATCTTCCGAATATCCTGATCGGTTATATCAGCACGATCAATAAGGATACCAACAATCTGACCAAGTCGGGATATTTAACTCCGGTGGTGGATTTTGAACATCTGAGTGAAGTCCTGGTGATCACAGATAAAAAGCAACAGATTCCAAGCGGAGGAAACACGGATGGAAAATAATAGCAGTATCCTGCGAAAAGTGATTGTGACTCTGTTTGTTGTCCTGTGCTTCATTTTACAATGCAGTGTATTTAACAGCCTTGCGCTGGGAGGGATCATTCCAAATCTGATGATCATTCTGACTTCTTCCTTCGGATTTATGAGAGGGGAAAAGGAAGGACTTCTGATCGGTTTTTTCAGCGGGCTGTTATGCGATATCTTTTTTGGCAGTTTTTTAGGTTTCTATGCCATGATCATGATGTACATAGGATTTATAAACGGGAAATTCTGCAGAATCTTTTATCCGGAGGATATTAAATTGCCGTTGGCGCTCATTGTGGTGAGCGATATTTCCTATGGACTGTTGTGCTATATTCTGATGTTTCTTCTGAGAGGGCGTTTTCATTTCCCGTATTATTTTACAAGAGTGATCCTGCCGGAAGCACTCTATACCATTGTTGTAACGATCGTGTTATATCCTCTGATTCTGAAAGTGAACCAGAAGCTGGAGGAAAAGGAAAAAAGGAGCGCACAGAAATTTGTTTCATGAAATAAGAGATCACATTATAAATATTGTGACCAGCAGACTGACCGTACTTACCATAATGTTTTTCTTTTTTGCCGGAGTACTGGTCTATCGCTGTTTTAATCTGCAGATCATCAATGGAGAAGAGTACCTGAATGATTTTATTCTGCAGATTGAGAAGACGAGAGATATTACCAGCACCAGAGGCCGGATCCTGGATCGTAACGGTAATGTACTGGCGGAAAATGAACTGGCTTATTCCGTGAAGATCGAGGATGTATTTGAGTCAAGCCGGAATAAAAATGCCGAGGTGAATGATGTTGTGTACCGACTGATCAAGCTGATTGAGAAAAACGGTGACAGCGTCATCACGGATTTTAAAATTGTCATTGATGAGGATGGGGATTATGTCTATTCTGTAGATGGAACCGCATTGCTGCGTTTCCAGGCGGATGTGCTTGGTTATAAGACGGTAGACAAGCTCTCTGAAGAAGAGAAGGCTATGACAGCCCAGGAACTAATGGAATACTTAAGCCGGGCAAAAGGTTTTGCTATCGGACAGTATGAGGATCCGGAAGATCGTACTTCACCTTTTATTGTCGGAAAAGGTTATA
>OLGF01003917.1_pt1 | contig 11684 bp, 12 predicted proteins | sample 1604971 | NCBI WGS metagenome assembly OLGF01 (sample SAMEA3888902, study PRJEB22519) | human gut metagenome | biome: human gut; feature: human-associated habitat; material: faeces | place: Denmark | collected 2011 | reverse complement strand
AGTCCAAGACCGCCGAGACCTACAGCGAGGTCGTCGAGGGCATGATGTTCGACCGTGGCTATATCACCCCCTATATGGTCACCGACACCGAGAAGATGGAGGCCATTGTCGACGATCCCTATATCCTGATCACCGATAAGAAGATCTCCGTCATCTCCGACATCCTGCCCATGCTCGAGCAGCTGGTGCAGGCCGGCAAGAAGCTGTTCATCATCGCCGAGGACGTCGAGGGCGAGGCGCTGAGCACCCTGCTCGTCAACCGTCTGAAGGGCATCCTGAACGTCGTGTGCGTCAAGGCGCCCGGCTTCGGCGATCGCCGCAAGGAGATGCTGCAGGATATCGCCACGCTGACCGGCGGTCAGGTCATCAGCGAGGAGCTGGGTCTGACGCTGAAGGACACCACCGTCGACATGCTCGGCCGTGCCCGTCAGATCAAGGTCACGAAGGAGAACACCATTATCGTCGACGGTATGGGCGATCCGCAGGCCATCAAGGACCGTGTGGCGCAGATCCGCGCGCAGATCAACATTACCACCAGCGAGTATGACAAGGAGAAGCTGCAGGAGCGTCTGGCCAAGATGGCCGGCGGCGTGGCCGTCATCAAGGTCGGCGCTGCGACCGAGACCGAGATGAAGGAGAAGAAGCTGCGCATCGAGGATGCTCTGAACGCGACGAAGGCCGCCGTGGAAGAGGGCATCGTCGCCGGCGGCGGTACGATCTTCGTCAACATCATCCCCGCTGTCACCGCGCTGCTCGACAAGGTCGACGGCGATGAGAAGACGGGCGTGCGTATCGTGGCCAAGGCGCTCGAGGAGCCCATCCGCCAGATCGCGGCCAACGCGGGCCTCGACGGCTCCGTCATTCTGGAGAAGGTCCGCACCTCCGGCAAAAACGGCTATGGCTTCGACGCCTACAAGGAGGAGTACTGCGACATGATCGCCGGCGGCATCGTCGATCCCGCCAAGGTGACCCGCAGCGCGCTGGAGAACGCCGCGAGCGTGTCCGGCATGGTTCTGACGACCGAGTCCCTCGTCGCCGAGAAGCCGGCACCCCAGCCCGCACCCCAGCCCGGCGACATGGCCGGCGGCATGGGCGGTATGTATTAATCGGCGGTCGGAGTTTCTTACCGTCGGGGCTGCGTCTGATACAAGCAGCAAGAGACCGATGCGCGTCTGCGCATCGGTCTCTTTTTCTGACAATCTGCAAAGTACGAAGGCCCGGAGCATCGCTCCGGGCCTTCGTGTTTAATTCTGATTCCACTCCGTTGCGCTGCTCACACCGAAGTCGAAGAACTGGCCCCGCTTCTGCTCGAGCGCGCGCTGGTACACGACGCTCGCGCAGCCGATGTCCATCGCGCCCGTGCCGATCGGCAGGCACACGATGCGCTGACCGGGCTCGCGGTGCAGCTCGGCGCGCCCGGCGACAAGCTCACCGATGGTGCAGGTGATGCTCTCGCGCGTGATCTTCCCCTCCGCGGCCAGCTTTGACAGCGCGCCGCGGTGGAGCGTCTGCTCCACATGGTCGACAACGATCTTATCCGCGTGGAGCAGGACGTCGTCCTCGCACTCCTGATACGAGCCCATGGGGAACACAATCGTCTCGGGGGAGAGCCACTCCTCCTTCAGGAACCCGTCCTTCGACTGGGTAACGCAGATGACCGCGTCTCCCTGCGCGGCGTCCTTCGGGTCGTCGCAGAGGATGATTCTGCCGGGGATGGCGCTCTGCATATCCTCCCGGAAGCGCTCGAGCGCGGCGCGGGAGACATCGTAGATGCGCAGCTCCTCGATGTCGAACAGGGTGGAGATGGCGCGGGTCTGCATGTGTCCCTGCATGCCCGCCCCGTAGATGCCGAGGTGGATGGGGCGGCGCTCGCCGTCCTTCAGGCCGAGCAGGTATTTCAGCGCCACGGCCGTCTGCGCGCCCGTGCGCATGTTCGTGATGAGCGCGCCGTCGAGCACGGCGATGAAGTTGTTGATGTGCGGATTCACCAGCAGAATGAGCGAGGAGCAATAGGGGATGCCGCGCTTTTTGCGTTCGCCGAGGTTGCCGCCGGCCCATTTCAGGCCCGCCACATCCGAAAAGCCCACATACGCCGGCATCGCGTTCATGAAGCCGTTATAGGGCGGATAGGGTGCAATCTCGCCCAGATCCAGATTGACCTTGGAGGGGTTGACGACCGTGCCGTCGCCCATGCCGCGGAACGTCTTTTCCACCGCGGCGACCACATCCTCCATCGGCAGGAGCGCGCGCACGTCCTGCTCGCTCAGAAGCAATGTCTGTCCCATGTCAGAGCCTTCCTTTCCTACTCATGCTCAGGTCTGCGGCAGCAGATCCTGATCCCAGCCGGCGGGGGTGTAGAAGCCGCGGCACTCGGTGTTGAACACCTCGAGCGTGGCGTCGGACTGATAGGCCTCGACGACCTTGCGGAAGATTTCCACCTTGTCGGGGTCACTCAGGTCGGCGGTGCGGGCGGCGATCAGATTCCAGTAGTCCTCGATGTCCAGACGGTCGTCGGCGAAGATGGCGTCGCTCGCAGACAGGCCGAAGTCGAGGGCGTAGTTGTTGTTGACGATGGCGGCGGTGACATCGGGCAGGGCGGAGACGATGACGTTCGCCTTCAGCTCCTTGATGGTCACGCCGATGTTATAGGTCTGGATGTCGTCGAGCGTGGGGTTGAAGCCCGCGTCGGGGTTCAGGGTGATGATGCCCGCGGACTCGAGTACCTTCAGGGCGCGGCCGCCGTTGGTCAGGTCGTCGGGGATGGCGATGATGTCGCCGCCCTTCAGCTCGCTCACGGAGGAGATCTTGCTGGAGAAGAGGCTCATGGGCGCGATGAAGGTGTTGCCGATATTCTGGATCTCGTAGCCGTAGTTGGCAATCTCACCCTGCAGATAGATGCGGTGCTGGAATGCGTTGAGGTCGATCTCGCCGTTGGCGAGGGCGTTGTTGGGGGTTACGTAGTCGGAGAACTGGACGATCTCGAGGTTGATGCCCTCGGCCTTCAGCGCCTCCTGCGCGGGCTTCCAGATGTCGTCATAGATGGCGCCGACGACGCCGAGCTTGACGGTGACGGTGTCGCCGTCGGCGGCGGAGCCGTTATCCTTGGAGCCGCAGCCGGTCAGGGCCAAGGCCAGCAGCGCGATGGCCAGCGCCAGCGCAAAAATTCTCCTGCGTTTCATGTGATTTTCCTCCTGTGATTTTAAAGTGAAAGTTGACGGGTGGATAGGATCTATATCATACACTCGATGGACGAGGATAAGCGCATCAGTGCGTATTCTTCTTCACGACGCGGCCGCCGACAAACTCGATGATGCAGACGATGATGACCAGCACCAGCACGGTCACGTTCGTCACGTCGGCCATGTTGCGGTCGTGGCCGTAGCGGACGGCGAAGTCGCCGAGACCGCCCGCGCCCACGACGCCGGCCATGGCCGTCAGGTTCAGCAGGCTGATGGCGGTGATGGTCGTGCCGCGCGCGATAGACGCGACGCTCTCGCGCAGGTAGACGCGGAAGATGATCTCCAGCGGGCTCGAGCCCATGGAGAGCGCCGCCTCGATCAGGCCGCCGTCCAGCTCGGCCAGCGCGCTCTGTACCTGCCGCGCGAAGAACGGCACCGCGCCGAACACCAGCGGCACAATCGCGCCGCGGACGTAGATGGCCGTACCCATGATCGCGCGGGAGACGGGCAGCACCCACGTCAGCAGGATGATGAACGGGATGGAGCGGAACAGGCTCACGAGCTTGTCGAGGATCTGGTAGATGACGCGGTTTTGCAGGATGCCGCCGGGCTTTGTGACGGTGAGCAGCACGCCCAGCGCCAAACCCAGCACGAACGAGATCGCGCCCGACCAGACCACCATCAGCAGCGTATCGCCGATGGCCTTATAGAAGTCCGGAAGCCGGCTCATGACATTGGGAATCCAGTTATTCAGTAGCTCTTGCATCTTTGATTACCTCCACGCCTACGTTCTTGTCAATGAAATACTCGATGGCCTTCGTGATGTGCGAGCGCTCGCCGCTGATGATGGCCACGGTGCCGCCGATGGGTGCATCCTGCACGATGTTGATGTCGGCGAAGATGATGTTCAGCGACACATCGAACAGCTTCGTCACGACGGAGATGAGCGGCTCGGCGGCGTTGCGCTGGACGTAGGACAAGCGGATGATGAGCTCGCCCGGCTTCAGCCTCGTCACGGGGGAATCCGCCGCGATCAGCTCCTCGACCTTCTGCAGGTTCGAGGTCGTCCGGATGAAGCTGCGGGTGATGTCCTGCCGCGGGTCGACGAAGACATTGAATACCTCGCCCTGCTCGGCCACACGCCCGTGCTCCATGACGGCCACGCGGTGACAGATCTCGCGGACGACGGCTATCTCGTGCGTGATGAGCACGATCGTCAGCCCCAGCTTCGCGTTCAGGTCGCGCAGCAGGTGGAGAATCGCCTTCGTCGTCTGCGGGTCGAGCGCGGAGGTCGCCTCGTCGCACAGCAGCACGCTCGGGTCGTTGGCGAGGGCGCGGGCGATGGCCACACGCTGCTTCTGGCCGCCGGAGAGCTGGCTGGGGAAGGCGTCGGCCTTGTCGCCGATGCCGACGAGCTCGAGCAGGCTCTGCACCTTGGCCGCGATCTGCTCGCGGCTCAGGCCGCTGCCGCGCAGTGGATAGGCGACGTTCCCGGCCACCGTGCGCGAAGGCATGAGATTGAAGTGCTGGAAGATCATGCCGATCTTTTTGCGCGTCTGGCGCAGCTGCTTCGGCGGGAGAGCCGTCAGCTCCTGCCCATCGAGGAGCACCTCGCCGGAGGTGGGGCGCTCGAGCAGGTTGATGCAGCGCACGAGCGTCGACTTGCCTGCGCCGGAAAAACCGATGATGCCGAAGATCTCACCGGTTTCCACCGTGAGCGAGACGTCCTGCACCGCGTGGACGGCGTGTTCGCCGGTTCCGAAGTCCTTGGAAATGTGTCTGAGTTCGATCAAGTGAATTCCTCCTCTGGATGAAAAAAAGCGGGGAGCTTTACAGCTCCCCGCTTCAGGTTGGTTTCTCAGGTTCCTATCGAACCGGCGCGCGGCGTCAGATCAATGGGCGAAATGGCCTTCCTGTTTGCAATCGGTGGGCTGCAGGTGAACGTGAAAAAGCATGGGCATCGGCATCGCCATGTCCATGTACATGCACATCATCTTGGAAACAGAAATATACATCGTTCGCCTGCTCCTTTCCGAAAAATTTCCATCAACATATCAAGCTTGTTGGTTTGATGGCATCATAGCACCATCCGGCCGGCGCTGTCAACCGAAAATTGCGGTTTTCAGGAAATTCCGGCGATGTTCACGAAATTCGGCGGGATCTGCGTGGAAATATGAGATGGCATGACAACGGCTGTGATCGCATCGCGGTCAGATGACATACTCGACGGTGCGCTCCTCCGTCAGCTCCGTGCGCCGGTTTCTCAGCAGCACCGCCTCGCGCCGCCGCGGCGCAGCGTATCGCGCAGGGGATTGTTCATCGGGATCGCCCACCAGTATCAACATAGTATGTAAGTGGGTTTATAGTAGCACAACCGCCGCCCGCTGTCAATGCCCACGCGGGTTGCAATTTGCCGCGCTTTCCGCCATAATAGGGGCAAGAGAAAGGATGTGTCGCGTATGTCGCTGAAAAACGTCTATTGCCGGGCGTATCAGGTCTGCTTCGCCGTGGGGGTGCGGCTGCTGCCGTGGCGCAGGCCGGAATGCATCACCGGGCTGGGGAGCTTTGCGCGGGTACCGTCGCTGCTGGCCGAGCGCGGCGTGCGCAAGCCCCTGATCGTCGCGAGCCGCCGCCAGAGCCAGACCCCCGCGTTTCAGGAGATGCTGGGCCATCTCGCGGGCTGGTCGCTCTACACCGGCGTGACGGCCAATCCGCGCGTGGAGACGGTCGAGGCCATCGCCGCGCAGTACCGCCGCTCGGGCTGCGACGGGTTCGTCGCCGTGGGCGGCGGCTCGCCGATGGACGCGGCCAAGGCCGCCGCGGCGCTCATTGCCCGCCCGGGGCGCACGGTCGCACAGCTCGGGGGACTTTTAAAGGTGCGCTGCCGCGTGCCGCCGCTTGTCGCCGTGCCGACGACGGCGGGCACCGGCTCGGAGACGACGATCGCCGCCGTCGTGACCGGCAGTGACCACCACAAATACGCCATCAATGACCTCTGCCTGATTCCGCAGGCGGCGGTGCTCGACCCTGCGCTCTCGGCGAGCCTGCCGCAGGATGTGACGGCACAGACGGGCATGGACGCCCTGACGCACGCAGTCGAGGCCTATATCGGCCGGTTCTACAATACTGCCGAGACGCGGCGGATGGCCGAGCGGGCGGTCGCGGGGATCTTCCTCCACCTGCCGGAGGTCTGCCGCGACGGCGGGAACCTCGGGGCGCGGCAGGCGATGCTCGCCGCGTCGTATCAGGCGGGCTTCGCCTTCACGCGCGCGGGCGTCGGCAACGTCCACGCCATCGCGCACACGCTCGGCGGGCTCTATGACGTAGGGCACGGGCTTGCAAACGCCGTCCTCCTGCCCGTTGTGCTGGAGGACTACGGCCCCGCGGTCTACCGGCGGCTGGCACGGCTGGCGGAAGCCGCGGGCCTTCCGGGGGAGGACGACGCGCAGAAGGCAAACGCCTTCATCGCCGCCATCCGCGCCATGAACCAGCAGTTCCGGATTCCGGAGGGCTTTTCCTGCATCCGTGAGGAGGATCTGCCACAGATGGCCGCGTGGGCCGACGCCGAAGCCAATCCGACCTACCCCGTCCCGGTCATCTATGACCGCGCGCACTTCATCCGCGTCATCCGCCGGGTCATGCTGCCCGCGAAGCGGGAGGAGCAGACACCATGACGAATCCGGACAGGAGGAAATCCGCGTCTGGCATGACCACTGGTTCGGCGTGAACGCGCGGCCGCTGCTCTGCACCGACGTGCCGCAGAACGTGGAGCACCTGCCCTTCGGCGAGGCGCGCTGGTGCGTTGTCCCCGCGACGACGGCCCACCAGTTCCGCCGGCTCTACGGCAATCAGGTCTGCCGCCTGTCCGACCCGCCGGAGAGCCGCACCTTCTACCTTGTCACGCAGAAGGGACAGCCGCTGCGCGCGTCGGCGAAGCTCTTCCTCGAGGATCTGCGCGGGCACCTGCGCCATATCGAGGGCGTTCAGATTTTCTCGCAGCGCTTGCAATAGGGGCACAAATTTGCTAAAATGGGGTATCTTTTCAGAATTTGGAACGGGAGAACTCCATATGATCGGTTTTTACGACTATACCGTCATCGCGACGTATCTGGCCACGGCGCTGGGCGTGGGCGGTATCTTTCTCGCGGCGGACGGGCTGCACCTGCCCGCCGTCTTCTGTCTGCTGCTGGCGGGTCTGCTCGACACGTTCGATGGGCGCATCGCCCGCACGAAAAAGGACCGCTCCGAGCAGCAGAAGCACTTCGGCATCCAGATTGACTCGCTCAACGATCTGATCTGCTTCGGCGTGCTGCCGGCGATGATCTGCCGCGGAGCCTACGCCGCAAGCCCCGCTTATCTCTCGCTCGGCGGGCCCGTCGGGCGGATCCTGCCGCCGGTGTGGTTCGACGCGGCGCTGTGCTTTTTCGTGCTGGCGGGACTGATCCGGCTGGGCTACTTCAACGTAACGGAGGAGGAGCGGCAGGAGGGCACATCCGCCGCGCGGAAATACTACTTGGGACTGCCTATCACGTCGAGCACGCTGATGATCCCGCTGGTATACCTGCTGTCGGTGCTGCTGCCCGGCGCTTCGACCGCGATTCTGACGCTCGGGGTGCTCGTGACAGGGCTTCTGTTCATCGCGCCGATCCATGTGAAAAAGCCCGGCCTGCCCGCGCTCTGCGCACTGGCGCTCATCGGCGCAGCAGAGCTCGCAGGGCTGATTATGCTGGCGCTCTAAAACTACATAACAATAGGGGACGGGTTAATACCCGTCCCCTATTTATTGTCTCACAGAGTTCGCGGCGCTGCAAGCCGCCCCATGTGAAAAAAGCCGAAGGCCTTTTTCACATGCGCGCTTCCGCCCAGTCGGAGAGCTGCTCGAGGATCGGCAGCAGCGCGCGGCAGTCGTCCGTCGGGCTGTACTCCACCCGCACGGGCACCTCCAGATATTCGTGCCGGGTGACAAGCCCGTCCCGCTCCAGCTCGCGCAGCGCCGAGGCGAGCACGGTATTGCTGATTCCGTCGAGCCGGGCGCGCAGGGCATTGTAGCGAACGGCCCCGGCGTTCGTCACGGCGCAGAGAATCTGCACCTTCCACTTGCCGCCGATGAGCGCCATCGCGTGGTGCAGGGGACATTTTTCCATGCAGGGACAGTCGTAATGGGACATGGTAAGCTCCTCCTGACTTAGTCCGGTTTATCTGCGCTCTTGCGCTTTGGCGCAGATGTGTTATGATCAGTGTATCAAATAAGGAAAAAGGAGTAAATAGGGAAATGCACATATATTTGCAGGGACTGACGATGGGGCTGGCGTATGTGGCCCCGATCGGGCTGCAGAACCTCTTTGTCATCAACAGCGCACTCACGCAAAAGCGCAGCCGCGTCTATCTCACGGCGCTGATCGTTATTTTCTTCGACATCACGCTGGGGCTGGCGTGCTTTCTCGGCGCGGGCGCGCTGATGCAGGCGCTGCCGTGGCTGCAGAAGGTCATTCTCGCCGCGGGCAGCCTGATCGTCATCTGGATCGGCATCGGGCTGCTGCGCAGCAAGGCCAGCCTCGAGGGCGGGCGCGACGTGAACGTCCCCGTCTGGAAGCTCATCACCACGGCGTGCGTCGTGACGTGGTTCAATCCGCAGGCGCTCATCGACGGGACGATGATGCTCGGTGCGTTCCGCGCGAGTCTGCCCGCGGGGACGGATCTGTTTTTCATCTGCGGCTTCGCCTCGGCGTCGGTGTTGTGGTTTCTCGGAATCTCCACGGTCATCTCGCTGCTCGGCGCGCGCTTTAACGAGAAGGTGCTGAATATCATCAACAAGGTCTGCGGCGTGGTCATCATCTTCTACGGGTGCCGTCTGGCGTGGAACTTCCTGCGCCTGCTGGGCGTTTTCTGAAAACCGGACAGAAAAAAGGGAAGGGACGGCGCGCCATGCGCCGTCCCTCCAAGTTGAGGAGAAAAATGATAGGAAGCGTATTAAATCAGCACGGCCAGCAGCCACACAAGGCCGATTGCGGCCCCGCCCAGCAGGGCGGAGATCCACGGCGTGATGCGCGGGCGGCGCGGTGGAACCGAGCCGTGCGTGCGGGCATAGCTCTTGGCGATGCGGACGGCCTGGTCCACGAGCTGCTGTGAGCTGACGCCTCCGCTGCCGGAGGCCATGTCGTTGCGGAGAATGAAAATTGCCTGTTCAAAAATACGCGGGTCGGGGGAATCCACCACGATCACCCGCCGGGAAATGCCTTTCACCAAGAGTTTTGCCCTCCTCTGCCGTTGATGCTTTCAGTATGGCCGGTCGGGCGGACGGTTATACCTGCCGCGGCGGTGAATCTTCCATTTTTGGCAGGTGCAGCACCAGCACGGCGCAGTCGTCGCGCAGGCCGCGCCGCGTGCGCGACTCCGAGAGGATGAGCGAGGCGAGCGCCTCGGCGCTCTGGCCGCTCCAGCCCGCCATGAGGTTCTGCAGCCACTCGTCGTCCGTCTCATCGGCCACACCGTCGCTGACCATGACGAAAAAGCTCCCCGCCTGCAGGCTCAGGCGCGTGCTCTCCGGGCCGTCCGCGCCCTGCTGCAGCCCCGCGGGCAGGCTCTGCCCCGTGACGCGCGTGACGCAGCCGCCGCGCTTTAAGTAAGACGGCGCCGCGCCGTATTTATAGAGCGTCCCCGCGCCGGTCGGGCGCTGCAGTGCCAGCAGGTCGATCGTCGTGAAGCCGCCGCCCTCCTCGCCGCGCAGCATGAGCGCGGCATTGAGCGTCCGCAGCGCGGAGACCGGCTCGATCCCGGCCTCCAGAAACTCGCGCAGCAGGCGCACGGTCATCGCCGCCTCGCGGTGCGCGGGCTCGCCCGTCCCCATCCCGTCGGAGAGAAGGAGATAGAGCGTGGAGCCGACCTCGAAAATCGCGAGCTGGTCGCCGCAGACGCGCTGCCCCTCCCGCGGACGCAGCCCCGAGCCGATGCGGTAGCCCAGAGGCGTGGCCGCCGGGGCGGACGCGGGCTGCGCCGCGCCGGAGAGGAGGTCGCCCATCTGCGCGTACTGGTCGCGCGCCTGCGCGCGCACCGCCTGCAGCCGCTGGTGGTACTGGCGGCGGAGGAGATAGTCGCGCAGCTGCGCGTCCACGGCGGCGAGAAACTCCGTCAGGTGGACACAGCGCGAGGTGAAATAGAGCGGAAAGTCCCGCGTCTCGGCACGGCCGCGGCGCAGCATGGCCGGGCACGCGTCGTTGAAGGCGTTGTACGTCGCGTTGTAGTTCTGCTGCCAGCAGGCCGTGCGCAGGACGCAGCGGCGGCAGACGCGCTCGGCGGCGCGGTCGAAGATGACGGAGGGATTCTCCGGCGGGGGCGGCGAGGTGCCGCGGAAGAAGCTGTCATAGAGGTCGCGGAAGGCCGCGCCCTGCGCCGCCTGCGCCGATTGCGCGGCAAACGCGGGAACCGCCGCTTTTTCGGCGCGCGCCGCCTTCTTTTCGCGCGGCGCCGCCTTCAGCAGGCGCTCCGGCAGCAGCAGAAAGAGCGCCGCGCCGACGGCGCTCTCCCCCAGCAGGAGGAGAGGATCGTCCGCGTCGAAGAGCGCCGGCAGGCACGCAAACGGCGTGCACAGCGCAAGCGCCATCTGCCAGCGGCGCTCCCGGCAGCACGCGGCAAGGCCGCACCCCGCACCGCAGAGCGCCGTAAGCAGCAGCTGCGGTGGCTCACCCGTGAGGTCGAGCGCCAGCCCCAACCCCGCGCCGAGCGCGGCGGCGAGACCCGGCGCGCTCTCCGTTGCCGCGAACAGGAGCGCCAGCGCCGCGAACGCGCAGCCGAAGTCAAATTTTCCGCCCTTTGCCGCGCCGCAGAGCGCGATACTCAGCGCCGCCAGCAGCAAAAACGCCGCCGGGCGGCGTTTTTCCCCCTCCGTCTCCCGCAGGCCGTACCACACGCACCCGGCCAGCAGCGCCGCCGCGGCGAAGCAGGCCATGACCTCCGCGGCCAGCCGGTGCAGCAGGTAGACCGACTGCACCAGCAGGAACATCCCCGCCGACACCGCCGGGCGGAAGCCCGGGCGGCGGTAGAGCTTCGTGTCGAAAAACGCGCTGCTCGCGGCGAAGATGAGGATCGCCGCCGCCGTATGGCGCAGGCCGGACTGGAAATCCAGAAACACCAGCGCGCCCAGCCCCGCGCCCGCAAGCCCGGCCAGTCCCGGCAGCCCCGGCCCGGCAAGCGCCGTCAGCGCCAGCGAAAGCGGCGCATACCCGCCGAGACGGCACGCCGTGAGCAGCAGCGTCAGCGCCATGCACGCGATAAGCCTGCCCGCCGGCGCAAAGCGGCGCAGCGTGCCGGGCAGAGTGAGTTCTTTCATGGACAAGCCCTCCTTTTTCCCCTATTGTATGCACGCACCGGGCGAAAACCCGTCGGGAAATGAAAAAAGGCCAAAAAAGGGCAATGGCCTTTTTAATCAGAAAGAGAGCCGTGTATCCATGAGGATTGAAGTGACCCCAAAAAGTTAGACAATATTTCGAAGTAAAAATTGTTCAAGCA
>OLGF01003901.1_pt1 | contig 11757 bp, 9 predicted proteins | sample 1604971 | NCBI WGS metagenome assembly OLGF01 (sample SAMEA3888902, study PRJEB22519) | human gut metagenome | biome: human gut; feature: human-associated habitat; material: faeces | place: Denmark | collected 2011 | reverse complement strand
CAGGTGAGCATGGGCGACGAGTACGACGCCGAAGAGGAAGAGTCTGCCTTTGAAAAATGGGTGGGCGACCATCTGGGCAAAAAGGCCGAGGACGCTCTGCTGGCCTGCGCAGCCGTTCTGGGCGGGCTGCTGGCCATTCTGCTGTTCACTGTGCTGCCCACCCTTATCGTGGGCGGCGTGAACCATTTTGTCACGCTGGGCCGCTGGGCCAAGGTGGTGCTGGAAGCGGTGCTTAAGGTGGGCATCTTCCTGACCTATATGGTGGGCATCTCCAAAATGAAGGAGATCCACCGGGTGTTCGAGTACCACGGGGCCGAGCACAAGACCATCGCCTGCTATGAGGCCGGCGAGGAGCTCACCCCCGAAAATGTGAAGAAGTACACCCGGTTCCACCCCCGGTGCGGCACCAGCTTCCTGCTGATCGTCCTGGTGGTGTCGGTGCTGGTATTCTCCTTTGTCACCTGGAACAGCCTGGTGATCCGGGTGCTGCTCAAACTCGTCCTGCTGCCGGTGACAGTGGGCATCTCCTTTGAGATCATCCGCTATGCCGGACGCTATTCCAATCCCCTCACCCGGCTGATCTCCGCTCCCGGCCTGTGGCTGCAGCGGCTCACCACTGCCGAGCCGGATACCGAACACATCGAAGTAGCCATTGCCTCGATGCTGCCCTGTATCCCCAGCGACGGCAGCGACCAGTGGGGGAACTGAGATGACGATCCATGCGTTCCAGCGCAGCCTGGAACAGAAACTCACAGAACTGGGGGCGGAAAGCCCCCGTTTTGACGCTGCCCAGCTGCTGCGGTGGCTTTCGGGGCAGGAACAGGCCTGGCTCATTGCCCATGCCGCCGACCCCTGCCCCGAGGACTGGCAGTCCCGGGCAGAGGACGCCCTGGCCCGGCTCCAGGGCGGCGAACCCCTCCAGTACCTGCTGGGGGAATGGGAGTTCTATGGCCTGACCCTGACAGTGGGGCCCGGCGTGCTGATCCCCCGGGCGGACACCGAAACGGTGGTGGATGCCTGTCTGGAACGGCTCACCCCCGCCCCTGGCCCGGTGATCTGGGATCTGTGCAGCGGCAGCGGCGCCATTGCCCTGGCCCTTGCCAGCTGCCGCCCCGATGCCCGTATCCTGGCGGTAGAGCTCTCGGATGAAGCACTCGTCTACCTGCGCCGGAACATCACCGCCCTGGCCTCCGATCAGGTGGAGGCGGTGCAGACCGATGTGCTCACCCGCCTGCCCGACGGCATCTGCGACCTCATTGTATCCAACCCGCCCTATATCACCGGGGCGGATATGCAGACCCTCTCTCCCCAGGTGCGGCACGAACCGGAACTGGCGCTCTACGGCGGCGAGGACGGACTGCGGTTCTACCGGCAGCTCACCCGGAGCTGCTATGACCATCTCCGCCCCGGCGGCTGGCTCATCTTCGAGATCGGCCATGACCAGGGCGAAAGTGTCCCGGAACTGCTGCGTCAGCGGGGCTTTGCGGAGGTGTTCTGTCAGACCGATCTGGCAGGTGTTCCCCGGTGTGCCGGCGGACGCCGCCCGCTCTGAAACTTTGGCAATTTTATAAAACAGGAGGAATCCCTATGAATCTTCTTATCGTTGTGGATATGCAGAAGGACTTTATCGATGGCTCGCTGGGCACAGCGGAAGCTCAGGCCATTGTCCCGGCTGTCAAGGAGCGCATCGTCGAGGCCATGGGTGACCGCTGGCAGGTGATCTTCACCAAGGATACCCACAGCATCGACTACCTCAAGACCCAGGAGGGCAGAAACCTCCCGGTGATGCACTGCCTGCGGGGCAGCGACGGCTGGCAGTTCCCGGCAGAGCTCCAGGATCTCTCGGTGGGCAGCTCCATCTTTGAAAAGGGCAGCTTCGGCAGCCTGGAGCTGGCTGAGTATGTCCGCTCGCTCAATCCCGATGCCATCGAGGTCATCGGCCTCTGCACCGACATCTGTGTGCTTGCCAATGTGGCGCTGCTCAAGGCCTACTGCCCGGAAGTGCCCATGACAGTCCGGGCCAGCTGCTGTGCCGGTGTGACCCCCGAAGCCCATGAAAACGCCCTCAATGCCATGAAGGCGCTGCAGGTGGAGATCCTGTAACCCTGTGAAATAAAACAAAAACCGGAGCTTTCCTGTGCGGAGAGCTCCGGTTTTTTATTTTGGGGGAAAATGGGAAGATCAGTCTGCGGGACGCAACAGACGGCGGCAGGTACTGTCGATGCCGATGGCTCCCAGCGGCGCTGTGATAAGGATCGCCAGCACTGCCACCGAGAGCACCAGGGCTCCGCAGGGCAGACCCATTGCCAGCGGCACTGAACCGATGGCGGCCTGTACCGTGGCCTTGGGCAGATAGGCAATGGCGCAGAAGAGCCGCTCCTTCCAGTCCAGACGGGTACCGGCCAGAGCCAGCAGAACGCCCACCGCCCGGACACAGAGGGCCAGCAGGATCATCACCACGGCGGCTTCCAGCCGGGTGATGCCCAGCAGCATGGGAGCAAACAGGATATAGGCCAGGATCTCAAAGCTGGCGGGCAGGAAGGACATGAGCACCGCCGGGCGTCCCACCCGGCACAGGTCACCGAGGTCCAGCGAAAGCCCCGCCTTGATGAGAATGATGATGAGTGCCATCTGCCGCAGGTCGGCACTGATGGCGAGGATGGACGGGTCCAGCAGTCCCAGGACATAGGGACCGAGCAGGATTCCGGTGAAGAGCATGCCGATGATCCGTGGCAGGCGCAGCAGACTGCACAGGGCTGCCATGGCGAGTCCCGCCAGGAAAATCAGCGCAAGGGAAGTGAGCATAACAAATTTCCTCCTTCAGGGGTTTTGGACGCAAAAAAGGCCGATGCCTCCTGCGACCTTACGAATCACAGAAGTCATCAGCCAGTCATACGGCGGTTCCGGTTTCCCGCGGGAGAACTTCATTCCCGATACCGTACTACTATACCAGACCCTCCCTACTCTGTCAAGCCCGGCCATATTCCCGGAGCTGTTTTTTGTACAGCGCCAGAATATCCTGCAGCGTCTCCTTGTGGGCAAAATCCCGGTGATAAACCAGGTTGGTCTCCCGGGCCATGCTCAGGTTCTCGATGGGCAGGGCCGTGAGCTTGCCCTTGCGCAGTTCGTCCATACAGGCGCTCCGGGCCAGGATGGAGATGCCCAGGTTCTTGCGGATCAGATCCTTGATGGTCGCCACATTGTCCACCTCCAGGATCACCTGGAAGTCGGCAATGGACTCCCCGATGGCAGCCAGTGCCGATTCGAACCGCACCCGGGTCTCGGAATTGGGCAGGCGCAGGATCAGCTTTTCCTGCCGGATCTCGTCCAGGGTGATCATGGAACTGTGAGAGAGCGGATGGGTATTTGCCAGCACACACACCAGATAATCGGTGTCCAGCATCAGGGCACTCAGCTCCGGACGGGTGGAACGACCCTCCACCACCGCCAGATCCAGCTCGAAGTTTTCCAGCATATCATAAAGATTATTTATGTTGTCCGTAACAATCGTTATGGAGATGCCGGGGTTTTCATTGGTGTAACGGGCCAGTACCTCTGCCACAATGCTGCTCTCCGCCGTGTGGGTGATGCCGATGCGCAGCCGGGTGAGACGCCGTCCCGCCTCCTGCAGTTCCTCTGCCATCTTCTTCTCCAGCGCCTTCATCCGGCGCACATACCGCAGTACGGTCTCCCCCTCGGGAGTCAGCATCAGATCGCCGTTTCCCCGCACAAACAGCCGCACTCCCAGCTCCTGTTCCAGCTGGCTGATGTGATGGCTCACCGCCGGCTGGGTCAGCGAGAGCGCCTGGGCTGCCCGGGTGAAATTCCTCTTCTCCGCCACCAGCAGCAGCGTATCCAGCTTGGGATCAAGCATGGAACTGTCCCTCCTTCATCATAAATTATTTTTATCATATCCAATAAAACTATAATTTGCTTTTATCCAAGTCCCAGTATATCATAAAGCAGATGTTTTTCCAACCCGGCTCTGCAAAAGCATCCCATTTTTTTCAGAAGGAGGAAGTTTCCCATGCTCGATTCCCTGTATCTCAGACTGGCGGACCTCTCGCCCGCCGCCCTGATTATCATACCCCTTGCCATCATGTTCTTCTGCGCCTTCGGCATGACCCGCATCACCAAACGGCTGCGTCTGCCCAGCGTCACCGCCTACCTCACCGCCGGCATTCTCATCGGGCCCTGCTGCCTGAACCTGATCCCCCAGCCCATGATCGAAAAGACCGATTTCCTGGCGGATCTGGCTCTCTGCTTCATCGCCTTCAGCGCCGGGGAGTTCTTCAAGCTCGAAACCCTGCGCAAAAACGGCTGGAAGGTGGTCTGGGTCACCATCGCCGAAGCCTGTGCCGCTTCGCTGGTGGTATTCGGGGTCACCCGGTTCCTGCTGGGGCTGAACCTGCCCTTCTGCGTGGTGCTGGCTGCCCTCGCCAGCGCCACCGCCCCGGCCTCCACCATGATGACCATCCGTCAGACCGGTGCTCAGGGGGAACTGGTGGACACCCTGCTGCAGGTGGTGGCTCTGGACGATGTGGTGAGCCTGCTGGCGTACAGCGCCGCCATTGCCTTTGCCCTGCACAGCCTCACCGGACGCTCCTCGGACCCGGTGGGCGACCTGCTGGTGCCCATCGGCACCACCCTGGGCATGCTGGTGCTGGGCAGTGTATGCGGACTGCTGCTCAAATGGCTGCTCCCCGCCACCCGCACCACTGACAACCGTCTGATCCTGGCTCTGGGCGTTCTCTTTGCCTTCTGCGGGCTCTGCGATATGCTGGAAGTTTCCCCGCTGCTGGGGTGCATGTCCATGGGCATGGTGTATATCAACCTCACCGGCGACGACCTGCTCTTTGCCCAGCTGGCAAGCTTCTCCCCGCCCATTCTGCTGCTCTTCTTCGTGCGGTCGGGGCTCTGCTTTGACCTCGGCGCCCTCTTCTCCGCCAGCCCGGATGGCTCCGGGTCACTGCTCACCATTGGTATTCTCTACTTCTTTGCCCACATCATCGGAAAGTACGCCGGGGCCTGGCTGGGCTGCCGCACGGCCGGGCTCTCCCAGCCGGTCTGCCGCTGCCTGGGGCTGGCGCTGATCCCCCAGGCCGGTGTGTCCATCGGACTGGCTGCCCTCTGCGCCCGCACCCTGGGAGGCGGCATCGGCAGCGACCTCTACACCATCATCATGGCGTCCAGTGTGTTCTATGAGCTCATCGGGCCGGGGTGTGCCAAGCTGGCGCTCTATCTCTCTCACTCCTATACCCCGGCGCCCAAACCGGAACACCGCACCGCCGCCGTACCGGAACTGGCGCCCAACTCATGACCTTCCCCAGGACGCAGAAAAGCCCCCTGCCAGCCGGCAGAGGGCTTTTTATGGTTCTATCAGTCGGGCTGGACATCGTACCGCAGGTACAGCACACTGTACGGAGCCAGTTCCAGTTCGGCATACTGGTCAAAGCTGCCATACTCCCGGGGCACCGGCAGAATCCGCCGGTTCTCCTCGGTCTGGGTGCCGCCGTACCGGGTCAGATTGGAGTCAAAGATCACAGTGTAGGTCTTTTCCTCGGGCAGGCCCAGCTTGTAATCGCAGGCGGTATCCGAGAAGTTGCACACCACCAGCAGCTCGTCCCCTTCCTCATCGATCCGGGAGAAGGCCACTACATCCGGGTCGGTACGGCCCGGGTCGATCCAGTAGAAGCTGCCCTTGTTGGACTCGTCCTGCCAGAGGGGACAGTTCCTGGCATAGATATGGTTGAGCTCCCGGATGCAGGTCTGCATCTGACGGTGCCCCTCATTCTCGAGCAGATCCCATTCCAGCTGGCTGTGGTAATCCCACTGGCTCACCTGACCGAACTCGCTGCCCATGAAGCTCATCTTCTTGCCCGGGAAGGCCATCATAAAGCCGAAGAAACTGCGGACACCCGCCATCTTCTCGGCCTCCAGGCCGGGGAACTTCTCCAGCAGGCTGCGCTTGCCGTAGACAAACTCCTTATAGGAGAGGGGCAGGATATAGTCCTCCTCAAAGGCGGTGGTGGCACTGAACACCAGACGGTCCAGATTGTAGGCACGGTATTCCGGCGCCAGCGAGAAGTAGTTCATCATCGCCTCAGTCCAGCGCACATTCCACATATGGGTAAAGCCCAGACCGCCATGCAGCACCGGCAGGGTCATGTTCTCAAAGCCGGCAAACTCCTCGCCGATCATCAGCGCGCCCGGCACCTCCGCCTGGACTGTTTCATTGAGACGCTTGAGGAAGTCGATGGCTTCGAGATTCTCCCGTCCGCCCTGGATATTGGGGGTCCATTCCCAGGACTCCTTTCCATAGTCCAGATAGAGCATCGAGGAGACATTGTTGAGCCGCAGGCCGTCCATATGGTACTCCTCCAGCCAGTAGAGGGCATTGGAGATCAGAAACTCCCGTACCTCCTGCCGTCCGTAGTCAAAGACACGGGTATCCCACTGGCTGTGCTCCCGCTTCATGGGGTCGCTGTATTCATAACAGCTGCCGCCGTCCAGATCGATCAGGCCATAGCTGTCCTTGGGGAAGTGGGCAATATTCCAGTCCATGAGCACGCCGATGCCCAGCTGATGGCACCGGTCCACCAGCTTCCGGAGTCCGTCAGGATCGCCGTACCGGAAGGTGGGCGAGAAATAATTGGTGGTGCGGTAACCCCAGGCCCCGTCAAAGCTGTATTCCATCAGCGGGGTCAGTTCCAGATAGTTGTAGCCCATTTCATGGTCATAATCCGGCAGGGTATCAGCCAGCTCCGCATAGGTGCAGAGCCGTCCGACCTCATGGCGGCGCCAGGAACCCGCATGCACCTGATAGATATTGATGGGCCGCCCGTGACCAAAGCTCTTCCGCTCGGTCATCCAGCTGTCATCACCCCAGGCATAGCAGTCCGCCCCAGCCACCATCGAATCATTCTGGGGCTGCGGTGAGGTACGCACTCCATAGGGGTCCATCTTGAGCAATGTGTTCCCATTGGCAGCGATCATACAATATTTATAGGCCGTGCCTGCCGGCAGACCGGAAATAAAGCACTCCCAGACACCCTGATCGTCCACCCGGCGCATCCGGGCAGCCTTGGGGTCCCAGCCATTGAAGTCCCCGACCACCGATACGCCAGTGGCATTGGGTGCCCAGACCCGGAAGGTAACCCCTTCTTCTCCGGTGCGTTTGCGGGTCAGATGCGCACCGAAATAGGTATGGGCTCTGGGCTCTGTTCCATTGTGGAACCGCTCCAGAAAGGCTGCGTCCTGTTTTGAGATTCTTGCCATACAGCTCCCCCCTTGTACCTATAATATTATCAGTATTTTGGCTGTTTTTCAATATGGAGAGCGTTTCCTCCGGGAATTTTGACCGGGATATTGCGGCAGTTCTTCGTGGTTTTTACCGAAATGCGTTGATTTGACTGCACAAAAATGGTATAGTAATAATAATGATTATTCATCGAGCAGAAAGGAGTTCTGAACATGACCCGTTTCATGGCAGATACAGAAAAATATCCCCGTACGGACTGCAGCACCATCATTGTGGGCAAGAACGCTACCACAACCGGTCGGGTGCTGGTAGGCCACAATGAGGACGACCCCGGCTGTATGGTACAGTCCCATCTGGTACCCCGCATGCAGCATGCTGAGGGTGAAACAGTCCGCTTTGCAGACGGCACTGCCGTTATCGACCAGGTTCCTGAAACCTGCGCTTATTACTGGTCCGAGTTCCGCAGCCTGAATGGCGAGGCCTTTGCCGATGCCTTTATCAATGAATATGGCGTATCGGTGGTTTCCAACGGCTGTGTGGATTCCAAGCACCCCGAAGGTGTTACCGGCGGTATGGGTTATGCCCTGCGCCGTCTGATCGCTGAGCGTGCCCACTCTGCCCGGGAAGGCGTGGAGATCGCCGCTGCCCTGGTGGAAAAGTACGGCTACTACTCCACCCGTTCCTATGCCATCTGCGATAAGGACGAGGGCTGGATTTTCCAGGTTGTAATCGGTCACAACTTTGTGGCACAGCGTGTGGGCGATGATGAAATCCAGTATATCCCCAACTGGCTGACCATCCGGAATGTGGACTTCAACGACACCGAGCACAAGAAGTTCTACTTCTCCAAGACCCTGCTGTCCGATGCTCTGGAAAACGGCTGGTACAAGCCTGCCAAGGAAGGCGATTACTCCGACTTCGACTTTGCCCTGACCTATCAGGAAGGCAATGCTGTAATCCCCTCCAATATGTGGCGTTCCGATCTGGCCTGGCGTCAGATCACCGGCACAGAACCGGTTCCGCACCGCACCTTCTCCATCAAGGCACCCCGCAAGTATGGCGTGGAGGACCTCAAGAAGATCCTTCGCTCCCACTACGACGGCCATGAGGAGGACCTCAAGACCGATCCCAAGATGAGCCCCCACCGCTATGGCATCTGCCGTGATACCACTGTGGAGAGCATGGTGATCGACTTTGCCGATATTCCCGAGCTGACCTGCGTATGGCGTGCTTTCCCGCGCCCCTGCATCGCTCCCTATCTGCCCTGGTATGTAGGCATCACCAAGCTGCCCAAGGGCTATGAGAACTTCGGCGCCAAAACCGCACTGGCTTCCCACTTTGCCGTTGACCCCGCTGAGTTCCGTTATGACAGCAGCCGGGCTTACTGGGCCTTCCACATGCTGGAGAATATCATGGAGTTCGACTATCAGTTCTGCGAGGAGAAGGTTCATGGCGACATCGAGAAGATGGAAGCTGCCATGACTGCTGCCAAGCCGCTGATCGACGAAGCTTACCGCAAGCTGGCTGAGACCTCTCCGGAGTATGCCCGTCAGCTGCTCACCGATTACACCGCCGCTCAGGCACAGAAGGCCTGGGAGTGGGCAGAGCAGACCGCTCTGGAGCTGGTGGACATGAAGAATGCCGCCAACATGGACTTCTGGAGAAGCAAGCTCTGATTCTGAATCCGTTGACTCAAAGAACCTCTGTCCCCTGGGACAGGGGTTCTTTTTTATGCTGTAAAAAAAGGCAGGACCGCTGCCGGCCCTGCCCTTTATGAGGATGGAAGAAAACAAAACTGTTTATAAGAAGATATGCTCACCTGTGTCGACGGTGTGAGCCTGCGGCAGAACAGCCGCCAGGATTCCCCTTGGGGCGGGAAATCCCCATTCGGGCAGAGATTGGGAGAGAATCACCGGAACCCCCTGCTGCCCGAACTCGGGATTCCTGCGCTGTTTGCGGCGCGACCGCCTCCGGTTTTCCACCGGAAAGAAAGGTTGGTTTCCTGTGCCCCAGCGGCATCCGGCAAGCCGGACCCGCCGGGTTACAGGCTGGTTTCCCGCTGTGGGAGCGGGCACTGTCCGCCCCACAGCGGGAAACCGAAGGTTTTTTGACAATCCCGGCGAGGATCGGAACACCATTCCAACCCGTCAAGGGAAACCGGGAATCTGAGATGACCCGGCGATGTTCGGAACACAGTTCCAGGCTCAGTCCCGGGGCGGTGGATCACATCTGTGTGAAGCCCGCCGGGACCAGAGGCCATCTTTTACACCACAACATCGCGCGAAACAAAACTCGCCGCCGGGCTCTCTCTGATTTTGCCTTGCCACGACATCTGAAGCGTCAGCTTCAGATTCGCCGGTAGATAAATCCGCCAGGATTTATCTTTCACGACATTTTGAGCGTCAGCTCAAAATTCGCTGTGTCGGTAAGTCAAAGACTTACCGACCGGTATCGGGGTTCTCCTTGCCGCTGTCGGTGCTGCTGGAACCGGTGGAAGAGCTGCCCTCTTCCTTGTCCTCAGTGGTGGTCTTGGTGTCCAGCTTGGTGTCGGATACAGCATAGCTGGTCAGGGTACGGGTGGTCAGCTTCCAAGCCTCGTAGTCCTCGTCCCACTTGGCATCCAGTTCCTTAGCGCCGTCAGCAGTTACCTCGTACAGGTAGCTGTCCTCCTTGGCGTAGATGTACAGAGTACCGTTGCGGTTGAAGGAAGGCTCACCAGTGAAGTTCAGGAAGTCAATGTTGGCATCCTTGTACATAGCAGCAAACTCAGCGTTGAAGTCAGTGTTGTACTTCAGGTTCAGCTTGCCCTGCCCGCTTGCGTTGACAGTGAACAGTGCCTCTTCGCCGAACTCGATGTCGATCTCACCGCAGTCCTCAGCAAACTTTACAATGGCGCCGCCCTTGCCCAGATCACCGCCGTCATACTTGTCCAGCATGGTGGTGGTGGAAGCATAGCTGGTGTCGAACGCGAACTTGTTCTGCTTGATGGCATCATTGGCCTTGGAGCTGGTCTTGGCAACGCTCAGAGTACCAGCCAGGTCAAATACCTTGGAAGACTCGGTCTCGGGCAGGGTTACAACCACAGCGTAACCATAGCCGTAATTGCCGTCAACGCCCTTGAACTTTACATACTTGATCTCGGGATTCTCATCCAGGCTGCCGACCTTCCAGTTGGCATAGGCCTTGTAGCCCTTGATGTCGCTGCTGGTGGGCTGAGTCAGCTCGCCGTTCTCAACAGTGGAGTTGGAGTTCTTGTCGTCCCACTTCAGGATCGGAATGTAGATCTTGGAACCAGCTTCCAGGTTCTTCAGACCAGCCAGAGTATCGTCATCATACTTGCCGTCATCGTCCTGATCTGCGTAAACAGTTGCTCCATTACCTGTTGCGTCAGTCTTGTAACCCAGGACAAAGCCCATATCCTTGGTGGTATCGGCGAAAGCCACCGATGTCAGGCTGACAGTCATAACAGCTGCCAGTACAGTTGCAAAAATCTTGTTCATGTTTTTTGCCTCCTTTGAGTGTTTCATAGGTTTGTTCTCCCTACGCCCCAAATCATACAGGAAGCTGTCGAAAAAGGCAATGGTAATTGTTGCTTGTTTGTAATTCTTTCGTAATTTATTAACATTTGTCGCACAAAAAATACCATATCAGTGAACGGATCGTTACAAATATAACGGATTTATGTGAATTTTGGGCCATTTTGAACTTAAAATCAAACAAATACGCCGATTTGTACAAATGTTCCACTTGGGTGAATTTGGGAAATATGACAAAGTTGTTACAGTATCCAAAATTGGTATAAAATACATAATTTTGTATTTTCTTAGAAATTGCTTCCAGAAAGTTCTTGGGGCTGCCAGGAACTGTCCAGCGATCCATCCAAAACCAGAATTCCACCCATAGAAAAAGGCAGAGCCCGTAATGGCCCTGCCTTTTTGCTTGGATGGAAGATAAACAAATCTGTTTGTAAGAAGAGATGCTCACTCTGTTTCGACGATGTGAGCCGGCGGTTGGAGTGCCGCCAGTGAGGGGGAAAACCTTGACTGCAATCGGTTTTCTATCCGGGTTGATCTGCCCATCTCCGGCACTGTCGGTCTGGGCTGGATCTTACGGGAAAGCTGGATCACTGCCACCCGGCAGCAGCAATCAAACCTCTGGACCGGTCGGATTCATCATATCCGTCTTTCCCATGGCGGCGTCAGCGGTGTTCTGTGCACTTCTTCAGAATCCACTGTGCCGCTTTCCTGCAGCTGCAGCCGCTTCAGAAGGATCGGACTCCTGTGCGGCTGTGCTGCCCAGTTATCTCTGATTTACCTTGCCACAACATTTGAAGCGTCAGCTTCAAATTCGCTGTGTCGGGGATCGCTACGATGTTTTGCGAAGCAAAACTCGCCGCGCTGCCAAGTTATCTCTGATTTACCTTGCCACGACATTTGAAGCGTCAGCTTCAAATTCGCTGTGTCGGGGTCGCCACGATGTTTTGCGAAGCAAAACTC
>OLGF01003876.1_pt1 | contig 11840 bp, 8 predicted proteins | sample 1604971 | NCBI WGS metagenome assembly OLGF01 (sample SAMEA3888902, study PRJEB22519) | human gut metagenome | biome: human gut; feature: human-associated habitat; material: faeces | place: Denmark | collected 2011 | reverse complement strand
GTACTTTCAAGAATGAATGTAGAAGATGCAAATAAAAAACTGAAAGCAGAAAAAGAAATTGCTGCAGATGAAGTAACAGATGCATCGGACATAAATTAGAATTGACAGGAGAAAGCGTTGTCTGATCGTTGTTCGATGAGACAGTGCTTTTTCTATATGTATATACATGTCACGATGTGCAACATCAGAATGTGTCTATTGCATTGGCATTAAGTGACGTGATATTTGGAAAAAAGGCGTGTGCAGAGTATATGGAGGAGGATTTGCAGGAACCATACAGGCATTTGTTTCCAATTATCTGGTGTCCAACTATCAAAAAGAGATGGATCCGCATACTGAGTATCACCATATCAAAAAGGAAAATATTGGACTGATTGAAATTGTGGGACTGGCTGTATTACCCGCCAGATTGAAGAAAGAAATGGCAGAACTAGAACAGGCAATTCTGAATCATGAAGACCTGAGACAGAATGAAACAGTGGCTACCCATGCTGAATGGACAGAGGGATGGATACCAAAATATAAGATTACAGATAGTAATATTCATTCTATCATACAGAAAGAAATTGGAATTGTGTTTGCGAAAGTTCTGGAGGATGCAGGCGTTTACAAGAGAACAGATGAAGGGAAAGTTGCATTCAAAAGATTTATTGAAAGTTTATAAAAAAAGGACCACTTCATTTTTGTGAAATGGCCTTAAGAAAATATACAGTTTTCACAAAATAGTCCTTTTAGTATTTATACATGGTAAGGATGCTCAAAATATTCAGTGTAGAATACTAAAAGGTCATTCAGATATTTTTTTAGGTTGCTCATTTGCAATTCCTCCTTTCCTTATTTACAAGTTGATTATAAGATAGGTGTAAAAGGATTGCTTGCCAAATCGAAAGAAGATATAGACAAATGTTGCAAAGGGGAGTATTTCATGCAGTTAAAATATGTTGACACAAAAGAGGAGATTATAGCAATAAATAGGAAGTCAAAACATATTGAACCACATCTTCATAATGCACTGGAGATCGTTTGTGTAACAAGTGGAGCATTAGAACTTGGTGTCGGACAGGAACTATACCATATGGAAAAAGGAGATATAGGCTTTGTATTTCCAGATGTTATTCATCACTATCAGGTACTGACACCCGGTGTAAATAAAGCGACTTATCTGATTGCATCGCCATTTACGATAGCCAAATTTGCAGATATCATGCAATCCATGGCTCCTGAATACCCAATCATCAAAGCGGAAAAGGTTGAACCGGAGGTATATAGGGTTATAAATGCAATTTTAGAGACAGAACAGTCGGATATTACTGTTGCACAGGCATATCTTCAAATTGTGTTGGCACGCTGCATAGGAAAATTAAATTTGGTAGAAAAGAGTAATGTGGGGAGCAACGATCTTATTTACCAGACAGTTTCCTATATATCAGCAAATTTTAAGAAGAAGTTTTCTCTGGAAGAGATGGCAAAAGATCTGGGGGTGAGCAAATATGTTTTATCCAGACTCTTTTCCAAAACATTCCATAGAAACTTTAATCAATATCTTAACGATGCAAGGCTGAACTATGCATGCCATCGTTTGGAAAATACGAGTGATTCTATTACAAATATTTGTCTGGATAGTGGATTTGAAAGTCAGAGAACATTTAACCGAGTATTTAAAGAAAGATATAAAATATCACCGAGTGACTACCGGAGTACATGTCTGAAAGATATGTTGTCATAACATATAGATTAATAAATTCAATAAAAATCTGATTATCAGTCTGAAATAAGTATCTCTGGGTGGTATTTATAATATGGGGTAGTGGTTAATTATTATGTCATGTATGAATGGAGAAGAAACAAACGGAGAACTGCTTCAGAAAAAGAAGTAGACAAACTGTAAATAAAGAAGTTAAGAGAGGCTGTTACTTTAGAAACTATTTAAAGAAGTAACAGAAGTCGGGGAAGCGTTAGAAAAGATACAAGAAACATAAATCAATATTGTTCGTTCTATTTTCAGTAACACATTTCGCAATGCGAAAAATAGGTTGCTGAACAGTCGTTGCCTATATTATAATGAAGCTATAGCACCCTGTTAAATAATACATTTGAGAAAGTTCAACTTTCACGCTCTGTTAAGCCGGATCAATATACATTATTTACGAGGAGTGCTACAGGTACAATAAAAAACGGACAAGAGGCAGACTGATATGGAAAATAAACTGGAACATTTAAAAGAATATCTGAAGGGACTTGGCAGTGTAGCAGTTGCTTTCTCAAGTGGAGTGGATTCTACATTCTTATTAAAAGTAGCTCATGATGTGCTGGGTGATAAGGCGATTGCGATTACGGCTCAATCCTGTTCTTTCCCGAAAAGAGAGCTGAATGAAGCGAAGGCATTCTGCGAGAAAGAGGGGATTCAGCATGTGATCTGCCAGTCTGAGGAATTGGAGATTGAAGGATTTTCAAAGAATCCTCCGAACAGATGTTATTTATGTAAAAAAGAACTGTTTGAGAAGATTGGCGATATTGCAAAAAAGAATGGGATTGAATATATTGCAGAGGGATCAAATATGGATGATAACGGCGATTACAGACCAGGTCTGATCGCCGTAAAAGAACTTGGAGTTAAGAGCCCGCTACGTGAGGCGAAGCTGACGAAAGCGGAGATCAGAGAATACTCAAAGGAACTGGGGCTTCCGACTTGGGACAAACAGTCATTTGCCTGTCTGTCCTCCAGGTTTGTCTATGGAGAGACCATCAGTGAAGAAAAGCTTGGAATGGTTGAGAAAGCAGAGCAGCTTTTACTTGACTATGGATTCCATCAGGTACGTGTCCGTATTCACGGTTCACTTGCAAGAATTGAGATCATGCCGGAGGAATTTCCGAAACTTCTGGAAAAAAATGTCCGAGAGGATATTGCAAAGAAATTTAAGGAGTATGGATTCACTTATGTGACCATGGATATTCTGGGATATCGTATGGGAAGTATGAACGAAACACTTGGCGAAAATGACAAAACGACTGCAGATAGCAGCCTTAGGGGTAAAAACGAATGACAGTAAAAGAGAGAATAACAGCACTTCGTGCACGCATGAAAGAGACAGGAATTGATGCATATCTGATCCCTACAGATGATTTCCATGGTTCGGAATATGTAGGTGAATATTTCAAATGCAGAAAATATATCACAGGATTTACCGGTTCTGCAGGCACTGCGGTGATCATGCAGGATATGGCAGGATTATGGACGGATGGACGTTATTTTATCCAGGCTGCAGATCAGCTGGAGGGAACAGGAATTACTTTATTTAAAATGGGTGAACCGGAAGTTCCCACAGTTCATGAATTTCTGAAAAAAAATCTGACACAGGGAAGGTGTCTGGGATTTGACGGACGTACTGTCAGTGCAAAAGAGGCAGCAGAATTGGAGAAAATGCTGGATGAAAACGGTGTGTCTCTCAGTGTTGATCACGATCTGGCAGGGGATATATGGGAAAACCGTCCGGTACTTTCCTGTGAACCGGTTACAGAGCTGGATATAAAATGGGCAGGAGAATCCAGAGCTGATAAATGCGCAAGAATCCGCAAAGCAATGGAGAAGAAGGGTGCAGATTTATTTGTACTGACTTCTCTGGATGATATTGCCTGGCTGTTAAATATACGTGGGGGAGATATCCACTGTTGTCCGGTGGTTCTTTCTTATCTTGTAATGACAAAAACAGAGATCAGACTTTTTGCAAATGAGAAAGCCTTTCAGACAGACGTACTGGAAGCACTGGAAAAAGATGGTGTGACCCTTTTTCCCTATGACAGTATCTATGAGTATGTGAAAACATTTAAAAAGGACAAAAAAGTTCTTCTCTGCAAAAAGAAAGTCAACAGTCGTCTGGTTAGCAATATTCCGGCAGACACCCGGATTCTGGATGAAGAAAATCTTACACTTCTTCCCAAGGCAACGAAGAATCCTGTTGAGGTGGAAAATGAACGCATTGCGCATATCAGAGACGGAGTTGCAGTTACAAAGTTCATATACTGGTTAAAGAAGAATGTTGGAAGGATTCCGATCACAGAATTAAGTGCAGCAGAAAAGCTGTATGAATTCCGTTCGGAACAGGAGGATTTTATAGATAACAGTTTTGATCCGATTATTGCCTATGGAAAGCATGCTGCTATTGTACATTATTTTGCAACACCCGAAACGGATATTCCTCTGGAACCATCCGGCTTTCTTCTGGCAGATACAGGAGGACATTATAAAGAGGGAACTACTGATATTACCCGTACTGTTGTCATGGGACCGACTACTGAGGAAGAGAAAAAGTACTTCACAGCAGTTTTGCGGGGAACTCTGAATCTAGGAGCTGCCAGATTTCTTCATGGCTGTACCGGTGTAAATCTGGATATTCTGGCGAGACAGCCGCTGTGGGAAATGGGAGAGGATTTTAAACATGGAACCGGTCATGGAGTAGGATATCTTCTGAATGTCCATGAAGGACCCAATAGTTTCCGATGGAAAATTGTTCCGGGTGGAAATGCAGTGCTGGAGGAGGGAATGATCACCTCTGATGAGCCGGGATATTACAGAGAGGATGGATTTGGAATCCGTCATGAAAATCTGATGGTCTGTAAAAAAGCTGAAAAAACAGAGTATGGTCAGTTTATGTGCTTTGAATTTCTAACTATGGTACCTTTTGATCTGGATGGAGTGGTGCCGGAACTGATGAGTGTCCGGGAACGTAACCTTCTCAATGATTACCATGCACAGGTATATGAGAAGATTTCTCCGTATTTGAACGAAGAAGAAAAAGAATGGCTGAAAGATGCTACCCGGACAATCTGATAAAAATAAAAAAACATTTTACAAAATCAAAAAGAGGAACAGCCGTGATGGACAGCTGTTCCTTTTTGATTTATTGTCTGGTTTGTTTTATTCAGAAACTTTTGCAAACTGGCTGTTATATAAAGTATGGTAAAATCCACCTTTTGCAATCAGCTCATCATGAGTACCCTGCTCAATGATACTTCCATTTTTCATAACAAGGATCAGATCTGCGTTTCGGATGGTTGAAAGTCTGTGAGCTACGATAAAGCTTGTTCTTCCCTCCATCATTCGTTCAAACGCTTCCTGGATCTGTAATTCTGTTCTGGTATCAATACTGGAAGTGGCTTCATCCAGGATCAGCATCGGAGGCAGACAGAGCATAACTCGTGTGATACACAGCAGCTGTTTCTGTCCCTGGCTTAAGCTGTCTTCGTTGAGCATGGTGTCCAGTCCTTTAGGAAGCCTCCGGATAAATTCCCAGCTGTGGGTAAGTTTGGCTGCTTCGATGATTTCAGTATCTGTAGCTTCCGGTTTTCCAATGGAGATATTGTCGCGGACAGTTCCGTTTTTGATCCATGTTTCCTGAAGCACCATACCATAGCTGCTTCTCAGAGAATGGCGGGTAATGTCTCTGATCTGTTTGCCGTCAACGGAAATAGATCCGGCATTTACATCATAGAATCTCATCAGAAGGTTGATAAAGGTTGACTTACCGCATCCGGTAGGTCCTACAATGGCAACGCGCATACCTGGTTTTACATGGAGATTAAAGTCCTCAATCAGTTTCTTTGATTCATCATAATGGAAGCATACATTCTTAATATCTACTTCACCCTTTACATCTTTCAGTGTCTCAGAAGCCTCTGCAACTTCCGGTTCCTCCTCCAGCAGATCGAAGATTCTGCCTGCACAGGCAAGAGCATTCTGAAGTTCTGTAACAACGGAACTGATATCATTGAATGGTTTCATATACTGGTTGGCATAGGAGAGAAGTACGGAAAGTCCTCCGACTGTCAGTCTGCCTCCAGGGATAATGAATGCACCTACCAGTGCAACACAGGCATAAATAATATTATTGACAAAACGGGTGGAAGGGTTTGTCAGGCTGCTGTAAAAAACAGCCTTCAGACTGCATTCCTGTAATTCTTCATTAACCTTTGCAAAGCGTTCAGAAGATTTTTCCTCATATCCAAAAGCCTGAACAACCTTCTGGTTTCCAATCATCTCTTCGATGAGAGCAGTCTGGCGTCCTCTGGCATCGCTTTGCTTCCGGAACATCTGGAAGGTATGGGAAGAAATAAATTTGGCCACCAAAAAGCTTACGGGGGTCAAGACAATGACCATCAATGTAATCCAGAAGTTTTTGGAGAACATGAAGATCAGTGTTCCGATGATCGTTACGATTCCGGAAAAAAGCTGGGTAAATCCAAGTAGCATACCATCGGAAAGAATATCTGTATCTGCGATAATACGGCTGATGATATCTCCGGTACTGTGTCCGTCAAGGTAAGAGAGGGGAAGTACCTGAATGTGTCGGATGGCTTTGGCACGGATATCCTTTACTGTCTGGTAGGTCATGCAGTTATTGATCACATTCATAAGCCACGTGGCAGCAGAAGAGAGGATGACCATTACAAGGATACGTGACAGGTAATACCACATCATTTCGAAGTTTACCTGATGTTGGGCAATGACCTGATCAATGGCATTTCCGAACAGGATCGGGACATACAGCTGAAGGATAACGGAAACTGCTGCCAGTATGATACTGAGGATCAGCAGAAAACGGTATCTTCCGATGAAACGCAGTACTTTAAAAAAAGTTTCGCTGCTTTTGCTTTTAGCAGGATCTTTTATTGTTGATCTGCTCATACAGTCACCTCCTTCATTATATTACCTGCAGATACAGAGGAGTATCTGGCTCTTTCTTCCGGAAACTGAGAGAAGTAGATTTCCCGGTAAGTATCACAGGTACGCAGCAGTTCAGCATGAGTACCCTTACCTGCCAGAGTACCGTTATCAAGGACAAGGATCAGGTCTGCCTGCTGAATGCTGGAGGAACGCTGGGATACTAGAAATGTAGTTACTTTCCAGTCAAGTCTGTTGAGAGACTTACGCAGTGCTGCATCAGTGGCAAAGTCCAGGGCACTGGCACTGTCATCCAGGATCAGGATTTCAGGTTTTTTTACCAGGGCACGGGCAATGGTAAATCTTTGTTTCTGGCCGCCGGAAAGGTTTTTACCGTTCTGTTCCAGCATAAAATCAAGCTGTCCCGGTTTACCCTCTACTACCTCTTTTCCCTGTGCTGTGGTAAGTGCCTGCCATAGATCCTCGTCAGAGGCATCTTCCCGGCCCCATTTCAGATTGTCTCGGATAGAGCCTTTGAAAAGAGCTGCCTTCTGTGGAACAACGCCGATTCTGGAGCGGAGATCACTTCTGGTGTAATTTTCAATATTCTGACCATCCAGCAGAACAGTTCCGTTGCTGGCATCATAGAATCTGGAGATCAGATTTACCAGAGTGGTTTTTCCGCTTCCTGTACCACCAATGATACCTATTGTTTGTCCCTTTTTTACAGAAAAACTGATATGGGAAAGACTGGGGGCACCGGCTTTGCTGTACGCAAAGGTTACATCATCGAATACGACGGCATTTTCTGAAAGTGATGCATCAGCAGTTGCTGTTGCAAGGTCCTTCGATATCTGAGCAGAATATGTGGAGGAAGAGGGGTAATCCATAGTAGATTTCACTTTCAGAATATCTGCCACACGCCCTGCGCAGGCTGCGGATTTGTTCAGGGTGATGATCAGGGAGGCAAGCTTGATCAGTTCCACGATCATCTGAGCCATATAGTTATAAAGGGCAACAACCTGTCCCTGCTGCATACCGCCAAGATTTACTTCTACTCCTGCCTTCTGGATCAGGATGACAGTGGCAATGTTGATCAGTACGTAGGTGACCGGATTTAACAAAGCGGAAAGCTTTCCTACAAAGAGATTTAACTTTGTCAGTTCCTGATTGCGGGTATCAAATTCTGCAACTGCCTCTTTTTCACGGCAGAATGCACGGATAACGCGGACGCCTGTAAGGTTTTCTCTGGTCAGTCCGGTTACTGTGTCCAGTTTTCCCTGTACCTTTTTAAACAGAGGAATACTGAGAAACATAATGACAAAGACAACCAGAAACAGAAAGGGGATCGCAACAGCAAAAACCAGGGCACATTTAAAGTCAATGGTAAATGCCATGACCATGGACCCAAGTACGATAAACGGACTTCGAAGAAGAAGACGAAGCCCCATGTTCAGTCCGTTCTGGACCTGATTGATATCGTCGGTAAGTCTTGTGATCAGGGTGTCTGTTCCCAGTGTATCCAACTCTGTATAGGACAGATGCTGTACATGGTCATAAACTGCCTGTCTTAATTCTGTGGCAAAGCCCACGCTGGCTTTAGCGGCAAAGAACTGAGCTGTGATGGTACTGGCAAGACCAAGAGCCGCCATTAGTATAAGAATAGAAAATCTCTGGACAATGTATCCGTTGTCGTGGTTTGCAATACCTACATCAATGATCTGTGCAATGACGATAGGCACGATCAGGTCAAATACAACCTCCAGAAATTTAAAAAATGGCGCAAGGATGCTTTCTTTTTTGTAGTTTTTTAAATAAACCGTCAATGAACGCATTTTAAAAATTCCTTCCTTTCGTAAAAATCTTTCCTATATTATTCCTTCCTTTTTTTGAAAAATAATACATTCAAAAGTGTATCATTTAAGACTTTTTTGTCAAGAAGAATGTGCAAAAACAGGTGAACTTTGGAGAAAATTCAGCTTGACTTCAAAAAAAGATATTACTAAAATATTCCGTGGCACTATTTGTGCACTGACAATTGATAAATTATTATTACCATAATGAGGAAGAGACAGACTATGGAGATTATTGAGACATTTGGTCATTATGTGGAAAATCTGACGGATAAAAAGCCTCAGTCAGCCCGCCGGCTGTTAAAAACCGGCTGGGAGGCGCAGAATCTGAAGTTCCGTTATATGCAGGACAAGAGACTGATGCCTGCAGACAGGCATCTTGCAAATCTGATGATGAATACCATGCTGTGGCCCCTTCAGAAACCGGAAGATTCTGTTATTGTAAGTATTTTTACACCCTGCGAAATGATGCAGGAGGTGGGATTACATCCCTATAATGTAGAGGGATTTTCCTGCTATCTTTCTGCAAGCAAAGCAGAGAGGGCGTTTCTGCAGCAGGCAGAGAATCAGGGAATTGCAGAGACACTGTGCAGTTATCACAAGACATTTCTTGGTGCAGCGCAGAAAGGACTTCTGCCAAAGCCTAAATGTATTGTTTATACCAACCTGACCTGCGATGCTAACCTGCTCACCTTCCGTACCCTGGCAGATTTTTACCAGGTACCTGTATTTGCCATTGATGTACCATGGAATCAGACCACAGAGAATATACAGTATGTGGCAGATCAGTTAAAGGATTTAAAAATATTTCTGGAAAAAAATACAGGAAAAACAATCTCTGAGGACAGATTAAAGGAACGTCTTGCCTGCAGTAAGCGGACTCTGGAGAATTACAAAAAATATCAGCAGATGCGTGCAGACAGATATGTGCCCTCTGATCTGGTCACACCCTTGTATGCAGGAATGACAAACAATATCCTTCTGGGAACAGCAGAAGAAGAGAAGTATACACAGATGCTTCTTGAAGATATTAAGAAAGCACCGGCAGCGAAAGGGAAGCACATTTACTGGATGCATACCATTCCATTCTGGTCGGATGCAGTGCGCCAGGAGCTTTGCTTCAGTGAGAAAGCCCAGATCGTAGGATGTGAACTTGCAGAAACCTGTGAGCCGGATTTTGATCCTGAGAACCCCTTTGAAGCAATGGCAGAAAGAATGGTATATCATTCACTGAACGGAAGTGCCCTTAGAAGGATTGAAGCCGGTATCCGCCATGCGAAACAGGCAGGAGCAGACGGTGCTGTGTGGTTTGGACATTGGGGCTGCAAACATACCCTTGGTGCGGCACAGCTTGCAAAGAAGAAGTTCGAGGAAGCCGGTCTGCCCCTTTTGATCCTGGACGGAGATGGGTGTGATCGAAGTCATGGAGGAGAAGGACAGACTTCCACCAGACTGGGAGCCTTTCTGGAAATGCTGGGAGGTGCTGAAAATGAATAAAACTTATTATGTCTGTAAATATACCCCCATTGAGCTTCTGGAATCTCTCGGCGGGGAATGTGAGAACTTTAACCATATGCCGGATGGTTTTGACCTGGCTGATCAGGTTTCACATCCCAATATCTGCGGTTTTGGAAAAACACTTCTGGAAGGAGTTATGGAAGGAAAAATCAAGGAACTTGTTCTGGTGAGCTGCTGTGATACCATCCGAAGTGTCTATGACATTCTGCTGGAAAGCGGCAAGCTGGATTTTCTCTATATTTTGGATGTGCTTCACTGTGACAGTGCCTGCAGCAGAGAGCGTATGGCCGCACAGTTAAAAGGCCTGACCAAGGCTTATGCACAGTACAAAGGCACAGAGTTTGATGCCGGAAAATTCCGGGCTGCTTTCCATGCACAGGAAAAAATCACAAAGCCTCATATTGCAGTACTTGGTGCCAGAATGGGGCAGGAATTATTTGAAATGACCAGTAAAGCTATGCCCCTTCCTGTAGAGAATGATACCTGCGTGCATAACCGTTCTGTGGGAAATCTACTTCCACCGGAGGGTGCTTCTTTTGATGAGCTGATGGACTGGTATGCAGGTGAGATTCTGGGGCAGATTCCATGTATGCGTATGATGGACCCGACAGGTCGTAAGAAGCTTTATAATGATCCGTCTGTTGCGGGGATTATTTATCATACAGTGAAGTTTTGTGATTTTTACAGCTTCGAATATGCTGAGATTAAGAATCATACAGATGTACCTCTTTTAAAAATCGAATCAGATTATACTATTCAGAGCAGCGGTCAGCTTCTTACCAGACTGGAAGCTTTTGCAGAGAGCATTCAGCCTGAAACACTGGAGCAGACCATAGATGGAGACACAAAAGGAGAGAGAAAAATGGGAAAAGGTTATTTCGCAGGGATTGACAGTGGTTCTACCAGTACAGATGTGGTGATTTTAAATAAAGATCATGAGATTGTGACCAGCATTATCCTGCCTACAGGAGCAGGAGCTGCTATCGGAGCAGACCGTGCCCTTGCAGAGGCATTGAAGGAGGCCGGATTGCAGAGAGAAGATATTGATGCGCTGGTTACTACCGGATACGGACGTACAGCTATTAAAAATGGTGATAAGAGTATCACAGAGATTACCTGTCATGCAAGAGGTGCGCATTTCCTGAATCCGGAAGTCCGTACTGTTATTGATATTGGCGGACAGGACAGCAAGGTGATTCGACTGGATGAGAACGGTGCAGTTGCAAACTTTGTTATGAATGACAAATGTGCGGCAGGAACCGGACGATTTCTGGAAATGATGGCACGTACCATGGAAATGAATCTGGATCAGATGAGCGAATGTGGGCTGGAATTCAAAGAAGATATTACAATTTCCAGTATGTGTACAGTATTTGCAGAATCAGAAGTTGTATCCCTGATCGCCCAGAATAAGGCAACAGATGATATTGTCCATGGCCTGAATAAGGCGGTTGCCGTAAAGACTGCCGCCCTTACCAGACGTGTGGGCGGTGAGGAGAAATATATGATGACCGGTGGTGTTTCTAAGAATAAGGGTCTGGTAAAGACACTGGAAGAGAAGCTTGGAACAAAGCTGGTGATCAGTGACAAGGCTCAGCTTTGCGGTGCACTTGGCGCAGCACTGTTTGCGGCTGATATGGCTGATGTGTAAATTTTTAGTTACTGTTCACTCCGTTCTCAGCAACATGCTTCGCGATGCAGGAAATATGAACCTCCTTGTGCAATGCCCAAGGAGTATCGTTTGCTTCGCAAACTTAATTTATGCTAATCGCATAAATTCGCGCGGTATGTCTCGGGTTTTCTGTGACCTT
>OLGF01003875.1_pt1 | contig 11841 bp, 12 predicted proteins | sample 1604971 | NCBI WGS metagenome assembly OLGF01 (sample SAMEA3888902, study PRJEB22519) | human gut metagenome | biome: human gut; feature: human-associated habitat; material: faeces | place: Denmark | collected 2011 | reverse complement strand
GAACAGTTGGGAATGTGTTAAACAAGGAAACACCCATACTGGTACAGAATGACGAAGACGCACAGGTTTTTGTTCGGTCGGGATTTAAAGATGTAAAAATCTTGCCGCAGTCTGGTCTTTCTATTGGAGAAATAACCGTGACAAGTATGCCGGCACAACACGGCGTGACGATTCCCTGTGGTTCTGCCATGGGGGTTATGATGGAAGGAGAGGAAAAAACGCTTTATCTTGCTGGTGACACCGTTTGGTATGAACAGGTAGAGGAAAGCTTGAGAAGTTTTCAGCCTGACGTTATCATACTAAACGCCTGTGCTGCAGAGCTCGTTGATTTTGGCAGGCTGATTATGGATGCTAAAGATGTGGAGCAAGTAATCACCCATGCTCCAGAAGCTGATATTATTATTAGTCATATGGATAATGTGGCACATGCTTCTCTTTCTCGCACTTCTTTAAGTGAGCAGTTGGAATCACAGAATCTTCTCTCTCGAGTGAAGATCCCTGCCGATGGTGAAACTTTGTCGTTTTAAAACATAGTTTACGTCCTTGCTTGTCAAGCAATAAAATATTTTCGATAAAAATAATGTTAAGCAAATACCATTGACAATAGAATTCCAGCTGTCAATGAAAAAAACAATAGCCGGGAAGTGGGCTCAGTGCCAATGCTTCTCGGCTTTTCTGTTCTAAAAAGGCGTTATTATATTTGGAATTACGGTATATATTTCATTCCCCATTGGGAAATGGCGTAAAAGACCGGCAGCAGGTCCCGCCGCCCAGCACCGTCTCCACGGTCCGGACCGTGATGTGTCTTTCGGGCAGCAGCTGTTCCAGAATATACAGCACACTCTGCCGGGAACATTCGCAGTGGGCGGCGTCGGCCGTCTCTCCCCGCAGCACCTCAGGGCAGACGCATTTGGGATAACCCACCTCATAGAGGCGCCCGGGCTGGAGAACCTTGGCAAAAAAGCTCTCCGTGTCCCCGTATTTTCGGTACTGGGCGTCCAGGTCGCAGCCGCACGCCCGGAACTGCGCCGCCTGGACAGGCAGGACGGTCTCCCGCACACACCGGACGGCTTTTTCTCTGTAATCCATGTCTCTTTCTCCCAATCTTTCAATCATTCTCTCCGGCGGTTTCCTCCGGAACACCGATCCAGCAGGCAAAGTCCGTGGCCAGGAAGGTCTCCTGGGCCTGCCGCACCCCGGCGTCCAACCGAGAGACGCGGCCAAGGCCCGCCACCAGCGGATCAATGTACCGCAGCTTGGCGGGAATCCGGAACCAGAGTCCGTTCTCCGGCCTTTCCGCGCTCCGCTCCACCCGGCAGAAGCGCCGGAACCGGCGCCACCGGCGGGCGCTGGCCGGATTTGCCTCCAGCTTTTGGATGACAAAAGACTCCGTCCGATACAGGTCATCCTCTGTTAAGACCTGCCGGTTCACGGCATCGCGCAGCAGGTCCGCCAGGGCCTGCATGGCGAAGCGGTCCTCGTCCGCCACATAGACCCGGGCGGTCTGGAGCGATGCCTGTGTGAAGGCGCAGGCGGTCTCCCGCGTGCGGAAGGCCAGCTCCGGCCGGCCGGACTCGTCCCGCCAGACGGTGAGATCTTCGTAGAATACACGGAGGGCGTCCGCCCCGGCGAAGCCGTAGCACCGCAGGTCCCCCAGCGTGTACTCCAGACGGTCGGCGGAGAGCTGAGGGGAATCATTGTCCGCGATGGGATAGCGGTGGTAATCCGCCACGTCTTCCGTGGTGAGGCCGTATTCTCTCAGCAGCGCCTGAAGCTCCGGCGAGGTCTCGATGAGCTCCGCCGTCCGTGCCTCGGTGGACTCCTGATGCAGGTGGTCCCCGTGGAGAAAATCCACCACATGGGCAAAGGCGGGTGTGGCCGCATCGTGGAGCAGTCCCGCCGCGCTTTGGCGGAGATCGCCGGTGAAGTGCCACACGATCAGCCCCACGCCCACGCTGTGGTCAAACCGGGAGTAGGGCACCCACCCGGCAAAACGGGGGAAGGACGTGTACTCGCACCCGCAGTTCATGCCCACCTGCCGCAGCCGGGCCATGGGCGGCGTCTCCGCCAGACGGCGGAGGAATTCCGGAATCTCCGGATGATACAGGGACCAATTTTCCGTCATGGCGCCCTCAGGCCTCCGGCTTTTTCTGCAGGCTGTACAGTCCCGCGCCGATGGCGGTGGCAAACGTGGCGTTTTCGGGAATGATATAGTGGATGCCGTACAGCTTTTCAAACAGCTGGAAATTCGTGACCGCCTGGGGCAGGGTGGTCATGGACCCGGTCAGCACCACGGTCTTGGAGTCACAGCACTGGCAGGCCAGCACCGTCATGGTGCCGATGGCCTGGAGCACCAGGTTCACCACGCCGGCCGCCAGGTCCGCAGGAGTGGCGTCCTCCGCCAGATCGCCGAAGTTGGCGGCAGTCATATCCGGGTCCAGAGTGGGAGCGGAGTGGACCGTGATGTCCTTCATGGTCAGGTCTACATGGTCCAGATTGCCGCTCTCCGCCAGCTTTTTGATCTGGCCGAAGCGCTCCATTCCCACCAGCTTGTGGCAGAGCCCGCCCAGAGTGCCGCCGCCGATGCCGCTGCCGCACAGGTGGCGGATGCCGTCGGGGGACGCCCAGAGGAAAGCGGTGCCGGTGCCCATGCTGACCACCACGGCGGAGGACTGGCCCGACAGGGCCAGGGCTCCGGTGCCGCTGGCGGAGAACTCGCCCACTTTACAGGTGGGCAGACCGTAGATGTCGCCCTCCACATAAGAGGCGCCCACGCCGGTGAGCACAACCCGCCGCACATCCCGCAGGGAGAGCCGGTTGCTGGTGAGATAGTTGCCAAGGGCGCCATACAGGCTGGTCACCTGATCCTCCGCCCGGACCCGCAGCATGGAGATCACGCTGCCGTCCGTCCGCAGACCCACGATTTTGGTGGTGGAGCCGCCGATGTCAATGCCTAAGATCACATCCATTGTGATGACTTCCTTTCAGCGGCAGACGGCCGCTTGGTTTTCGGTGGGGGCGCTTACTGGATGGCGCCTCCGCTGAGGTCGAATTCCTCCGTGATCTCCCGCCCTTGGCTGTCATAGAAGGTGATATCCTCTATACTGACAGGTTCGGTGGGGACGGTGTCCTCCACCGGGACGCTCGCCAGAAAGACGGGAGAGGCCGGAATGTCCAGCGCATAAGGCCCGCCGCCCTCCAGTGAAAAGACCGCCCGGGCGATGCGGCCGTCGCCGTTCCGCCCCTCGAAGAGCAGCATCTGCTCCCCGTCGGACTCCACCACTCCGTTGCGGAAAGAGCCGGTCCCGCGACCGGAGTGGTCGAATTTATACCGCCCGGTGAATCCTCTCGAGAGACACAGGTATCCCAACCGTCCATCCAGAACCAGAGGATAATAGGTGAGACGCCCCACGGTCACAGGCTGGTACAGATCCAACTGGTCCGCCTCGCAGGGAACGGACCTGCCCCGGTTGAACCATTGGAGCGCAGCCGGTTCCAGCCCATTGAGGTCCGCGTCCAGAGGAAATGAGCGGTGGTATGCAGTGAGGCCGGCCAGGATGCACAGAACGGCCGCCGCGGAGAAGAGGAGAGCACTCTTTTTCACGAGAAAACCCTCCAGTCCGCTGTGTACCGGAAAATGTGCGGTTCAATCTTTCCCCATCATAGGGGAGGGCGGAGTTGTTGTCAAGACGATTGATAAAAGATTGACAACAAATTCGGAAAAAGCATTGCTTTTCCTGGGGGAACCGCTTATAATTCAAGGGAATAACAACCCCGGACAGACCGCCTCCAGCGGTGTGGGGGCCTGAAACTTCATGGAAGGATCTGTGCCGGCGGCACAGGGGAAACGGTTATGAAAACGGAAGAGAAACTCAATCTGACGATGCTCTGCGATTTTTATGAGCTGACTATGGGCAACGGCTATTTCCGGGCAGGGCTCCAGGATCGGATCACCTATTTCGATGTGTTTTTCCGCAACGTGCCGGACAACGGCGGGTTCGCGGTCTGCGCGGGTCTGGAACAGTTGGTCCAGTATATTCAGAACCTGCACTTCGACGAGGAGGACATCGCCTTCCTGCGGGACAAGCACCTGTTCTCCGAGGATTTCTTGAGCTACCTGCGGGACTTCCGTTTCACAGGCGACATCTGGGCGGTGCCGGAGGGGACGCCTATCTTCCCCCGGGAGCCGGTGGTGACGGTCCGGGCGCCGGCCATCCAGGCCCAGCTGATCGAGACCTTCACCCTGCTGACCATCAACCACCAGAGCCTGATCGCCACCAAGGCCAACCGGATCGTCCGGGCGGCCCAGGGGCGAACGGTGCTGGAGTTCGGCTCCCGCCGGGCCCAGGGCACGGACGGCGCCATCTCCGGAGCCCGGGCGGCTTATATCGGCGGCTGCGCAGGCACCGCCTGCACGATCTCCGACCAGCTGTACGGCGTACCTGCAGGCGGCACCATGGCCCATTCCTGGGTCCAGATGTTCGACAGCCAGTATGAGGCATTCAAGACCTACTGCCAGATCTATCCCCACAACGCCACGCTGTTGGTGGATACCTACAATGTGCTCAAGTCCGGCGTGCCGGATGCCATCCGGGCCTTTGATGAGGTGCTGAAGCCCCTGGGCATCCGCAAGTGCGGCATCCGTCTGGACTCCGGCGACATGGCCTATCTGACCCAGGAGGCCCGCCGCAAGCTGGACGCCGCCGGCTGGACCGAGTGCCAGATCTCCGCCTCCAACTCCCTGGACGAGTATATTATTCAGGACCTGCTGCTGCAGGGCGCCAAGATCGATGTGTTCGGTGTGGGTGAGCGGATGATCACTGCCCGCAGCGAGCCGGTGTTCGGCGGTGTGTACAAGCTGGCGGCTGTGGAAGATGGAGACGGGAAGATCATCCCCAAGATCAAGGTCAGCGAAAACCTGGACAAGATCACCATTCCCCACTTCAAGAAGACCTATCGGATCTTTGACAACGCCACCGGCAAGGCGGAGGCGGACTACATCACCGTCTGGGACGAGACGGTGGACGAGAGCGCCCCACTGGAGCTCTTCGATCCCAGGGCTACCTGGAAGCGCAAGACCTATACGAACTTTACCGCAAAGCCCCTTCAGGTCCCGGTCTTTCAGGGAGGAGAGCTGGTCTATCAGCTGCCCGCCCTGCCGGAGATCCAGGCCTACTGCCGTGCCCAGGTGGATACCCTGTGGGACACGGTGAAGCGGTTCGAGAACCCTCACACCTACTATGTGGATCTGAGTCAGAAGCTGTTCGACATCAAGCAGGATCTGCTCTGCCGGAGCAGATGACCCAACAGCCCCGCCCTCCGGCGGGGCTGTTTGTTCACAGAATATTGGTTGCGGAGTGCTGGGTATTTCGGTATAATAATAAGATAAGCGGTCGAAGCTGAGAGAGAAGGAGGTGGACCGCACCATGCGAAAAAGAAGTCTGCCCCAGCCGGAAGAGCGGACGGAACGGCGGATCTCCGCCGCCACCAGCCTGTCCATCTGCGCACTGACGGTGATTGCCCAGATCGTGCTGACGCTGGCGCTGACCCAGTTGCTGGCGGAAAAGATCAGCTACGTCTATTTCATTCTGGAGCTGGCTGGCGCCGTGGTGGCGATCTGGGTGTATCTGCGCCCCGGCAGCCCCTCCTATAAGCTGGTGTGGATGTGCCTGCTGCTGGCCCTGCCGGTGGCCGGTATGATTCTTTTCCTTCTGTGGGGCGGGAGCCATCAGGCCAAAAGCCTGAGTCTGCGGAAGGTCGCCCCTCCGGTGGAGCGGGAGAGCGCCCGCCAGGCCAGCGCCGCCAATGTGGCCCACCTGAGCCGCCGCTCCCCGGCCTGGGGACGGCTGGCCTCCTATTTGCAGTCGCGGGACTTCCTGCTGTACGGCGGCTCACAGGCCCGGTATTTCGCGGAGGGAGCCGATTTCTTCGATGACTTGGTGCTCCACCTCCAGAGAGCGGAGATCTACATCTTCCTGGAGTATTACATCCTGGCGGAGGGCCAGATCTGGGACCGGATCTTCCATGTGCTGCGGGAGCGGGCCGCCGCCGGTGTGGAGGTGCGGATCATCTTCGACGACTTCGGCAACCTCACCCGCTTTTCCGACGCCTCCCTACAGGCCCTGCAGGACGCTGGCGTGGAGGTGGAGGTCTTCAATCCAGTCCACCGCTACGTGAATCGGATTTACTTCAACTACCGAGACCACCGGAAGATCGCCGTCATTGACGGGGTGCACGCCTACACCGGAGGCATCAATATTGCCGATGAATACGCCAACCTCTTTGTCCGGTTCGGCCACTGGAAAGATACCGGTGTCCGGATCGACGGTGCCGGGGCCTGGGGCTTTGCCTCCCAGTTCATTCAGATGTGGAAGATGATCGGCCGCTCCCTGCCCAATGAGGACGACTACTACCGTCCCCGGGTGGAGATCGAGGGCACCGGCTGGTGCCAGCCCTTCACGGACGGTCCGCTGAACAATCCGGACAATCCCATCGAGGACACCTACCTCCAGCTGATCGCCTCCGCCCAGAAGATGCTGTATATCACCACGCCCTATTACGCGGTGGAGGAGTCCATGCAGAAGGCCCTGTGCATCGCAGCCGACGCAGGGGTGGACGTGCGGCTGGTGGTACCCGCCATCCCGGATAAGAAATATGTCTACATGGTGGCGGAGACCTACTGGGGTGAGCTGCTGGCCCACGGCGTCAAGATTTACCGCTATACCCCCGGTTTCGTCCACGCCAAGAGCGTCATGGTAGACCGGGAGGTGGCCCTGGTGGGCAGCACCAACATGGACTACCGGACGTTCCAGCTGCACTACGAATGCGCCGTGCTCCTCTATCACATGCCCGCGGTGGAAGACCTGCTGGAGGATATGGACCGGATGGTGGCCCAGAGCGCGCCCTATACGCTGGCGGAGTGGAATCAGCGGTCTTGGCTGCGCAAAATGTGCGCCTCTCTGCTGCGGCTGGTGGCCATCTGGTTCTGACGCGGCCGCTCTCATTTTGCTTTAGGAGGTCCCCATGTCCCGCGAATTGACACCACAGGAGGCTGCGGAGCGCAGCCTCATCAAAAAATACCGCAAGGAGCTCTGGAACCCCTTCATTGCCGCCGTCAAGCGGTATGAGCTGATCGCTCCCGGAGACCGGATCGCCGTCTGTATCTCCGGGGGAAAGGACTCCATGGTGCTGGCCAAGCTGATGCAGGAGCTCCAGCGCCACACAGAACAGCCCTTTGAGCTGGTTTTTCTGGTGATGGATCCGGGCTACGCCCCGGCCAACCGGGCGCTGATCGAGGAGAACGCTGCCCGCCTGGGCATCCCCATCACCGTGTTCCGGAGCGATATTTTCGACGTTGCCTATCAGGTGGAGAAGAACCCCTGCTACTTATGCGCCCGGATGCGCCGGGGCTTTCTGTACAGCAAGGCTCAGGAGCTGGGCTGCAACAAGATCGCTCTGGGGCACCATCTCTCCGACGTGCTGGAGACCACGCTGCTGGGCCTGTTTTACGGTGCCCAGCTCCAGACCATGCCCCCCAAGCTCCGCAGCAGAAATTTCCCAGGCATGGAATTGATCCGTCCGCTGTATTGTGTCCATGAGGACGCCATCATTGCCTGGAAGAACTACAATGGGTTGCGGTTTCTCCAGTGCGCCTGCCGCTTCACAGAGGAGCGGGACGGTGCGGCCAACGGTGTGGGCGAGAGCAAGCGGCAGGAGATGAAGCTCCTGCTGCGGGAGCTGAAAAAGACCAATCCAAACATTGAGAAGAGCATGTTCCGGGCCATCCACGGCGTCCAGCTGGACACATTTCCGGGCTTCAAATTCCGGGGCAGGGCGTTCGCGTTTCCAGAGGCCTACAACCTGCGGGGCGCCTCCTCTGCGGAGGATGAAGCGGCGCTTTGATACAGAGGAGGTGCGTAGATGAATTACTATCGCTGTGAGAACCCGGACTGCGGGTTTCTGGCAGAGGAGGAACCGGATGTCTGCCCCCAGTGCGGGGGCACCTTTTTCCTCTCTGTGGACGAAGAGGAGCTGACGGGGCCCGACTGGGTGCAGCTGGGCAACCGGGCCGTGGATGAGGAGCGGCCGACGGACGCGCTGGCCTGCTACCAACAGGCGGCGGCCCTGGATGATATGCTGGGTGTGACGAACCTGGGGTGGTGCCTGGAGGCGGGGATCGGCGTGCCTGCAGACCCCCGGCAGGCGGTGGTGCTGTATGCCCAGGCCGCCGCCCTGAGCTTGCCCATCAGCCTGACCGGAACACTCGGATATGCCATCGCAGGGTGGAACGTCCCGGAGCTTCCTTCCTACTCCGTGGGTTTCGTGTACCTTCCCGGGATGTTCTGCCTGCTGGTTTCCAGCATGAGCATGGCCGTTGTGGGCGCACGGTTGGCCCATTCGCCGCGATTGCCGATGCAGGTCTTGCGCCGCTGTTTCGCGGTCGGCAATATCCTTCTCGGTCTTTCTATACTCCGCTCCGTCCTTTTCAGATGATCCCGGCGCAACTCAAGAAACAAAACAGAAGCTCCGCACCAGCATATTCCAACACCCCGCCTTCCCTAAGAAAAACGCTGCCTCCCGGCGAAAGAACGCAAAAAATCCCGGCACATTTCCCGTGCCGGGATTTTTCTGTCTGGTTGTCTGTCCCGCTATGCTTCCCGGAACAGATAGTGCCGCTGACCCGCGGAGTCGGTCACCGCTTCGGAGGTAACGCCGAACACCCGGTCAATGGCATGGGAATCAAAGACTGCCGCTGCCGTATCGTGGGCAAGGAGAGTTCCCCGCTCCACCAGGCAGATCTCGTCGCAGACCTCCAGCGCCTGCCCGAGATCGTGCATAACGCACAGCACAGTCCTCCCCTGTCCGCCCAGCCCCCGGATCAGCCGCAGCAGTTCAAACTGGTGGTTGATGTCCAGGTAGGTGGTGGGCTCGTCCATGAGGATCACCGGGGTGTCCTGGGCCAGCACCATGGCAAGGTATACCTTCTGCCGCTCACCGCCGGACAGGGCGCTGAGTGCCTTCTGCCGGAGCGCTTCCACCCCAGCCTGTTCCATGGCACGCTGTACCGCCTGCCGGTCCTCGGGACGGGGCTTCCGGGGGAATCCCAGATAGGGAAACCGCCCGTGCATCACCAGTGATTCCACTGTAATAGCCGGAACCTCCCGGCTCTGGGGCAGGACGGCAATCTGTCTTGCCAGTTCCTTGGGAGCATAGTCACCGAGAGGGCGTCCGTCTACCAGCACCTCGCCGCTCATGGGACGGAGCAGCCCTGCCGCTGTTTTGAGCAGCGTGGACTTGCCGCAGCCGTTGCGCCCGAGGATACCGGTGACCTTCCCCGGGGAGAACCGCACCGAGAAATCCCGCAGCACTGCCTCGCCGCCATATCCGGCTGTGATGTGACGCAGTTCAATCAAGCGATTTTCTCCCCTTTCGGCTCAGCAGAAGATAGATGAAGAAGGGCCCGCCCAGGAAGGACATAACGATTCCCACCGGCAGCTCAAACGGGGCGAACAGCACCCGGGCGATGATGTCGCAGCCCAGTGTGAACGCTCCGCCCAGCAGCACGCACAGCGGAATCAGATACCGGTTATCCTGTCCCACCAGCATCCGTCCGGCATGGGGAACAATGAGCCCCACAAAGCCGATCAGACCGGAAAAGCTCACAGCGCTGCCTGCCAGCAGAGCGGCAGTCACCAGAAATACCATGCGGTAGAGTCCGGTGCGCAGTCCCAGGGAGGCGGCAGTTTCCTCTCCCAGCGCCAGGACATTCATGTCATAGCTGAGCACCACCGATACCGCCACGCCAAAGAGGATATATCCGGCGGCAAACCGCACCTGATCCATGGACACACCGGAGAAACTGCCGATGAGAAAGGCCATGCGGTTCATCTGGGTATCGGGGACAAAGGTGAGGATGGCATCGGTGAAGGCGCTCAGAAAGCTGGACACCGCCACGCCTGAGAGCACGATGGTCATCCGGGAAGCGCCGGTTTTCCGGGCGATGCCATAGACGGCAAACACGGCAAACAGCGCTCCCAGGAAGGCCGCTGCGGGCGTATACCGCACCGCGCCCGGGAAAAAGGCTGCCAGAGCGATGGTAAACAGCCCTGAACCGGCATTGACGCCGATGATGCTCGGGCTTGCCAGCGGGTTATTCAGCACGGTCTGGAGCACAGCGCCGGACACTGCCAGCGCCGATCCGGCCAGGATGGCAGCCAGGGTCCGGGGCATCCGCACAAACCAGATGATCCGGCCTGCGGAGGTGGCGGTCTCTCCGGTGGTGAGCGCCTCTGCCAGTTCCCGGAGGGTCACCGGTACTGCTCCCATGCAGATGCTGGCGGCTGCCAGAACCAGGAGCAGCACACCGGACACCAGCAGGATCGCCTCCCGGCGTCCGGCCCGCTCCTTATTCAAAGAGGTCCGGATAGAGAATCCGGGCCAGATATTCATAGCTTTCAGCCCATCTCGCATTGGGCTTGTAGTGGAACAGATCCTTGGGCAGGATCAGATAGCGTCCGTTCTGCACCGCCGACAGACTGCCCCAGGCAGGATTGGATTCGATCCCGGCCTTGAGGGCATCAATGGCCTTCTGGGAGTCGCCCATGGTGGTGACAAAGATATAGTCCGGGTCTTCGGCGATGATGGTCTCCATGCTCAGATCCTCCAGCAGCGACTGGTGCCGGGCTGCAATGTTGTCGGTTCCCAGCTCTTCCAGCATCTGACAGGTCATATTGTCATCCGCCTTGGCCTTGGCTGTGGTGGACAGCGCCCGGATAAACAGCACTGTGGGCTGCTCCTCCGGCTTGGCTGCCTCCACCTTGGCAAGGATCTCATCAATCTGCTTCTGGATTTTCAGGCCGTTTTCCTCATAGAGATCCTCCCGTCCGGTGATGTCGGTACAGATCTTCAGCATGGAAAGATAGTCCTCAAAGGCCTCCACCTTGAAGTAGGCATGGGGGATTCCCGCCTGGGTCAGGGTGTTGTCCAGATTCACATGGCTTTCCACATCGGTGGAAAGAATCACAAAGTCCGGGTCCAGTGCCAGCAGTTCCTCGGTATTCGGCTCCTTGACAGTGCCGATCACCTTGGTGTCCTCGCCGACCTCCATACCCCGCTCGGTGATATAGTCATCGGTGACGCCCACCGGCATACCGCCCGCCAGAGTCCAGGTCTCCGCATAGGAGCCCATCAGCACTGCCACACGCTCGGGCTGTGCTTCCAGCACAACCTCTTTGCCCAGAGCGTCGGTGAAGGTGTGATAGGCCTCAGTCTGTGCGGTCTGGGAGGAGGATTCTGTGCCGTTCTGCGGGGCGGAAGTACAGCCTGCCAGTACAGTACAGGCCATCACACCCGCTGCCAGCAGAGCCAGGATGCGTTTTGTCAGCATTTTGCGCCTCCGATGGTCTCCATCTCCAGAATCTCTTCCTTGCGCTTGAGCAGGTTGTCCGCAATGAGCATCTTCTCTACCTTCTCCACGCCCAGACGGTCCACAGTCTGACCGAAGCGCTCGCCGCTCTCACCCTTGCTCTTGAAGAGCAGAATGGCCTTTTCCACCACATTCAGTACCTCTTCCCGGGTGAACAGCTTCTGGAGCGGGCTGCCCATGCGTACCTTCTTGCCCCAGCGTCCGCCTACATAGACCTTGTAGAGGGTCTCGCCGGTTTCCAGAGCGCCGAAGGGGCACTTGCCGGCGCAGCGTCCGCAGTTGTTGCAGATCGTGGAATCAATGCTCACCTTGCCGTCTGCCCGGACAGTGGCTGCCATGGGGCAGGCCTCCTGTACGCCGCACTTGCCGCAGCCACGGCACTTGTCAGCCGAGAGAGAAGGCACCCGCTGACCCAC
>OLGF01003871.1_pt1 | contig 11846 bp, 8 predicted proteins | sample 1604971 | NCBI WGS metagenome assembly OLGF01 (sample SAMEA3888902, study PRJEB22519) | human gut metagenome | biome: human gut; feature: human-associated habitat; material: faeces | place: Denmark | collected 2011 | reverse complement strand
CCCGATATAATCGGGCTTTTCGCAGGAGACATCTTTTTTGTCTCCACATTATGGTGGACCCGAAGGGATTCGAACCCTCGACCTCTCGGATGCGAACCGAACGCTCTCCCAGCTGAGCTACGGGCCCATATGACGCGGGGCAGAAACACCCTGCTCAAATTATTATACACACTTTTCCTGAAAATGCAAGCATTTTCTTTCGCCCGCGCGCAAAATTTTTCCGGACGCCCGGGGAGCACCCGTCCGGGGGAGAAATCCCCCGGACGGGACAGCGGTATGTTACGCAAGCTCGGGCAGCTTCGCCACGACGGCGGCGCAGCGCGGGCAGAGGTCAGCGTGCGCGGCGTCGGAGCCGACGGTGGGCAGCACCTTCCAGCAGCGGCCGCACTTGCAGCCGTTCGCGGGACGGACCTCGACGCTCAGCTCATCGCCCTCGGCCACGCGCACCTGCGAGACGAGGAGCGTGTCGGCCAACGCGGTGGGATCCATCTCCGCGAGGAACACATCCTCGTGCGGGACGACCAGATCCACCTCGGCCTCAAGGCTCTTGCCGATGGTCTTGTCGGCGCGGGCCTGCTCCAGCGCGCCGTTGACGACGTTTCGCACGGCGGCGATGCGCGCCCACTTGGTCATCGCGTCCTCGGAGAGTGCATAGGCCGTGTAGGGCTTGGACATCTCGTTGAGCAGGACGTTGCGCCCGTCGTCGCTCGCGCGGTGCGGCATCGCCAGCCAGATCTCATCGCAGGTGAAGGCGAGGATCGGGGCGAACATCTTCGTCATCGTGTCGAGGATCAGGAACAGGGCGGTCTGCGCGCTGCGGCGGGAGAGACCGTCCGCGCCGTCGCAGTACAGACGGTCCTTGATGATGTCGAAGTAGAACGAGCTCAGGTCGATGACGCAGAAGTCGTTGATGGCGTGGGAGATGGCGTGGAACTCATAGTTGTCGTACCAGCCGAACACCTTCTCGATCAGGCCGTTCAGGCGGGTGACGGCCCACTTGTCCAGCTCGAGCATGTCCGCCGGGGCGACGAGCTCGTCCGGATTGAAGCCGACGAGGTTGTCGAGGCAGAACTTGCTCGTGTTGCGGAACTTCAGGTAGTTCTGGCTCAGCTGCTTGAAGATCTCGTCGGAGCAGCGGACATCGACGTGGTAGTCGGCGGAGCCTGCCCACAGGCGCAGCAGGTCGGCGCCGTACTTGTCGAAGATCTCGGCGGGATCCATGCCGTTGCCCAGAGACTTGTGCATGGCCTTGCCCTCGCCGTCCACCGTCCAGCCGTGGGTGACGCACTCCTTGAACGGAGCGCCGCGGCCCAGCGCGCCTACGGCTACCAGCAGGGAGGACTGGAACCAGCCGCGGTACTGGTCAAGACCCTCGATATACATGGTGGCGGGCCAGAAGTGCTGGTCGCGCTCCATGGCGGCGAAATGGGTGGAGCCGGAGTCGAACCAGCCGTCCAGCGTGTCCGTCTCCTGCGTGAAGCCGCTGGCCTTGCCGCAGTGCGGGCAGGTGAAGCCCTCGGGCAGGATGTCGGCGGCGTCCATGTCGAACCACGCGTTTGAGCCCTTCTTTTCAAACAGGTTTGCGACCGCCTCGATCGTCTCATCCGTGCAGACGGGCTTGCCGCAGTCCTTGCAGTAGAACACGGGGATGGGCAGACCCCAGCGACGCTGACGGCTGATGCACCAGTCGGTACGCTCCAGGATCATGGAGCGCATACGGTCCTTGCCCCATGCGGGTACCCAGCGCACGTCCTCACAGGCGGCGATGGCATCGTCCTTGAAGGAGTCCACGGAGCAGAACCACTGGGGGGTGGCGCGGAAGATGATGGGGTTCTTGCAGCGCCAGCAGTGGGGATAGCTGTGGACGATGTCCTCGCTGGCGAACAGAGCGCCGCTGTCCTTCATGTCCTGCAGAATGACGGGGTTACTTTCATCGGTCGCCATGCCCTCGTACTTGCCGGCGTAGGCGGTGTGCCTGCCCTGATCGTCGACGGGGACGATCATGTCCATGCCGTAGCGCTTGCACGTCAGATAGTCATCCGCACCGAAGCCGGGCGCCGTGTGGACGCAGCCGGTACCGGAATCCATGGTGACGTAGTCCGCCAGCACCAGGCGGCTCGTCTTGGGCAGGAACGGGTGGCTTGCGAACATGTTCTCGAAGAAGGAACCGGGGTGCGTCTCAACGATCTCATAGCTGTCGAAGCCGCCGATCTTCATGACCTTCTCGGCCAGCGCCTCGGCCACGATATACATCTCGCCGTTCGGCGCCTTGACGACAGCGTAGCTCTCGTCGGGGTGCAGGGCGATGGCGAGGTTGCCGGGGAGCGTCCAGATCGTGGTCGTCCAGATCACGAAGTACAGCTTGCTGTGATCCAGATGGGGCAGCTTGCCCAGATCGTCGTGCATGGGGAACTTCACATAGACGGTGGTGCAGGGAACGTCCTTATACTCAATCTCCGCCTCGGCCAGTGCCGTCTCGTCGTGCGGGCACCAGTAGACGGGCTTGAGACCCTTGTAGATGTGGCCCTTCTTATACATCTGGCCAAACACGCGGACCTCCTGCGCCTCGAAGCCGGGATCCATCGTCTTATAGGGGTGCTCCCAGTCGCCCACGACGCCCATGCGCTTGAAGCCCTCGCGCTGCACGTCGATATAGTGGTCGGCGAACTCGTGGCAGGCGGTGCGGAAGTCCGCCACGCTCATGGCCTTGTGGTTGAGCTTGTTCTGCTTGATGATGGCGCTCTCGATGGGCATGCCGTGGTTATCCCAGCCGGGGATATAGGGGGTATAGTACCCGCGCATGGCGTAGCTGCGGGTGATGAAGTCCTTGATGGACTTGTTCAGCGCGTGGCCCATGTGCAGCGCGCCGTTCGAGAACGGAGGGCCGTCGTGCAGGCTGAAGCGGGGCTTACCGTCGTTCTTTTTCAGCAGCTCATGGTAGAGGTCGATCTCCTCCCAGTGCTTGAGCATGTCCGGCTCGCGCTTGGGCAGACCCGCGCGCATGGGGAAGCCGGATTTCGGCATGTTCAGTGTCTTTTTGTACTCCATAATGCGTCTCCTTTTATCGTTATATTCCGTTTATCAGCAAAACAAAAAAACGCCCCTGTCTCCCGAAGAGACAAAGGCGCAACAACCTCTGCGGTACCACTCTCGTTGCCGGCTGTACAGCAGCCGGCCGCTCGGCCCCACCAACCGTGGGCGAGGGAAGGTAACGGCCCTCCGCCGTCCGTGCCTACTGTCGTTTCAGCCGGAAGCTCCGGGGTGATATTCGCGGCCTGCCTTGTGTCCGCCTTTCACCAAACGGCGGCTCTCTTGGCACGGAAACAGGCGCTACTGATCCCCATCATCGCAGATATGCTCTATAAGCGGTATTTTACCCGCACTTTTGCCGTTTGTCAACCGAAAAAAGCATCAAAAAGCCCGCAATCGGCGAATTATTTTTGCGCCTTCTGCCAAAGAGGGCGGGGGAGGGGTGCGCGGAATTCATGAATTTTTAAAATCTTTCCTGTTGCCATTATGTAACCTTTTGTATATAATAAGTTTATATGTGGAATAAAGCCGCACTTTGTCTTAATATTGCATTTCATTGTGTTTTACGGGAACGAAAGAGGTTTTTACTGATATGATTCGCTTAAAAGACGTCGTCAAGACATACGACAACGGAACGGAGGCCCTGCGCGGGATCTCCTTTACGATAGAGGACGGGGAGTTCGTGTTCCTCGTCGGCCCGTCCGGCTCCGGCAAGTCCACCATCATCAAGCTCCTGACCGGCGAGATCCTTCCCACGGAGGGCCGCGTCATGATCAACGGCTTCTCCATGAGCCGCATCTCGGACAAGCAGATCCCCTACATGCGCCGCACGATCGGCGTAATTTTTCAGGATTTCCGCCTGATCGGCAAGAAAACGGTGTACGACAACCTGAGCCTCGCGATGCGCGCCGTCGGCGCGAGCCCGCGCGAGATCAAAAACCGCATCCCCTATGTGCTCGATCTGGTCGGTCTGGCCGGGAAGGGGCAGCGCTATCCGGACGAGCTCTCCGGCGGCGAGCAGCAGCGCGTCGCCATCGCCCGCGCCCTTGTCAACAACCCCAGCACGATCGTCGCCGACGAGCCGACCGGCAACCTCGACCCGAACCGCTCGCTGGAGATCATGACCCTGCTCGAGCGCATCAACGCGCTGGGGACGACGGTCGTCGTCGTGACCCACGAGAAGGGTCTGGTGAACCATTTTGACAAGCGCGTCATCATGATCGACAGCGGCGTGGTCGCCGGCTCCGGCATGGGAACTTATGAGGTGGCGGAATGAGACACAATTTTAAATATTTCTTCCGGGAGGGCGTCAAGAACATGTTCTCCCACGGCTTTATGTCCTTTGCGGCCATCGGCATCACGGTGGCCTGCCTGCTGATTATGGGGACGTTTACCCTCGTGGCCTACAACGCCAACGAGAACCTGAAGGATCTGCAGCGGGAGAACGCGGTGCTCGCCTTTGTCGACGAGAACCTCTCCGAGGAGGAGGCGCGCGCCCTGCAGCCGCAGCTCGAGAGTGTGCCGAACGTGGCGGACTGCACATTCGTCTCACGCGAGCAGGCGCGCGACACCTATGTTGAGCAGTATGACGAGAATGATCTATACTCCGACCTCGACGCGAGCATCTTCCGCCACCGCTTCGTCCTGCACCTGAGGGATCTGAACCAGATGAAGCAGACGACCGATGCGCTCGAGCAGATCCCCGGCATCGTGAAGATCCGCGCCGACGAGGCCGTCTCCAACGGCTTTATCACCGTGCGCAACATCGCGAGCGTCATCAGCGCCGCGCTGATCGCGATTCTGCTCGTGGTGTCGGTGTTCATCATCTCCAATACCATCAAGCTCACCACGTTCGACCGCCGTGATGAGATCGCCATCATGAAGATGGTCGGCGCGACGAACGGCTTCATCCGCTGGCCCTTCGTGTTCGAGGGTCTGCTCATCGGCCTGTGCGGCGCGATCATCGCGTTCTTCCTGCAGTGGCTCCTGTACGCGGGCGTCGCGCAGGGCATCGCCAATTCCGACACGCTCCAGCTGCTGAAGGTTGTCGCCTTCCAGAAGATCTGGCTGCCGGTGGCCGTGGTGTTCGGCGGTGTCGGCATCCTCGTCGGCGTCGGCGGCAGCCTGACGGCCATCCGCAAGTTCCTGCAGGTGTAAAAAAGGAGGATCCTATGAAGAAACCCATGAAACGACTTTTCTGCATGCTCCTCGCCGCGCTGATGACGGTTTCGATCATCGCCGTCGCCCCCGGCGGGGCGGAGACGGCCGAGGCCGCGACGCTCTCCGAGCTGCAGGATCAGGCCGCGGCGTCCAAGGCCAGACTCGCCGAGCTCAAAAAGCAGCTCTCCGAGCTGCAGAGCAGCAAGGCCGACGCCCTCGCCCAGAAGAACGTCCTCGACGAGCAGAATAATCTGCTGCAGTCGCAGATCGACAACGCCAGCGCCCAGATTACCGCGCTCGAGAGCGAGCTGGCCGAGAACCAGAAGAAGGAAGAGGCGCAGTACGAGCTCTTCTGCGAGCAGGTGCGCAGCGAGGAGGAGCGCGGCACGCTCTCGTACTGGTCGGTGCTGTTCAAGGCGTCGAGCTTTACGGATCTGCTGAGCCGGATCGACTTTGTCAACGAGGTCGCCGAGCACGACAAGAGCGTCATCGCGACGCTGCAGGATCTGCGCGCGCAGATCCAGTCCGATAAGGACAACCTCGAGAGCCAGAAGTCCGAGCTTGAGACGCGGCAGGCGGAGCTCACCGAGCAGCGCGCCGAGGCCGACAAGCTCTATGAGCAGCTCTCCGCCGACGCCTCCCAGATGCAGAAGATGGCCGCGGCCGAGGAGGCCTCCGCCGACCGCATCGAGCAGGAGATCAAGAACCGTCAGGAGACGCCCTCCACCCCCGCGACGAGCGGTGATTACATCTGGCCGTGCAGTGCGAGGTACATCACCTCGCCCTTTGGCAGGCGCACGTCCCCCGGCGGCATTGGCTCGACGAACCACAAGGGCGTCGACATCGGCGCGAGCTACGGCAGCAGCATCTATGCCACCAAGGCCGGTACGGTCATCGTCTCGTCGTATGACGCGGGCGGCTATGGGAACTACGTTCAGATCGACCACGGCGGCGGCAACTACACGCTCTACGGCCACATGAGCAAGCGTCTTGTCAGCGTCGGCCAGACCGTCTCGCAGGGCGAGGTTATCGGCCTGTGCGGTTCCACGGGCGCGTCCACCGGCCCGCACGTCCACTATGAAATCTGGGTCAACCGCACCCGCATCGACCCGCTGCCCTACCTGCCGGGGTACATCCGGTACTGGTAAAATCCCGCATACTTACCCCTCCCGCTCCGTACACTGGGCGGGAGGGGATTTTTTTGCTGACGTATGTGGACTGGACGCCGGGGCGGTGGGGACGCGTGCGGACGGAGCTGCTGCGCCCGTGCGGACTGCCGGCGCTGTATCTCACGGCGCGGGATGTCCCGGCGCGGCGGGTGCTGCGCACGCTCCGACGGCTGCGGCGGGCGGGGGATGTCCGTTGCGCCATCCTGCCGGACGCGCTCACGCCGCGTGCGGCGTTATGCGGCATCGCCGACCCGGACGAGGCGGCGCTGCGCCGCGCGCTGCTCACGCCGCTGCTGCGCGCCCTGACGGGGGCGGAGGACGGTGCGCGGATCCCGGCGGTGCTGCTCTCGGCCCCGGCGGCGTCGCCCGCGGTGTATGCCGCGGCAGAGGAGCTCGCGCATGCCGCGCGCAGGCTCCTGCTCGACGTCGGAGCGGGGCAGGAGGACCTGAGCGATTACCTGCGCCGCCGCTTCGGCCTGTGCGCAGGCGGGGCGTCCCCGGATGCGGAGGTCTGCTTCGGCGAGCGCAAGGGCAGCGCGCCCGCGCTCTTTCTCGGCACCGGCTGCCGCGCGCGGCAGCCGGTGGAATACGCTCTCTCGGCGGCGTATGCGCCCACGCTCGGCCCGCTCCCGCCGGACGGCCGCCTGCTCTGCGCACTTTTTCAGGCGGGAAAGCTCCCGATTGCGGCCATTGGCGTGAAATCTGTGCAACACAACGCTTGACAGGCCGCGGGAAACTCTCTATAATGCAATGTGCCATATTATAATTATCGGTATATCAAGCGGCAAAGCCGCAGGTTCATAGGAAAGGATGTAGCAGCATGGTGAAAGAATTCAAAATGAGCCAGGCTCGGTATGATGAGCTGAAAAAAGAGCTCGACTACAGCAAAACGACCCGCGCGGATGAAATTGCGGAACTGATTAAAGAGGCCCGCGGCTTCGGCGACCTGTCCGAAAACAGCGAGTATGACGAGGCCAAAAACGAGCAGGGCAAGCTCTATTCCCGCATCGCCGAGCTGGAGGAGATTCTTCTCCATGCCGTGATCGTGGACGAGTCCGAGATTGATTCGGACAAGATCTCCATCGGCTGTCTCGTGACGGTGACGAACCTCGATAACGGTAAGCAGCTGCCCGAGTACCGCATCGTCGGCACGCAGGAGGCGGACGTCATGGCCCGTGCCGTGTCCGAGGATTCCCCCTTCGGCAAGGCCCTCATGGGCGCGAAGGTGGGCGACGAGGTGAACGTCGAGGCGCCGAAGGGCGTCATTCACTATCGCGTCGACAAGATCGAACGCTAACAACTACACAAGGAGTGAAACTGCACTATGGCAGAGCAGACAAGAAATAACGAACAGAACGAACAGCAGGATCTGAGTCAGATCCTGCAGGTGCGCCGCGAGAAGCTCAAGGCGCTGCAGGACGAGGGACACGACCCCTTCCACATCACGAAGTACGACGTCACCCACCACGCGCAGGAGATCAAGGACAGCTTCGACGTGCTCGAGGGCACCGAGGTCCACGTTGCCGGCCGCCTGATGAGCAAGCGCGGCATGGGCAAGGTCTCCTTCTGCGACCTGCAGGATAAGTCCGGCCGCATTCAGATCTACGCCCGCAAGGACGAGATGGACGAGGCCGTCTATAACGCGTTCAAGAAGTGCGACATCGGCGACATCGTCGGCGTCCGCGGCGACGTGTTCCGCACGCAGAAGGGCGAGATGAGCGTCCGCGCCCATGACATCACCCTCCTCAGCAAGTCCCTGCAGCCGCTGCCCGAGAAGTTCCACGGCCTGACCGACAAGGAGCTGCGCTACCGCCGCCGCTATGTCGACCTGATCATGAACCCCGAGAGCAAGCGCAACTTCGAGATCCGCAGCAAGTTTGTCGCCTTCCTGCGCCGCTATCTCGACGGGCTCGGCTTCATGGAGGTGGAGACGCCCGTTCTCAGCCCCATCGCCGGCGGCGCGAACGCGCGCCCGTTCATCACCCACCACAACACCCTCGATATCGACATGTATATGCGCATCGCGACGGAGCTGCACCTCAAGCGCCTGATCGTCGGCGGTCTCGAGCGCGTGTATGAGGTCGGCCGCATCTTCCGCAACGAGGGCATGGACACCAAGCACAACCCTGAGTTCACCACCTGCGAGCTGTATCAGGCGTACACGAACCTCGACGGCATGATGGACATCCTCGAGGGTATCCTGACCGGCGCGGCCAAGGAGATCCTCGGCACCTACCAGATCGAGTGGCTGGGCCACCAGATCGACCTCACCCCCTCGTGGAAGCGCGTGACCATGGCCGACGCGGTTAAGAACGTCACCGGGGCCGACTTCATGGCCATCGAGGGCGACGCGGACGCCGGTGTGGCGCTGGCAAAGAGCGTCGGTGTCGACATGGACGGCGTCGCCCACACCTGGGGCAACGCCCTGTATGAGACGTTCGACCAGAAGGTCGAGTCCACCCTCATCCAGCCGACGTTCATCACCATGTACCCCGTAGAGGTCAGCCCGCTGGCCAAGCGCAGCCCCGCCGACCCGCACCTGACGGAGCGCTATGAGATGTTCATCTGCGGCTGCGAGATGGGCAACGCCTTCTCCGAGCTCAACGACCCCATCGACCAGTACCAGCGCTTCAAGGCCCAGGCGGAAAAGCGCGCCCAGGGCGACGAGGAGGCCGACATGATGGACGAGGACTTCGTCCTGGCTCTGGAATACGGTATGCCCCCCACCGGCGGCCTGGGATTCGGTATCGACCGCTGCGCCATGATGCTCTGCGGTACCGACTCCATCCGGGATGTGATTCTGTTCCCCACAATGAAGCCGTTGGACGCTGACAAGAAGGTTTCCAAGGAGGCTTCTGCCCCCGCCGAGGTCGCCCCCGCCGCGCCCGTTGCGGAGGAGAAGATCGACTTCTCTAACGTGGAGATCGAGCCGCTGTTCAAGGATTTCGTGGATTTTGACACCTTTGCCAAGTCTGATTTCCGTGCCGTAAAGATCAAGGAATGTGAAGCCGTGAAGAAGTCCAAAAAGCTCTTGAAGTTCGTTTTGGACGACGGGACCGGCACAGATCGGGTCATTTTGAGCGGTATTCACGAGTATTATGAGCCGGAGGAGCTGGTTGGAAAGACCTGCATCGCCATCACGAACCTCCCGCCCCGCCCCATGATGGGCATTGATTCCTGCGGTATGCTCATCTCCGCCGTGCATCACGAAAACGGCGAGGAAAAGCTCCATTTGCTGATGGTGGATCCTCACATCCCCGCAGGCGCAAAGCTCTATTGATTGATCCTAAATTGTCGGTGTTTACGCCAAAAATGCACCCCAATTTTGCGAATCAGACAAATTCAAGTTCACATGAAAAAAGCCCGCTGACCGAAATCAGCGGGCTTTTCAGTGTGTCAAACGTTAAATCCCGATTCATAGCGTGCCTCCGAAATGCAAGAAAAAATCTGCGTTTTGAAAGTATTGTAGGCCTATTAAAACATTCTGTCACTATCCTATTTACATTTTGTGAGGGGGGTGCTATTATAAGTCGTTAAAGATCATGGAAGGGCATGGCCTGCGGAGGATGCAATATGTATTTGGACGGACTGGACGGGTTGGATCAAAAGATTGTGCAGCTGCCACACGATCCTCTCGCGCATCAAGGACATCAAGGGCCTGCGGCTGTAAGCCCCTGCCCCCTGGCCAAACTAAAATAACCGGGTCTATCGCCCGGAAATCAAATTTGCAACTGAAGGGATAAAAATGTTAAGACTCAGAAACAGACCCTCCCTCGACCTGCTTTCCGGCAGCGAAGGATGGGTGATTTTCAAATTTTCCGTACCGATCATTCTCTCTTACCTGCTTCAGCAGATCTATACCATCAGCGATGCCGCCATCTGCGGCCAGACCCTCAGCGTCGATGAAATTGCAGGCGTAAATGATGTTTTCCCGATCCTCTTTATATTCCTGCAGTTTGCAGTGGGCTGCACCGCCGGATTCTCGGTGATAACCTCCATAGCGGCGGGGCAGGGCGATAAGCCCGGGGTCAGAAGATCCTTCGCGGCGCAGCTCATTCTCGGGGGTGCTATGTCCCTGCTGCTGACCGCCATCGCCATACTGTCGCTGGGGCCTCTGCTTCGCTTCATCGGCCTGTCCGAGACAAACCCCGGCGTCTGGAAGGCCGCCTATCAGTATTCCCTGGTGATTTTCATTGGCATATTCGCCCAGTTTTACTACAATCTGATTTGCTCCGTCCTGCGGAGCCTGGGTGACTCCACAACGCCGCTGATTTTCCTGCTGTTTTCCACCGTGCTGAATATCGGCCTGGACCTGTTTTTCATCCTTGTGCTCAGGCTCGGGGTCGTCGGCGCGGCGGTGGCAACCGTGCTGGCCCAGGCATTGAGCGCGGTACTGTGCCTGATCTACGCGTTCAGGAAATACGAGGAGCTCCACCCCACGAAAAGTGACTTCCATGTGGCCCTTTCCTTCTATGTCCGGCACCTGAGACAGGGCATTCCCATGGGCCTTCAGTTTTCGGTGCTGGCAATCGGCATCATCGTGATGCAGCGTGCGCTTGTGGGCTTTGACATCGGCGAGGGCGGAGTCATGGTAGCCGGCAATCCTGCCCAGAACGGATTCGGCGCCGCCAATAAGCTCAATAACTTCCTTATGTGCCCCATGAACGCCCTGAGCACGGCCATCGTCTGCTTCCATGCCCAGAATTTGGGCGCGGGACGGCAGGACCGGATCCGCCGCGGCACCGTAAAGAGCCTGCTTATCGGCCTTGCCATGTATGGGATTCTCGGCGGCCTCGGTATGCTTCTCACCATAAACGGAGCGTACCAGCACCTGTTTATGAGTGCGGATAAGATCACGGAGGCCACGATCCGCTACGGAAATACCTATCTTTATGTGGACCTGGCCCTGTATTTCATGCTGATGATCCTGTTTGTTTTCAGGGCGGCGGTCCAGGGCGTCGGACACGCGGAGTATGCGCTGGTGGCCGGCTGTGCCGAGCTGGTGGCGCGGGTCCTGATCTGCGCATTTCTCCCGGCGATGGTAAACGGCGGGCCCATCGACTCCTCGGCCTCCACCGGGGCGTATATTGCCCTGTGCTTCGGAGATCCGGGGGCGTGGACCCTGGCGGTGGCTTCGCTGATTTACCCGGCGGCGCGGTATCTGTTCGGAGCAAAAAGTAAAAAACAGCGGAGCCTGTCCGCATAAAAAAGCGCCCGTATGCCGCCTGTCCCCTTGCACCGGCAGCGGCCGCAGGGGGGGAGACTTTCCCGGTCCGCACCCCTCCCGATCCCATCTGAAAATCCCTCTCCTTTGCCGCAGATTTACCTCTGCGGCAAAAAATTTTCTTGACATCGCAAAAAAATACTGCTTTATTATATAGGTATATGATATAGACGCATGTCCCTCCGTAGGGGCGACCTTTGCGGTCGCCCGCCCCCCCGCACCCCTTGTAACCCTCCGTAGGGGCGACCCTCGCGGTCGCCCGC
>OLGF01003867.1_pt1 | contig 11853 bp, 11 predicted proteins | sample 1604971 | NCBI WGS metagenome assembly OLGF01 (sample SAMEA3888902, study PRJEB22519) | human gut metagenome | biome: human gut; feature: human-associated habitat; material: faeces | place: Denmark | collected 2011 | reverse complement strand
TTAACTCTTTATAGTATCTTTCAGCTTCTGACTTATATTGAAATCCTGCAACAAAATCATCCGCAAAGTTGACAAGAAAACACTCTCCCTGCATTTCCTTCTTCACTACAAGTTTGAACCACAGCGTCAGCACATGATGCATGTATATATTCGCAAGCATCGGACTCATTACTGAGCCTTGTGACGAACCTTCCTCTGTTGGTTCAAATTTACCTTGTTCCATTATTCCTGCTTTAAGATATTTACGTATCAGCCACAGTAAGTTCTTATCCTGTATGTTCCATTCGAGAAACTTCATCATCCACTCATGGTCGATATGGTCAAAGAACCCTTTGATGTCAGCATCTACGATATAGCTGATTTTCCCATAACTTATCCGTTGATATACCTCTTTTATCGCTTCGTGACAACCTCTGTTCGGTCTGAATCCATACATACAGTTTAGGAATCTTGGCTCATAAATAGCACCCAATATTTTCTTCACTGCCATTTGTACAATCTTATCTTCATAAGAAGCTATCCCTAATGGTCTTTTCTTTCCATTTGCTTTAGGAATGTATACCCTCAGCGATGGAAGTGGCTTAAAGGATTTGTTTTTCAGCCTTTGTACTAAATCCTTGATATTTCTGTCAAGGTTCTTCCCATACTCATCTTTGGTTACCTTGTCGATTCCGACTGCTTTGCTCCCATCTAATTTTTTATGACATTGCTTTAGCATATCTTCATTTATCAAGTGGTACACTGATGTAAATATAGGATGTTTTGATGTTGCTGATATCTCAGCTATTCTTACTAATTTCGTTTCCATTATTTCCTCCGTCCCTGAGTACGGATAATGTGTCCTCAGTAAGACCTTTACTATGCAATCCCCTTCCCTCCATCGGCATTGCCCGATTTCTACAGTACTATGGGATTGTCCGACCACCTACCATTCATTTGAAATACTCCGTTTTCAGTTGCAATTTCATACTCTTCTTCGAGAAATGGCAGGTTCTCCCCAGTTGATGTGTATTCACAATGTAAAACATGATTGGTTCTCTGACTCCGCAGTGCCACATAACACTCGCCATATCGCATTACATGATATTGTCTTCCGCACCAGTTAAGACGTCGACCGACTGAAGTTAACGTTTCGAAGCTCAATCACTATTCAACCCTGCTTTCTTGCTGTCTACGCTTGTCAGATGCCGTTACCGGCATCATCCCAAGACTCGCTATTATCTGGTTGGCTAAACCTTGGATAAACCGGAATCCCACCGGCTTGACTACACACCCTTAGCTGGGCGCACAACTGGCGGTAAAACGGCTTTGCGTAATCCATCAGACGCTGCATGATTTCACTGTCTTTCATGTTCCGCTCAAAGCCGGTTTCTTTTTCTCCATCTTTCACTACAAACGCGGCCACAATCAGCAGGGTGGAAATCACGCCGATGATCGCGCCGACCCAGAGAATCGGATAATAATTGTGCATTTCTACTCCTCCCCCGCTTCCTCTTCAAGTTTCTGCAGATCGACCATCTTGCGGTACGCCGTGCAGGTCCGGTACAGATCCTCGTGTTTTCCGACTGCATGGACTTCTCCGTCCTCGACGAACACGATCTTGTCCATCTGCTCCACCGTTGAAATCCGGTGTGCGATCAGAATTGTCGTCAGTCCCTCACGTTTTTTGAGATTGTCGAGAATCGTGCGCTCTGTTTTGGTATCGACCGCAGAGACGGAATCGTCGAGAATCAGAATCGGTGCGTGTTTCATCAGCGCACGCGCAATCGAGATTCGCTGCTTCTGTCCGCCGGAAACCGTCACACCGCGCTCGCCAAGAACGGTGCGGTAGCCCTCTTTGAACTCTGCGATATTGTCATGGACATCGGACATCATCGCCGCATCCTCAATGGCCTCCTGGTTTTCGTCATCAAAGGCGAAGGAAATATTGCCGGAAATCGTGTCGGAGAACAGGAAGTTGTCCTGCGGCACGTAGGCACAGCCCTCACGCACGGAGTGAATGGAAACGGTGTTGACATCGTGGTCATCAATAAACAGCGTTCCGTCCGGCACGTTGTAGGTGCGGAGCAGCAGATCGACGATGGTCGTTTTTCCGGAACCGGTCTTTCCGACGATGCCGACACTCTCGCCCGGCTCAATGGTAAACGATACGTTTTTCAGCACATCGTACTCCCCGTCCGGATAGCGGAAGGTCAGATTGCGGAACTCGATTTTTCCATGGATGAACGGCAGATCCTGCACACCGCCGCGGTCCTTCACATCGACTTTTGCGTCAAGCAGTTCCGTAATACGATTTAAGGACGCTTTTCCACGGGATGTCTTCTCGATCAGCATGGAGACCGCCATGATCGGCCATACAATGGCCGAGAAATAGCCGATATACTCGACAAGCTGGCCGGCGTCGAAGCTTCCGCAGTAAACGAGATAGCCGCCGTAGCCTAAGATTACGCAGATGACGGACTCGACGAACAGCGTTACCATAATGTTCAGCAGTGTGGAAATTTTGGTATATTCTACGTTGATGTCCTCGTTCTCGCGGTTCAGTCTGCGGAACATCATCAGCTCTTTCGTCTCTTTGACGAATGCTTTGATGACAGCAAGACCGGAATAGTTTTCCTGCGCGAAATCGGACAGCTCGGAAAAGGCCGCCTGGCGCTCTTCCCACTTTTTCATCAGGTATTTGCCGAGCGTTGTGCCGGCGGCCATCAGAAATGCCATCGGGATCATGGAAAGGCCGGTCAGGAAGTGGTTCATGCGCCACATTTTGATCACGGCAAGCAGGCCTAAAAACAGCGCATCGCAGAACATCAGAATACCGTCGCCGAAGCACTCCTGCACGGTATCGAGATCGTTCGTGTAAAGACTCATCAGGTTTCCGACTTTGTTGACCTGATAATACTCCTGGGACAGCTCCTTGCTGTGCGCGAACATGCAGGTACGAAGATCGGTCACCACGCGGATCGCGGAGCCGAAAAAGCAGACTCGCCACAGGAAACGGCCGACTACCATGACGATAATGGTAATAATCATGGGCTGGCAGACCTGATCCAGCAGAAATTCCATATCAAACACCGCCGCCTGGCCGTTGACCAGAACAGGGTCGCCGTTCATGCCGTTGATGACCATGCGGTACAGCTCCGGTATGAAAAGCTGGAAATAATCTACGAGAATCAGCGCTGCAAGACCGAGAATCAGAATGGGCGCATTCTTCAGGTAGTATTTGTTAATGTACTTTCCAAATATCATATATTTTCTCCCTCTTTTTGTTTTTGCCATTGTCTGCTATGATCTTTCTGACCATAACAGTCCTTCCCTTTTCCAAAGCGTTTTCGCCCCGGAATGCCTCCTTTCTTCTCCTGCATTTCACAGCTCCGATGCAATTTTAACAGAGATAAACAGAAGGAACTGGACTTTAAAAAATCCAATTCCTTCTGTTCCAATTCACATTCCTGCTCCAAAAGCGTTCCGCTTCTTCTTTGCAGGACACCGTTGTCCTGTGAATGTTTGTTCTATTTTTTAGTATACGGTTCTTTTTCTCTCTCGTCAAGCATTTCACGCGTTTTTCTGTTTTCTTTTTTATTTTTTGCCGTTTTCCGCTTTTTTTGCGCAAAATCTGCGCATTCCGCTTAAAACAGCCAAAAGAAGAAGAAGGCTGACGCCAAGTGTGATCCACCACGTTCTGGTCACGGCTGCAATCAGATATCCCACCAGGCAGACACACGCCGTAACGGCCGCATACTGCATCTGCGTCGATACGTGGTTCAGATGGTTACTCTGCGCACCCGCACTTGACATAACCGTCGTATCCGAGATCGGCGAAATATGGTCACCGCAGACCGCCCCTGCCAGGACGGCGGATACCGAGATAATCATCATCTCCAGATTTGTTCCGGCTGCGAACATGCCCGTTGCAATCGGCACAAGAATCGCGAACGTTCCCCAGGAGGTTCCCGTCGAAAAGGAAAGGAACACCGCCACGGCGAACAGCACCACCGGGATAAAAATACTTGCGGATGCATGGTCTCCCACGACGCTTCCGACAAACTGGGCCAGGCCCATCGCATCACCGACGCCTTTTAAGGTCCACGCAAAGACGAGAATCGTAACCGCCGGAACCATCAGCTTGAAGCCCTCGGACAGGCTGTCCATAAAGCTCTTGAAGGTGATGACCTTCCGCGGCAGATACAGCGCCATCATAAACAGGATCGTCACGACGGAGGCAAAAATCAGACTCGTCTCTGCATCACATCCTGCGAACGCGGAAATCACATTGTCCGCGCCGCCGAGGAAACCAGTGTAAACCATCGCTCCGATCGCTGATACAATCAGTACGGCAACCGGGAGCACGAGGTCGATGACTTTTCCGTTCGGATTGACCTCCTGCTCGGAAACCTGCTCAAACTCCTCGCCTCCGGTCGTGAAAAGATCACCTTTGGCGGCATTATCCTCGTGGAGCTTCATCTGACCAAAATCAAAGCCGGTGTAGCAGATGTAAAAGACCATCGCAATTGTAAGGATCGCATACAGGTTATACGGAATTGTCCGCAGAAACAGCTGGAATCCGCTGATTCCCGCATCCGCCGGCACATACGAGTTGACGGCTGCCGCCCAGCTTGAGATCGGCGCGATAATGCAGACCGGCGCTGCGGTGGAGTCGATGATGTATGCGAGTTTCGCGCGGGAAACCTTGTGGCTGTCCGTGACCGGGCGCATGACAGAGCCGACTGTCAGACAGTTGAAATAGTCATCCACAAAAATCAGAACACCAAGCCCCATCGTTGCCAGAAGCGCACTCCGCTTCGTTTTGATCTTCGTCCCCGCCCATTTTCCATACGCCGCCGAGCCGCCGGATTTCGCCATCAGCACGACAACCATGCCAAGCAGGATATCGAAGATCAGAATGTTGATGTTCATGCTGTTCCGTAAAATTTCAAAGAAGCTTGTGAACGCATCCCACGGATGGAAGCCGGTGTACAAAAGGACACCGACTGCCGATCCGATGAACAGGGAACTGTAAACTTCTTTTGTTACAAATGCAAGCAGAATTGCAAGCAGCGGCGGGACGAGTGCCCACCAGGTTCCGATAAACATTGAACCATTCATGTCGTCTGTTTTCCCTTTCTGCTGTTAAGTTCGTTTACACTTCCGGCGTCACAATTTTTCCAGCTACTGCACATGCTGCCGCTGTCTTTGGAGATGCCAGATAAATTTCAACTTTAGAAGTACCCATTCTTCCAAGAAAGTTTCGGTTGTTCGTTGCTACAACACGCTCGCCGTCAGAGAGGATTCCGCCCGCTCTTCCGCAGCACAGACCGCAGCCTGGATGTGTAATCATGGCGCCTGCCTCTGCCAGTGTATCGAGAATGCCCATTTTGCTTGCCTGCAGATAAATCTTGCGGCTTGCCGGTGTTACGATCAGTTTTACGTAGTCGGCTACTTTTTTGCCTTTTAAAACCTCGGCTGCCGCCTGCAGATCCTCGAGACGGCCGTTCGTACAGGAACCGATGAAGACCTGATCGATCGGGGTTCCCTCGAGAACGCTGGTATCCCGGATCTTGTCTACCTGGGACGGGCATGCCATCACCGGCACGAAGTCCTCAGCACGGTAAGTGATAGTGCGCAGATATTTCGCATCCTCATCGCCTTTTAAGCTCTTCTGATAGTCATTGAGTTCGATCTCGCAGTATTCTGCGGTCTTCTCATCCGGGGTAAAAAGTGCACATTTGGCACCTGCCTCGATCGCCATGTTGGCAATCGTCATACGGCTTGCCACGGTCATATTTTCTACGGTGCTTCCTGAGAACTCCAGTGCGCGGTACGTTGCGCCGTCTGCACCGAGGTCACCGATCAGACGCAGGATAATGTCTTTTGACATCACATTTTTCGGCAGCTCGCCTTCGATGACAACTTTGATCGTCTCCGGCACTTTGATCCACATCGTACCCGTTCCAAGGATGCTCGCCATCTCTGTGTAGCCGATTCCGGAAGAGAATGCACCGACACAGCCGTATGTCGTCGTGTGGCTGTCGGTTCCGAAAACAACGTCGCCCGGTTTTACGTAACCTGCCTCTGTCATTAACTGATGGCAGATTCCGTCGCTTCTGTGTACGTTTTTCATGCCGTATTTCTTTGCAAATTCATCGCCTTTGTGGAAATGTCTCGTATCGTCCACCTGGCTTGCCGGAACGAGGTGGTCGTAGATCAGAACGACTTTATCCGGGTCCCACAGTTTGGTAAAGCCCATCTCCTCGAATTTATCGCCGACAAACGGGATGAAGATATCATGAATCATGACTCTGTCCACGTTGACCGTCACAATGTCGCCCGGTTTTACGTCTTTTCCGGTGTTGTGGCGGATGATTTTTTCAATTACTGTATTGCCCATCGTTTCTTCCTCCCGCTCTTAGTCCAGTCCGTTGCGCTTGCGCATTGCCTTTACCAGGCCGCCTGCCTGAATGATATCCATCAGGTTCTCCGGCAGAGCTGCGATCGGGTATGTTTTTCCGTTGTAATCGACATGCTCATTCATCTTGACGGTGATGGTGTCGCCCTCTTTGATATCGTCGTGCAGATCCGGCTGCTCGATCAGAAGAAGACCGTTGTTGATAGAGTTGCGGAAAAAGATCCGGGCAAAGGACTTCGCGATGACGCAGGAAATGCCGAGCGCCTTGATGATCTCCGGTGCCTGCTCTCTCGAGGAGCCGCAGCCGAAGTTCTTTCCTGCCACGATGATGTCGCCCTTTTCGATCTGTCCGGCCAGTTCCGGGCGGAGCGGGGAAAAGCCGTACTGTTTCATATCGTCAATTGTCTTTAAAGCAAGATACTCGGTCGGGATAATGATATCGGTATCAATATCGTCTCCAAGCACCCATACTTTTCCTGTAAATGCTTCCATATGTTTATTCTCCCAAAAATATTATGTATCCCTCAAAGAAAATGGTCAGATCTGATCTGCCGTCGCAATCTTTCCGGCAATCGCGGATGCGGTTACGGTTGCGGCAGAGCCCAAGTATACTTTGGAGCTTGGATGACCGGCACGTCCCTTGAAGTTACGGGTTCCAGTGCTGATCAGCACTTCGTTCTCGCCGATGACACCCTGGCAGCTTCCCCAGCAGACGCTGCAGTTCGGGTTCATGACGATGGCTCCGGCCTCCATGAAGGTGTCGATGATGCCTTCTTTTAATGCCTGGCGGTAGATCGTCTGGCTTGCCGGAACGACAAGGAAACGGACGCCCTCTGCGACTTTCTTTCCGCGGATGATCTCTGCGCCGACGCGGAGATCTTCGATTCTTCCGTTGTTGCAGGATCCAAGGAATGCTTCATTGATCGGCGTTCCGCAGGTCTCTTCTGCCGGAACAACGCGGTCTACGAAATCCGGTTTTGCAACAACCGGGCGGACTTTGGAAAGGTCAAAGGTGTACTCTCTGACGTATTTTGCGTCCGGATCGCTGTGAAAGATTTCTTTTGGCTCTCTTCCGTGCTCTTTCAGGTACTCGATGGCTTTCTCATCTGCCTCAAAGATACCGGTCTTGGCGCCGGCCTCAACTGCCATGTTGCAAAGTGCCATACGGTCGCTGATGCTTAAAGTCTTTGCACCCTCACCGGTAAACTCCATCACCTGGTAGTTGCATCCGTTTGCGCCGACCTCGCCGATGATGGTGAGGATCAGATCTCTCGCATAAACGCCCTCCGGCAGTTTTCCTACAAGATTGAATTTTACGCTTTCCGGTACGAGTACCCAGGAAGTTCCCGTTACCATGCCGTACAGGAAATCGGTACAGCCGACACCGGTGCCGAATGCGCCGAGCGCTCCGTAAGAGCAGGTATGACTGTCAGCGCCGAAGATCAGCTCGCCCGGGCGGACATAGTTCTCAATCATCACCTGATGGCATACACCTTTTCCTTCCCAGAAGTCAATGTTGTTCTCTCTTGCAAAATCACGCATCTTTTTCTGGGATGCTGCTGTTTTCGGGCTGTCGGACGGAACGTTGTGGTCGACGATGAAAACGAGCTTTTTCGGATCCGCAATGTGCGGGTGGTTTAATTTGTTGCGGTACATATCAACCGTCAGATGGGTGGTTCCGTCGTTGCTCATCAGACGATCCAGTGTTACGGTGTGGATATCTCCCGGCTTTACTTCCGGAACGCCGGCTGCAGCGGCGATAATTTTCTCTGCAATTGTCATTCCCATGGTTCTTACTCCTCCTCGCGGTTCAAAGAGGCAATCAAGCCTCCCTGATTCAGTATGTTCTGCATATATTCCGGCAGTTTGGTGCAGGTGTACGTTTTGCCGTTCACCTCTGCGGTTCCCTCGGACATATGGAGGACCATGGTGTCCCCGTCTTCTACGGCATCCGGCAGGTCTTTACAGACAATCGCCGGCAGACCGATGTTGATGGCATTGCGGAAAAAGATTCTGGCGAAGGATTTTGCGATGACGGCCTGCACGCCGAGTGCTTTTAAGACGCCTGGTGCCTGCTCTCTTGAAGAACCGCAGCCGAAGTTTTCTCCTCCTACGACAAAATCTCCCGGTTTTACTTTTTTTGCAAAGTCCGGATCTAACGATTCAAACGCATGACCTTTCATCTCATCCAGATTCGGCAGAAGCAGATACTGGGATGCGATGATCTGGTCTGTATCAAGGTCATTATGAAATTTAAAAATTTTACCCTGTTCCATTTTCTTTCGTTCCTTTCGCATAAAAATTCTGACGAATCTTATTGTATCACAAAAAATATGGTTTGCAAAAGAGAAAATAGCAAAAAAAGCAGACCGCCGCACCAAAATTCCGGTACGACGGTCTGAAAGTCTGTTTTAGTGGGTAGTTCCCATTGCTTCTTTTACTTCTTCTTTGTTGGTTACGACTACCTCGATGCAGTATTCCAGAGATTTTGCAATCGTTTCCAGCGGCATGCTTGCCATGGTGCTTGCTTTTCCGACTACCTGCTCGCATGCGAACGGTACGTGGATGAAGCCTGCGCGGATGTTCGGATATTTCGTTGCGCACAGGTGAAGCACATTGTACATGACACAGTTGCATACGTAGGTGCCTGCGGTGAAGGATACGTGGCACGGAAGGCCGTGTTCGCGGACGTTCTGAACCATTGCTTTGCAACGGTGTTTCGCTTCTGTTCTTTTGTCATATCTGCTGTAAACCTTAACCGTTTCATGCATGCACCTCCGAAATCGTTATCGTTCACACATATGTTGTAACTGTAACCAGCGGTTGGATTCGTCATCCAAAATCCGCCGTTTTCCGCACTGCATCATGAATTCAATTCTACTAAAATGTTCAAAAGATGTCAACCTGTTTCTGATTTTTCTATGAAATTTGCACAATTCTTCCAATAAAAATCAATTTTGCGTCCGTACTATCTGAAAATTTTGTGGAAAATTTCTTTTTCCTCAAAAAGAAAAAGAGGCGTTCACAGCCAGCAGAAACATTTCTTTCCTGCGGACCGTGACAGCCTTTTTGCCGTCTTTCTTTTTCTTATTTCCAGACCGTATCGTAGTTGATCGGTTTATAGAATGCTTTTTCCCGGCTCTCATGATCATCCGGACGGTTGCCGAGAAGCCACATGGTTTTAGTTGCGACTGCCTCCGGGGTCATATCGTATGACTCGAGAATGTTGCACAGGGTTTTCATCTCATGGCCGACTTCATAGACGGTCATATCGCTTCCCTCGTGAGAAACCTGGGTACACATGATGATGAGTTTTTCCGGGTACTTCTGGCAGAGCTCGTAAAACGGCTCCTTGATGCTCGCCGGAATACCGCCGACACCGAAGCTCTCCACAATGATCGCATCGTAGTGCTCAAAAATCGCCGGAAGCAATACCGGGCTGATTCCCGGGATCAGTTTCAAGAGAAAAACGTTATCGCTTAAGTTTTCATAAAAACGAACCGGCTTTTCATACGGCAGCATCGGCAGATACCGCAGAATCCTGCGGTCCTGTATTACCGCAAGGTACGGGAAATCGATGCTGGAAAAGGCATTGTAGCTCTTCGTCCGCACCTTCTTCGCGCGCGTTCCCGCGATGACTTTTCCGTCGAACACAATCTGTACACCCTGGGATGCATCATCACAGGCGTAATAAAAGCTGTCGGACAGGTTTGTCTTTGCATCCGTGATATCCAAATTGATCGGCCGCTGTGCTCCGGTGATGACGATCGGCTTTTCCGAATTCTGAATCATATAGGAAAGCGCCGCCGCGGTGTACGCCATCGTATCAGTTCCGTGCGCGATGACGAAACCGTCGTAATCCTCGTAATGCTCCTTCACCACTTTCACCAGCGTGCTCCAGTTCTCCGGAACCACATTCGAGCTGTCCAGATTAAACGGATTCACCGCCGTAATCTCACAGAGGCCTTCCACCTCCGGAATATAAGACAATAACTCCTCCGGCGTAATCTGCGGAGTCAAACCATTTTCCGTCTTCTTCGAAGCGATTGTGCCGCCGGTTGCGATAAATAAAATCTTTTTCAATGTAAATCACTCCTGTTTTCTCGTTTGGTAACAAGTTTTCTTTATCTTAGCAGACTTTGGGGACGGCGTAAATGATGAATTTGGGAATCGAGAAACCAATCCTTTCCATTGACGCGAAAAATTCCGTTTGCTATACTGAATTTTAGACACAGAAAATCCTTATCTACGAATTTTACATTCAGAAAGCCAGGCTTCCTATGAATCATGAAAATCATCCCGGTCATCCATATCTTTATTCTTTTCTTCTTGTTTTCGGTCTGACGCTGATCTGCGCTCTGCCTGCGGGATCTTCGTATTGATCGGAGCGTGAAAAACAGGACGCTGCCGAACAGCGCAGAATCCAGGAGCTGCATAATGAATTTCTGACTCAGAAAGATAAAGCTGCCGCAGATCACATGGTTTCCATAAAGATTCTTTTTCGATAACAGACACAAGCAATCACACTCTGACATACCAGTTTGACAGAGAACTGAAGGATTATGTTCTGCTGGAAGATGACACGGTTGTCTATTCCCCGCCGGCCAAAACCAGTAACAGCAGCACCAGCGGCGGATCGCCAGGGCTTAGCAGACATAACTCCGTAGTTTCCAGCAAAGGGCAGACACCTGCTCCAACATCCGGTCCGAAACGGGATGATTTTTATAACGTCTACGACTATGACGATCCTGAGGATTTCTATTACGATAACGAAGATGACTTTGATAGTTATGAGGATGCGGAGGATTATTATGATGAGGCGTGGAATGATTAATCCCATATAGTATCTATGGGCTGTCGCCCTAACGTGCGGCAGCCCATTTCCTATTGATTCTATAATCCTCTCAATCTACATTTTCAAAAATCTCCGCCAAAATCATGCTGATATGCGGAAATTCTTTTAACACAATCTTAGTATCTGCATTATAATGTGCCTCTTCTGCATCATCCTGCAGAATATAACTATATTTCAACTCATATTTCCCATCTTCCAGATAATAAATTTCCACTGCCCGCTCTCTTGACGATATAATCCAGTATTCTGCCACACCGGCGTTCTGATAAATTTCTTTTTTCACTGTCTTATCTCTCAACGCCATGGCAGGACTGAGCGTTTCTACTATAAACTTTGGTACACCGGAATAAGATCCGCCTTTTAAGTGTTTTCTGTCACATGCAACCATTACATCTGGGATAACGTAATCATCGTTTATATCCGCATGGTATTTATAATCCAGATTTCCCATAAAGACCAAATTATTTTTTCCTCGTAGCCCTTACGAAACAATGCAGTATATATTTCCATTCCGCCTGCTTTTCTTACATCTATATTCCGCACAAGTTGGCTCATGATCCGATGCAATTAACAGGCAAGCACTCCAATCACCGAC
>OLGF01003853.1_pt1 | contig 11893 bp, 10 predicted proteins | sample 1604971 | NCBI WGS metagenome assembly OLGF01 (sample SAMEA3888902, study PRJEB22519) | human gut metagenome | biome: human gut; feature: human-associated habitat; material: faeces | place: Denmark | collected 2011 | reverse complement strand
TGCATTCCAGTCAAAGAGCGATATGCTTTCGTCTGGTGTGCTTGAAAAAGGTGACATTATTTTAATGTTGCCGACAACAGCATCGGCCAGTGACCGAGATACGCATATTGGCTTTTTCTGGGGAAACTCCTCCAGCGAAGATAATATGTGGCATAGTTTTGGTTCCAATAACCATATTTCGACCATAACACCTAAGACCAGCCCTTCTTATTACGTGGTTATTAAGTACGCACCGTCTGAATATACACTGACGCTCAATAAGACAAGCTCTAATCCCTCGTTGACAAACAATAACAGCAATTACAGCTTGTCTGGTGCAGTGTACGAAGTTTACGGTAACAAAACCACTTATACAACCTCAACAGTCACGTATTACACCGTAAATGCAAGTGGTGGCCTTAATTTGCGTAGCTCTGCCAATACAAGCAGTTCTGTGTTGATAACCATGACCAATGGAGCAAGCGTAAGGTATCTTAGCACATCAGGATCGTGGTATAGGGTTGAATATACCCATTCAAACGGTACGACCTATACAGGATATGCTTCATCGACATATCTTACGAATAAAACTACGCAAACTATTTATACTCCAACAGTAACATCGAATGCATTACTTGGTACGCTTACAACTAACTCGTCAGGATCGGCGAGTCTTGTTGTGCCTGCGGGAACAGTGAGCGTAAAGGAGAAGACCGCACCGAAAGGATTCTCCGTTGATAATGAAACTCATACAGTAACGATGGACGGTAATAAGACACTCAATGTCTCCGATACACCGATTATCTATGAGTACAATATCAACCTCACAAAGACGAGTGCCAATGTCTCAATCACAAACGGCGACAGTGGGTATAGCATCGCCGGAGCCGTGTATAAAATCTATAACAGTTCAGGCACGGAAGTTGCATCCATTACCACCAATTCGTCGGGCAAGGGTTCTTCAAACGTGAAGCTCAAAAACGGCACATATACCGCCGTGGAATCCAAAGCGCCTCCGGGGTATGCCTTGGACACGACAAGGCATACCGTTAGGATCAACAATGCTGACGCAATTCTGAATGTCAGCGATGTACCTTTGATTAAGACGGTGACACTAACCAAAACGAGCGCTAACACGTCGATCACGGCAGGCAACAGCAATTATAGTCTCGCCGGAGCTGTGTACGATGTGTATGAAGGTAATTCTGCTACGGGTACGCCGGTTGCATCATTCACAACTAACACGTCGGGCGTTGCGACGTTAAGCCGCAAATTATATCCAAATCGAACATATACAATTTTGGAACGAACTCCGCCTCCCGGATATGTAAAAGATACGACGCCACATCCATTCTATCTTACTTACAACGCGGCTACAATGGATGTTGTGGATGACCCAAGTGCTGTGAAAATTACAGTTAAAAAGAAAGACAGTGGAAACGGTACAACCACTCCTGCCGGTAATGCTTCTCTTGCAGGTGCAGTATATCGAGTCTACTATCTGCAAAACGGAACTACAGTTTACAAGGATATTACGACCGGTTCAAACGGCGTAGCAATTCTAAATGATGTGCCTTTAGGCGAGATAAAAATTCAGGAAATCTCAGCTCCGGTCGGCTACAAGCTTGATTCAACGGTGCATACGTACAATGTTACGTCGGACAAAGTAACTTCTGCCGTTTACGAAATGGAACCCGAAGATTTTACCGAAGACGTATTCAAAGGCAAAATTTCGCTCACAAAGCAGATTGAAATGCTTGGCGCGGATGCGCAGCTTGAGCAGGGTGCTGAATATCAAGTGTATCTCAAGAGCGCAGGCAGCTACGATGCCGCAAAGGATACAGAGCGAGATTATCTTGTGACCGGGGCGGACGGCAAGTCGATCACCAAAGACCTGCCTTACGGCACATATACGCTGCATCAGGTTAAGGGTGTGCCGGGGCGCGAATTTAAAAACATGGATGTTGACGTCCACGAAAACGGTAAAACGTATGAGGTGACGCTCACAAACGAGCTCAAGTATGCGCCGCTCAAAATCGTGAAGACCTCCGAAGACGGCAATGTTGCCGGTTTTACATTTAAGGTCACACGGCTTGCGGATGGGTATAGTAAAACATATACCACCAATGCGGCCGGTGAGATCATTACAGATCAGATGCCTGTATACGTCGATGCAGATGCAACGCAACTGTATGAGTACAAGGTCGAAGAAATCAACGTGCCGGATAAATATCGCACGCCGGATGCACAGACGATAACACTTACCTATGGGCAGACGGCAGAGGTTAGCTTCTATAACCAAATTGCACGCGGCGCGCTTGAAATCCTTAAAGTAGACCACGACGGTGTGACGCCGCTTGAAGGCGCGAAGTTTGAGATTACAAACGATAACGGTAATGTAATTGCAACCAAAACTTCCGGGCCGGACGGAAAAATCAAGGTAGAATCGATCCTTTACGGACAATACCACTGGTCAGAGGTGATGGCTCCGAAGGGTTATGAACTTGATGATACCGTGCATGACTTTGCAATCGAGCACGATGAGCAGATCGTAGAAGTCACGCAGGAAAACACCCCGAGCGTGGGCTCCATTACAGCTAAAAAGATCGATGCCGATGGCAATGCTATGCCGGGCGTAGAGTTTACGCTTGAGTACAGCACCGACGACGGCGCGACTTGGGCCCCGGTGGAAGCCCGCGCAGAAGACAGCAAGCCTTCAATCGGGGGCTGCACAAGTGCAGTCGTTGACGGCGCTTTGGAGACCGATGAAAACGGCGTCACTACCTTTAATGGGCTTCAGATCAATAATCAGACTGTGACGATCCTTTACCGACTGACAGAAACCGCCACTAAGTCCGGCAACACTCTGCTCGCAGCGCCGATGTTTATCGGCAGCTTACCGCAGGTGCTCGACGACGGAACAGAAATCGTCGATGTGACTGTAACGGCGGTCAACAATCAAAACTACACATTGCCGTCCTCCGGCGGCAATGGCATGACGAGCGTGCCGATTGGCATTGCTCTCGCACTGATCTCCGCATCCTGCTTTGCAGCATGGCTATGGAAGAAAAAGTTATTTTAAGAGAGCATCTACACTCTCTTAGAACATAAAAAAATAAAATGAAAGGAATGTAGAAAAATGGCAAAATCCAAGTTAATCTCTCGCATTGGTGCTTTGGCTTTGGCAGCAGCTCTGGCCTGCACCTCTTTGATCTCGGCCTCAGCGGCTACTATCGATAAAGCTACCATCGATATGGACGCAAAGGCACAGCTGTCCATTTATAAGTATGACTTTACCAACGCCAAAAAAGATGGCGTGTGGAACGAACGCAGCTACGTTTCTACCGGCCAGTATGACGCAAAAGTAAATGAAGTGCTTGGTGGCACAACGCGTACCGGTGCGAACAGCGCATCTTCTGCACTTGGTAATGGACAGGCAAGCAACGGCTATGCAATTAAAGGTGTCGAGTATACTTACCTCAAAATTGCGGACATCACGCAGTTCACGGAGTCCGAAAAAGACGGCGGTCGTACCGACAGCCACATTGAGGTGCTGTATGCAATCGATAAAGTCAAAGGCGCAGATATGCTCGCTGCTATCGGCCTTGCAGACGGCAAAAACAGCTATGAAAACGCAAATGCACTTGATGCAAACAACTGGTATTACCAGTCCGACGTACTTAGTGCAGCACTTAAAGCTGCTCTTGAAGCCAATTCCACGACTGTTAAGAATTCGCTCGAAGCCTACGTAAAAAACAACGGCGGTACGGCAATGACCGAAACGAACGAGGACGGCTACAGCAACGTAACCGGCCTCCCCGTAGGTCTCTATCTGCTGGTTGAAACCCGCACACCGGAAATGGTGACAGGTACAACAAATCCGTGCTTTGTCAGTCTCCCGATGACCACTGTTGACGGTGGTATGGCAGACGGTTCCGGCAACCAGATTACGACCGGCGGTCAAGATTGGAACTACAATGTTGTCCTCTACCCCAAAAACGAAACGGGTATTGTCACACTGGAAAAAACCGTGCGTGAAGCTGTAAAAGACACCGGTAAAAACAACGCGACCGATGTTATCACCGACGGCTTTACACACAACGTAACGGCATCCGCAGGCGACACCGTAGAATATCAGATCATCTCCACACTGCCGACGATCACGTCTGCGGCCACCAATATCAGCGCGTATACGTTCCAAGATGTTCTGGCCCGCGGCCTCTCTTATGTAGGCGGCACGAACAGCGTTACACTCGAATTCTTTACCGATGCAAATTGCACCAACAAAGTTACCACGTGGAAGCAGTCCGACGGCAAATTCAAAGTTACGCGCGAAGAAAACAACGACGGTACGCATACGATGACGATCTCCATGACCGATGATGGCCTTGCCGAGATCAACACAGCCAATACGGCTTACGATAACGATAACGGCAAGCTCTATGCAGGTTACAGCAATTACACACTTCGTATCCGTTACGACGCAAAACTCAATTCTGATGAGTCTCTGGTTTACGGTGACAACGGAAACAAAAACGAAGTCGTCCTCACATGGAAGCGTACCAATGACACCTACTACGACACCCTTATCGACGACGCGCATATTTACACGTATGCGACGAACATCACGAAAACCTTTAGCGACGGTAAAGAAGAACAGACGATGTTCGATAACGTCCTCTTTAAAGCGCAGAATGCGTCCGATGGCTACTATGTAATTGCACAGCTTAATGAGGACGAGGGCATCTGGTATGTTACCGGACACACGGACAAAGAAGCCTCTGCAACAGCAATGCACCCCGTCGAATGGAATGGCAAAAAGGGCCAGATCATCCTTAAAGGCGTTGAGGACGACCAGTACATCTGGACAGAGCTCGAGACTGCAAACGGCTACACGCTGCTCAAAAATAACATCGACGTAACGATCAAGTCCGTGGATGATGCAAACCGCCCGTGCGACATTTACGGCAAAGATACACTCGGTGTTATCCAGAACGACCCGCGCTACAACTTCCCGAACAATGAAGATTATAAGCTCGCCAACATCCCGCAGAAGAAGTTGGCTCATAACTATCAGACTGCATCTGCAACGGTTGACGGTAACGACGTCACGATGCTCGACGATGAGATGGATGCGGGTTCCAAGAACGCAATCGCTCCGCTGCAGGTTGTAAATACGCGTGGCTTTGAGACTCCTATGACCGGTGAAAACGGCACATGGGCGCTTGCTATCGGCGGCGTTCTCGTCTTCTGCCTCGGCACTTCCGCATTTATTTTTTTCTTGGTTTTCAAGAAAAGAAAAGAGCAGGAAGATAAGTAAGAATACACCCAAATTTTGAATTAGGTTTACCTCGCAGGGAGGGCTCAGTGGCAGCACTGAGCCCCACCCAAAGCCTGCAACGTGTGTGTAGGCTTTGGGTGAAAAGGAAAAGAGGACGGTTTCCCGTCCTCTAATCAATCATCATAGTGTCCTCTACAAGCAAAGATTATAACTCTCTCATCTTCGACAGCGTAAACAAGTCGATGTTCTTCATCAATTCGCCTACTCCAAAAACCTGTGAGATTTTCTTTTAAAGGCTCAGGTTTTCCAATGCCTTCAAATGGATTGCGACTTATGTCTTTCAAGAGTTTATTTATCTTTTTAAGATTTTTCTTGTCCTGCGATTGCCAGTAAAGATAATCTTCCCAAGCATCTAAATCCCATTGTATTACTTTAATTGGCATAATCAATCCTCTATCAACTCGTGTTCTGCAAATTTAAGTGTTCCAGCTTTATACGCTGCCATCTTTTCTTCCAAGTAGCGCATATTGCTTTCCGAGTAAAAAGGATCAACGGAAAGTTCAAACGGGATACGTTTCTCTCGGCTGACTTTCTTGGCAAACACAGTAAACGCTGCCGATAAAGATAGTCCCATATCTTTACAAGCTTGTTCCATACCTCGCTTTGTTTCAGCATCAAGTTTGAAATTTACATTAACCATATCAGACATTATTCATGCCTCCTTTCAACTATATTATATGCAAACATAAAGCAAAAATCAAGTAAAGATAAAGAATATTTCTTTAAGTTTTCTTTAAGAAGGTGAAAACGTGCCCCAAAAGCGAACGCACAAAGGTGCGCAGATTATAGCCATCATCATCGCGATTTTACTGCTGTGCGTCGCGGGATTTTGCGCGTATCTGCTCATCCATAACCAACAGCAAAAAGCAGAGCAAAAGGAGATGTTTGCAACCATAGCCGAAAAAGTAGACGCAGCGGAAAACGAATTGGGAGACTTAGAGCAAATTAGCACGGTGGAAGATAAACGGGTGGCGCAGCTGCTTGAAGTTTATGGGGAACTGCACAACTACAATTCCGATTTTGTAGGCTGGATACGCGTGCCGGGCACAGAGATCAATTACCCGGTGATGCAGTCGCCGGATGAGCTGAATTTTTATTTGCGCCGAAACTTTGAGAAGGCGTACAGCAATTTAGGCACGCCGTATTTACAGGAAAACTGCGATATACGCACGTGCGATAACTTGATAATTTACGGCCACCACATGCTTGACGGCGGGATGTTCAGCGATCTTGAGCTCTATAAAAAGAGAAAATTCTTTCAGCAGCACAAATACGTGCGTTTTGACACATTAGACGAACTGGGACTATATGAGGTCATGGCGGTTGTCATCACAACGGCCTATCAAGCAGACAGTTTTCAATACTACAACTACGTAGAAAGCAACAAATTAACCTTTAATACATACGTCAACGAATGCAAGCAGCGCGCTTTGTATGATACGGGCATTGACGCTGAATATGGAGATAAGCTAATTACCTTATCGACATGCGAATACAGCAACGACAACGGCAGGCTGATCGTCGTCGCAAAAAAGATTGGAGGGATTAAAAAATGAGCAAACGCAAAAATACCATCATCATTATCTGTTTTATCCTTGTGATCCTGCTCGGCGCGGGTGCAGCTGCGTACCCGTTAATTGCATCGATTAACAACGAGCACACGCAATCGCTCGTACAGACGGAATACGAAGAAAAGCTTCAGCAGCTTGACACTTCGGAAATCGATGCAGCGTTGGCGGCAGCACGGGAGTATAACAAAACAATCTCTACCGTTCAAATTGAGGACATCGATAAAATCAAAGCCGACCTGCCGCCATACGAAGATCTCCTGAACCTTGCCAATAACGGCATCATGGGCTACATAATGATACCGGCCATTAACATAGACCTGCCTATATACCACGGCACGACCGGCGCGGCGATGGAAAAGGGAGCCGGGCACATGGAAGGCACGTCGCTGCCGGTGGGCGGTATCGGCACACACGCCGTGATCTCCGCACACTCCGGCATGGCAAGCGCAAAGCTTTTTACCGACCTCGATAAGCTTGAGCTTGGAGATATGTTCTTCATCACGGTGTGCAACCAGAAATTAGCTTACGAAGTGGACAACATCGCAGTGGTGGAGCCCACAGACATTGATTTGATCCGTATCGATACGCAGCAAGATTACGTCACATTGCTCACCTGCACACCGTATGGCGTGAATACGCACAGATTGCTTGTGCGCGGCCACCGGGTGGATATGGCCGAAAAAGCCATATCGGAGGTTGAAGAAAAGGCAGTGCCGGAGGGCAGCACGTGGATAGAAAAATATGCGGAAGGGCTTGCAATCGGCCTCATAACTTCCTTTGCGGCGATGCTGTTGCTGCTGTTGATCTTGCTAATCCGCCGCAGACAAAAAAAGAAAACCGGAAACATTGCCGGTTCTGAACAAAGGAGCGTGCAGTAATGATGTTAATTAGAACATCAACAGAAACATGGAACGCAGAATATACCGTACAAGGTAACAGAGACGCACAAATTGTGCGTATTAAATCGCGCTCAAGTATTACAGTTGTTATTGCAAAAATCATGGAAAACCTACCCTTAGTCGGCAAAACGATTACGTATTACATATCCGTGCCGAACTACGGCATAGCCCTCCCGGAAATCGAAAACTTGAATGAGTCAGCATGGATCGTTGATAGACTTCTCGTGCGAAATATGCCGCGTGTGGATGCAGTTACGATCGCGCAAGTTCTGAGAGATGTTTTAAAAAACGAGGTGAAACAAAATGGCAACGAAATACGGAGTTTATAATGAGTTATCGGAGGAGGAGAAAGCCCAAATCACCACGGAGAAGCAATGGCGCAAGCGAGGATATTGTCCCGTAGAGAACGAGGGCGAACTCATGTACTGCAATCGCTCTTGGTCTAAGGCGGTATATTTTGAGCTGACCAAGTGCGGAGAATATCCGAAATGGAGCTCGCATTGATCCGCCGCAGACAAAAAAAGAAAACCGGCAACATTGCCGGTTCTGAAAGGAAGTGATAGAATGCCAAACGCTTATATAGAGCTGATTGATAGCCTGATTTTACAGCGGCAAGCACTTAAAATATCGCAGCGCGAATTAGCTTCTGCCGCCGGAGTTTCGTGGACGGAGGTTGCACTCATGGAGCAGAAAAAGCACATGGTACAGCTCCGAGCACTGCTGCGGATAGCAGCCGCGCTAAACTGCAAACTGGTGGCCGTGAGTGTCGAATAAAAACATTGCCATATAAGGTGATTTCTGGTAGAATAAAAACGAACTGCAATATGCGGTTCGGGTGCTGCCATAAAACGGTGGACGGTTTGGCCCTCAGATGCGGATTTTCCGCACCGTGTGAGGGACGTTTCTTGAATATGAAAAATCCCTCAATCCGACACGGAGAGAGGGATGATACCATGAGTGATTTTGAAATCTTATCTTTAGTCATCATGACCGCAGGATTGATCGTTCAAATCCTCATCTACATAAAAAAGAAATGAGCCGCCCATACTTCCCAAAGTCGTCGGCTCATTTCTTTGAGTAACACTGAGGGCTAACCGTTCATCGGCAGCACTCTTTCTATCTACAAGTATAAACGACCTGTGAGGGAATGTCAAGAATGAACTGTTTCAAAAGTTATACCTTTTGATTCAATGTATATTCATGTGTCAAAAGATATACTTTTGTAGTTTTGAAATGTAGCAAAACTATTTGGTATCTTTTGGCACGTTTTTGGTTAGGGAGGTATTCAATGATTATTTTCTATGCCCGGTGTTCTACCGCAGAGCAAAACGAGGCGCGACAGCTGGGAGATGCACATGCTTGCCATGCAGAGAAGATCTACATAGATAAAGCATCCGGCAAAAACAGAGATCGTCCGCAGCTTGAAGCTATGATAAGCTTCGCCCGGGAAGGCGATAAAGTCGTCTGTTCGGATATATCCAGAATTGCACGCAACACGCGCGATCTACTTACCATTATAGACGAGCTGCAAAAGAAAGGTGTTGCTTTCCAAAGTCTGAAGGAGTCAATCGACACCTCTACCCCGCAAGGTCAATTTATGCTGACCGTATTCGGAGCATTAGCGCAGCTTGAGCGCGATTGCATCCGGCAGCGTACTGAAGAAGGGCGCCGCATTGCGATGCAGGAAGGTCGGATCACCGGGCGGCCGAAAGTGCAAGTCGACAAGAAACAGTTTCTGCAAGTCTGTGTAAAATGGCGTGCTCACGAAATTACAGCCGTAGAGGCACAGAGACTTACAGGACTTACAAGCAGCACGTTTTATCGGCATGTAAAAGAAATGAAAATTTAATTATCACTTGTTATCGAAATGATTTTATGATAGTATTAAAATAACGATAAAGATATATTCAATTTCAGACAAAAGTTGCACTTTATGCAGCTGAAATAAAATCAAAGCGAGAGGAAGTAAAATCATGAAGATGAAAAAAGCGTTTGCGTGTCTTCTGGCCGTTCTGTTGATCTGCGGTATTATGCCGACAGGTGTATTTGCGGATGAGACTTCTGACGGAGAAACCACAGACGAACCGCATTACAAAGTCGCTGTTCAGCTAACTAAATCAGAAACGGATTTTACAAGCGGTAATCCGTATTACAGCCTTGAGGACGCTGTGTACGCGATTTACAAGGATGTAGACGATCCGGACAATTATCCGTATTGGGAACACGAGCCGTGCGCAACAACGCAAGCTACAGATGAAAACGGTTACTGCGAGGTTCCGGGCGGATTGCCGAGCGGAAATTATGTTGCAATTATGAGCACAAGAGCAAAAGGATACCGTTACGATCAGAATCATCACGTTTTTGAAATCACGAATGATGATGTTCTTGTAAACTCTACAGTAAAGCCCAGTTCGATTACCATGAAAATCTACAAAAACGACAGAGATTACGGCTCAGCAGCCGGTGATGCAACGCTTGGCGGCGCAGTTTACCGTGTATACTATCCGCAGGGCACCGGTGAAACCTATAGCGACATTACGACCGACGAAACCGGTTTTGCTATGGTGGAAAATATGCCTTTTGGACAAATCCGTGCGCAGGAAATCACAGCGCCGACCGGCTATAAGCTGGACCCGATTGTACACACGTATAATATCACAGTCGGCGGTAGTGAAGAACCTTTCGTTTTTGACAATTTCAGCCTCAGGGATGAAGTTATCAAAGGTAAGATTGCTATAAAAACGCAGTCTGACATTGCGGTGCTGTCGCTCGATACGCTTGACGCACAGGATCGCAAATTCGAGGTTTACCTTGCATCCGCCGGAAACTACAACGATGCAAAAGAAACCGAGCGTGACATCGTAACCGTCGATGAGAATGGCACGGCACTTACGAAGCTTCTCCCTTACGGCACATATACCGTGCGTGAGATCGGCGAAGACGGCGAAGTGCTGTCCGATAGCTTCAATGCTTCCATCATCGAAGATAAAACCTATGTATACACGTCCGACGGAGAGCTGGAAGAAAAGCCCGAGAGCACAGCAACACCGGCACCTACGGCAGCACCTACGGCAGCACCCACGGCAGCACCTACGGCAGCGCCCACGGCAGCACCTACGGCGGCACCCACGGCAGCACCTACGGCGGCACCTACGGCAGCACCCACAGCAGCACCTACGGCGGCACCTACGGCAACACCCACGGCAGCACCCACAGCGGTTCCTACAGCAACGCCTACGGCAGCACCCACTGCAACGCCTACGCCGACATCTTCCATGCCGAAAACCGGCAGTGACAACACGGTCGTTTATGCTGCAATCATGATCCTGATGATCTCCGCAGCGGCTATGAGTGTTATTATTTATCGTAAGCACCGCAATGTAAAATAAAATATCTCCCATACGCAGCGTAAGCAGGTGCCGATAATTCAGCACCTGCTTTTTGCATACTTGATTTGAAGAAAGTCTCGCGCTATAATTTAACTGAGGAGCTGATTTACATGAAAAAGAAAATCACAGCTATTTTAATGACAGCAGCATTGATGCTTACCATGGCGGCGTGTGCGGGCAACAGCACAGCGGATACCGGCGTTGAAAGCTCTGCATCCAGTGCAGTGAGCAGCAAGCCGGTTTCGAACACAAGCTCCACGGCCGCAAGCAGCGCCAAGCCGAGTGCATCGGCGAAGCCTACGGCTACTCCCTCTGCCGGTGCCGCGGCAACGGTCAAGCCTACCGCAACGCCGAAGCCGGAGAGTAAAACCGAAAGCAGCACGGCAGGTAAAGCGAGCGCGACGGCTACACCGAAACCGGCAGCAACCGCAAAACCGAGCAGCTCCCATACTTCTAACAGCAAGCCTTCCGGCAGTGCGGCCAGACCTACGCCCGCACCGACTGCGAAGCCGACAGCTGCACCCACCGCAGCTCCCACAGCCAAGCCTACGGCAGCTCCTACCGCAGCGCCAACAGCCGTGCCCACCGCGACGCCGAAGCCCAAGGAAAAGGTTTGGGTGGTAGATGTGCCAGCTAAACCTGCTCAAGAAGAACAAGGTCATTGGGAAGAAGCAGGTCATTGGAAGAGCGATTGGGAGTATCAGTGCAATCAAT
>OLGF01003852.1_pt1 | contig 11893 bp, 8 predicted proteins | sample 1604971 | NCBI WGS metagenome assembly OLGF01 (sample SAMEA3888902, study PRJEB22519) | human gut metagenome | biome: human gut; feature: human-associated habitat; material: faeces | place: Denmark | collected 2011 | reverse complement strand
GGGTTTGTCCGCCTGCGGCGGACAAACCCTGCGCGCGGCAGACTGCATCTTTCTCGAAAAAGTGGCCTTGCCACTTTTTCGACCCTCTCAGCGCCGCCCGATGGGCGGCGCTGCTGCTGTTCATTCCACTGTCTTCAGCGACTCCACCATATCCAGCTTTTTCAGCTTTCGGTGGGCCGCCAGATTGACCACCAGGGAGAAGACGGCGGTGAGTACCCCGGCGTAGAGATAGCTGGACAGGGCCAGTGTCCGCCCGAACATGAGCAGGTCGATCTCCACTGTCAGCACCAGCCACTGGTGGAGCAGCTTCCCCATCCCCATCCCCAGGGCCACGCCGAACACCGTGAGGATCACGTTCTCCCGGTAGATATAGGCGGACAGCTCGCCGTCGTAGAAGCCCAGCACCTTCAGGGTGGCCAGCTCCCGCATCCGCTCGGTGATGTTGATGTTGGTCAGGTTGTAGAGCACCACAAAGGCCAGGGCCGCGGCGCACACGATGATGAGGACCACGGCGTAGTCCACGCTCTCCAGACTGGAGGTGAAGACCTCCCGGGTGGCCGCCACCTGGGACAGGGTGGTGACGCCGTCCAGCCCCACCAGCTCCGCGTCCAGGGCCTCCGCCCCTTCAGCGGGGTAGGCCGCCAGCACCTGGTTCTCCTCCGGCGGCTGGCCATACAGGGTCTGGTAGTAGGCGTCGGTCATGTAGACATAGTGCATGATATAGTGCTCCGTGACATCCGCCACCCGTACCTGGACCCGGCTGTCCCCGTCCAGAGTGAAGGTGTCCCCCGCCGACACCCCCAGCAGGGAGGCCAGCTTCTCCGTCAGGACCACTCCGTCGTCAGGCAGGAGCACCGGCACGCTGTCCGTCCGGTGGCGCAGGGAGACGAAGGGGGCCAGCGCCTCCTGGCTGGGCACCACCTCCACCGTGCAGTCCACCGTGTACCGCTCCGTCTCGGCGGAGGCCGTCTCCGAGCGGCTCACCAGCCATCCGCTCACCAGCTCGGACCGCTCCAGCGCCCCGGTCACCTCCGCCAGCTCGCCGGGGGTCACTCGGTCCACCAGCCCGATCTGGGCGGTATAGCGGTAGATCTCGTCGTACTGCCTGTCCATCACGTCGAAAATGGAGCCCCGCAGGCCGAAGGCGGTGACGATCAGGGCAGCGCAGCCGCCGATGCCCACCACCGTCATCCAGAAGCGGCGCTGATAGCGGAACAGGTTGCGCAGGGTGATCTTGTAGTTGAAGGACAGCCGCCGCCACAGGGTGGCGATCCGCTCCAGCAGGATGCGCTTGCCCATGGGGGGTGCCTTGGGCCGCATCAGCTCCGCCGGCACCGCTGCCAGGGTGGAGAAGCAGGCCGCCAGGGCGGAGAGGGTCACCGTCCCCACCGCGGCCCCGCAGGCCAGCAGGGAGGTAGCGGGGTAAAAGCCGTACTGGATCTCCCCCACTGTGTAGAGGATGGCCCAGGCGTTGCAGATGATCCAGGGCAGCAGGGTCAGCCCCACTGCCAGCCCCAGGGCCGCCCCCGCCGCGCTGGCCAGGAAGCCGTAGCCCACATATTTCACCGCGATGGCCCCCTTGGAGTAGCCCAGGGCCTTCATCCCGCCGATGGTGATCCGCTGCTCCTCCACCATCCGGGTCATGGTGGTCAGGCACACCAGGGCGGCCACCAGGAAGAAGATCAGGGGGAACACCGCCGCCAGACTGCCCATCCGGTCGGCATCCATCTCGTAGCTGGCGTAGCCGGTGTTGGTGCCCCGTCCCAGGAGATACCAGGAGCAGTCCTCCAAGGCATCCAGGTCCCGCCGGGCCTGCTCCAGCTCCTTGCGGGCGTCCGCCAGCTCCTGCTCCGCCTCCGCCTTCCCCTCCTCATAGTCGGCCAGGCCGTCGGCATACTCCGCCTCGCCGTTCTGCAGCTCAGTCAGGGCATCCGCCAGCTCCGCCCGGCCGTCCTCCGACTCCCGCTCCAGGGTCTCCCGGGCGTCCGCCAGTTCCGCCTGGCCGTCCCGGTACTCCTGCCAGCCCTCGTCCAGCTCCTGCCTGGCATCCGCCAGCTCTCGTTCCCCGTCGGCGAGCTCCTGCTCCCCATCCGCCAGCCGGGCCGCGCCGTCGGCGTACTCCGCCTCCCCGTCGTCCAGTTCCCGCTTGGCCTGGGTCAGCAGCCCCAGGGAGGCGTTGAGCTCCAGGGCGCTGGACTGGAGCCGGGGCAGCCCGGCGGACAGCTGGGCCTCCACCTGGACGGCCTGGACCTCCAGTGCCTCCGCCTGGGCCAGGGCCTGGGCCGCCTGGGCCTGGAGCTGCTGAGCCTGAGCCGTCAGCTGCTGGGCCTGGGCCTCGTACTGCTGGGCTTGGGCTTGAAGCTGCTGGGCCAGCAGCAGATTTCCCATGGCTGCGGCCTGCTGGGCCTGGGCCGCATACTGCTGGGCCGCCGCACCGGCCTGGGCGGCCCCCTGCTGGGCCTGGACCGCCCCCTGCTGGGCCTGGGCCGCCCCCTGGCGGGCCTGCTGGGCCCCGGCGCGCATCTGCTCCACGCCCGCCAGCCCCTGCTCATACTGGGCCATCCCCTCGGTGTAGGCGGCCAGGCCGTATTCATATTTGGCGTACCCCTTGCGGTACTCCGCCCAGCCGTCGTCCAGCTCCGCCCGGGCGTCCGCCAGCTCCTGCCGGGCGTCCGCCACCTCCCGGCGGGCATCCTCCAGCTCGGGCAGGGCATCCTGGTACTCCTGCTCCCCGTCCCGCAGCTCAGTCAGAGCGTCCGCCAGCTCCGCCTCCCCGTCGTCGATCTCCCGCTGGGCATCGGCGGTCTCCTGTTCAAAGGTGTTCAGCCCGTCATAGTACTCCGCCCAGCCGTCATCCAGCTCCCGCCGGGCATCCGTCAGCTCCGCCTCCCCCTCGGAGAGCTCCTGAGACACCTCCGCCTCCCCGTCAGACAGCTCCCGCCGGGCGTCCGCCAGGGCCTGCTCGGCCTCTTCCCGGATGGACTCCCCCCGCAGGGCGGAGCGCTCCTCCGCCAGAGGCTCCAGGGCGTCGGAAAGGCTGTTCACCAGCTCGGTGTAGTCCTCACTGTAACACAACAGCTCCTCCGCCCCCTCCGCCCGAAGGTAGGCGTCGGTGTAGTAGTCCAGGGAAAAGGCCGCCTGCGGCAGCAGAACAAAGGCTGAGACCGCCCCCGTCCCCAGAGAGGAAGAACCCCGCTCCACGGAGATATACAGAGGGGAATCCGCCGTTCCCACGATGGTGAATTCCCGCCGGGCCAGGGCGTCCTCAAAGTCGCCGGTCCCGGTGTCCAGGCGGATGGTGTCCCCGATGGACAGGCCCGACTTCTCCAGAAACAGGGGCTCCACCAGGCACTCCCCCACTTTCCGGGGCAACCGCCCCTCTACCAGCCGGGGGCGGTTGGACCCCTCCTCTGCAAAGGAGTGAACCTTTACGATCATCTCCTGATCCTTCAGGGGGACAGCTGCGTCGATGGTGTAGGCCCCCTCGGCTTCCTCCACCCCCTCCTGCCGGGCCAGCAGCTCCACATCCTCCTCCGTCAGGCCCAGGGTGGAGACCACCCGCAGGTCCATCAGCCGCTGCTGATCAAAATACAGGTCACCGGTCTCCTTCATGTCGGGGGCAGTGGCCCGCAGTCCGGCCAGGAAGCACACCGCCAGGGCGGAGAGGACCAGCAGGGAGAGGAAGCGGCTGCGGGTGTTCCGAACCTCCCGGACCGCGTCGGTCAGCAGGCGGCTGGGGGCTTTTTTTCGGGACATGGGCTGTTCTCCTCCTCTCCTTTTTGTATTTTTTCTTCACAAAATCGCATTTTGTAGAGGCATTACCACTCAATGGTCTCCACGGGGACCGGGCGGTCGTTGTGGTCGATGCGCTCCACCCGCCCGTTCTTCACGTGGATCACCTGGTCTGCCATGGGGGCTATGGCGCTGTTGTGGGTGATGACCACCACCGTCATGCCCTGCTGGCGGCAGGTGTCCTGGAGCAGCTTCAGGATAGACTTGCCGGTGACATAGTCCAGTGCCCCCGTGGGCTCGTCGCACAGCAGCAGCTTGGGGTTTTTGGCCAGCGCCCGGGCAATGGCCACCCGCTGCTGCTCCCCTCCGGAGAGCTGGGCAGGAAAGTTGTTCAGCCGCTCCCCCAGCCCCACATGGCGCAGCACCTCCTCCGCGTCCAGGGGGTCCCGGCAGATCTGGGCGGCCAGCTCTACATTTTCCAGGGCCGTCAGATTCTGCACCAGGTTGTAGAACTGGAACACGAAGCCGATGTCATATCGGCGGTATGTGGTGAGCTGTCGGGCCCCATAGCCGCTGATCTCCTGGCCGTCCACCCTGATAGCCCCGCTGTCACAGGCGTCCATCCCCCCCAGGATGTTCAGCACCGTGGTCTTGCCCGCACCGGAGGGCCCCACGATGACGGCGAACTGTCCTTTCTCAATCTCAAAGGAGATGTCGTCCACTGCGGTGATGGTGATCTCCCCCATCTGATACCGTTTCCCCACATGCTGAAGGGAGATATAGGCCATAGGTCATCCCTCCTGTTGTCCGTTATAAAACAGGTGTTGAATATCTTGTATTTTTTATTATAATAGGGGATAACAGAGGATTGCAATGGGCAAAAGGGCGGCTTCTGTGGAAAATCCGACAGGCTCTGTCCTCTGTGTCGAAAAACGGGGGAGGTGCGTCCATGGCGGAACAGCGCCAGGACCGGAGGGTCCGCAGGTCCAAGGCCCAGCTGCGGCAGGCCCTGATCCAGCTGCTCCAGGAAAAGCCGGTGGAGGAGATCACTGTCCGGGAGCTGACTGAGCGGGCCGATGTGAACCGCGGGACCTTTTACAGCCACTATCAAAACATCTACCACATGCTGGAACAGGTGGAAAACGAGCTCTTCGACGAGCTGGGGCGGCTGCTGGATGCCTATCCGCCCCACCTGCTCCGGGACGAGCTGACCCCCATCCTGGTGGACGTGTTCCGCTTCGTGCGGAGCAACAGCCAGCTGTGCCTGGCCCTGATGGGCGCATGGGGGGAGGGCGACTTCTTCCGCCGGCTGGACGCCATGATCTATGCCCGCTGCCTGCGGGAGTGGCAGGGCATCTACCCCCTGGGCAGTCTGGACGGCCCCAACTACTGTCTGGAGTTCGTCATCGCCGGGGCGGTGGGCATGGCCCGCTCCTGGGCCCTTCAGGGCTTTCCTCAGGCAGAGGAGGCGCTGGCCCGCCTGGCCGATCGGCTCATCTCCTCTGGTCTCGCCGGCACGCTTCAGCACTTCGATTGATTTCCTCATTTTTCGCTCCATCTTTTTGTGGAAATCGCCGGTCGAAAAAATGAAAGAAATCGTTGCGGGACCCTTCTTTTTTCGATAAAATGAATCTGTATCGGAACTTGAAAAAGAGGGATGGGACAAGCTATGGAGCTTTTGAAAGAGCGTATTCGCCGGGACGGCAAGGTAAAGGGGACCGACGTGCTGAAGGTGGACAGCTTCCTGAACCACCAGATGGACATCAAGCTCTTCGCCGAGATCGGCAGGGAGTTTAAGCGCCGCTTCGCGGACTGCCAGATCAACAAGATCCTCACCATCGAGGCTTCCGGCATCGGCATCGCCTGCATCACGGCCCAATACTTCGACTGCCCGGTGATCTTCGCCAAGAAAAGCCAGACCAAGAACATCGCCGGCGAGGTCTACACCGCCAAGGTGGAGTCCTTCACCCACGGCCGGGTCTATGACATCATCGTGGCCAAGGAGTTCCTGGGCCCCGGCGACCGGGTGCTCATCATCGATGACTTTCTGGCCAACGGCGCCGCCCTGATGGGCCTGTCCAAGCTGGTGGAGGACGCCGGCGCCACTCTGGTAGGGGCCGGCATCGTCATCGAGAAAGCCTTCCAGCCCGGCGGCGACATGATCCGCGCCCGAGGCATCCGGCTGGAGTCCCTGGCCCGCGTCAAGTCCATGAATGAGGAGACCGGCGTGGAGTTCGTGGACTGAGCCCGCCGTCCCCAGAATTGAATCGCCCTTCGATTAAAACCGGCTCGCCCGGTTTTAATATATTTGTGCGGGACCCGTCCGGCTCCTGCACATGATCTTTTAAGGAGGAAAACACATTCATGAAGAAGCTTCTTGCCTTTGTCATGGCCGCCGCCATGACGCTGTCCCTGGCCGCCTGCGGCGGCGGCAGCTCCAGCTCCGCCGGCACCAGCACCCCCGCCGGCACCAGCTCTGCTCCGGCCGCCTCCAGCACCCCCGCTGACACCGCCGACTTCAAGGTGGGCGCCATCTACATCAACGGTCAGAACGACACCGCCGGCTACACCTTCCAGCACCACAGCGGCATCACCAAGGCTATGGAGAACCTGGGCCTGGACCCCGCCAGCCAGCTGCTCATCGTGGACAACGTGGCGGAGGATTACACCGCCGTCTCCAACGCCATCGACACCCTGGCCGGTCAGGGCGCCAATATCATCTTCGGCATCTCCTTCGGCTACATCGACGCCATGAATGACAAGGCGGAGGAGTACCCCGAGATCATCTTCTCCCACGCCACCGGCTACATGGGCAATGACACCAACTTCAACAACTACTTCGGTCGCATCTATCAGGCCCGCTACCTCACCGGCGTGGCCGCCGGCCTGAAGAGCCTGGAGATGGGCAACAACTCCATCGGCTACGTGGCCGCCTACAACCGGGAGTATGCCGAGACCTGCTCCGGCATCAACGCCTTCGCCCTGGGCGTGCAGGCCGTCAACCCCGACGCCGTGGTCCATGTGAACAAGATCTCCACCTGGGGCGACGAGAACCTGGAGCGCCAGGCTGCCCAGGCCCTGATCGACACCTATGACTGCTGCGTCATCGGCCAGCACTGCGATTCCGCCCAGCCCCAGCTGGTGGCCGCCGAGAACAACGTGTTCGGCTGCGGCTACAACTCCGACATGACCGAGCAGGCCCCCAACGCCCACCTCACTGCCGCCATCTGGCACTGGGATGTGTACTATCAGGCCGCCATCGAGACCGCTATGACCTGCGGCGGCGCCGAGAACTTTGTCACCGAGATGGGCGGCAACGCCTACTACGCCGGCCTGTCCGAGGGCTTCGTGGACGCCTCCACCCTGAACGAGCTGGTGGCTGCCCCCGGCACCGCCGCCGCCATGGAGGCCGTGCGTGAGCTGATCGACAGCGGCGAGTGGGACGTGTTCTCCGGCGTGAAGCTGAACATCACCGTGGACGCCGAGGCCGGCACCGCCGCTGTGGAGCAGGTGGATGCCCCCCTGATGTCCGACGGCTATGAGCTGAAGGACGGCGAGGTCGTGGAGATGGCCAACCCCGAGATCGTGCCCGCCGGCGGCGCCAGCGTGACCGACGACGTCATCAAGAGCGGCATGAACTACAACGTGGCCGGCGTGGTGGAGGGCTGAGTCCCCTCCCCCCGTCAGACACAGCGCAGACCCTGAACCGGGCCGGCCGGCATCCCCCGCCGGCCGGCCCGGCCTTTTGGCTCCTGCTCCCCGGTCCGGACCCGCCTCCGGACCGGGGAGGAGCAGCCAAAGGCGGCGGAGGGCCGCAGGGGACCGCCGGTCTCCAAGGATAATGAGAAAAGGGGAGAACGCCATGCCAACAGAATACGCCATCGAAATGAAGGGCATCACCAAGACCTTCGGCAGCGTGGTGGCCAACAGGGATGTGGAGCTGAACGTCAGACAGGGGGAGATCCTGGCCCTGCTGGGTGAGAACGGCTCGGGCAAGACCACCCTGATGAACATGCTGTCCGGAATCTACAAGCCGGACAGCGGCACCATCCTGGTCAACGGCCGGCAGGCGGTCATCAATTCCCCCGAGGACGCCAAGCGGCTGGGCATCGGCATGGTGCACCAGCACTTCAAGCTGGTGGACATTTTTTCCGCCGCGGATAACATCTGGCTGGGGGATGAGAAGTCCGGCCCCATTCTGAAGAAGGACCGGTACGCCGTCATCCAGGAGATGGCCCGGAAGTTCGGCTTTGACATCGACCCCCGGAAAAAGGTGTACAATATGGCGGTGTCGGAGAAGCAGACCCTGGAGATCATCAAGGTGCTCTACTACGGGGCCAAGGTCATCATCCTGGACGAGCCCACCGCCGTCCTTACCGTCCAGGAGACAGCCAAGCTCTTCGACGTGCTCCGCCGCATGAAGGCGGAGGGCCACGCCATCATCATCATCACCCACAAGCTCAACGAGGTGCTGGAGATCTCCGACCGGGTCTCCATCCTCCGCAAGGGGGAGTACATCACCACCGTAGACACCGCCCAGACCGATGAGCAGCAGCTCACCGAGTTCATGGTGGGCCACAAGGTGGACCTGAACATCGAGCGCCCCGTGGTGGAAAAGACCCGCCCCCTGCTGGAGATCCGGGACCTGACCATCCGCAGCGACGAGGGTGCCGTGGCCATCGACCGGGTGAACTTCTATATCCGGGGCGGTGAGATCCTGGGCGTGGCCGGCATCGCGGGCTGCGGCCAGAAGGAGCTGTGTGAGGCCATCGCCGGCCTGCGGCCCATCGAGGGCGGCCAGATGATCCACAAGGGGGAGAACATCGTGGGCCTCTCCCCCAAGGCGATCCTGGACAAGGGCATCTCCATGTCTTTCATCCCGGAGGACCGGCTGGGCATGGGCCTGGCCCCCTCCCTGTCCATCACGGACAACATGCTGCTGAAAACATACAGCGACGGCAGGGGCATCTTTGTGGACCGGAAGCGGGGCCGGGCGGAGGCGGAACACGTCATCCAGGAGCTGGAGGTGGTCACCCCCTCCACCGAGACCCCGGTGCGCCGCCTGTCCGGCGGCAACGTGCAAAAGGTGCTGCTGGGCCGCGAGATCAAGGCCGGCCCCAACGTCATCGTCACCGCCTATCCTGTCCGCGGCCTGGACATCAACTCTTCCTACGCTATTTACCACATTCTCAACGAGCAGAAGAAGTCCGGCGTGGGCATCCTGTTCGTGGGCGAGGACCTGGACGTGATGATGGCCCTGTGCGACAAGATCATGGTCCTCTGCCACGGCAGAGTGATGGGCGTAGTCCACGCCCACAAGGTCACCAAGGAGGAGCTGGGCCTGATGATGACCGGCGCCCTGGACCTGACCCGCAAGTATGAGGACAAGCCCGCGGGCATTGCCCGGGACACTCTGATCGAGGAGGTGGACCAATGAACCGGAAAGAACCGCTCTTCCGCGTGGTCAAGCGGGAGTCGTCCAGCCCCGTCCGCCAGGCCCTGGCCTATGTGGCGGCGGTGGTCATCGCCCTGCTCATCGGCGCGGCCCTCCTCTCCTCCATGGATGTGGACCCCCTCACCTTCTACCAGAAGATGGTGACCATGGGCATCCCGGGCAACAAATTCCCCTGGCGCATCGTGGAGAACTTCGTCAAGCTCTTTGTCCCCCTGCTCATCACCTCCCTGGCCCTGTCGCTGGCCTTCCGGATGCGCTTCTGGAACATCGGCGGAGAGGGGCAGTTCATCATGGGCGCCATCTGTGCCTCCGCGGCCGCCCACAAGCTGGGCCCGGTCCTGCCCCAGCCCCTGGTGGTGCTGGTCATGGCCCTGTGCGGCATCCTGGGCGGCGGCCTGTACGGCCTGATCGTGGCCCTGCTGAAGGTGCGCTACAACACCAACGAGACCCTGCTCACCCTGATGCTCAACTACATCGCCCTCTATCTCCTCCAGTTCCTGGGGGAGACCAAGGCTGGCTGGAACTTCTTCCTGGACCCCGATTCCGCCCGGCCCAAGTTCGCCGGCTTCCCCGACAACGCGGACATGATCACCTTCCCCCTGGGCCCCTTCAACCTGAACCTGTCCCTGATCATCGCCATCGTCCTGTGCGTGCTCCTCTTCGGCTATCTGAAGTACACCAAGCACGGCTATGAGATCGCCGTGGTGGGGGACAGCCCCAACACCGCCCGCTATGCGGGCATGAAGGTGGGGCGGATCGTGGTGCGCACCATCTTCCTGTCCGCTGCCCTCATCGGCCTGGCCGGCGCCTTCTATGTCTCCTCCGCCGGCACCCTGTCCACCTCCGTCACCAACGATGTGGGCTGGACCGGCATCGTGGTGGCCTGGCTGGCCAAGCTGAACACGGTGGGCATCGTCATCACCGCCCTGCTCATCACAGTGCTCCAGTTCGGCTGTCAGGCTGCCAGCACCACCTATTCCTCCATCGACGCCAACTTCGCGGACCTGATCCAGGGCATCATCCTGTTCGCCGTCCTGGCCGCGGACTTCTTCACCCGCTTCCGTCTGGCGCGGCGCGCCGCAGCCCCCAAGGAGGTGTCCAAATGAACGCATCCATCGACGTATTGACCCTCTTCCTGTTCAACATCGTGCTGGTGAACATCCCCCTGCTCTACGGCACAGTGGGCGAGATCGTCACCGAGAAGGCTGGCAGCCTGAACCTGGGCGTGGAGGGCACCATGGCCATCGGCGCCATCTTCGGCTACCTGGCAGGCTGTATGGCCAACAGCCTGCTGGTGGGCCTGCTGGTCTCCTTTCTGGCCGCCGGCCTGTGCGGGGCCCTGTTTGCCCTGCTCACCGTCTCCCTCCAGGCCAACCAGAACGTCACCGGCCTGACCATCACCACCTTCGGCCTGGGCCTCTACTTCTTCATCGGCAAGGGCCTGGGGGACCGCTGGCCCGTCATGACAAGCGCCGACGCCCTGGTCAGCGGCTTCTCCGCCCGGGAGATCCCCCTGCTCTCCTCCATCCCGGTGGTGGGCAAGGCCCTGTTTTCCCACAACATCCTGGTCTATCTGGGCATCCTGGTGGCGGCGGCGGTGTGGTGGTACCTCACCTGCACCAAGACCGGCCTGCGCCTGCGCTCCGTGGGGGAGAACCCCGGCGCTGCCGACTCGGTGGGCGTCAACATCCTGCTGTATAAGTACGTCCACCTGATCCTGGGCTCCGGCATCATGGGGCTGGGCGGCTTCTATATGGCACTGAACATGGGCGGCTCCTTCGAGGGCTCCAACTGCTGGATCAACGGCTACGGCTGGATCGCCATCGCCCTGGTCATCTTCGCCAACTGGAACCCCCTGTATGCCATCCTGGGCACCCTGGTCTTTGGCTTCTTCAACACCCTTCAGATCTACTCCGGCTCTCTGGCCGGCGCATTCCCGGACGCTCTGGGCTGGCTCAACAGCATCCCCTCCCACCTCTTCAAGGCCCTCCCCTTCCTGATCACCGCTATCGTGCTGGTGGTCACCTCCATCCGCAAGCGGGAGGGCAGCGGACAGCCCGCCGCCCTGGGCCTGAACTACTTCCGCGAGGAGCGGTGAACGGCCTTTTTCCACCATCAGCGCCCTGTCCCATAGGGGACAGGGCGCTTTCTGCGTCCCGATGGGGGCATCGGACCCTACGGGGTGCAATCTTCTCCCATTGCCTGCGTAGGGGCGCACATCGTGCGCCCGCCGTCCCCCGTGAGTGGCCCCAGTTCCTGCGTAGGGGCGGGTCCCAGACCCGCCCGCCTCATAGATGCGAAGCGGGCGGAAGGAAGCCCCCTCATCCGTCACAGCATACGCCGTGCCACCTTCCCCCCTCCGGGGGGAAGGCTTTGGGGGCGGCTGGAAGCCGCCCCTGCGGGATGTCTTCGGTCTTTGCGTAGGGGCGCACATCGTGCGCCCGCCGGTCTCCCACCGGCCGCCCCTATTCTGCCAGGACAGGCGCGATCCCCTCGTGGGGTATGCCCGCCAATTCAACACACCAGCGGCGGCAGTACAAACGGGGGAACCGGGTGTCGTCCACCACCCGCGCCGGACGCGGGCGCCATGCCCAAGGGCCCGCGTCTCCCGTATTGGGGGTCCGTGGGAAAGCGGACTGCGGGACTCAGGCGGAACGCATGTGGAGCCGTGGTCCCGCCGGGAGCGTCACCCGGCGGCGCTTTGCC
>OLGF01003848.1_pt1 | contig 11906 bp, 14 predicted proteins | sample 1604971 | NCBI WGS metagenome assembly OLGF01 (sample SAMEA3888902, study PRJEB22519) | human gut metagenome | biome: human gut; feature: human-associated habitat; material: faeces | place: Denmark | collected 2011 | reverse complement strand
GTGATAAGTCCCTGCTTTATTCGCCGGAACCAGAACCGTACCTGTCAGGGTTGTGGTTGTGGGAAGGGTAAGCTTCATATCGTACTGGTCGGAGTGGAAGTGGGGATTGGGCAGCGCATTGCTGGCCTCCACCCGCATTTTCAGCGTATAGGCAGCGCCCGCGGCCAGGCCGTTAAAGGTAATGGTACTTCCATCTCCCAGCTGAGTCTGCCCAACCTGAGAACCGTTTGCGTCCTGCAGCTGGTAGCTGACCCCTTCAGCCCCGGGGAAAGAAATGGAGTTGGCGGTTCGTATTACATCGGAAGCATTCAGGGGGGTCATGGCTGGACGACGGGGGATGGTAATTTCGGTGACTGCGTCAGCGCCCGTTTCGGTCACGCCGGCATAGCGGGCATAGAGCTTTTGCTCGGACGCATCACTGCCAGAGATATAGCCGCTGATGTCAATGCTCAGCTTACCGGAATACTGGTTCAGCCAGTTTGTACAAGCCGCATCGCTGTAAAGGTTCACCCCGCTGGGAAAGGACATGGTTTCCGCTACATAGTCGATGGCAAAGTCGGTTTCAGCGGGCTTGTCCGAAAGGGTGGAAAAGCTGGCGGGAGCACTGATGGCGTCGCTGCTGTCCTTCTGGACAAAGATATAGGTCTGTCCTTTGATCAGATTCTCAAAGACAGGGGATTCCTGCCAGGTTACACCGTAGTCCTTGCTGTACTGGTAACCTGCTCCAGCGTTTTTCAGGGTGATGCTGGTTTCGGTGCGGTTTTCCAGCTCCGGGGCGGAGACGGCTGCAGTGCCCACAATAACAGCATTGCTGGCAACGCTGCCGGTGTATCCGTTTTTGCCGGTCACCCGGCAGTAAACCACACCACCTGCATTGGCAGAAGTTAAGGTGCAGCTTGAACCTGTAGTAAGCCTTATCTCTCCGCGGTACCACTCACAGGTCACATTACCGGCAGACCGGGCCGAAGCCGGAAGCAGCCCGCTCAGATCAACTTTCAGTGTGGTGCCAGCGGCAGCAGAGCCGGTTACCGGATTGCCGCTGCCGTCCACCAGCTGCACCGACCCGGAAAGCTCCAGGGCGGGGGTGGTGAAGAAGGGCTGCCAGCCATTGCCGGTGACGGTAAAGGTTGTCTGGCTGTTGGTCACATCGGTCAGCTGGGAACTGCCGAACTTCATTCCCACACTGCTCTGTGCCGACATTCCGGTTTTTGCCGCCGAGGCGTAGCCATAGCCCAGTTCGCCCAGGGTTTCTCCGCCGATGGTCACAGCGCCGGGGGCTTCCGCCGCGTAGACAACATAGTTGCTGCCTCCGCTGGACTGCTTGACCATGGTGTTCTGTACCAGGTTGGTCGAGGCGCAGGTGATGGATTTGGCATAGACTGCCAGCACACCGGATTTGGCGGTGATGGTGGGAGTTCCAGTAATCGTAAGAGTTACATTGCCCGTCAGCTGGGCAGCCTGCGCAATCTCGGTTTCCATTTGACTGGGTGTGGCCAGGAGAGCGGGCGCCCCTCGCAGGGAGAAAAGCTCCACGTCGCCGTCAATCCGGCCGCCGTCACCCCAGCCGCCGATGCCCGCGCCGATGGCGACGCCGATTTCGGGAGAGAGTTCTTCCGTCACTTCAATGCCAGCGTCTTCGAGCGCCATGATCCCGGCGGCCACGCCGAAATGCACGAAGCGGTCGAAGCGGCGGACTTCCTTGACGCCGAGATACTTCGTGGCGTCAAAATTCTTCACTTCACCGGCGATCTGAGAGCCGAGAATCGAGGCGTCGAACTGCGTCACCGTATCGATGCCGCATTCGCCGCGCAGAGCGGCCTGCCAACTCGTGGCGAGGTCATTGCCGAGGGGAGTCACCGCGCCGAGACCGGTAACGACAACACGACGATCCATGCCTAAAACCTTTATGCGTTGATGTTCAAAAGTGCTTTCCGCCGAAAAGATTAGCGAAAAGACGGTATTTTCAGAGGGCCCAAAACGAAGATGGGACCCTTTTGGCGGGGTCCCACATCGCACCGAATGACCGGTGAATTCGTTTCAGGCGGTTGCCTTACTTGTTGACGGCCGACTTGACGTAGTCGATGGCCTGCTGAACCGTACGGAGGTTTTCCTGTTCCGTATCGGGAATTTCGATGCCGAAGGCGTCTTCGAGAGCGAGCGACATTTCAACCGTCGTGAGGCTGTCGGCGCCGAGGTCTTCGATGAAGGAGGATTCGTTCTTGATGTCTTCTTCCTTGATGCCAAGCTGTTCGGCAACGATCTTCTTAACCTTCAGTTCAATATCGTCCATTTCAGTAACTCCGCTAAGGGTATGGAATTGATTGCGACTCTCCGCCCGAAGCGAAGAGATGGGAAACAAACACCCCCGCGCGAGAAAAGCTGCTGCGGGTCGGGTGATGTTGGATTTTATCAGAACGGCTCCCCGAGAGGGAGTGGAATTAACCCATGTACATTCCGCCGTTCACATGAAGCGTGACCCCCGTGATGTAGGCACCGGCGTCGGACGCGAGGAAAAGGCAGCTCTGCGCGATGTCGTCGACCGAACCGAGACGGCCGAGCGGAATCTGCGCCTGCAGATGATCCTTCTGTTCGTCCGAAAGGACGCGCGTCATGTCGGTGTCGATGAAGCCCGGAGCCACGCAGTTGACCGTGATCCCGCGCGAGCCGATTTCGCGCGCGAGGGCCTTGGTCATGCCCATGAGGCCCGCCTTGGCGGCGGCGTAGTTCACCTGGCCGGGGTTGCCCATGGCGCCCACGACGGAGGTGATCGAGATGATGCGGCCCGAGCGCTGCTTCATCATCGGGCGCAGGCAGGCGCGCGCAAAGCGGAAGGCGGCCGAGAGGTCCGTGTCGATCACGTCGTCCCACTGTTCGTCCTTCATGCGCATGGCGAGCGTGTCGCGCGTGATGCCGGCGTTGTTGACGAGGACGTCGATGCGGCCGTAGGCCTCGACGACGTCGGCGACGGCCTTCTGACCGGCGTCGGCGTCGTTGACGTTCAACACCACGCCGCGGCCCTGACCGCCCAATTCGGCGATGCGCGCCGTGATCTTTTCGGCGCCCGCTTCGCTCGTGGCGGACCCCACCACGGTGGCGCCCGCCTTCACGAAGGCTTCAAGGATGCCGGCTCCGATCCCGCGGCTCGCACCCGTCACGAGAACCACGCGGCCCGCAAGGGCGTCAGCGGCAAAAACGGCTTTTTCCATCTTGGAACTCCTTTCAGTTCGACAGCGCGGCGAGCGTCTTCTCGAGCGTTGCCTGATCGTAAATGTTGTGCGTCTTGATTTCCGGCGCGATGCGGCGGATGAGGCCGACGAGAACGCGGCCCGGACCGCATTCGACGATGTCGGTGATGCCCGCGGCCTTCATGGCTTCGATCGTCTTCACCCACTGCACGGCCGAGCAGGCCTGACGGGCGAGCGCCGCGCGGATTTCCTCGGGCGTTTTGTGCACCGTCACGTCGACGTTGGCGATGACGGGAATCGAGGGTTCGGCCATCGCCACGCCTTCGAGACGTTCGGCAAGGCGCTTGGCGGCGGATTCGAGCAGGCTCGAATGGAAGGGAGCCGACACGGGGAGCTCGATCGCGCGGCGGGCGCCGCGCGCCTTGGCGTCTTCCACGGCGGCTCGCACGGCCTCGATGTGGCCGGCGATCACGACCTGACCCGGGGAATTGAAGTTGACGGCTTCCACCGTACCGGCGGCGCGGCCGGCCACGCAGGCGGCCTCGACGTCTTCGTCCGAGAGACCGATGATCGCGGCCATGCCGCCCACACCCACGGGAACGGCCGACTGCATGGCTTCGGCGCGGAAGCGCACGAGCTTCACGGCTTCTTCGAGCGGGAAGACGCCCGCGGCGCAGAGGGCCGAGTATTCGCCGAGCGAATGCCCCGCGAGGAGTTCGGGCTTCTGGCCGCCCGCAGCGAGCCAGGCTTCGTAGAACGCGACCGAGGAGGCGAGCACCGCGGGCTGCGTGTTGACCGTGAGGTTGAGTTCTTCGGCCGGGCCTTCGGCGATGAGGCGCTCGATCGAGAAACCGAGCGCTTCGTCGGCGCGCGCGAGGGCGCCGCGGACCGTTTCATTGTCGGCGAAGCCGCCGAGCATCCCGACGGACTGACTGCCCTGACCGGGGAATACGAAAGCAATGCGCATCTTGAAAATCCTGGGAATGTGCACCTACGTTGAAGTGCGGGAAGTTTAGCAAGGCAACACCGACGAGCGGAACCGGCGATATCGTCCGTTTCGCTTAAAGTCGTACCATTTTCGCGTTAAACCGCGCAAATTACCAGCGAACGAGGGCCGACCCCCAGGCCATGCCCGCTCCCACCGCCTGCAGAAGGACGAGTTCGCCCGCCTTCACGCGACCTTCGCGCACCGCGCGGTCGAGCGCGAGCGGCACGGAGGCGGCCGAGGTGTTGCCGTGCTCGTGCACGGTCTGCACCATCTTCGCTTCGTCGATGCCGAGCTTCTTGGCGACCATGGTCATGATGCGCAGATTCGCCTGATGCGGCACGAAAAGCGCAACGTCTTCGGTGCGCACGCAGGCGAGGTCGGCCACTTCGCGCGCCGAATTGACGAGACCGTCGACGGCGAGCTTGAAGACCTGACGGCCGTCCATGTTGATGTAGGGGTGACCGATGATCCGGCCCTGGTCGACGCGCGCGGTGAGGCCGAGAATCTTTTCGTCGAAGCGCCCGTCCGCGTACATGCGCGCGGCGAGCACCCCGGGGTCCGAACTCGATTCGAGCACCACGGCCCCCGCCCCGTCTCCGAAGAGAACGCAGGTCGAGCGGTCCTTCATGTCGATGACACGAGACATCGTTTCGGCGCCGATCACGACGGCGCGGCGGTAGGGACCCGCGCGCAGCATGGCGTCGGCGGCGTTCAAGGCGTAAATGAAGCCCGCGCACACGGCCTGCACGTCAAAGGCGGCGCAGCCCTGAGCGCCGAGAGCCGCCTGCACGCGCGCGGCGGTCGACGGGAAGATCATGTCGGGGGTCGTCGTCGCGACGATGATGAGGTCGATCGAATCGCCCGCGACGCCCGCCGCTTCGAGAGCGTTCTTCGCGGCTTCGACCGCGAGCGACGTCGTGCATTCGCCCTTTTCGGGGTCGGCGAAGTAGCGCGTCACGATCCCCGTGCGCGTGCGGATCCACTCGTCGCTTGTTTCTATGCCGTCCTTGGCGAGCAACAGAGCGAACTCTTCGTTGGTGAGCGACTTTTCGGGCAGGGCCGAACCCGTGCCGATGATGCGGGAGTACATGCTTTGATCTTCCTTCTGATTTTTTCAATGCGTCCCATGCTAACGACTCGCTCGAGGCGCCGAGGGACGGGAAGGAAGGCAATTACAAAGAATTGCTTTTCCCAAAGCCTTGCGGGCAAAAGAAAAGGGACCCCGTATAGGAGTCCCTTCCGACTTTTTGCTGACGTTCTTCTCAACACTCAAACCGGTTCGTGCTTTCTCGTCGGTCCCGGAATCCACCGGGAAAGACTGCGGGCAATACTGCCGTGGGGTCGCGCATCAGATCACTTCGGATTCCGTTTTGATGCCGCACGAGAAACCCCGTGGTTTGAGGAAGCTTCTTGTCGAGAGAAGCGTCCAACCGACAGACGAAATTATTCGTCCATCTTCGTCGTGATCACCTTCTTGCCGCGGTAGAAACCGGACGGGCTGATGTGATGACGACGATGCGCTTCACCGGTCGTGGCTTCGATCGCGGTGGGCGGGTTGGTCAGAAAGTCATGAGCACGGTGATTACCGCGCTTGCTGGTGGATTTTTTGTTCTGCTGAACGGCCATGGCAAACCCCACGTAACAAATCGAGTGAAATAGCAATGATGTCGGCAACCGCACACTCGTAAAACCGTTGACGACTTCCGGAAATCAGAGTTCTCACACCTCCCCCACGGAGGTCTTGAGAAAGCGACGAATTTTAGCAAATCCGTCGAAATTTTTCAGAAACGAGGTCTGAATTTTCGGACGCTTTCGTAGGCGCCTATCCGTAGAAAAAAAGGGGAGAACTTCTTCTCCCCTTCCTCTTAGGAATCTTGGAGCGGGAGACGAGTCTCGAACTCGCGACCTCAACCTTGGCAAGGTTGCGCTCTACCAACTGAGCTACTCCCGCAAATTCCGCTGAGAAGAGGAATTATACAGATTTTAGAAAATTTGTCAAGAGGCTGACGAAAAATTTTCCTCATCCTCTTCTCGGCGACCTTTGATGGTCCCGGAACGGGGATTGAACATCATTGCGCTACAATGGTTTCTAAGGACGTTTTCGAAAACACCCTATAGAAACGCCTTTATAAAAACGCCGCTTAGGCACCGGCGTCCCAGGCATCCCCTCAGACTTTTCCTCTCTTGTGTCATTTTATCCAAAGCAATCCATTACCAACCATGATAAGAGGTCATCTCGCGCGCCAAGCGCTCCGCCTCCTCCCTGGATAGGCCAGCGTCAAACTCCAAAATCGCGGCGCGCTCTTCGTAGGCTTCCGCCACCGCCAACAAACGGTCCTCGAGAACCTCCCTCTTGCTCATCCTGAGGACCTGAGCTCGACTACAACCATCATCAAAACCTGTGGGATTTTTGGGGATTTTGGGGATCCCTTCTCGCACAGTAGAAAGCACGCCCCCAACAGTGGGGAAGTTTTGGGGACGCTTGGGGATTTCCTCTCTCGCAAGAGATTTCGTATTTTCCACTTGGGCCTCCTTGCGAAAATCGGGCACCTTTCGGCACCCGACTCTCATTCTTTATTTGCTGGCGTTCATCTCAATGACATACGCTCGCTTTGTGTCAACCTCCTTATCCGGCATGGGGCTCTCGTACTGATAAAGACGGCCTCCCTTCACCTTGAGGCGTCCTACTCTCTCGAGCTCAGAAAGCGCCTTCAACGTATTCGCTCCGAAGAACTTGCGGGACTCCCCAGGAAGCAAGTACACCCGCACTACCTTCCTTTCATCGTTAAGAATCTGCCACCCCAAACAAGAAGGCCCCGAACTTTCCTCTGTCACCGTCCCTCGATACACCTGTTTGAAACGACGGCCGTTCGATAGAATTTCTTCCTCCAACCGCTCAACCAGGCGCCGGCGTTCTTCCACGGAATTTTCGAATCCCTCACGCCAAGCCCGATAGCACTTCAACACACACTCATATGCCATGCCCCTCACCCAGGGCAACACACCGAACTCAACCGCCAATTCTCCCGCGACGGCTACCAATCCAAACCGATTGGCAACGCGCTTAATCTGTCCGTCCTTATCACTTCCGACAGCCTCCGCACAGAACTCTCGAACCTTTTTCCGGATTTCCTCCTGCAGACGCTCGCGGCCTTCTTTCTCGACCTTCTGCAGTAATCCCTGAATGAACGCAGGTCCCGCGGTTCCGTAGCTCTCGAACTCTGTTGCTCTTTCGATTGCCTGGCTCAATGCTTCCGTGTCCTCCTGCTCATCCACGTAATCGAACACCCCGCGGGGATCCTCTGGATTGTCGTAAGCCACCGCAGGAATGGACGCCATGCGCACCCTTACGCCCGTCTTTAAGTCTCAAGATACATTTCTGTTCACTCGGGCCTGTTCGGCCGCGTACTCCTCGAGCGAGATTTCGCCAGAGGAGACGAATATAGTTCGCCAGGACAAAGAACGGCGTCCCTGAATGTTGCGGCTCATGCGCTTCTTGCCTGTCTCGTTCCCGAGCATGTACAACACTTCCGCAACGTCCACATTCTGCGGCGTCGCTTGCCCCAGCTCATCAATGATGAGCGGTAAATCATTATGAGCGGCGGCAACCGCCTCGAGTCCGTTATCTGTCGAGCGCCAAGAGCTCATTTCACCATCAGACGCCCCCTTTGCCCAAACGCTACAGCAAGCCCGCAAGGCCGTGGACTTACCGCGACTCGACGGCCCGAACAGGTGAAATCCGCCCGTTTTTATCGTTGTGAACCGCATCAACGGCGCGGCGAACGCCATACAAATAGCGAACACTATGCGGCTCGACTTTTCCGCGGGACGCGCCACCTTCTGCCGCCAGTCTTCGAGCGTTTCATTATGCGAATACTGCGGGCCGTCCTCTTCATCCCCGACAAACTCGAACTCGAGGTTTTCGTCTGACTGTCCGAAGATTTGGACATGCTTGCCAGGAACAATAAAGGCCTTTTCTCCACGCCAGCCAAAACTATGGATTGCCCGGGTTCGTTTGCTTTGCGGATACTGAATCAGATAATCCTGAATCAACCTCACCGGCCCGCCGTTCTGGCTAATGCGAACATCAATCCGCAGTCCCTTATTTAGGAGAGCGTCGATTGTTGTGGCCTTCGTCAACTCTGACAACGGGAAGATAATGCGCTTTTTACTTCCGTCCTTATCCACCATCTCGATAATGGCGTGTCTGTCGTTTCCTTCTTCGTCCACAGCTTCGGAGACAACCTCCAAAGGACCGCACAGGCGCCGCGGTTCGCGGCCCCTCTCCGAGTACTTCACACCGTCCCCGGTAATGAAGAACTTCACGCCGCAGGCCTCAAAACTTTTCGAACCATCTTCCTCAAAGGTCCACGGCTGGGCGGTATCGAATTTCAGGAACTGCCCCGAAGGATTGCCTTCGGACCGATTAAGCGCGCTCTCCAACGCTCCGGCCCCAAGGAAAGAACTCTGCCTGTCTTGAGTCTGCGCAGGCGCTTCCTTTACAATGCTCTCCGAAGAGTTTTTGTCTTTGGCCTGGCCCGTTATTTCGGTCCGGGCCTTCTTGTTATTTAGGGTCATATTTCCTCCCCGGCGCCAAGGCGCCAGTAATAATGAGGGAATCATTGAAATCCGTTGGCGTCTTTCGGTATTGCCTACGGAAAGCCTCCTCGAGCGTCTCCCCGTTCGGTAGCTTCGCTGAGAAATCAGGGAACACGGCCTGTCCTCCTACGGCCTTTGCCGCCTGGCGGGCGCATTCCTCACCGTTCCCCACGTCCCCGGCAATCACTAGCGCTCTTTCAGGGAAACGATTCCGCATCAATCGGGCAACGCGTGCCAGGTTCCCGCAGGAGCGGGACGCCACACAGGGCACGCCGTACACCTGGCGAATGCTCAAGGCCGTAGCAACCCCTTCGGCGATAACCACGGGACCGCTCGACTCGTAGAGCCCTGGCGGCATCCAACAGGCGCCCGCCATGTTCCCGCCCTTTAGGCAGAGTTTTGCTCCTTCCTCAGATATGAACTCGAGCGAGGAAATGCGTTCGTACTCTCCGCCGTGGCAACAAGGAACTACGAGAACCGGTCCCGTCATCTCTTGTTCGCTGGCGTGACACCAAAGAGAGAACGTTTCCCCGTTACTGTTCGTTCGGTAGAGCGCTCGAATTTCATCGGCATCCAGCACGCCCAGATTTTCGACAGGGCGAACGCCCTTTCTCCTCAGGTACTCGTGCCCGACACTCACCGCAGGAGCGCAGGCCCGCCAGATTTCTCGAGCGACAGCGGCGGCGCGCTCATGGCGGCGGCGTTCTTCTTCCTCCGCCTCCTGTCGAGCCGCCTTCATCCTTCGTTCGTACTGTTGCCGGGCGCGCGGCGTGAGAGAGGACCATTCCACACCATCGAACCAAACGGCGTGAACCGCACGGCGCCAATTGCAAACGACTCCGCCGTTACCTACCTTGAAAACGTGATAGGAACACGCGCTGTCGTTCTTGCGCCCCTCTTCGGGCGTTCGGCGCCAGGCCGTCGAGTCCTCATAAGCCAAGACGGCGCCCGCCGCGGCAAACGCTTCCTCGCGGCTCTTAAAGGGGCCCAAACGTTCACTCATGGCCGCCCTCCTTGTGCGCAAGATAGGAACGCTCCCTCGCAATTTCTTCCGCGAGATAGAGCAACTCCCTCAGGTCATCAATAAAGGGAAAAGCACGGGCCGGCCAGGCATTATTTGCCAGCAACCCCACCCCTTGGGCAACGTCCTCACACTGTCGAGCCGCCAGCTCCACAAGGCAGGCATTAAGGCACTCAACCGCCACCCGGACCCGCTCGAGGGTTTCCGTGCCGCATTCCGCGGCCGCCGGGCTCTTCGAAAGCATCCCGGCCACAAGGCCGATAAGAGGCCGCTCCTGGCGCTTGAGAGAAGCGCAGAGGATCCTTTCGGAGAGGGAAGAGGGATTGTTATTCCTCATGGTCCACCTCCCTGCGCTTGCGCGCCTGTTCGGCGCCGTAATTGGCCGCAGTGAAGAGCTCGAGCGCCATGGCCGCCAAATCTATGGCGGCACTCACGCGCCCCGCCTCGCTGGCGGTAAGGCCTTCGGTGCGTTCAGCCGCATAGATCGAGACGATTGCCAACGTATCGGCAACAACGCTAAGAACGCTCTCAGACTCGAGAACGCCAAACTCAGCGGCTTCGTCGCAATCGCTCGCCATGCGCCCTATTTGACGCGGCAACACGAAAGAGCTCTCTTTGAGCCAAGAAAGGTGATGGGAAAGGGAAAGCCGGCGCGGGACGTTCTGGCCGGTAGACGCGTGCGAACGCACGCAACCATTGAGAGGCTTACTCATGGCAGGGCTCCTACTACGAATTGTCGAGAGCCGCTCACCTCCGCCAAGAGGTGGGCGACGCCGTGCGGGTTGGCGGACCGCGTAGTAGGCAACGGCAAGCCCGAAGGCTTCCCGCACGGCATCAACCCGCAAGATTGATCCAGTGCGGGCGCAATAAGGCCATGAGTACGGACAACGCCAATACAAAACGCCACGTCCCAAGACAGGGCAGGCGCGGCGGTCATCCGCCTACTACTGATATGCAAGCCGCCAAGCTCGCGCACCGCCGTGCGACGGTGTACGGGCATAGTAGCACGTTCGAGCGATTGGCGGCGCCCGGCGCCGCGCGTATCATTCCCTGAAAGGCCGCCAAGGTTGGCGCCGTTGTTCGTCCCTCGCCAAAGTTTCGAAACAACGACACCGAGCGCGGCCTTTTTCATTGCCGGCGCGGTCATATCGCCTCCCCGTCAAAGCGCTGGCGCTTGTCGAGCCAGTCATGCACTTCATCGGCGCGCCAGGCGGTCAGGTTCGCCCCGAGTTTGAGCGGCTTGGGAAACTTCCCACTCCGCACCCAATCCCAGAGGGTAGAGACGCCAATTCCCAGGGACTTAGCCAACGGCTTGGCGCGATACGTCAACACGCCAACACTTTCAGCGCCCGCGGCGTTCTTCTTTCTTTCGTTCATTCATAACCTCCTATGAACACAAACGGTCAACATCGGCCCCGATTGGCCGTGTGACTGAGTGTGTTTTAGCAGGTCATGAACCCGTAGAAATGGTGTAACCCTTTACACCATTCACAGGCAAGGATATTAAAAAAAGGGGTAAACCATTTCTCCAAACACCTTGCAATACAGAGATAGACAAAAGGTATACCCCTTTTTTGAAGGAACGCGAAACGCGAATTATTTTTCTTTTTCCGTTTCTTTTTTCGGCAGTACTCTCAACGTCTTCTTGTTCCCGGCTCCTGCCTTACCTTGCGGCAAAAGTATTTGCTCGATTGCTCTTGCTTGAGAATCCGCCATACTGCCCCCCTTACCGGTTCCCCAACCTTTCCGGGCAGAAATATTCAGATCCATCCTTAACGATCCCTGAGTCCTCGCAGGGTGTTCATCCGGCAAAAGGAAATTTTGCACGACAATCGGGAGAACGTATTTCAGAGGCGGATTACTTGCGAGGTACCGTCTGAAGTCCCCCAGGGTCAGCCCGTCGAGAATCTCTACATCGTCGCTGGCCGTGCGGCCGTCCTCTTCACAAGCATTAACGCAAGCCTCCTCCTGGGCGGCAACGGCCTCGACGGCGGCGGGCTCCTCATCATGGAAAGGCGACGGCTCCTCTATGGTTTGCGGCTCGATATGCGCCCACTCCCTAGTATAACGTTCGCGATATAACGCCATTAAATAAAGCAAATGTGCTATAATG
>OLGF01003846.1_pt1 | contig 11908 bp, 14 predicted proteins | sample 1604971 | NCBI WGS metagenome assembly OLGF01 (sample SAMEA3888902, study PRJEB22519) | human gut metagenome | biome: human gut; feature: human-associated habitat; material: faeces | place: Denmark | collected 2011 | reverse complement strand
GGGCATCGGCCCCTACGGAGGGGACGGGGTGTGCTGAGCGGCGGGGGTTTACATGTGTGTTTTAAGTTCGTGAAAAAATTGTCTTGCCTTTTTGGCGCAGTTGCGGTACAATGCTTTCGACGCTTTTTTGCGTCAAAATTTGCGCTGCATCCGGGTTAGCCGGAGCGGCAGCAGGAGGTTTGAAAAGTGAATCAGAAAACAAAGAACTTGGTGGGCGCAGGTGTGTTCACCGCCATCGTCTTGGTGCTGCAATTTTTAGGCGGTACCTTCCAAATCGGAGGACTGAACATCAATGTATCCCTGGTGCCCATTGTGGTGGGCGCTGCGATATATGGATGGAAGGTGGGCGCATGGCTGGGCCTCGTGTCCGGCGGAGTGATCCTCATTGCCGGGCAGGCAGCGGCTTTCCTGCCTGTCAATCCCCTGGGCACCGTGATTACGGTTCTGGTGAAAGGTACGCTGTGCGGCCTTATCGCCGGGCTTGTGTACACGGCCCTGAGCAAGAAGAATCAGTGGGTGGCCATCATCATGGCGGCAATCGTCTGCCCGGTGGTGAACACGGGTGTGTTCCTGCTGGGCTGCCTGGTGTTCTTCATGGACACCCTCAACGGCTGGGCTGCCGCTCTGGGCTATGAAAGCGCCGGAGCATACATGATTTTGGGCCTGGCGGGCGGCAACTTCTTACTGGAGATCGGCGTAAATGTGGTGCTGGCTCCGGTGATCTCCCGGCTTATCGCCATCGGCAAGAAAAAGTAAGGCGGTGGACGGAATGCTGCTGACCATTGACATAGGCAACTCCAATATTGTTTTCGGCCTGCCTGCGGGCGAGGGCCGGGCGCGCAGGCTCTACCGCCTGGGCACCGTGCCGGAGCGGCCGGTGGAGGAATACTTTACCCTGGCGGCCAGCCTCTTTGCCCGGGAGGGCGTGGAGCTGGGCCGGGTAGACGGGGCGGTGATCTGCTCCGTGGTGCCGGTTTTGGTACCGGTGCTGTCCCAGGTGGTGCAGCGGCTGACGGGCATCACCCCGTATATCGTCACATCCCGGTCAAAAAGCGGGCTGACTCTGGCCATCCCGGAGGGAGACACCCTGGGAAATGACATCCTGGCGGCGGACGCGGCTGCGGCGGCGGAATACCCCCTGCCGGCCATTATCTTCGACATGGGCACCGCCACCACGGTGACGGTGGTGGACCAGCAGCGGCGGTACATCGGCGGGGCCATTCTGGCCGGGGTACGGCTGGGCGTGCAGGCCCTGTTTTCCGGGACGGCGCAGCTCCCGTCGGTATCCATCCAGGCGCCGAAGCAGGCCATATGCGGCACGGCCTTGGAATCCATTCAAAGCGGCGCGGTATTCGGCGCAGCGGCTATGATGGACGGGCTGGCGGAGCGGTTTGAGGCGGAGCTGGGCAAAAAATGCACGCTCCTGGCCACCGGCGGCCTGGCCGAGTGCATTGTTCCCCACTGCCGCAGGGAATTCATCTACGATGAAAGCCTGTTGCTGCGGGGCATGGAGCTGATTTACAGGCTGAATTGCGAGAAATAAGCAGAAAAAACTCTCTCCCGGACCGGGAGAGAGTTTTTTGTTGATTTTGGTCATTTTCTGTGATAAGATTTGACTGCTCGTCAAGGCGAATTACATACCTTCTTCCAGGCGTAAGGCAGGAAAGGAGGTGAATCGCTTTGGAAGAGATCGTTGCTTTCATATTGTCTGTTTTTTCCAGCTTGGTAGCTTGCTATCTTTGGGATAAATGGACCAATCATCGCCTTTGACGGGCGAAACGGCTGGGGGAGCGGCCCCAGCCGTTTCATTTTTCGCTATGGTAGAATATCGTTGCTTTTAGGCTTTCGCCTACTAACAGTATAGGGCAGTACGGGGCAAATGTCAAATGGTTTTTTGTGGCCGCCGCTGGGTGAGGCGCGTTTTATTGAGGGTACAGTAAGGCGGGCCGATGTGGGCGTCGGCCCCTACGCACATGTATGAGATTTGACGCAACGGGCGGGGTAGAACCCCGCCCCTACGGAGGGCGATGGCATTTGTACCAGCCCGGTTCGGGTCGTCCGGGGGGCCGGCCCCTATGGAGGGGTGCAGAAAGCGTTTCCGTCCGTGTAGAAAGGCGGGAGAAGTGACTCTCCCGCCCTTTTATTATGTATTGGCTTACTTTGCGCTCAGGAACTCATCGATGGACTTGGCGCCCAGCTTGCCGGCGCCCATGGCCAGGATGACGGTGGCAGCGCCGGTAACGGCATCGCCGCCGGCGTACACGCCCTCACGGGAGGTGAGGCCGTCCTCATTGACGATGATGCAGCCCTTCTTATTGACCTCCAGGCCCTTGGTAGTGGCCTTGATGAGGGGGTTGGGGGTGGTGCCCAGGGACATGATGACGGCGTCCACGGGAAGGTCGAACTCGCTGCCCTGCTTCTCCACGGGGCGGCGACGGCCGGAGGCGTCCGGCTCGCCCAGCTCCATCTCGATGCAGGTCATGGACTTCACGCAGTCCTGCTCATCGCCGTTGATCTGAACGGGGTTATTGAGGGTCTTGAAGATGACGCCCTCCTCGATGGCGTGCTCCACCTCCTCATGACGGGCGGGAAGCTCCTCCATACCGCGGCGGTACACCACATACACCTCGGCGCCCAGGCGCTTGGAGCAGCGGGCGGCATCCATGGCCACATTGCCGCCGCCGACCACAGCCACCTTCTTGCCCTTGAGGTCCATGATGGGGGTGTCGGAGTCGGGCTTATAGGCCTTCATAAGGTTGATACGGGTGAGGAACTCATTGGCGGAATACACGCCCTTGAGGTTCTCGCCGGGGATGTGCATGAACATGGGCAGGCCTGCGCCGGAGCCCACAAACACGGCCTCGAAGCCGTTCTCCTCCATCAGCTCGTCGATGGTGATGGTGCGGCCCACGACGATGTTGGTCTCCACCTTCACGCCCATGGCCTTCAGGCCGTCCACTTCCTTCTGCACGATGCTCTTGGGCAGACGGAACTCGGGGATGCCGTACACCAGCACGCCGCCGGCCAGATGCAGGGCCTCGTACACGGTGACATCGTAGCCCTTCTTGGCCAGGTCGCCGGCGCAGGTGAGGCCGGCAGGGCCGGAGCCTACCACGGCTACCTTATGGCCGTTGGACTGGGGCTTTTCGGGGGCCTCGGTGCTGTGGGCGTTGTGCCAGTCGGCCACGAAGCGCTCCAGGCGGCCGATGCCCACGGCCTCGCCCTTCTTCCCCCGGACGCAGTGCATCTCGCACTGGCTCTCCTGAGGGCAGACGCGGCCGCACACGGCGGGCAGGGAGCTGGTCTGGTGAATGACCTGATAGGCGCCCTCATAGTCCTTTTCCACGATCTTCTGAATGAACTCGGGGATGCGGACATTCACGGGGCAGCCGTTTACACAGGGGTGAGCCTTGCAGTTGAGGCACCGGGCAGCCTCGTCCAGAGCCTGCTCCTCGGTGTAGCCCAGGGCCACCTCCAGGAAATTATGATTGCGGACATTGGGGTCCTGAGAAGGCATGGGATTCTTATCCTGACGCATATTCACAGCCATGTTACTTTACCTCCTTCTTGAAGAGGTTGCAGACCTCTTCGTGCTTATGTACCTCGAAATCGTGATACATCTGGTTGCGCTTGACAGCCAGGTCCCAGTCCACCTTGTGCCCGTCGAAGTCGGGGCCGTCTACGCAGGCGAACTTGGTCTCGCCGCCCACGGTCAGGCGGCAGCCGCCGCACATACCGGTGCCGTCGATCATGATGGGGCTCATGGACACCGTGGTGGGCACGCCGTAGGGCTCGGTGGTCTTGCTGACGAACTTCATCATCACCATGGGGCCGATGGCGAAAATCTCATCATATACATTGCCCGCATCCAGCAGCTCCTTCAGCGCCTCGGTGACAAGGCCCTTCTGGCCGTAGGAACCGTCGTCGGTGCAGACCTTCAGCACGGAGGAAACAGCCCGGAACTTATCCTCCAGGATCACAACATCCTTATTCTTAAAGCCCACCACAGCGTGGACCTCAGCCCCGCAGTCGTGGAACTTCTTCAGCACAGGATAGGCAATGGCACAGCCTACGCCGCCGCCCACTACGCAGACCTTCTTCTTGCCCTCGGTCTCGGTGGGCTTGCCCAGGGGGCCTACAAAGTCGTGGAGGCAGTCGCCCTGCTGCTTATGGCTGAGCTTCTCGGTGGTGGCGCCCACGGTCTGAACGATGATGGTGACGGTGCCCTTCTCCCGATCGTAATCATGGATAGTGATGGGGATACGCTCGCCGTTTTCATCTACCCGCAGGATGATGAACTGGCCCGGCTGAGCCTTCTTCGCCACCATGGGGGCCTCGATCTCATACAGGATCACAGTAGGCTTCAGAGCTGTTTTTGTAACAATGCGATACATAGGTGCTATCTTCCTTCCTTGTGAGTTTTTGCAAGAATACGCTCTCTTACTTGGTGAGAATAATCTCGTTTTTATTTTAACATTAAATCTTCTTTTGTCAATTCCTACGGGGCAATATCCTCGGCTAAAATCGTAACTTTTCGACCCTCGATCTGCACCACGCCGCCCTCGCGGAGCTTTTTCAGTTCCCGCATCATGGCGCTGCGGTCGGTGGATATGTAATCGGCCAAAGCGCTGAGGGAAAAGGGCAGGGTGAAGCTGCCGCCGTTTTTGGCCTGCTGGAGGGAGAAATAGCACAGCAGCTTATCCCGGATGCTGCGGCGGCTGAGCACCTCCACCCGCTCGGACAGGGCCGTGGCCTTCTCGGCAATGAGGTGGAACATATTCTCGATCATGCGGTTGTGATGGCCGCAGTTTTTTTCGCAGCGGTTTTCCAGCTTTTCCTGGGGGAAGAACCAGACGGAGCAGGACTTTTCGCAGGACACATCGATGCTGTCGCCCAGAACATTCTGAAACATGAGCATCTCGCCGAACACACCACCGGGCAGAAGATGCTCCAAAATGGTGCGGTCGCCCCGGCGGTCTACACGCTCCACGATGGCGGAGCCGGACACTAAGATGCCGACGCTGTGTCCGCCGCTGCCGAAGTCGTAAATCTGCTCCTCGGGCTTAAAGCGCCGCTCCCGAACGCCGAAGCACTCATAGATGCGGCGGCACTCCTCCGCCGTGATACCCTCAAATACGGGGGTCTGGGGAATGGTCATGACCGTCCTCCCTTCCCGGGTCCTCCGCGCCGCAGCGCAGACCCATTTTATCTCTCTTATGCCCGATGATGACATACACGATGACATAGACCACGGCGCCCCACACCAGGGCCGCCGCCAGGTCGATGAAGGCGTGCTGCTTCACAAGCAGGGTAGACGCCGCGATGATGACAAACCAAACGGTGCCGGCGATCTGCCAGACCCGCTTCAGCTTCGGCGAATGCCACATGGCGGAGATGGCCGCCACCACGCCCAGCACATGGACGCTGGGGAAAACATTGGCATTATTATCGGCGGCCCAGGTCATTTGCAGGATCCAGGTGCAGATATTCTGCCGGGGCAGCTCCGCCGGGCGCAGGTCCTGGCCGTTGGGCACCAGGAAGCAAAAAAGGGTGGCGGTGGTATAGGCGATGGCAATGAACCACATATAGCGCCGGAAGCTCTCCGGGTCCTTTACAATAAAAAACACGCCCAAGATAAACAGCAGGATGCCCCAGCTGTCATAGGGGATGACGAAATACTCGCAGAAGGGGATATAGTCGTCGATGACCGTTTGAGTGGGCCAGTAATTGTCGGTGACCACATGCTCCACAACGAAATACAGAATGAGGTACACCGGCAGATACAGACCCCACCACATATGGGGATGGGTTTTGATGAAGTGCTTGATTTCTTGCATGAATATCCTCCGACACTTATGCTGGCAAAAAAACTCCGATTTTTCTGCCAAAAGGCTTGCGGTCTGCAGGGAAGGCAAACCCTGCAAGGCTTTTGGGGAAAGCGACCCCTCATTGGGCCGCAAATAGACACCCTGCCATTATAGCACATTTCCCGGCAGATGCCATAGGGAGAAACGGAAATATCACAAATTTTTAACATTTTTTATACACGGCGACTTGCGGAAAGGGGCGGCTTTATATTATACTGTATGCATCTGTCAAATTTTGAGGAGGATGCAGTATGCTGCTGAAACGGGAAAATAAAGAGAACCGCCGGGTGGTGCTGACCATTCAGGTGGAGCAGGAGGCCTGGGAAAAGGCGCTGGAGGAGGCCTATGAGCGGAGCAAGGCGCTGTTTACCAAGGAGGACGGCTCCCTGCCCACCCGGCAGGAGATGGAGGAAAAGCACGGAGCCGATGTGTTTTACCAGGACGCGGTGAATAACACCTTCCCCATCGCTCTGGTGGAGGCCGTGCGCCAGGAGGACATCAGCGTGGCCGGGGCCGCGGAGCTGACCGTGGAGGCCATCGGGCCCGAGGGCTATGTATTCAGCGCCCTCATCGACCTCTACCCGGAGGTGAAGCTGGGGCAGTACAAGGGTCTCTCCGCTCCCCGGCCCCAGGTGGAGCTGTCTGACGACGATGTTACCGCCGCCATTGGGGAATACCTGCAGAATCATCTCACCGAGGAGCACCCGGAGAAGGCCGCCATGGGCGACGAGGTGGTGCTGGACTTTGAGGGCTTCGTGGACGGCGTACCCTTTGAGGGCGGCAAGGCGGAGCAGTATCCCCTGCTGCTGGGCAGCGGCTACTTCATCCCCGGGTTTGAGGAGCAGGTGGCCGGGCTGGCCGTGGGCGGCGAGCGGGACATTGCCGTCACCTTCCCCACCCAGTATGCCCCGGAGCTGGCGGGCAAGGACGCGGTGTTCCACATCAAGGTCCACAAGATAACGCGCCGGGTGCAGCCCGACATGAACGACGAATTCGCCAAGGCCCAGGGCTATGCCGACACCTCCGCCCTGCGCCGGAGCATCATGGAGCAGGCGGTGCGCGCAAAGCAGCAGGAGGCCGCCGATGCCTACGCCGACGCCCTGGTGCAGCAGGTCATTGCCGGGATGGAGGTGGACATTCCGGAGCGGATGGTCCAGTGCCAGCTGGACGGTCTCCTGCAGGACATGGAGCAGCAGCTTCAGAGCCAGGGGGCCACCATGGACGCCTATCTGGAGATGGCGGGCATTACCCGGGAGGATCTGCGACGGCAGGCGGAGAGCAGCGCCCGGGCCTCGGTGGAGTTTGAGCTGGCCATGACGGAGATCGCCCGACTGGAAAACATCCGGTTTACCGACGCGGAGCTGGAGGAAAAATACACCCAGATGTCAGCCCTGTACGGCATGACCCCGGAGCAGCTGAAGCAGAACCTGCCCATCGAGCGCCTGACCCACGACCTGCGCCTGGCCCGGGCACGGGCCATTGTGGTGGACAGCGGGAAGGAGATCTGACACACAGGCATCCCAGATAGACGCCAAAGAGAGATGCTGCACAAAATAGCTCTCCGAAAAAATGCACAAAACCCGGAACCTTTTCAGGGCCAAAATGCCTCAAAAAGATTCCGGGTTTCTGTTTTCTGTTTCCCTGCGCAAGCTGCTATCTTTTGCAGCAGGCTCTTTCCGCTGCACCCGTTTACTCTGACAGTGTGTTTTTCACTTGTTCTACAAAGGGGCCCATATCCTCAAAAATCACCCCTGCAATCAGCGACCAGTTGATGCCGTCATAATCATGCACCAGTCGATGCCGCAGCCCGGAGACGACGCTCCACGGGATGTCGGGGTGTGATTTTTTGAACTCCGGCGAAAGCTGATAGACTTGCTCACCGATGTTGTAGATTGGCGTGGTCACCGCCCACTGGGAGAATTGATCTGCAAGCAGCATTTCTTGGGTGATCCCGCGCCCTGTAATTTCACGGTTCAACGCATCCCACAATGAAACGATTTTCTTCAGGCGCTCTGTATCTGTCTTTTTCATGCGATACGGATCCCCTCCCTCATCACAGATTCATAGAAGGGTGTCCCTGTATCGACTTCCCGCATCTCAAACACATCTGCATCAAGCCCGGTCATTTCACGCAGATCCTCTGCCAGTGCAAAGATGTTACGGGGCACAAAGTTTTTCCCTCCCACGATGATGACATCGATATCAGAATCGGATGTGGCATCGCCGCGGGCATACGAGCCGAACAGCAACGCATATTCTGCGTGGTAACGCTCCAACAGCTCTTTCACGATGGTCTTAATCTCATTCAGTGACAGTGTGCTCACAGCGAAAACACCTCCTAAACTTATTCTGTCTTTATTATAGCCGATGCAGCCGAAAATAGCAATCCGCTTTTGCAAATTACCTTTTAATCATAAAGAGAAAAAGCGAGTAAGCAAACCCTTTTGGGGAAACTTACTCGTCTTTTTTGTGTGCTATTTTACAGCGCGGCAGGAATTGCGATAACGGTAAGGAGGGGTGTCCCTCACCATTGAAATCGGCAGTTTTTGAAGTTTTTCAGAGTTTCAAAAGCTTAGGCAGCGGGGTGAAAAACTTTTTCGGCACGCCGGTCATGCAAGCCATCAGATAACACGGTTTGTTATCTTCCCAATGTAAACGCCGCGGCCACGGCGATGGTCTCCCGGGCCCAATAGCCGGGGCCTAAGAGCCAGTAGGAGCGGCAGCCCAGGGAATAGGCCGACAGGCCGCTTTTCTTTGCGTAAATGGACGAGCGGAGCTGATGGAAATTGTCGCTGGCTACGGCTATTTCCGTGGGCAGGCTGTTTTCCTCGATGATGTCCGCGGCAAAGGCGATGTTCTGCCTGGTATTCTCGGACTTTTCCTCCAGGTAGATACGCCCCGGGTCGATACCCCGGCGCACCAGCTCGTCCCGAATGCACCGGGCCTCGGAGATGATCTCATCGTCGGCCATGCCGCCGCAGGCCACACACACGGCCCGGGGATTGGCCGTAAGGTAGGCATAGGCACTGTCGATGCGGGCCTGGAGCATCTTACTGGGACGCAGGCCCCGAATTTCGCAGCCCAGGACCAAAACCGTGCAGGGCGCGTCGCTTTCGGGCCGGTTCACCGCCTGGCGCACCATGAGACCCAAAATCACATCCACGCACAAAAGCCCCGCCGCAAACAGGGCCAGCAGCGTTCGCCACAGAACCCGATGCCGCCCGGTGAGCAGTGCCTTTACCTTCTGCGGGCGCAGGAGTATCCAGGCGAAAATGCCGAATACCGCCGCCGGGGCAAACATGCCTATATGGCGCACGCCGATGACTAAGGGCAGCAGAAAATACAGGCCCAGGCCTATAAAAAGCACCGCCAGGCTATAGCGGAGCATCTTATTCATGCGCCGCTTCCTCTGCGATATGGCCGGCGATGCGCTGCATGATAAGGTCCAGAGCCACCAGGTTGTGACCTCCCTCCAGCACCACGATGTCGGCAAACTTTCTCGTAGGCTCCACGAACTGCTCGTGCATGGGCTTCACCGTGGTCAGATACTGCTGCACAACGGACTGCATGGAGCGGCCCCGCTCCTCCACATCCCGCAGGGCCCGGCGCAGAATGCGCACATCCGCGTCCGTCTCCACGAAGATGCGAATATCCATCAGCTCCCGCAGGCGGGGATCGTGGAAAATGAGGATGCCCTCCACGATGATCACCGGGGCGGGCTGAATGAGCACCGTTTCCTCCGTGCGGTTATGATCCGCGTAGGAGTACACCGGACAGCGGATGGGGCGGCCCGCCTTCAGCTCCTTGAGCTGGCTGACCATGAGGCCGGTATCAAAGGCATCGGGATGGTCGTAATTCTGCTTGCAGCGCTCCTCAAAGGGGACATCCTGGCGCTTATAGTAATTATCGTGGTGCACGACGCTGATAGCCGAGCCGAAGTGGGCGGCCAAATGGTCGGTGAGGGTAGTTTTGCCGCTGCCGGTGCCTCCGGCGATGCCGATGATCATGGTGTTCATAAGCGATGTCCCCCTGCTGTCATTTTTCTTCCATTATAGGCAGGATGCGGAATAATTGCAAGGGAACTTGTTAAAAAAGGATGAATTCCCATGTTTTCCAGTTGACGCAGGCGCAGAATCCGTATAGAATAATTATGTAAAGTTAGGAGGATCAGCAATGCGCCTTTTGAAATGTCCCAAATGCGGAGAAATGTTCTCCGATACATATAAAACCTGTCCCTTCTGCCAGGAGGATGAGGAGCTGCACAGCGGCAAGCCCGTAAAGACCGGCGGACGCCGGGTAGGCGGCGCCAAGGCCCGGCCCAAGGTGGGCGGCGGCGTCGTGGTGGCGTGCCTGGTGCTGGTGCTGGGTCTGGTGGCCTGCACCATCTTCGGCAGCCAATTCACTGAGCTTTTCACCGGCGGCAAGACCGACACGCCCGTCCAGGCTCTGACGCTCAGCCAAAGAAATGCCGACCTCACTGTGGGCAGCACCGTGAAGCTCACCGCCTCCGGAGGCGAAAGCATCGTCAGCTTCTCCAGCAGTAACGAGGCTGTGGCCACCGTTTCCGCCGACGGCACCGTGAAGGCCGTAGGCGAGGGCAGCGCCGTGGTCACTGCTAAGGCAGGAGACCTTACCGCCTCCTGCAGCGTAGCGGTGAAGGGGACGGAGCAGACGAAAGAGCCGGAGGATTTGTCCATATACTCTGTATATGGTGAAAGTGTAGTAACTGATGTTACTATTGAACTTGGCAAACCCGCTCCCATGAAAGTTCAAGGAACCGAATCCGCTGTAACCTGGAGCATCGCAGATACTTCCATTGCTACGGTGGACTCTTCCGGCATGGTAACAGGTGTTGCCGTGGGTGACACCACTCTCACCGCCACGGTGGATGGACAGACTTTGACTTGCACCATTCGTATAAGGTGATTTGAATAACCGTAAAGCGCCTTGCCCAACGGCAGGGCGCTTTTAGCAGGAAGCATAGGAGGAAATCGTTTGAATCGCAGAGAGCTTTTAGATAAACTCTCCGCCTCGGCGGAGGAGCGGGTGCTGCTGGGCCGTCTGTGGGACGCTCTGGAGCGCTGCCGCAGCCGCAATGTGCCGGAGGAGAGCGGCTTCCTCTCCCCCCACGAGCAGGCCTTGGCCGGGCAGCTGATGCAGGCCTTGGGTGTGCAGGAGGGCTGGGCTCTTTGGGGCGGCTACCAAGGCGCCCAGCGCCGGCAGATGCACTTTCTCCCGGACTGGGCCCAGGGGCCGGAGGCCGGAGCTATCCGGGCGCTGCGGTGCCGGTTTTACGAGACGGACCACCCTACCCACCGGGACTTTTTGGGCAGCCTCATGGGACTGGGTCTGACAAGGGAGAAGATCGGTGACATTTTGGTTTCGCCCCAATGGGCGGATGTGCTGGTGGGCAGCAGCGTGGCGGATTTCCTTTTGCAGGAATGGTCTCAGGCGGGCCGGGTACACCTGCGCCTGTCGGAAATAGGGCCGGAGGAGATCGCCGTCCCCGAGCAGCCGGCAAAGCTCCTGCGGGACACCGTAGCCTCCCTGCGGCTGGACAGCGTATTGGCCGCCGGCTTTTCCCTCAGCCGCAGTGCGGCGGCGGACCTGATCCGCAGCGGCAAGGTAGAGGTAAACTGGATGTCCTGTGAAAAGCCCGACGCCCCGGTGCAGCAGGGAGATGTGCTTACGGCTCGGGGCCTGGGCAAGTGTCTGGTGGAGTCCGTAGGTGGCCAAAGCCGCAAGGGACGCACAGGCATTACCATGAAACGATTTTTGTAAGTATAAAGGGGATAAAAGAATGGAACAGAAAAAAATTGACCGCATCAATGCGCTGGCCCGGAAGGCCAAGACCCCCGAGGGGCTGACCCCTGCCGAGACGGAGGAGCGGGCCGCTCTGCGCCAGGAGTATCTCAACAGCGTCATGGACAATCTCCGCCGGGAGCTGGACAACACCTGGGTGGTGGATGAGCAAGGCAACAAGCGGAAGCTGACGCCGGGGAAAAAGAATATGTCGTGAGGGGGGTTTTCCCTGGGGGCGG
>OLGF01003841.1_pt1 | contig 11921 bp, 10 predicted proteins | sample 1604971 | NCBI WGS metagenome assembly OLGF01 (sample SAMEA3888902, study PRJEB22519) | human gut metagenome | biome: human gut; feature: human-associated habitat; material: faeces | place: Denmark | collected 2011 | reverse complement strand
GTACCCTGTTTACCGGTGGTGGATTCGGACTGTGGACAGTAGTTGCGGTTGTACTGCTGATTGCATTCCTGTACATGCTGTTCAGACCTTATAAAGAAAGTAAATCATTGAAAGTTGCGTAAGAAAAGTCTGATCTGACTTTAAGAAAGGAGACCTTTGCATGGGAACAGTAGTTGTTGGCGCGGTTCTGGTTGGTGTGGTAGCACTCATCGTCCGCAGCATGGTAAAAGATAAAAAGAACGGCAAATCACTGCAGTGCGGTGGTGACTGTGCACATTGCGGAGGACATTGCAGCCATTAAAGGTACTATTTGGAGGTGTTGACATTAATTGCAGAAAGAGCCAAAGAGTATCATAATTTCAAAATTAAGAGAGCGTGGCTGCCGGATCACCCGGCAGCGGCGCATCATCCTTGATATTATTCTGGATGAGGACTGCTCTTGTTGCAAGGAGATTTATTACAAAGCCTGCAAACAAGATTCCAGTATCGGAGCCGCAACCGTGTACCGCATGGTGAATACATTAGAAGAAATCGGAGTGATCAACCGGAAAAACATGTATAAATATACCGGCAGTGATATTGACGAAGAATTAGAATGTGTTCCCTGTTGCAGAATGGAACTGGATGACGGCACGGTGCTTCAGCTTTCTGACAGAAAGTTCCGTCAGGTACTGACCTGTGGACTGGAAAGCTGCGGTTATATGACTGGAAAAAGAATTGTAAAATACACGAACAATCCCGGACAGGCCTCCTAGCCCCGGGATTGTTTTGCTGTATTGAATAGCAGCAATTAATCAGGAAAAACGACATTAATTGAGAAAAATTATCATTAAAGAAGAAATAACTTGAAGATTATTTCTAAGGCGATATAATAGTTGATAAACAAAATTTTCATACACAAAGGAGAGAATATTATGGCAAACATTTTAAAAAATTTTGACGCAAAAAAAACAGGTATTTTCGCAGGTGGTGTACTGTTTGGCACTGCAGGAATCAAGATTCTTGCCAGCGATGATGCAAAAAAATTCTATGCAAACTGTACAGCAGCAGTGCTGCGTGCAAAATCCTGTGTAATGAAAGTGGTAACATCTGTTCAGGAAAATGCAGAAGATATTTATGCGGAAGCACAGCAGATCAACGAAGAACGTGAAGCAAAAAAAGCTGTTGTAGAAGATGAAGATACAGAAGAGACTGCAGAGACAGAAGAGACTGCAGAGACAGCAGAAGATTTTACAGAAGAATAAAACGCAAAACTCACACAAGGACAGTGTTATTCAATGAAATTTATAATCAAACATGAAATCAGGGGACGTATGCGTGTTCATCTTCTTCAGAATCGTATGACATTTGAGCAGGCAGATACGTTACTTTATTATCTGAGCAGCCAGAAATTGGTGACAGGAGTGAAAGTCCGTGAGAAAACACAGGATGCCACAATTAATTTTGTGGGAGACCGGGAAGAAGTAATCCGGGCACTGAAAGCCTTCCATTATGAGACAGCCAAAGTACCGGAGATTTATCTGAAAAATTCCGGCCGGGAACTGCAGAATGAGTACTGGGAAAAACTAGTCAATAAAGTGGTCATGCGTATGGGAAGCAAAATGTTTCTTCCGGTATCTGTCCGTTCCGTGATCACCGCAGTCAAATCGGTGAAATATCTGTGGCATGGAGTACGGACGATTGCTAAAGGGAAACTGGAAGTCCCGGTTCTGGATGCAACTGCGATTGGTGTATCCATTTTCCGCGGAGACTTTGAGACCGCAGGATCCACCATGTTTCTTCTGGGAATCGGAGAGATTCTGGAAGAGTGGACCCATAAAAAATCTGTGGATGATCTGGCAAGAAGCATGTCATTGCACGTATCCAGAGTATGGTTGATGAAAGACGGACAGGAGATTCTGGTTCCGTCAGATCAGATCCGGACAGGAGATGAGATCGTTGTTCATATGGGCAATGTGATTCCTTTTGACGGTGTGGTAACAGCCGGAGATGCTATGGTCAACCAGGCATCACTTACCGGAGAATCGGTTCCAGTTCAGAAGAATGCACAGAAATATGCATATGCCGGAACCGTGGTCGAAGAGGGCGAACTGACCATCTGTGTCAAGGAAGTCAACGGTGGAAGTAAGTTTGAGAAGATCGTTACCATGATCGAAGAGTCCGAAAAACTCAAGTCCAACGTGGAAGGAAAAGCTGAACATCTGGCAGACCGTCTGGTTCCGTATACACTGGCGGGTACCGGCCTGACCTATCTGCTCACACGAAATATGACAAAGACACTGGCGGTACTGATGGTAGATTTTTCCTGTGCGCTGAAACTGGCGATGCCGATCAGCGTACTTTCGGCGATTCGGGAAGCAAGTCTGTATGATATCACGGTAAAAGGTGGCAAATTCCTGGAAGCAATTGCAGAGGCAGATACTATTGTATTTGATAAAACAGGAACACTGACCAAGGCGAAACCGACAGTTGTGGATGTGGTATCATTTGAGGAGAACAATCCGGATGAGATGCTTCGTATCGCAGCATGTATGGAGGAACATTTCCCCCACTCCATGGCTAAAGCCGTTGTCAGCGCAGCCAGGAAGAAACAGCTGGCCCACGAGGAGATGCACTCCAAGGTTGAATATATCGTAGCACACGGCATTTCCACAACAATTGAAGATCATAAAGCTGTGATCGGAAGTTACCACTTCGTATTTGAAGATGAGAAGTGCGTAATTCCGGAGGATGGACAGGCGAAATTCGATAATATTCCGGAGGAGTATTCCCACCTTTATCTTGCAATCGATGGACGCCTTGCAGCTGTGATCTGCATCGAGGATCCGCTCCGTGAGGAAGCGAAGGCTTCTGTTGATGCATTGCGTGCAGCAGGAATATCCAAGATCGTTATGATGACAGGTGACAGCGAGCGTACAGCAGCAGCTATTGCCAGACGTGTAGGTGTGGATGAATATTATTCCGAGGTACTTCCGGAGGATAAGGCCAACTTCATTGAAAAAGAGAAGGCAGCCGGAAGAAGGGTGATCATGGTAGGTGACGGAATCAATGATTCTCCGGCACTTTCCGCAGCCAATGTCGGTATCGCCATCAGTGATGGTGCTGAAATTGCCCGGGAGATCGCAGATATTACTGTAGGTGCAGATGATCTTCAGGAGCTTGTTGTTCTGAAAGAGATCAGCAATGCACTGATGAAGCGTATCAGACGCAATTACCGTTTTATTATTACCTTTAACGCAGGTCTTATCGCCTGTGGCGTTGCAGGTATCCTGCAGCCGACTTCATCCGCACTTCTGCATAATACCTCCACACTGGCGATCAGCCTGAAGAGTATGCAGAATCTGCTTCCATAGAAGAGTTTTTCAAAATAAATATAAAAAGCCGGCCAGGTTATCGAAGAGATAAGAGCTTCGTGCCTGGCCTCTTTTTTTTTCGGCTGATCAGACGTGGATCGCAGATATCAGCCGGAAGGTGTATTGAAGATGATAAGGTTTATTCCTGAGGAAAGGGTTCGCTTTCCAGCTTCAGTCCGTCGGCCATATGGTACCGCTTCTTTTTTGTATCTGACTGAAGCGGTCGTGTATGGAGACTTCGGTACCGGGAAGGGCTCATATGATAAAATTTTTCGAAGGTATGTGCAAAATGCTGCCGGCTGTTGTATCCGGAAGAAAATGCAATATCCGTAATGTGCAGAGTACTGTTGCACAGAAGAAAGGCGGCCTGTTCCATACGCTTGCGGTTGATATAGGTATTGATGGTGCAGTCGTTTTTTTCTGTAAAGAGCGCCTGCAGGTAGGATTTGTTGATCCCTGCATATGCGGAGATGGCAGGAATATCAATGTCTTCCAGATAATGCTCGTCAATATAGCGGAGCGCTTTTTTCAGATAGACGATTCCCTGGGTGTTCCGGCTGGAGCGGGCGCAGAATGCAAGCTCTGTAAGTATGCGGCTGAAAAGAAGAAAGAAGAGAAATTCTTCCTTTTGTATCTGACCGGAATTTTGTTGTAAAAAGGTGAGCAGATCCTTCAGGCTGTATCCGAAGCTGCGGGAATCCGTGCCGGAGCAAAAGCCCTGGGAGGCTTCCGTAAAATTCCAGAATCGGGAAAATCCGGGATCCTTTTTCAGGAGAAACTCCAGAGTAACCGGACTTTTTTCGGGAGTAAGGGAAAATTCCAGATTCAGGATCGAGCAGGGAAAACCATCCGGAATCTCCAGCCGGTGAGGTACATCCGGACGGATAAAGATAAATTGCCCGGATTTCAGTGGGAATTCCGTGTCCTGTGTGCCATCCAGGCAGAAAACCCGGCAGGAACCGGAGGTGATATACATGATCTCATAGCTGGAATGTGTGTGATGCTCCATATGATAATAAGGCAGGGAGAGAGCATAAAAAGCAGAAATATGGAAATATCGGGAAGAGTCCTGGAAAATATCTGGCATGAAAAAACCTCCTGAGTATACTGCGAAGCGGAATGTAAATATTTCAGCTGTAAATTGCGAGTCGGACAGATGCAGATATTCGATTAAATCGCCCTACATGTCTGACTGACTGTACTCTTTACTGTCAGCAAACAGTATATCACGCAAAAATAAATACGACAATATATTGCATTTTTACATTCAGGGGATGATACCTGTCACCTTATAAAAAAACAGATATTATACTGTGATCAGAATCAGAAAAACGGAGGGTATTTTCTATGAGCTATAAAAATGAAAACATGAAAATGATCGAATTACATGAAAATGGCCTGGATATCCAGTTTCGTATCCGGGAAAACGGCGTGGTAGAGCTGGCAGATTTTTCTTCACAGGAAGTAAAAAAAGCAGTCATGGAGCCGAAGGAGGATATCTGTTATCCGGCTGTTGAGATCCACAGAAGCGGCACAGGAAGCTTAAACATGCATGCCTACAAAAACAACATCAATCAGTCCTCTGTGGATTTTGTTTATGAGAACCATGAGCTGAAGGCACAGGCCGGCGGAAAAGAGCTGGAGATCGTAATGATTTCCCCGGAAAAGCTGAAGGCAGTATATCATATGCGCCTGTTTGATGGAGTTCCGGCAGTGCAGACCTGGACAGAGATCACCAACGAGGGAAGTGAAGATCAGGGCCTGACTTACGTTTCTTCTTTTATATATCAGGGAATTTCCAGAGGCGGTGACAAACCTTATTACAAAAAAACAGATATCTATGTACCGTTTAACAGCTGGTGCTGTGAGGCACAGTGGCAGAAATACGATGCAGAAACACTGAATTTAAACGGCATGGTCGTAGATGGCTTCAATCATCAGGGATATGGCCTGAACCGTTATTGTTACAGTGGAAAGGGCACCTGGTCTACCTGTGAGTATCTTCCCATGGGAATTGCCGAGGACAGAGAAACAGGGGAGACGTATATTTTCCAGATTGAAAGCTCCGGACAGTGGCTGGCAGAATATGGCTCTGCACAGGGCGGAAATCTGTATCTTGCCTTAAGCGGCGCCACAGAGCAGGAGCATGGCTGGTATAAGAATCTGAAACCGGGAGAAAGCTTTACAACCGTTCCGGCAGGGGCAGCGGTTGTAAAAGGTGGCCTGAATCCGGCAGCAGCGGCACTGACCAGATATCGGAGAAAAGTACGCAGACCGAATACGGACGATGAGAAGCTGAACGTGGTATTTAATGATTACATGAACTGCCTGATGGGAGACCCTACAACGGAGCGGGAGCTTTCCATCATTGACAAGGCAGCAGAGCTCGGATGCGAATATTACTGCCTGGATGCAGGCTGGTATGACGACGGATTCTGGTGGGACCGTGTCGGGGAATGGAAAGAAGCATCCGGAAGATTCCCCAATGGTCTGAAAGAAGTCTGCGATTATGCACACAGTAAAGGCCTGAAAATGGGACTCTGGCTGGAAATCGAGGTTATGGGAGTTGCCTGCGAGCTGGCAAACAAGCTTCCGGATAACTGGTTTGTCTGCCGTCATGGAAAACGCCACATTGACAATAAACGCTATATGCTAGATTTCCGCAATCCGGAGGTACGGAAATATTGCCGTGATGTAGTAGACAGGCTGATCAATGATTACGGTGTAGAGTACTTTAAAGTGGACTATAACGTAACTATGGGATATGGAAGTGATCTGAACAGTGACAGCTGTGCAGATGCCATCCGTGAGCATTATGAATGTCTTCACCAGTGGTATGAGGAAATCTTCCGGGATCATCCGGAGCTTGTTGTGGAGAACTGCGGTTCCGGCGGACAGCGTATGGATTATGGTATGCTGAAGATCTTAAGCTTGCAGTCTACCAGTGATCAGACAGATTATCTCTACAATGCCAATATCGCTGCCAATGTAGCCAGTGCGGTAACTCCGGAGCAGGGTGGTATGTGGGTATATCCGTACGAGGATGAAGAAGAGCATGTGATCTACAATATAGTAAATGGTATGCTTCTCCGCCCGTATATCAGTGGTATGGTATGGAAGCTGGGAGAAAATTCCATGAACCGTATGAAGGAGGGAATCTCCCTGTATAAGGAGATCCGTGAGGAAGTCCGTGACGGCGTGCCGTTCTTCCCGCTTGGTTTTGGAACTCTGAAATCTGAAGTTCTTGCTTACGGAGTGAAAGCAGAGAAGAATACCTATCTTTCGGTATGGACACCGAGAACAACAGAAGCAGTGATCCCGTTGGAAAATGCAGAGCAGGTCCGCAGAGTATCCGTGATCTATCCGAAGGAAGAGATGTGCGGATATAAGATCGAAAATGGAAATCTTGTAGTGAAGATGCCACAGGAAAAAGCGGCCAGACTGTTTAAGATCGAGATGAAATAGAAAATTAGGAAAGACCGATTTATAGGACTGAAAGAATATAAAAAATAAAACCACATCAGTAACAGAAGATTATTGAGAAAATAAAATACAGCCAGGAATATCGGATATAAGATCCGGATAATTTCCTGGCTGTATTTTTATTTATCGGATATCCGCACCCGGCTTCATGAGCTGAAGCAGGATCACCGCACAGAGGATCGCTCCGATGCCCGGAACTGCACCACCGATCCCGACAAAACGAAGTCCGGCATATTTTACGATCACTCCGCCCATGGCAGAACCGGCTGCAATGCCAAAGTTAAAGAAAACCGAGATCAGAGAAGATGCCAGGTTTACACAGGCAGGATGCTCTCTGGTGGCGATCTTCAGAAAATGCATCTGCAGTGGTGAGTTCAGAAGATACATCATAACACCGAGGATAAACAGTACCAGTCCTCCGCTTATCAGGTTATGGGTGGCAATAGGCAGAAGCAGCAGACATATCGTCTGGATGACGTAGATCAGGGGCAGCAGGCGGATGCCGGTTTTGTTTGCCACCTGACCGGAGCTTACATTGCTTGTGATCGCCGCAATACCGAAGATTAGAAGCGCAACGCTTAACATGGAATCCGGAATATGAAGCTCCTGCTGTAAGATCGGTGTCAGATATGTATAGAAGCAGTAGGTGGAGGCGCCTGCCAGGAAAACGATGGCACAGCCAATGGAGATCCTTTTGTCCAGAAAAAGCTTAAACTGTTCCAGGATACTTCCGGCCTTCAGCCGGTTCTGCCGCGGCAGCTTCACAAACAGAAGCGCCAGCAGAGCCAGGGTTGCCACGAAGATCGTGATAAAAGCCGCACGCCAGCCAAAAGTTTGCGTGATAGTGGAAGCGATAGGCACACCCACAACAGAAGCGACACTGAAGCCTGAAAAAACACCTGCGATCACACCAGGGATATGCTCCGGAATGGAAGCAACATCTTCCGCATAAGTCATGGAGATGGAGACCACAGTACCGGAAACCACAGCCGTAAGAATACGGAACACCAGAAATACCGTGTAATTGACAGCAATGGCACAGATCAGATTGCAGAGCGCAAACAGTGAAATTCCCAGCATGGTAATACGAAAACGATTGTATTTTCCCACATAGGCAGCCAGAAACGGAGTGCCAAGGCCATAGGCAAAGGCAAACAGAGATACAATGCTTCCGGCCTGAGTCAGTGAAATCCCGAATCCGTCCGCAATTTCCGGCAGGATACCGATCACAGTATATTCACTGGTACCCAGGAAAAAGCTGAGCATGATCAGGCCTACAACAGCCGGATTAAAAAATCGAGCTTTGGATGATGACATGATAATAAGTCCTCCCTGAAAAAAATAAAGATCAAGTTTCTGCATCAGAGAAAACTTTTTCAACAAGAAAAGCTTCTTTAATGCGGTAAAAGAATATCACAATTTTCACCGTGTTTCTTGTTTACAGCTGTCAGATTTTTGTAGTATATTGATATCAGAAGGCGGGGAGGAGACGAGAAGATGGAAATACCGGTATTTGGAAAAGAACAGTATCCGCTGAACAGAGAGTCCGGACTTTCCTATACGATTTCGGATATTTACAAGCATGTGCCAATACATACTCATACTCATTATGAACTTTTTATCATTTCAGAGGGCGTGGCCTATCATATGATCAATGATTCCGTACAGACAGTAAGAAAAGGGGATCTGTTTTTTATACGCCCCAATGATATGCACAGCTATAACTTTTATCATTCGGAGAATTTCTGCGTCCGGAATCTGGGCTTTTCTACCCAGGTGCTCCGGAATGTTTCCCTGTTTCTGGAGCAGGAGGAAAAGATGGATAAACTGATAAACAGTGAGATGCCTGCCTATGTACATCTGGAAGGGGAAAATTTCCGTAAGGTTCTGGATGCAATGGATGCTGCGGGAAAGTTGGTGAACAGTAGCCATCCCCGGCACGCAAGATATCATGCGCAGTGTGTCATTGCGCTTCTTCTGGAGGATTATTTCTTCACATATGATGAAAAGGATCCCTGGAATCAGATGCCTTCCTGGCTGTCAGAGCTTCTCTTAAATATGTCAAAGATTGAAAATCTCCAGGAAGGCTACAAAAAAATGTGCGAGCTGGCTCCCTGTTCTCCAAGCCATCTCTGCAGGCTGCTGAAACAGATCTGTGGGAAAACGCCTACCCAGTATATCAACCAGGAGCGTCTGAAATATGCAGTTTATCTTCTGGCACAGACAGACCGGGAAATCCTGGATATCTGTGAGTGCTGCGGATTTTCCAATGTGAGCCACTTTTATCATCTGTTTCGGGAGCAGTTTGGAGTGTCACCGGCGAAATTCCGGAAGACAGTGTGAATGAGATGCCATACATTTCCGATGATGCGGTTATGGCACAGCAGAAGGGAATAAAAAAAGCCATCCGGGAGTATTAGGAAAAGAAAACAGCAGAGCTGTATGTCCCGGGATTACAGGGAATATACAATTCTGCTGTTTTATTTTATGAGATTATCTGTTTTCCGCAAGATATTCTTCTGTAAGAGCAACCGCATCTGTGATACACTGCGGGCAGCTGCAGAGAACCTTGCCTGTCTCTACACCTTTTAATTCACGGCAGATACAGGAACCGTTTTTTTCTTTGAATTTCTGGATATAGGTGCGGAGCTTTTTGTAAGTGTCACCTTTGGTTTTGGAACCTTCTTCAGTGTTTCCGCGGCTGTTGGAAAGTCCGATGATCATAGCCATTCCGGAAAGAGCACCGCACATTTCCATAACACCCATTCCAAGGCCGAAGCCCTCGGCAATACGGAACATCTCGTTTTCATCGATGCCAAATTCCTGGCAGAAAGAACAGGCAACTGCCTGTGCACAGTTACAGCCATTCTCGTGTAATTTTGTAGCGTGTTCAGCTTTTGTACTCATGATTTCTTATCCTCCTGATTTCAGATCGCAAGCATATTTTTGATCGCTTCCATATAGATCAGTACTGCTTCTTCCATGCCGGAGACCAGGATAAATTCATCGGCTCCGTGGATACGGTAGTCAATTCCCTCTTTTTCAGGTCCGAAGGCTATGATGTTTTTGAGGGATTTTGCGTAAGTGCCGCCGCCGATGACCATTGGTTTGTGCTCTGTGTCGCCGGTTACATCTGTATAAGCTTTGTACAGGGCATTTACCAGTGGAGATTCTCTTGGGAAGAATAATGGGGCAACAACGTTGTTGATCTCAATACGTCCGTTTTTATCCTCCAGTTTGTCCTCACACATTTTGCGGATCTCTGATTCCTTAAGAGTAACCGGGACACGGATATCGATGGTGCAGGAGATCACGCCGTTTTCTGTTTTTACGATTCCGTTGCACAGGGTCAGATCTCCGTATTCATCCGCAAATTTCAGACCGATGCCGGAACCGTCACAGGCAGTGCCGATATGGGAGTTATAGAATTTTACAAAATCATCTTCAAATCCTGCCTCTGCCAGGCATTCAAAGGTTACACCTGCAGCATTGACTCCCAGGTGCGGGGTGCTGGCATGAGCCGGAACACCTTTGGCGTAGATGGTAAGCTCACCATTTTCTTCAGTTACTTTGTATTCCTGGAGCTTTGTATGGGAAAGTGCTGCTTCCAGCTTTTCTTTCAGATCATCTTCGGCGGGAATAACAGTTGTGCAGGTGTCGCACATTGCATTGGAAACAAAACCGCCGTTCATGGAAAGGATCCTGGTGTTTTTGGAGTAGGCCATCATACCCAGCTGTCCCTTTTCGCCGTGGATACATGGGAAATTGGCATCCGGTGTGAAACCACAGGAGAGCTCTTCGGCTACCTGGTTATAGTGAGCCATACATCTGGAACCGGTCTCTTCGTTGCAGCCCATGATCAGGCGGACTCTTTTGTTCAGTTTTACACCGTGGTCGCGGAGAAGCTTCATGGCGTAGAGCGCTTCCAGAATCGGACCTTTGTCATCGGTAGTTCCACGTCCGTATACATGGTCGCCTTCACGGGTAAGCTTAAATGGATCATAAGTCCAGTCACCACCCACTGGCACGATATCCAGATGTCCGGCGATTCCAACGATCTCATCGCCCTCACCCATTTCTGCATAGCCACAGTAGTTGTCCAGGTTTACGGTTTTAAAACCAAGCTCATCGGCAATCTTGAGACCTTCTTCCAGGGCTTTTGCAGGGCCTTCACCGAAAGGCTTTCCTTCGGCAGGTGTGCCGAGCTGGGAGTCGATGGCAACCAGTCTGCCAAGGTTTGTGAGCATTTCTTCTGATAATGAATGGATTTCTTCTTTAATATTCATAACGATTTCCTCCTGTTGACAGCGTTCCGGAAATGTATCCTGTGTTTATGGACAGATGGCATCTGCCTGCTTGGCATAGTGATAGACCGGAACGCCAGTATTATGAGGTCTATTATAACACAGATCAGAATAGACGGCAGAGGAGATTTTTATATTGTGGAGCGTCTGGCGGTGTTAAGAGAAATCTCACGTTTCATCCGGCCAGATAAAATTGCAGTTTCCGGCTTCCAGGCCATCGATGAGAATATTCTGGCCTGTACAGAAGCGGTTTTTTACAGCCATAAAATAAATCCATTCTGCAGCTTCATCCACAGTCATCCACCGCTTCAGCGGAGTCAGATCCATGATCTGATCCCAGAGTTTTTTGTCCTCCATCACCGGACGGTTCAGCTCTGTCATGACGCCGCCGAAATCCAGGCTGTTGCAGGTGGCCTGGTAAGGCGCGATCCGCATTGCCACATTTTTGGCATAGGCCAGAACGCCACCCTTGCTGGCTGCATATTCCGGGAATTCGGAGCCGGTATGTCCGCTTGCTGAGCCGATCATCACAATAGAGTAAATATCAGGGTGGATTCCGTAATGTTCGGTAATGGAAATGGTTCCTTTTAAGTTTACGTCAATGTCATTTCCGTCCTGGGTTCCTGCATTGTCGATCAGGATATCTACAGGAGGGAGTTCCGGGTAGGAATCCTTATCCCGGATATCCAGGCAGAAATGGGTATATCCGGGCTGAGTGATCGTGGCGGCATTTTTATCGAAGCCATAGACTTCATGGCCTTTTTTCAGAAAAAACTCCGCA
>OLGF01003840.1_pt1 | contig 11922 bp, 16 predicted proteins | sample 1604971 | NCBI WGS metagenome assembly OLGF01 (sample SAMEA3888902, study PRJEB22519) | human gut metagenome | biome: human gut; feature: human-associated habitat; material: faeces | place: Denmark | collected 2011 | reverse complement strand
TATAATGTTCTATGCTATTCGATTACTTCATGACAAATACCCATATCATGTTTGATATTTTTCCATTGTTCTTCTGTGTAATATGCGGAACAATTGATCGTATATGGCAAACTTCCTGGATATTTCTTTTCGAATTTATCACAGGCAACATTTATAGATTCTGCCTTTACGATCAAATATCCTTTATAGAAAGGAAATTTCGGATCGCTTCCAAATGTGAAATAATAATTATGTAAAACCATTTTTTCACGGATTGATTTTAAGACATCCAATTTTTCGTTATAATCTTCCATGCCTTTCTGATCCGTGAAGTCATCATTGCAAATGAGATCATCCAAATATTCGCATAGAATTTCCGTTTCCTTCTCAGTAAGTTCAATTTTCATAGCTTGTCTCCTTTATAGTTATGTTGTAGTGTGAATAACATCAATTTCTTCATCACCGGCTCCTACCCATGTGGCAGCAACCCAAAGCACTTTTCGTAACTTTTTACTTGGCCCATAAAGATAGGTATGCCAATGGGCTGCACGCAAATGCTTTCTTGGTGAATGATGATTCTTTTTCTGTTAAATTAACAATCATGATTATTCTCCTTTTCCTTACTTGTTTCTGGAATTTCAATGGAAAATCCTGCTTCTTCCAATTCTTTGTAACTGTCAAATCCACATTCTAATGCACGAATATCCAGATAGTCTTGTAATGGCATTTCGCCCATATTTGTTTGTATCATTCTACTCATCGTGTCCTTCTCCTTATGCAACACACCATTTTCCATATGCAACATGTGTAGCAGATCCAGTTTTAGCAAGCATCTGTAAGGTCTGTCTGACCTTAGCTTTCCAATGCGGATTCCCTTGCGCTTTCTTGTGTGGCTCAATTTCCTCATAGATTTTATCCAAGTAAACAGAAGTACCCAGTTGACGTAAGACTGCATATACCACGTCTTTCCAAGTCGCACTTTGGCTGTCCCGAATATCCATTGTATAATGTTGCGGTACAACAAATGCAATTTCGTAACCGGATGGTTTTTTGGTGATTACAATATATTCATGCTCAATAAAAAAGAACTTATGATTGGCATAGTATTTTCGCCCAGATGATGTATTATGCTGTTTCTTTATCAGAACCTGTACCTGTTCTCCAGGCAATGTTAAATTCGTCAGCATAGACCGGAAGATTCCTTTCTGTCTGATATCGCCTACTACGACTGCCTGATATGCTCCTTTTGGCATCGCTGCATATCCACGCATCATGGCCTGGTTTACGGCATGCATGCCTTTTTCCCATGGCATTTCCTGAATATCCGCAGATATGCTTCTACTGTCCCCTTTCCACATATGATTGGAATAATGAATATCATTAATCCCAGGATATGGAGGATGCAGAATCTGCAGATCGGATTGATAGAATCCGTCCGGCAAGTCTTTTGTATAATCCAGAATATCCATAACCGAAATATCCGGTCTTACTGGATTAGGATTAAGATCAATCCCGCAGTAAGGAATCTCCAGATCCCGGCAGACATCCGATGTTGTGCCGCCACCTGCGAATATCTCTGATACGGATTTGCATCCATAACGTACAATAATCGATGCAGGAATCCATCCGGAAAAATTACCACGGTAACTGGATGATCCCCATGACGATCCTCTGTCTGGGAAAGACAGAATTGTGCTGGTAGCATGTTCTTTGACATATTTGATAATTTCTTCTTTTTTCATATGTTTCCTCCGAAATTATGATTCGAACATTACAGTATTATTTCTTCACTCCATTCTTCTGCATTATTATGTTCTAATGTTAGAATGATATTTTCCAGACAAAATAAAAGAAAGCCCCGTAACCGGAGCTTTCTGCAGCTGTAATGTTCTATAATATGTGTTTTCTAAGAAAATACCTGATTGACTTCCGCAAGAAAAGCATGCATTGTCGTATAATCCGGATATGCTTTTTCCCAGCCAATGTCAATAAGACCGCATCCGTCATCATATCCAAGGAAATCACAATGATATTTTTCTGTAATTTCTAACAACTGTTCATTATGAACTTCATATTCATCTGCGGTTGCAGGAATGCTAATCCGGAAAAGTTCATCATCTGAATCTTTAATGGAATTTGAACGGAATCTTCCGTTACAGTTATGGCAATAGAAATTATAGCTTTTTGCGTTATTTGTACGTAGCAATTCCCCGCACTTCGGGCAGATTGCGCTTGATTGATATGTTTTCATAAGCTTCCTCCTAATTCTGTATCTCAGCCGCCGTGATAGGTTCTCCTATAGAAAAGTCTGAAATATCTTTGTACAGGTGGTATTTAATTTCTGCATTCTTGAAAAATTTATCTTTGATATCATCTTTAATTCTCATAAAAAGTGCTTCTGCTGTGCAGTTTGGAACGTCCGGATAATAATAGTTCGTAACATGAAAGCCATCTGTGACTTCCAGCATAGCCTTATATCCTTTTTTTTGGACTTTTTGAATTCTTTCTCTGCCTGATTCAACCAAAGAAGGTTATACATAAATGATTCTTCTATGATCTTTAGTTCAATGGATTTCTGATCCACATAGGGCTTCATAGCCTCTACAAGTTTTTTCTTAGAAAAACCATTCATCATGTCGAACCAATCTGGTCCTCCGTTTCCATCCTGTGACCAAAACGCTACTTTTTTACTGCCAATATAAATATTTCCCTGGTATGCAGGTCCCTCTGTTCCTATAAAATGTTTGACTGCTTTAATACTGATACCTCTGATATTTGCCATGTATTTGTCCTCCAAAAAATATATTTGAACATTACAGTATTCGTATTACTCTCCCTTCTTCTGTTGATTCCGTTCTATATTGAAGAGTAAATGTTTTTATATAAAATAAAAGGAAGCCCATAGCGTGGACTCCCTTATACCTATAATGTTCTATGAGATATTTATAAAATTAACACCGAACAAACTCAAATTCGTTCGTCTTCTTATCTTTTTCCAAACGAATATACAGTGTTTCATCATCTGAAAACTCGGTGCACTGATATCCAGTATTTACAAGTTCTATAATCTTTTTGAGTTCTGCTGCTGCAATTGAATATGTTTTCATTTTCGGCTCCTTTATATGTTTTGATATTTTACCATGGGAAGGTCTTGTATAACGTATTTTTCTTTACAGCTTCTACTTCATACAGGTATGCTCCATTATCCCAGTATTCCTTATCATTGGATGCAATCTTTCTTTCCGGATAATCCGTTTTGAACAGTTTGCTTGCCTGCTTTAACGATTCTGCCGTTATGATACCTTTGTCACCATCGCTGCACTCATAAGCAAAGATTTTCTGTGAATGAACATCCTCCATTTCTACATTTTCAGGATCAATATATTTCAGTAACGCTTGGCGAGCATGCTCAAAATATTCGTCAACATCTCCATATAAATAATACCGGTTCTCATCATCGTTTAATTCAATGATTATTTTTTCTCCATTATAGAAATAATCTATTGGATTGAAATCATTAGGATAATAATGCTGTAAATAATCGTTCGCTGTATGATAAGCATTTTTGGTTGACAAATCCACCAAATAAATATTTTTGGATTCCATGCCTATTTCATTACTCAAACCATATGATGGTAATTTCTTTGCAATATCCTTCCAGGATCGGTCCGGTTTAAGTAGATTCCATATCTCCATTGCCTTTTCAAGAGTATCAAATCGAACATTAGGAGTGATATTTACTCCTTCCTGTTTTAAATATTCTTCATATGTGGTTTCATTGTCCTTGTTTATCTGGCTGCCAGCATAAAATTTCACATCATTTCCATTATCCATAAGCTCTTTTACCAAATCCATTTCATTTCCATCAAGATAATACCAGGCCATTTCTTTGACACTACTTGTAACTGTGGAGACAATAATTTTATAAACCAGCTTTTTCTTTTTTGGAAGATGAAATTCGCATAATTTTAAATGGTCATTTTTTGAGAAAATACATCTCTCTCCATTATAAGAAAGTCTACGCGGTTTTGAACGTGCAGATAGTATTTTTTCAAAGCCAATAGAGCATAATTTTTCAATTGATTCCTCGTAATCCCCTTCCCGTTTTCTGTCATATTCCAGACACAGCTGATATTCAGGAAATTTCTCGGCAATATTCCGGATTACAGCCAGTAAATATCCCTGTCCGCGATATAATGTCATAAGTTCAATCCAGGTAATAACTACACAGGTATCTTCAAGCCTAAGAAATACCTGTCCAATTGGAATACTGTGCTCATCCTCAATGAGATAAAAATTTGTACCTTCAATACCGGTATCATTCTGCTGCTTTTGTGGACTTAAAATAATTTTCTTATCATTCATGATATGTTCTCCTTCTGTTTTTTATTTGAACATTACAGTATAAATTTTCGTCTCCCTTCTTCTGTAAATTATGTTCTACACATAGAATGAATTTATCGCACAAAAATAAAAGAAAGCCCTCGTAAAGAAGACTTTCTCAAACTATAATGTTCACTTATCAGTAATCTACATCATTATCAACAACCTGCGCATCATCAAAGTCAGACCAGTCGAAATCAGAATCTTTCATATTTTTTGTCTTTTCAAGAGCTTCTTCCTCTGAATCAACCTCCAGTGTTGCATAGCCGTATTTAATAACCATAACTTGCATTTTTTTCATAATATTTTCTCCTCATTTCAAGATGTGATTTACGTAGTATCTTACAGTATCACTTATTTTGTTTTCTGTTTACGAACAGAATATCTTAATAATTTCCTTTTCCGCTCTATGCTGAAATCGTTTATAATTTGTTGCCGTGACAATTTCCTTAATATCACAGATCCACCCGCAGTGATTCCATGACTCATTAGAATGATATAAGTTAATGGAAATGCCTCGACGATCATATGCAGCAATTGTTTCCCACTGAATATCTGCAATATATAACTGCCCATCATATTTAAGCAGTATGAATCCATAAATGTCTGGTTCATGTTCCTGATTCATCTCGATCAGATTTTTTTCAGAAAATCCGGTCCAGTCAAAAATAAATGCAGCGTAGTTTTTTGAAAATCGTTGTTCATGCCGTATTCTCCTTACAAAATATTTTCTCCCACTTCAATTACATATGGACAGTCAGAAAAAACATTGTTATTTTCCAATGCTTTAACAATTTTAACAGTTGCATGTTCTGGATCAAATTCAGTGCAATGATTCACATAAGCATTAAGAACCCTTTCTTTTGCTTCATCTTCATCATCCGCAATTACTACTCCGCGGCCGCAATCCGCTACCGTATATATCCATATTTTATCAACATCCATCTTGTTACCTCCAATTTTTCTGAACACATCGTATTCTCTCTATATATTTATCCAAACAGCAAATCAAAAAAGCTTTTTCTCACGTCTGCGTTATTCAATGGCTGTCTAAAATATAAATCATCATCATAATCAGATGAATTTGTCTCAGAATATTCCATTGCATTTCTTCTAAAATACAATTCCGTATCTCTACAGTCCTTTTTCTTAGATTTCTTAGATTTTTTGTTATCTTTCTTTTTGGATTTTTTCTTTTTATTTGTATCTGTATATTCTTTCTTGGATTTTTTCTTTTTCTTATCTTTTTTACTCATATCCGTACCTCACTCAAATTACATAAGCTTCCATTCTTCATATAATTGCCAAGTATCATCCGGATTTTGCTGCATTGGCATAGCATCAAATCCAAGATCCTCAAAAAATTCTGACAGAACCTCTGCCTGCTCTTTACTCTGACAGTTAATTTCGCCATCATTCAATTTGAAACCATATTTGCTATGACTCTCATTTATAGATAACAGATTACAGATCATTCGAAAGACATATTCTGTCTCCCTGTCTTCATTCAGCAATCCGTGATCATAGCAAAATCGAAACATTGTATCTGCCTGTTCCGGGCCGGCATATTCAAAGACATCTCTGACCGTGATCCCAGCTGAGACAAGCTGGCTATAGAAGTCCAATTCATCCTGGTTTGTATCTGCGGCCTCCTGGAATAATTTCCCCAGATCCTTTTTAGAGATTATTTTTTCTGGTTTATCTACAGATACAGAGTAACCTCTTGAACGAAGTTCTGTGATCATGTTCCCCGTAGGTATTTCAGGTAATCCGGAATCTTCTTTATAAGCGATTAGATAATGTATATTCCCCAAAGTATCTTTGCACGTCAGCCTTGTTTCATTTTTTGAATCTTTATCTATTTTCCATTTTAAATGAAATCTATCATATTTATTTGCCGCTGCGCAGAAATCTTCTGCATTTTTACAATCTGAAACCATATCGGTTAGCCCAAATGTATCATCGAACTGATTGCTTAATGAAAAAGGAACTCTCCTTGGATTGGTAAGTGTCAAATTATTTTTGTATTTCATAATTCTGTTTCCTTTCGTATAAAACTAAATTTTTATAGTGTACCCATGTCTGTATAGCTGTTGATCCGCTCCAGTTCTCTGTATAAAGAACCGTCCGTGACATATACATCTTCTGTATCATCGATCCATTTACCATCCTGCGCTGTATGGATGGTAACAATGTTGGAATAGTCTTTATCCAGGGCCGGGTTAAATTCTTCATCTTTGTAGATGTGAAGAACCAGATCACAGTTTTCTCCGAACTCAAATACTGTTAATTTCTCATCCGCCAGCAGATCATTGCAGTAATCAATAATCGTCTCAATGGATGGGCGCGATAACTGGTAAGAATGATCCATATGAATTCCTCCGTTCTGTTAGCTTATGACAGCTTTTTTTCTTTATGCTTGAAAGGTTTCTGAGCATATTCTTGTTTCCATTTTCGGACACGTTTCTGTATCTCATCTGGCCGACCTACCAAAATATATCCTTCGCCCTCAATCAGATATCCATCCGTCTTTTTATCGAAATAAATGATTCCGCCATCAAAACCTGATAATGGTTCTATTACCATTACAAAATTTCCGATTGGATTCTCTTTGCAAATATAGGTGTTATCCCAGTCCATTTCCGAGATATATAATCCCGTATCATTTAATTTTTTGACTTTCATTTGTCCTTTCATGTTGTATTCCTCCGTTATTTTTTATTCGAACATTACAGTATTCTTTTCATGCTCCTTTCATCTGCTGATTATGCTCTATTAATAGAATGTATGTTTCTTATATAAATAAAAAAAGGAAGTCCGAAATAAGACTTCCTTAGATTCTGTAATGCCAAAATAAAATTATAAGAATTATAAAATTATGTTGCAGAGATTGCATTTTGCAGTGCCTCTTCCACATATTTGTTTAGAGTCATTCCATCTTGAATGGCATGGATAGCAATGGAACGATGAAGATCTGGCGAGATTCGTACATTGAAAGAGCCTTTGTAGGCTTTTTCCGGCTCGATTCTTTTTTTTACACATAATTCCAGATAATCATCAACTGCTTCATGAAAATCCTGAATTAATTCCTTGGCACTTTCACCTTCGTAAGAAATGAGGGAATGAATGCCGAGGACTTTTCCATAGAAGAGTTGATCTTCTTCTGAAAACTCTACACTTCCGATATAATCTTTGTATTTCATAACGCTACTCATATCAGATCCTCCTGTTCAAGAAATTCTTTTAATCTCCTAAATTCCAGTTTAGCTGCCTTATCCCCAAATATGCCACTCTTTTAATTTGACTTTTTCTTTTTGTAATTCTTGCCCTGTAAGTTGCGTATAAATTGTATTAAGTTCTTTAAAAATATTCTCAGGCACAATATTTTCTTTTAAAGTATCGTTTAAAATATCATTATCTTCATCAACCCATGCTACATCGTATGATACGGATAATACATAAACCAATCTTGCAAATAAGCCATTCATTCCATCTAATATCAATTTGATTTCATTAGGCATACAATTTTTCCACTGGTCTAAATTTGGATGTTTGTCTATGAATTTATGATAAAAATCAAAATCATTACAGTTTAAATCTGTTTTTAGGTCTATAGTCCATCCAAAATACTTATCAACACTAACACTCATATCTTATCTCCTTAGATCCTAATCTTTCAGTTTAACAAATTATCCATGGTAATAATCAGTCATAACATCTCTCATAAGCCCATCTGTTCCGCTCCCCAGATTTTTATGAATGACATACTTTTTTCCACCCACTAGCGGACAGCAATGTGGGTGTGTAGTCCCTTTAAATATGGGAATTCCTTTGCATTTTGGATACTTACATGTCCATGCGTGAAAATCCTATATCAGTTAATTAATCTATTCAATTAACAGCAACATATAATCTGCATTTGTCCATTCTAGTTCTTCAATATATTTGATAAACGCTTTACAAGCAAATGGGTCTTTTGCGTGATGTTTGTTATATCCTTTATCCGTCCAACGAGCGAATATATTATGAATTGCACTTACTCTTGCTTTTGCGACATCACTTTCGTTTTTATGCGTATGATACGTAAGCGGAAATAAGTGATACGTTATATGAGTGTTATAGCCAAACATCCCAATCCTGTCCTCGTATGTACTTTTTTCTGATAGTACATCGTACATATTTTTGCAATTATTATCAGATTGAAGCAGTAAAAAACCCAATTCGCTTTCTAATAACGCTTTTACAATATCATCTAAATTTACTTCTGATTCTTTATACATGATTTCTCCTCCACTAAATCCTAATCTTTCTGTTTATTTTTTTGCTAGAATTCATATTTTTCAACAGCTTCTTGGATGGAATGTGCTAATGCATTTTGTAACCCATTTTCTGATATTTTAATAAAAGAAAATTGCCACTTATCATCCCAAAATTTAACGACATCAAAGAATTGGTTCTTATTGTGATTTCCAAAACAAAATACTTTGGGATGTGGAATTTCAAGTAATTCAAACCCATCTATATCGTATTCATCACTCGCAATCAACTCTGCAACCAGATCGAAATCGCTTTTGTTAACATCTTCGTCCCAGCTTTCCAGATGAATGTGATCTTCAGCTATTTCGGATACATCGCACATATGGAAATTTTCGCCTAAGCCCATAATTTCTTTTACTTTTTCTATTTTGCTCATTTATTCATCCTCCTATATAAAGTATGTAAGAATGGCAGCCGCTAAACCTCTACTGTGATATATATGAATTACCATATACCGGAAAAGACCCGCTTCCTATCGAAGCAGGTCCTTCCAGTTATCAAGATCTTAATCCTGTGTCTTATGATTGAAGTGGTTGACTACTACACTGTCATGTCCGAAGTCTCCCTCTTCATATTTTTTGTTGGTAAATGTTGCACAAGCCGTATCATTATCCGTCAGATGATATACTGCTGTTTTTCCGTTAATGGTTGCATTTACCGGTTTGGTCAGTGATTCAAACTCAAATCGGCTGACACTTTCCTCGGAACAGGTGTATTCCCCTGCCGGGACCTGACCAAAGACTGCTTTCATTTCTACATATCCGTCACTATCTGTATGTGCTTTTACATAGTTTTCAGTAAATGTGACACTCTGATAATAAGTATGTGCAGCTCCCAGTGTATCCGTTCCTGTAAGTTTAAAGATAAAGGTTGGATCACCATGCTCTTTCCAGTAATCGTCAGCTTTGATACGTTTGATTACGGTACAGTCACGATATCCTTTAACTTTAATGGTCTGATTTGCATCATTGATATCTTTGTGGCATGCAATCATGGCATCTCCAAGATAAATCTCTTCAAATACAACCAGCGTTCTTCCGGCAAGTTTTTTTCCAGTTACCGGAATTTCAACATCAATACTTCCCTGTGTAGCCTCCGGCTCCCATTCGGTTGTTTTTACGATGTCATTTCCATTATCGTCCTGTACAATCTTTCCTGTAGTCTTATCAACCAGATATGACTTGATCGTGTGTGTCATACCATACTGTACACCTTCGTATTTGATTGTATCAATGATTGACATATCTCCACCGATATCTACGTAATTCTTTCCGCTTACCTTTCCTTTTGCTGTTGTGCTGAGGATTGGGAAGTGAAGTGTCTGCTGTTCATTATCCAGATCATTTTCAATCGTTACCTGTTCACCATTGCAGCTCAATGTTTCAAATGCTACCAGTGCTGAGGTTTTAAGGTTGGATGGATTGATATCAAATACCATATCCACAGATCCACTATCAGAATCCGGTGTAAATGTCTGTGTTATTGTTGCAGTCTTTCCATTTGCATCTACAAATGTTTTTCCGGTAGATTTTTCTACCAATGTTCCAGTTAACTTATATGTCTTTCCTGCGATAAGCCCTTCATATGTCACCAGGTCATGCGCTTTTACATTATCCCGGATATATGTGTAGTTGGTCTGGCTGTCTTCGTCTATCAAGTTCGTTGAAATAGATGGTACATATACCGTCTGTGCTTCATCATTCAGATCCATATGAGTTCCCCAAAGTGTTTCTTTTCCTCCGGTTGTTTCATATACTTCCTCGAATGCTACATAAGCTCCTCCAGCCATTCCATTTGTGTTAAAGGTAAAGGTAACGGTTGCTGTTCCAGTTGCACTGCCAGCTGTAAATACTCCACTTGCAGTAATCGGTTTGCCATCGCCGTCAACAGCTGCCTCTCCTGTGCTCTTATTCATTAATGTACCATTAATCTTGTAAGATGTTCCACGGATGGCTCCTTTGTAACTAACAGTGTCATCGATTTTTGCTGTCCTTGATAATGTCACCTGCTTTGTTCCGGATTTCTGATCTTTTGCAGTCGTTGAAAGAGACATATTCGTAACTGACTGATCTGCATCACTGATATCTTTATGGATAGCCAGGTCTTTTTTCGAGGATGCTATTCCGTATGCAACACTAATTCCATTCAGTGTCTCATATGCTACCAGTGTTTTTCCTTTCAAGTTGGATCCATCAAAGGAGAAGTTAACTTTAGCTGTTCCGTTTGCTGTACTTGGCGTAAAGGTTGCTGTTCCGGTAATTTCTTTTCCAGATTTATCTGTTGCTGCTTTTCCTGTATCTTTATCCATCAATTTTCCAGTTAATGTATAAGCACGTCCCGGTTTTAATCCAGAGTAAGTAACAGTATCGACCAGAGTACTTCCGGCTGCTGTTGTAAAGTAATGATCATTTGCTGTATTTGTCAGTACGGTCTGTACTTTTGGTACATAGAATGTTTCGTTCTCATCATTTAGATCACTATGCGAATACAGAAGTTTTCCAGATGGATCATCCATACTCTGTACGGCCACATCCGCATTTTGCGTATCCACGTCTTCATTTTCTGTGTCTGTATTCTCTTCATTGACCGCTCTTATCGGATCTGTAAATACAGAGTCATTATTCAGGATTTCTTCCACTGTCAGTCCATCTGTTGCTTTTGCGGAGCTGATGATGACTGATGAGGATGGGGCGGCGATATTAGCCTTGGCTGTGTAAGCTTTATAGGTTAAGTATCCATTGCTGTAATTTGCCATGGATTTTCCAGTCTGTGATGCATTATAAGTTTTTCCAGACTGTCCACGGATACTTGTGCAAACACTAAACATATAGGCATCACTTGTAACCTTAGATACGTTCATATTTTCTGATACATAGATCGTTTTCAGGTTTTTATCAGTGGTAAACATGTTAGTTGTAATCGTTGCACTGGAAGTCTTCCATCCACTCAAATCGATGGTTGTGATCTTGTCCATTCTTCCAAAAGTTCCTTCAAAGGATGTTACTTTTGATACATCGATACCTGAAAGATCCAAACTCGTTAGAGATTTCATATCCAGGAAAGTATTTCCCCATGAAGTTGCATTTGGCGCATACATTCCTTTGATTTTTAATGTCTTGCAGTTTGTCAATCCATTAAATACATTGATAAAATGCTTGCAGTTTGGCATATACCAATTGCTGACATCCATGCTTGTAATTGAACTGCAGTATGCGAACATACCGCCAAGGTCTTCTACACTGG
>OLGF01003837.1_pt1 | contig 11926 bp, 8 predicted proteins | sample 1604971 | NCBI WGS metagenome assembly OLGF01 (sample SAMEA3888902, study PRJEB22519) | human gut metagenome | biome: human gut; feature: human-associated habitat; material: faeces | place: Denmark | collected 2011 | reverse complement strand
GGGATTGTTCACCAGCGCCCGTGCAATGGCCACACGCTGCTGCTCACCGCCGGACAGCTCGTCAGGGTACCGGTCCTCCATACCCTTCAGACCCACCAACTCCAGCACATAGGGGATGCGGGTGCGGATGTCACGGGGCGTGGCCCCCACCGCCCGCATGGCAAGGCTCAGGTTGTCGAACACCGTCTTTTTGGGGATCAGGCGGAAGTCCTGAAAGATCACGCCGATGGTGCGGCGCATATAGGGGATCTGCCGGTCGGAGATGCGGCTCATGGAGAAGCCGTTGACCATGACCCGCCCCGCCGTGGGGATGACCTCGCCGGTCAGGAGCTTGATGATGGTGGACTTGCCGGAGCCGGAGGGTCCCACCAGAAACACAAATTCCCCGTCCTCAATGGTAAAGGAGATGCCCTGAAGGGCCTTCGTCCCGTTTTCGTATGTTTTTTCAACGTCCTTCAATCGAATCATATCATATCCCTCGTTGCCGGAGACCCGGCCCGCTGCATTTGAAACGACGAACCCTGTCGGGCTGCGCCGTATTATGTCACCATAGGGTATTATATAAAAAAAGTTACAAAATGGCAACAGGAATAATATGAAAATTTTATGAACAGATGGGGAGGCCCTCCGGCAAAGATCCCGGTAGACATCAGTGAACTGCACCCCACTTGTTAGATATCTAACAAGTGGGGTGCAGTTCAGCAGCGCCGGGAATGGGGCTTTTGCTCGGATATGTGCTTTATTGGGCGCTGCCCTCGCCCAGGATGCGGGCGGCGCTCTCCTGAGCGAACTGCTTGCTGTATAGGTCGTGGTAATAGCCCTTGCGCCGCAGCAGCTCCTCATGCTTGCCCTGCTCCACGATGTGGCCGTCCTTCACCACAAGGATCACGTCCGCCTTGCGGATGGTGGAGAGGCGATGGGCGACCAGAAAGGAGGTGCGGTTCGTCAGCAGATGGTCAATGGCGTTCTGGATCAGCTGCTCCGTCTGGGTGTCGATGGAGGAGGTGGCCTCATCCAGCACGAAGATGCGGGGATCGGCCAGCACGGCGCGGGCAAAGGAGATCAGCTGCTTCTCGCCGGTGGAGAGACGGTCGCCGCCCTCCCCCACATCGCTGTCCCAGCCATTTTCCAGCTTGGCCACCACCGTATCCGCCGACACGGCCCGTGCGGCGGCCTCCACCTCCTCGTCGGTGGCGTCCAGCCTGCCGTAGCGGATGTTCTCCCGGACGCTGCCGGAGAACAGGTGGGGATTCTGCAGCACATAGCCGATGTTGGAGTGGAGCCACAGCTGGCTGCGCTGGCGGTAGTCCACGCCGTCAATGAGGATCTGCCCCTCCGTAGGCTCGAAGAACCGGCAGGCCAGATTGATGAGGGTACTCTTGCCGGCTCCCGTCTCGCCCACGATGGCCACCGTGGTCCCCTGGGGGATGTGGAGGGAGAAATGCTCCAGCACGTTCTCGCCGCCGTCGGGATAGCGGAAGGTCACATCCCGGAACTCGATCTCGCCCCGCAGCGGCTCCCAGTTCTCCCGCTTGGGGTGGAAGGCGTCGCCGTACTTCTCGATGACCTCCGGGGTGTCCTGAATTTGCGGCTGTTCGTCCATCAGATCCGTCACCCGCTCAATGGAGGCCTGCAGCGAGATGAATTCCGCCAGATTGGCGGCGGTCATCTGGATGGGGTCGAAGATGCTGACGGCGTAGGCGGTAAAGGCCGACAGAGTGGCCAGCTCCAGCGCCTGATCCAGCACCATGTAGCCGCCCCGCAGCAGCACGATGGATACCGCCATGGTGCCGAAGAACAGCACCAGCGGGATAAACACCGCATTGAGCCGGGCCGCCCGGATGCCGGAGTCGTGCATCTGCCGGGTGAGACTGCGGAAGGCATCGGCGGTCTGCTCCTCCGTCACCAGCGTCTTGGTGGTGCGGGCGCCGGTGATGCCCTCGTTGAAGGCTCCGGTGATGCGGGAGTTCAGCTTACGTACCTTCCGGTTCCAGTGGAGGATGCGGTTCTGGAAGTACCCCGTCAGAATGGCCATCACCGGAACGATGGCGATGACCGCCAGCGCCAGCCTCCAGTTCAGAGCCAGCATGGCCGCAAAGGTCCCCAGCACATAGAACACCGCCCACAGGATATCCGTGAAGTTCCATGCCAGCATACTGGAGATGCGGTTGGTGTCGCTCATGACACGGGTCAGCAGATACCCCACCGGGGTCACGTTATAAAAGGAGAAGGACAGGGTCTGCAAATGGTGGAACAGAGACCCACGCATATCCTTGCCCAGATTCATCTCGATGTGCATGGAGTTCCGGGCGAAGATCACCACCGACAGGGCCTGCACCAGAATGACCGCCAGATACGCCAGTGCATAGGGCAGCAGCCCCGTCAGGGTGTTCTTTTCGATAAAATTCTGGATGGCGTACTTCTGGAACAGGGGCAGCACCACGTCCACCAGAGCGCAGATGCCGTTGAACACCAGCATGGACACGAAGGCGCCCCGATAGGGCCGCAGGAACGGCCCCAGCCGCTTCCAGATCTTCCAGTCGAAGGATTGGGTATATTCCTTTTCGTCAATGGCTGCCATGTTCGCTCCCCCCTTCCTCCAGCAGCGCCCGGTCGGCACTCTGCATCTGAATGTTGTAGATATCCCGGTAGATGCCGGGCTTTTCCACCAGCTGGGCATGGGTCCCCAGCTCCGCCACCCGGCCGCCGTCCAGCACCAGAATGCGGTCGGCCTGCATGAGGGTGGTGACCCGGTGGGAGATCAGCAGCACCGTGGCATTGCCGGTGGACCGGCGCAGGGCGGTGCGGATCTTCTCGTCCGTCTCGGCATCCACGGCGGACAGGGAGTCGTCGAAGATCATCACCGGGGCCTGCTGCATCAGCATCCGGGCGATGGCCACCCGCTGCTTCTGTCCGCCGGAGAGAGTCACGCCCCGCTCCCCCACGATGGTGTCATACCCCTCCGGGAAGGAGGTCACCGCATCATCCACGCAGGCGATGGCCGCCGCACGGCGCATGGCATCCTCCGGCGCATCGGGGCGCACGGCCCGGATGTTCTCTCCAATGGTCTGGGAGAACAGGAAGGGCTCCTGCAAAACAAGACCGATGTGCCGCCGCAGGTCGCTGCGCCGGATATGCCGCAGGTCCACGCCGCCGATGGTGATGCGGCCGGAGCCCTCCGGCACGTCGTACAGCCGGTCCAGCAGATGCACCAGCGTGCTCTTGCCGGAGCCGGTGCCGCCCAGCACGGCGAAGGTCTCTCCCTCCCGGATGGTGAAGGACACGTCCTTCAGGACCGGCTGTCCCTCGTAGCCGAAGGTCACATGGTCAAACACAATGTCCCCGCCGGGGAAGGGAACGTCATCGGGCTGATCCTGCTCCTCCGGGGAGCGGAGGATGTAGCCCACACGGTCCATGGATACCCCGGCCTTGCTCATATCCGACAGCACCCGGCCCAGAGAACGCACGGGCCACGCCAGGGACTCGTTGTAGCTGACGAAGGCCACGAAGGCGCCCAGAGTCATGGCCCCGGCCACGCTCTCGTGGATGCCCGCCAGAATGATGACCATCACCTGCAAGCACGTCAGCAGCGTCCCCGACGCCCAGTACACCGACAGGAGTTTTCCCAGATGGATCCACAGTCCGGCGTACCGCTCGCTCTTGGCCTGAAATTTGTCCTCCTCATACTTCTCCCGTCCGAAGGCCCGCACCACCCGCACGGCGGTGAGGTTCTCCTGAGCGCAGGTGGTCACCTCGCCCTCGGCCTCGTCGGCGGTCTTGAACCGGGAGGAGATCTTCCGGTAGAACACCCCCGACGACAGACCCACAATGGGGATGAAGGCCAGAGCGATCAGGGACAGCTTCCCATTCATGCGGAACATGATCCACAGATACAGGATGATGAGGAACACCGTTCGCACCACCTCCACCAGCTGGTTGCACACGAAGGTGCGGATCACGTCCACATCGGAGGTGCAGCGCTGGATGATGTCGCCGGTGGGGTGCTGCTTGTGCCACGCAAAGGGCAGATACTGGATGCGCCGGTACAGGTCATCCCGCAGCCCCTTGACATAGGCCTCGGACCCACGGGACAGCTGGGCCCGCTGCCCGAAGCTGCACAGGCCCCGCAGCAGCGCCGTCACCATGACGGCCCCCGCCGCCCACCACAGCGCCGTGACAGGCTCCTGCCGCAGCGTCTCCAGCGGCAGCACCCGCAGCAGCAGCGCCGGCAGCTTGGCCTCCTCGGATCCCAGAATGGAGTCCACCGTGATACGGATGATCTGGGGCGTCAGGGCGTTGAGCGCCATGGACAGGCACGCACACAGCAGCGCCGCCGCAAAATGTCCCCAGCAGGGGCGCAGATAGTGCCAGATGAGCCCGGCCTTCTCCCGCCCCGACAGCTTGAATGTCGATCGATTCTCTTCCATAAGCCTCCTTCTCTCTCCCGGCGGCCCGCAGGCCGCCTGTCCAAACGCCGCCGGCGTCCGGCAGCGTACAAAAAATGCGCCCCCGGACGGGGACGCACACAGGGTACGGTCACATCGACCCCTTTATCGGGCCGATCCGGCGGCGCACACAATGATCCCCTTACTGGTCAGCTTGCTCTTCGTCATGGTGTACGCCTCCTTTCGTTTATATTGAGTACAGTATAACGCCGTATGAGTATCCTGTCAAGAAAAGTTTTCCGCCCCGGCGGTGGAGGGCCGTCTCCCCCTCTTGCATTTTTGGAAAAATAGGGTATGATATAAGAGAAAGATTGTCCTCTGCCATGGCGGAGGAGAAAAGAAGGGTTGTTTTATGACAAAAATCGACATTGTATCGGGTTTTCTGGGCGCCGGTAAGACCACGCTCATCAAGAAGATGCTCAGCGAGGCCTATCAGGGCGAGAAGCTGGTGCTCATTGAAAACGAGTTTGGCGAGATCAGCATCGACGGCGGTTTCCTGAAGGATTCCGGCGTGCAGATCAGCGAGATGTCCTCCGGCTGTATCTGCTGCTCTCTGGTGGGCGACTTTAACAAGGCCCTGCGCCAGGTCCATGAGCAGTTCGCTCCGGACCGCATCCTCATCGAGCCCTCCGGCGTAGGCAAGCTCTCCGACGTGATCGTGGCGGTGGAGAACACCGTTCGGGACGAGCCGGACATGAAGCTGAACTCCTTCGTCACCGTGGCCGACGCCACCAAGGTGAAGGTGTATATGAAGAACTTCGGTGAGTTCTACAACAATCAGATCGAGTCTGCCGGCACCATCATCCTCTCCCGGACACAGAAGCTGTCTCAGGAGAAGCTGGAGGCCGCCGTGGCTCTGCTGCGAGAGAAGAATCCCACCGCCGCCATCCTCACCACCCCGTGGGACCAGCTGGACGGCAAGACTCTGCTGTCCGCTGTGGAAAAGGTCTCTCTGGCCGATGAGCTGCTGGCCAGGATGCAGGCCGAGCACGAGGCGGAGGAGGCGGAGCACCACCATCACCACCACGACCATGATGAGCATGATGACCATGACGAGCATGAGCATCATCATGACCACGACGAGGACGAGGGCCACTGCTGCTGCGGCCATCACCACGACGATGATGACGATGACGACGAGCATGAGCATCACCATCACCATGATGGCGAGTGCGATGACCCGGAGTGCTCCTGCCACCACCATCACCACCACGCCGACGAGGTGTTCACCAGCTGGGGCGCCGAGACGGTCCACTCCTACACGGAGGAGGACATCCGCCGCATCCTGACGGCGCTGGATACCGGCGACTACGGCGCCATCCTCCGGGCCAAGGGGATCGTTCCCAGCGGCGGCAAGTGGCTGCACTTCGACTATGTCCCCGAGGAGCAGGACGTCCGCTACGGCAGCGCCGACTACACCGGCCGCCTGTGCGTCATCGGCGCCCAGCTGAAGGAGGACAAGCTCAAAGAGCTGTTCAGCCTGTAACACCTGTAAGGAGCGAGGAACTATGGATATTCCTGTCTATCTCATCGCCGGCTTTCTGGATTCCGGCAAAACCGGCTTCATCAACGGTATCCTCCGGGACGGCTTTGCCGAGGAGGATCGTACCCTGCTGATCTGCTGCGAGGAGGGGGAGCTGGAGTACGACCCCCGTGTGCTGGGCAATGTGTTCACCTACACGGTGGACGAGCAGAGTCAGCTGACTCCGGAGCTGTTCAAGAAGCTGGAGAAGCAGTACCGGCCCAAGCAGGTCATCATCGAGTATAACGGTATGTGGATGATCGAACCTCTGTACCGGGATGGCCTGCCTGCCAACTGGATCCTCTACCAGATCATGTGTCTGGTGGACGCCAGAAGCTTCGAGATGTATGTGAAGAATATGGGCCAGCTGATGATGGAGAAGATCAGCAACGCCGATATGCTGATCTTCAACCACTGCAACGAGGAGCTGCGGGCCCAGCTCCGCAGCCGCAACCTGCGGATGGTGAACCGCCGTGCCGATATCTATCTGGAAAACGAGGACGGCACCAGCGAGGAGTACGTCACTCCGGAGATGTCCCCCTTCGATCTCTCCGACGGCCATCTGGATGTGCCGGACGACGACTACGGTGTCTGGTATGTGGATATGATGGACAACCCCGACCGCTACGACGGCGTCACCGTGCGGTATAAGGCCGTCATGTGCCACTCCAAGAAGTTCAAGGGTGTCCACTGCCCCGGTCGCTTCGCCATGGTCTGCTGCGAGAACGATATGCAGTTTCTGGCTTTGGTGGCCAAGGGCGAGGGACTGGAGAGGTTCAAGAACCGCCAGTGGGTGGAGATCACCGCCACGGTGAAAAAGGAGGCCAACGACGCTTATCAGGGCGAGGGTCCGGTGCTGTATGTCACCGCCATCGCCCCCTGCGAAAAGCCCAAGGAGGAGGTCGTCTCCTTCTGACGATCCTCCCGCCTAATTGTGTGTAAACCATGTGAAAGAGAGAAAAGGAGAGCTACCCCATGACCCAAAAAGAAAAGACCTTTCTGGACCAGACCGCCCAGCGCCTGCACCTGACGGTGGACGGCGAGAGCAGCATCCTCTTCGGCAGTGTCGGCGGCTACCAGACCATGCTCTGGCGCAACGATCAGGGCTTTGCCGTTATGACCCTGTCCCTGCACAAGCTGGGGCAGGAGCCGGATCAGTCTGCCATCCGCCAGTTTGTAAAGGGGACCCGTCTGGTGGTGGGCTTCTCCGTCCGGCGCAGCCGGGTGGAGCTGACCCTGAATGTCCGCTTCGGCAATCCCAATCAGGTGGAGAAGCTGGCGGAGGCTGTAGCCGCCGTGGTGGAGTTTCTGCACGCCTCCGGCTATGACAACTGCTGCCAGAACTGCGGCAGCGCCGTGGAGACGGACCCCTGCATCATGACCGGTGTCCCCTCCCTGCTGTGCGACAGCTGCTACCAGCAGCTGGGCCATCTGCAGGAGCAGAACCAGCAGGCGGAGCTGGGCAAGACGGAGAACGTGGTGGCCGGCACCGTGGGTGCGCTGCTGGGTTCTCTGCTGGGCGTGGCGTGCATCGTGCTGCTGGGCCAGCTGGGCTATGTGGCGGCAGTCAGCGGCATCGTCATGGCCATCTGCACCATGAAGGGGTATGAGCTGCTGGCCGGCCGGTTCTCCACCGTGGGTCTGGTGGTCAGCATCGTGCTGATGCTGGGCATGACCTATGTGGGCTACCAGCTGGATTGGTCCGTCGCCGTCTATAACGAGCTGAAGGACTACTACGAGCTGAGCCTGCTGGACTGCTTCCGCATGATCCCGGAGATGCTGCGTCAGGAGATCATCGATTCCTCCACCTACATCGGGGAGCTGGTGAAGCTGTATGCCTTCACGCTGCTGGGCGCTATCCCCACGGCCATCAGCTCCATGAGAAGCCGGAAGCTGAAGAAGGTCACTTACCGTCTGCGCTCCCAGCGCACCAACGCCGCCCCGGAGCTGTAATAAACCAAAAAACGGAGGCCGCAGGCATTGCCTGCGGCCTCCGTTTATTTGGTTCACCTTGTTACGCCTGATAGAACAGCTCCGTCAGATCGGCGGTGATATCCTCCGTCCAGCTGCACATGGTCACGCAGCACATATAGCCCTCCTGCTTGATGCACACCAGCGTCTCATACATGGGGACGCCGTCCATCTCGCCGGAGATAACAGCGCCCTCCCGAACCAGACCGGCGAACTGCACCGGAGTCTGCTCCACCTTCACGTTGGATAGCCCCATGGAGGTCAGAGCATCTTCCAGCTTGGGTACGGCGATCTCCAGATAGCCCGCCTCGTCCAGCAGCTTGCCGTACAGAGCGCCCAGATCCTCATACACCACGTTTATGGTCACAAGGCCCTCCATGGCGCTGGCGAACATATCATAGGTGCTCTTGCCATCCTCCATGGCCTTCTGCATCTCCTCGCTGCTCTCGGCCACCACGCCGGACAGCTCTGCCAGCTGCTCGTCGGTGTAGTAGGTCCAGTCATCGCTCAGCTGGCAGCCGATGCCCACGAAGGTGTTGGTGTAAATGCCGTTTTCGATCGTGCCACGCTGGAAGCCGGATTGGCTGTCGCCGCCGTCTCCGTCCTTCTTACCGCAGGCGGCCATGCTCAGCACCAGTACCAGCGCCAGCAGCAGACCTGCGGCCCGTTTCATCTGCTTCATCGCTTCTCTTTCCTCCGAATCATGTATTTGGGGGTCTCTATACCATATGGTATACGTCCATCCTACCATATTTCGACACAGCCTGCAAGAGAAAAGCATCAGGGGCGGGCGCAAATGCGCCTGCCCCTGATGCGTCTGCCCCGCAGACTTCCGCTACAAGTCCTCCAGATCGTCCTTTCCCAGACGCATGGTGCGCCAGCGCTCCGGCAGCTCCGGCCCGATGAGAGGAAACAGATTCTCCGTGTGGGAGGTGGGCTGGATGTTGTAGGTGCCGTACTGGTTTACCAGATCGAAGGTGCTCTCCGGCACGCCGGGGAAGTCGTGGATATCCGGAGCCGGGTCGTGAAAGGGCTTTTTCTTTCGCATGGCATGGACCTCCTGTTTTTAATTGCCGCCGGTCATGACGGCAGGGATAGTATGCCCCGTTTTAGGCACTTTGGGAGGGTTGTCAGCCGGAGAAAAATCTGTTATAATCAATTTTCCGAGAGAGTATGTGCAGAAGAGACGGAGGTATGTATGGCAAATTTTACCAAGCAGGCCATTGAAACGGCGTTTTTGCAGCTGCTCAACGAAAAGCCCCTGAACAAGATCAGTGTCCGGGATATTGTGGAAAAATGCGGCATCAACCGAAACTCCTTTTACTACCATTTTCAGGATATCCCCTCCCTCATCGCTGAGATCATCACCGCCTGCACCGACCGGCTCATCGAGGAGTATCCCACCATCTCCACACTGGACGAGTGCTGCGAGATGGCCTTCCGCTATGCGCTGCGCAACCGCAGCGCCGTGATGCATATCTACCACTCCGTGAACCGTGACCTCTTCGAGAAGAGCACCATGCGTCTGTGCGAGTACGCCGTCACCACCTACATCGATACCGCCTTCCCCCAGCACCAACTGCCGGAGGCAGACCGGAAGGCGGTGATCCGCTTCATCAAGTGCCAGATCTTCGGAATGTGCATCGACTGGATCAGCGACGGGATGCAGGACGAGGCGCTGGAGGAGCTGCGGCGTATCAGCCGCCTGTGCCACGGCCTGCCGGAGCTCATCATCGAGCGCAGCCGGGACGACCATTGAAAATTTAGGCAAATACCCCCTGACTGCCTAAAAACTGGGCAATTTGCATCCGGGTGTCTGACTTTCAGACACCCGGTGTTATTTTATCCATTTTCTCCCGGCCCCGAAAGCGATATACTCAGACCATCAAAAGTGAGGGAGATGCGTATCATGCGTTCTGTGACCCCTATGCGAGCGGCCAAAACAGGATACATCATCATGTCGGTGCTGCTGTGCGTGCTGGGCGTGGTGCTGTTTGTGTGGCCCGGCGTGTCGGTGGCCGTCATCGGAGAGCTGCTGGGCATCGGGATGATCGTGTTTGGTGCCGTGAAGGTGGCGGGGTATCTGTCCCGTGACCTGTTCCGGCTGGCCTTCCAGTACGATCTGGCCTTCGGCGTGCTGCTGATCGCCTTGGGCATCGTAACACTGACCCATCCCGGCGAGACCATCGGCTTTCTGTGCGTGGTGTACGGCATTCTGGTGCTGTCGGACGGGCTGTTCAAGGTGCAGATCGCCGTGGACGCCAAGCGCTTCGGCATCGACCGCTGGTGGGCCATCCTGCTGGCGGCGGCGTGCGCCGGTGTGCTGGGCGTGCTGCTGGTGCTGCGGCCCGGCGAGGGGGCGCAGGCGCTGACCATGCTCCTGGGTGCGTCGCTGTTTCTGGACGGCGTGATGAATCTGCTGGTGGCTCTGCTGACAGTGAAGATCATCCGCCACCAGCAGCCGGACGTCATCGAGACAGATGAATTTGAGATCAAGTGAGAAAGGACCGAGATGCAATGGGATTGTCTAAAGCGGTGGTAAAAAACCGTGTTCTGATCCTGATTGTCGCATTGATCCTGCTGGTGCCGGCGGTGTTTGGGATGCTGGGTACCCGGATCAACTACGATATGCTGGATTATCTGCCCGGCGACATGGATACCGTCATCGGGCAGGAGACGTTGAAGGAGGACTTCGGCAAGGGAGCCTTCTCCTTCATCGTGGTGCAGGATATGCCGGTGCAGGAGGTGGCCCAGCTGAAGGAGAAGATCCAGCAGGTGGACCACGTGGAGAGCGTGCTGTGGTACGATTCCGTGGCGGACCTCTCCATCCCCATGGAGCTGCTGCCGGATAAGCTGTATAACGAGTTCAATACCGATGATGCCACGATGCTGGCGGTGTTCTTTGACTCCGCCACCTCGGAGGACGTGACCATGGACGCCATCCGTGAGATCCGCTCCATCGCCGGCAAGCAGTGCTTCGTGTCGGGTATGTCGGCGCTGGTGACGGATCTGAAGGACCTGTGCGAGCAGGAGGAGCCTATCTATGTGGCGCTGGCCGTGGCCTGTGCCTGCGCCGCCATGATGCTGCTGCTGGACGGCTGGCTGGTTCCATTCGTGTTTCTGGCCAGCATTGGCATGGCCATCGTGTATAACCTTGGCAGCAACTTCTTCCTGGGAGAGATCTCCTACATCACCAAGGCCCTGTCTGCGGTGCTGCAGCTGGCCGTGACCATGGATTACTCCATCTTCCTGTGGCACAGCTACAACGAGCAGCTGACCCTGCAGAGCGACCACAAGGAGGCCATGGCGGTGGCCATCCACAACACCTTTACCTCCGTCATCGGCAGCTCTGCCACCACCATCGCCGGCTTCATCGCCCTGTGCTTCATGTCCTTCACGCTGGGCCGTGACTTGGGCATCGTCATGGCTAAGGGCGTGCTGCTGGGCGTGCTGGGCTGCGTGACCATCCTGCCGTCCCTGATCCTGGTGCTTGATAAGCCTCTGCAGCGGACACGGCATAAGTCCCTGATCCCCGATATGGGAGGCTTTGCCAAGGGCGTGTGCAAGATTTTCCCTGTGTTTCTGGTGATCTTCGCCCTGCTCATCGCCCCGGCCTACATCAGCTATGATAAGACCAACGACGAGGTATACTACGACATGGGCCAGTGCCTGCCGGAGGACATGGAGTACGTCATCGCCAACAAGAAACTCTCCGAGGAGTTTGACATCGCCTCCACCCATATGCTGCTGGTGAACGCCGATCTGCCGGACAGCGACGTCCGGGCCATGATCGACGAGATGGAGCAGGTGCCGGGCGTGAAGTATGTGTTGGGCATGGAGAGCGTGGTAGGTCCCATGATCCCCATGGAGGTGCTGCCGGATTCCGTGCGCTCCATGCTGGAGAGCGACCAGTGGGAGCTGTTGCTCATCAACTCCGAGTATAAGGTGGCCTCCGATGATGTCGATCAGCAGATCGACCAGCTGAACG
>OLGF01003833.1_pt1 | contig 11942 bp, 10 predicted proteins | sample 1604971 | NCBI WGS metagenome assembly OLGF01 (sample SAMEA3888902, study PRJEB22519) | human gut metagenome | biome: human gut; feature: human-associated habitat; material: faeces | place: Denmark | collected 2011 | reverse complement strand
TGAGCTATGCCCAGATCCGCTGCCTGCGCACCCCCGCCCCGGAACAGACCGGCAGTCCCCTCACTGCCTCGGCTCTGGGCAGCCACCGCTCCCCCGGCACCCTGGAGCGCACTGAGAGCTGGGTGGGCAATACCCCGCTCCTGCTGCGTGCCGACCGTCCGGAACTCTGCCGGACGATCCTCACCCATGGGGCAGCCGAACCGGTGCTGCGCTTCTTCCGGGAGATGGACTGCCGCCGGCATATCCTCTGTTTCTGCCGGGGCAGCCTCTTTGTCTTTGCCCGGGACAGCCGCCTGGATCAGCACTGGAGCCGCCGGAAAGGGCTCTGTCCCGAGGAGATCCGCCGGAACACCGCCGCAGTCTGCCGGATTCTGCCGCTGATCCCGCCCCTGGCAGGCTGACCCCTCTGCCCCTCACCCAATGCTTCCTCCCCCCTTTCCACAGTGCCCTGTCCGTCTGTTGTGACCGGACAGGGCGCTCCTTTTTTGCCGTTGACAGCCCCGGTCGGTTCTGCTATTGTATAATTAGCCTACAATTTGTAGTCCTAAAGGAGGAATGACCATGATCCCACAGATCTCCGATGCGGAACTGGTGCTGATGAAGCTGCTCTGGCGGCAGGGCGGCAGTGCCCTCTACGCCGAACTGATGGAGGCGCCGGACATCGTCGCCCGGGGCTGGCAGAAGAACACCGTCATCACCCTGCTGACCCGGCTGGGGGAAAAGGGGCTGGTGACTGCCGAAAAGCTCGGACGGCGCAACCGCTACACCGCAGCCGTGACCGAAGCGGAATACCAGGCGGCCCAGACCCGGTCGCTGCTGGATAAGCTCTACCAAGGCGAGGCCCGGGGCCTGGTGCTGACCCTGCTGGAACAGCAGATGCTCTCCCCCGAGGACTATGACGAACTGCGCACCCTGTGGGACCAGGGAAAGGAGAAACTGTGACCGCCCTGCTGCGCACGCTGCTCTCGCTGGCCCTGTCGGGCAGTGTGCTGATCCTGCTTCTGCTGCTCCTGCTGCCCCGGCTGCGGGCCCGTACCAGCCGCCGGTGGCAGTACTATATCTGGCTGGCGGCAGTGCTGCGCCTGCTGGTGCCCTTTGCCCCCGAAGCCAGCCTGATGAACCAGCTCTTTGCGCCGCCGGCAGCGGTGAGCCAGGTCGGTTCCCTCCCGGAGGAGGACAGCGCCGCCCCGGTACTGCCCGATGGGGCGGGACAGGCCGCTGACAGCGAAGCCGCCCTCCCCGGAACTGACCCCCTGCCGGAGGAAAATGCCGGGGAGAGCCCGTCTGCCGGCAGCTCTCCCGCCGGAAGCCCGGACGGGGACGCTCCTGCCGGAACCACGGATTATCCGGGGGCTGGCGCTCCGGGCGGCCTGACCCTCCCCGATGCGGGGCAGCTGGCCCAGGCGGCTGCGCCGGCGGTACTGACGCTCTGGCTGGGGACTGCCCTGGTGCTGCTCATACGCCGGGGGCTTACCTACCGCAGCTTTGTGCGGGCGGTGCGCCGGGAAGCCAGGCCGGTGGACGACCCGGCTCTGCTGGGCTGTCTGCGCCGTGCCTCCCGCCGGGCGGGGGTACGCCATGAGGTGGAGCTGCTCTGCCTTCCCGGACTGCCCACCCCCATGCTGCTGGGAGTACAGCACCCCTGCATCGTCCTGCCCGACCGGGAAACCGGCAGGGAGGAGCTGTTCTGCACCCTGCTCCATGAGCTGATCCACTACCGGCGGCGGGACTTCCTCTGCCGGTGGCTGGCTGGAACGGCGGCCTGTCTGCACTGGTGGAACCCCCTGGCACGGCGGCTGGAACGGGAGATGGACCACGCCTGTGAGCTGGCCTGTGATGAGGCTGTGCTCCGGCTGCTCCGTCCCGGCGACCGCCGTCTTTACGGCGAAGTGCTGCTCCGGGCGGCAGCGGGATCGGTCTCCCCGGCCCTGCCCCTGAGCCAGGGCGGCAAGCTGCTCCGGGACCGTCTGCAGGCGATCCTCTCCTACCAGGAGCGGCGCTCTCCCTGGCCCGCTGTGCTGGTCACCGGCGTGGTGGCGGCACTGGCTGTGGGACTGGGCGCATGCCGCCTGCCCCTCCCGGAACTGGGCTCCACCCCGGAGAAACCGGATGCCTCCCAGTCGGAGCCCGATTTCTCCCAGACAGAACCGGACACTGCCCCGTCCCAGTCGGAGATCCCGCCGGAACGGGCGGCGCTCATGGCCCAGCTTCCCCCGATGGTACCGGACAGCAACGGCACCTATCCCACCATACCCGGGGACATCTATGATGAGCTGGTGATCCAGTCGGATCAGCCCGCCGGGGAGAAACCCTCCCTGGATCAGCTGGACAGCTTTGAGGAAAATCCCCTCTGCACCCGGATGATGGCCCAGCAGTATTATGAGCTGGAGAGCTGGTCGGTGCTGTATGAGAGCCGGGACTGGGTGCTTGCCCCCAATGAATTTGATCCGGAACAGATGGTGTTCCGGGACCGGTGGGTTCCCAGCTATTTCGTGATCCTGGAGATCAGCGGGGACGGCGAAAACGACCGCATGATCCTCAGCTGTCAGGTGAGCTATACCGTTGCCAGTTCGTCCGGGGACTATGTGCCCCGGGTGAGCCTGACCCGCACCGCCTATACCGGACGGGAAGCCGATCTCCGGCTGGGAGAGGATCTCTCGGGCTGGCAGGCGGTACTGGCAGAGGGCTCCACCAGCCACTACAACTTCTGGAACCCCACAACCGGACAGGGTATTCTCATCTCGGACTTCGGCTGTCTGCCCCTGTCGGGGCTGACTGAACCCCCGCCCTTTGCCTTTGCGGTCTATGCCCGGACGGAAGGCGGCGTCTCAGGCAGCACCGGGGAAGATCAGCTGATCACCCCCCGGTTCGCCTCGGGGGAAAACTGGGTGATGCTCTGGGACAGCGAAACCCACACCCTCACCGAACTGAGCGGCCTTGGCACCTCGCCCCAGCTCTTCTGGCTGGAAAATAATGTCCTGGCGGTACTCTGCACCGAACGGGTCTGCCTCTATGCCGAAAATTCCGCTGAGCCCCTTGCTGTGATTGAAGCCGGGGCAGGGCTTTCGGAGGACGCTGAGGCGATCTTCTACAATCTGGCTCCCCTGCGGGAGGGCGGCGGACAGTATGCCATCGCCTACTGCACCCCCGAAGAATGGCGGTTCTGCGTCTTTGACAGCACCGGGGAAGTCCTCTCGGAATTCGGCTCCGGCCTGTATCCCGGCTCCCCGAATGATCGCTACCTGGCGGACTTTTCCTATACCCAGGGGCTGCTCTACTTTGTCTATTATCCCGATGGCACCGGCGTGAGCGAAACTGCCATGCGCTGCTATATCGACGCCCGACCCGATCATGACCATACCGTACAAGTTGTGGAATAGGAGGAATCACCATGCGTCATTTTACACGGTTCACTGTCTTGTTCCTGGCAGCGGCTCTGCTCCTTTCCGGCTGCTCCCTGTCCTCGGAGCGCACAGAGGAAAGTTCCGTGCCGGAGAGTTCTGCCCCGGTGTCCGAAGCCTTTGACCCGCTGGCTGTGGGGCTTCTCGGTCACACCGATTCGGATTCGCCCCTCGGCACCCAGCCGCTCGGGGAAGATGTCCCTCTCACCGAGGCGCTCTACCTCCCCGATGGCCTGGAAGGGGAAATGCTGCGGGTCTGCGTCTATGACAGCGCCCGCCAGGGCTACACCCTCACCCGCTATCCCGCTGCCGGGAATGAAACCGCCGGTCAGCTGGCACAGGCGGCACTGGATGCCCTCTATCCCCAGGGAGAGGGCATCGCCCTCAATGGAATCCGGGTGGAGAGAGGCTTTGCGGTGGTGGATCTCGCCCTCACCCCGGACAGCCCCGCTGCCCAGGCTCTTATTGGTGAGGAAGCGGTCACCGCCCTGCTCAATTCCCTGGCCTGCACCCTCCGGGAAAACGGCCTCTATTCAGTGGGGTTCACCCTGGAGGGGGCGGGCTTCTCGCTGGGCGGCGTGACCCTGGAGGACGACGGCTGGGGAAGCTATGAACCCGAGCCCCTCTATAACCAGCCCCTCACCAAGGAGGACTTTGCCCGGCTCCGGGCGCTGCTGCCCTGGCCCGGCCTGAAAACCGGGTCCCAGCCGCCGCTGGCTGCCGGGGAACAGGCCATGGAAACCGCTCCGGAGTTCTATACCCTGCTCTGGCTGGCGGGGGATCAGGGTGCCTATGCCGCCCCCTCGGAACTCGACCCCGGAATGGTGCTGAGAGCGGCAATCCAGGCCACCCCCGACACCTACGCCTGCCGGAACGAACCGGAGCGCTGGCCCCTCTATCCCCAGGACGATGACTTCCTGCGCCCGCTGAGTGATGCGGTGCAGGACAGTGAATTTATCCCCGGGGAGTGGGTGGAGGCCACGGCCCGGGCTATCTGGGGCGAGGAAGTCCCCATTGTCCATGAGGACGCCGGCCACTGGACCTGGCATGAAACCGAAGGGGTCTACACCCCGCCCCACATGGGGGTCGGAAGCGAAGTGCTGCCCTATCCCCACTCCATCACCCAAACCGAGGACGGCTGGACCGCCGAGGTGAGCTATCTTCTGATGAATATGGGCGGCGTGAGCGGCACCACCGAGGAATACCAGCAGGAGTGGATTCCCCTCTATGACGACCTGGACAGCGACAGCCGGGTACTGGCTCTGCTGGACACCCTGCCCCGATGGACGGTCACTGCCCGGTATGATGCGGACGGCATGCTGCATCTCGTCTCCTGCCAGCCGGCAGAATAAACGGAATTTCAGAGAAAGAAGGCAACTGTCATGCAACTGCGACGAATGCTTCTGACGCTTTTTCTGGCGGGGCTCTGCTGTGTGAGCCTTGCCGCCTGTACCCCGGACAATACCCCCTCGGAGCCGGAATCCTCCAGCTCCGGGGACACTCTGACCACCACCCTGCTTCCGGGTGGCTGGGACGCGGCGGACTTCACCGTCCTGCTCTTTGATAAATACGGCCCTATGGACGGCGCCAGCCCGGTAACACTCACCGATGAGGAGCAGAAGGAACTGCTCAGTCTGCTGAGCGGCTCGGACTGGGAGGTGATTGACCCGGATACCCTGCCTCCCCACGACCCCAGCTTCTTTGTGTATCTCCAGGCTGCGGATGGGCGCACCCTGGGTGTGGGCGCCCTCATCAACAGTGATCAGTCCATGCTGATGCTGCAGGACGAGGAGACCTATCTTCTCTACGCCGGCTCCCCCGAGGCAGTGGAGCAGGCCCAGGCTCTTCGGGAAACTGTGACTGCCCGGCGTGACAGCCTGCTCCCGTCGGGGGAGGCGGAGATCCTCTACCCCGACCTGCTGCCCGACGCGCTGACCTCCACCGGTGCCTACCGCACTGCGGCAGCAGATCCCACAGCGGTCATCAACTATGCGGGGCGGATTGCCACCGGGCGCACCGCTGTGGACATCTTCTGGCAGGCGGTGGAAAGCGGCGGTACCGGGGAACTGACCCTCTATACCTTCACCCCGTACTATGCCGATCCGGAAACGATCTGGTGCTCGTACACCCGGTTCTGGACCGACGGCGGCTCCAGCTGGTACTTCTCCGACTACTCGGAGGACAGCAGCTTCGCCTTTATGGAACCCAGCCGGTATGAGGTGCAGGCGCTGGAACTGAATGACTACGGCTATCTGGTGGCAAGCGGCGACTTTGTCAGCGAGCCCACCGGTTACCCGGTGATTCCCGACCGTCTGCTCTGGGAGAACGCCGACCAGCGCATCCAGCTCTATGAGCGGTATCTGGAACCGGTGCTCAGCTCCACCGCCCTGGGATCGAACGAGTGGGACTCCCTGATGGAGATCCCCCAGCCGCTGTGGGTGTTTGAGGATCTCTACCGCTATGACCACCAGAACACCAGCCCCTTTGATGTCTACGGCACCGACTGGCCGGTGGACGAGATGGCGGCCCTTCTGAGCCGGTACTTTGACGGCGTCACCGAGGAACAGCTCATCGACAAGTACCAGGACATCTACGACCCGGCTTCCGGCACCCTCCACTATGAGGGCGGACGGGGCGGCGGCCCCTACTGCCTGCGTGTCACCGGCTGGGAGGAGGACGGCGACCGGCTCACCCTTCACTATGAGCAGTACAGCTACTTCACCGGCGAGCCCCTGGAAGGCTGCAGGTATCAGCTCACTGTGCGTCTGCTGGAGGACGGCACCTTCCGCTACCTTGGAAACCACAAGGCATAATCCCCATTTCCGGGGAAATACAAAACCGGCAGACCCTCCGGGGTCTGTCGGTTTTTTTGCGTGACTCCGACGGTCAGCACCGCTTTTCCCGCACCGGCACCCAGATCTCACTGTATGCCTGTCCGGGGACTGCCGCATCCATGCGGGTAAAGGAAAAACTCAGCGAATCCGCCAGCTCATAATCCGCTGTCACCAGCCACTGGGAATAGATCCGGGCCATGGTGTCCTGCATCACCGCCGGGAAGGCTCCCTCACAGGGGAACACCGCCCAGAGCGATGCCGGCATCTCCTTGCTGTCCAGTCCGGCGCCGATGTCGGTATGGCTGGTGAGCACCCCGATCATGTGGGTGAGCTCTCCCCGCTCCTCCCGGAATCCGCTGTCCGAATCCCAGGAGACATTCACAATCTCTTCCGGGGCGGTATCCCGCAGGCGGTGCAGCTCCTCCCGCTGCCCGGGGGTGATGCTCTCCGCCAGCCGCACAATCGCCTCATTGACTCCCTCAAACTGCATGGGCACCCGCCGGCTCACTCCCGCAAACCGGAATGCCGGCTTTTCCACGATCCGATATTCCATGGTATCTCCTCCCTGTACTGTCACAATAAAATTCAGCCGCTGGAATGTCCGTCCCTGCCGGGTGCGGGCCGCTTCGGACGGCAGCAGTCCGCTCCACTGCCGGAATGCCCGGGTGAATCCATCCACCGACTGGTATCCGTACCGGTAGGCTGTGTCGGTCACCGAACAGCCCCGGAGCAAGGCCCCGCTGGCCTCGGAAAGCCGGCGGTTCTTCACATATTCCTGCAGGGTCATTCCTGTGAGGGCATAGAACAGCTGCCGGAAGCTGAGATCTGAAATCCCCACCCCTGCTGCCACCTCCTCCAGGCGGAAATCCTCCTCCAGATGCGCTTCAATATAATCCATGGCAGCATTGAGCTTTTTGAGCATCCTGTTTTCCCCCTCCCTGTCAGAATACCATCTTCTGTGCCGGTCCGCTCGACTTCTCCACAGAAAAACCGTCGCCTGTTTTCAAAAAATCCCCCGGATCAGCGGTGACCCGGGGGAATGATCCCATATTTTTATTCTGCCGCAGGCTCGGGGAGCTTGCAGAGATCACACCATTCGCCGCCCGAGAGCAGTTCCAGTTCCTCCGGAGTGAGCTTGACTGCGCTGTTGGGGCTGCCGCAGGCCGGATAGACAATATCGAACCGCCGCAGCGACGGGTCCAGATACACCTTGACCCCTTCCTTGACACAGAACGGACAGACACCGCCCACCGCATGGCCCACCAGCTCCACGGCCTCCTCGGGGGTGAGCATCTTGGCCTTGGTGTGGAACTTCTCCTTGTACTTGTGGTTATCCACCTTGGCATCGCCGGCTGCCACAATGAGCACAACCCCCTCCGGTGTCTTGAAGGACAGGGTCTTGGCAATGCGGGCGCCCTCCACACCCACGGCCACCGCCGCCAGCTCCACCGTGGCGGAGGAAACATCGAACTCCCGGATTCGCTCTTCGATGCCGAGGGGCTTGAAATATGCTCTGACTTTTTCAATGGACATGATGGTTCGTTCCTCTCTATCTGAAATTTTAACCAGCCGGTTTGAAATCGTCCCGGTCACCGTACGTCAATCCGCTCCACGGCGGTGCACAGTCCGGTGGCGCTGTCCAGCGTGAAGATGGCCCCCTGGAGCTTGGCGGGTCCCTCCGGCGCCCGGTAGCGGCCCGGCAGGCCGCCCAGGAATCCCTCCACGGACTGCCGGGGGTCGATGCCCAGCACCGACTCGATGGACCCGGTCATTCCCAAATCCGTAATATAGCCCGTGCCCCTGGGACACACCCGCTCGTCAGCGGTGGGCACGTGGGTATGGGTCCCCCACAGGGCGGACACCCGCCCGTCCAGATAGTAGCCCATGGCCAGCTTCTCACTGGTTGCCTCCGCGTGGAAGTCCACCAGGGTGAAGTCCGCCGCGTCTCTCTCCAGCAGCCGGTCCGCCGCCGTGAAGGGGTTGTCCGCCCCCCAGGCCAGGTCGCACCGGCCGATCAGGTTCAGCACCCGGATCCGGACGCCGCCCAGGTCGTAAACACCGCAGCCCCGGCCCGGGGCCCGGCCGGTGTAGTTGGCGGGCCGCAGCAGCCAGGGCGCGTCCTCCAGGAAATCCGCAATCTGGCTCTTGCCGAAGGCGTGGTTCCCCAAGGTCACCACGTCGGCACCGGCGTCGTAGATCCGCTCCGCCTGGTCGCGGGTCAGCCCCACTCCGGCGGCATTCTCGCCGTTCACCACCGTGAAGTCGATGGCCTTCCACTTCTGGAGGGGACGCAGGTGCCGCTCCAGATGGCGGAGGCCGGGCTCCATCACCACGTCGCCCACTGCCAGAATGTGATACAGCATAGCGCGCCTCCCGTCTTTACAATCTAATGTGTTAGTATACCAAAAACCATCCCGCTTGCAAAGAAAAACCGAAAATTTTTCCGCCGCCGTTGCGTTTCCTCCAGTCATCCCTTATAATGATTCCGGACACTATAAGAAATTCTGATTGCTGGAGGGATGATCCATGGCGGTCAAGCTGGAGCTGTACCGAGTGTTCAAAGAGGTGGCGGAGACGGGCAACATCTCCCTGGCGGCAAAAAACCTCTACATCTCCCAGTCGGCGGTGAGCCAGTCTATCAAGCAGCTGGAGACGGCGCTCCAGGCCCGCCTGTTCGCCCGCAGTCCCCGGGGCGTCTCCCTCACCTGGGAGGGGCAGATGCTCTACCAGTATGTCCGCAGCGCCCTGGGCCTGCTGGCCACAGGGGAGGACAAGCTGTCCCAGGCCCAGCAGCTGTTGCTGGGCACCTTGACCATCGGCGCCAGCGACACTGTCACCAGCTTTTTCCTGACGCCATATTTGGAGGCCTTCCACCGCCAGCACCCGGGCATCCGGCTGAAGATTGTCAGCGGCCGCAGCGCCAAGGTGCTGAGCATGCTGAAATCCGGCGCTGTGGACATCGCCTTCGCCTCCTCTCCCACGGACCCCGCCGCGCTGCATACCTGGTCCTGCTTCGCCACCCACTCCGTCTTTGTGGCGGGCAGCGGCTACGACTGTGACTTCGACCACGTGTACACCCGGCAGGAGATCGCGGAGTTCCCCCTGATCCTGCTGGAGCGCAAGGCCAGCAGCCGGGTGTTTCTGGAGCAGTACTTTCTGCAAAGCGGTATCACCCTGACGCCGGAAATCGAGCTCTCCTCCCGGAGCCTCCTGGTATCCCTGGCCCGGATCGGCCTGGGGGTGGCCGGTGTGACGCTGGAGTTTGTGCAGAAGGCCCTGGACAGCGGGGACATCCGCCTGCTGAAAACCGACTTCACCATTCCTGCCCGCAGCGTGGACATGTGCACCCTGCGGGACGTGACGCCCACTGCCGCGGCCTCCGCCTTTATGGAGATGGTCCGGCAGGACGCCCGGTGACAGCCATGGAACAGCTGTTTCTGATCCTGGAGCTGGTTGGGACGCTCGCTTTTGCCGCCTCCGGCGCCATCACCGGCCTGAAAAAGAACATGGACGTCTTCGGCGTCTGCATCCTGGGCCTCACCACCGCAGTGGGCGGCGGCGTCATCCGGGACCTGCTCCTGGGCATCACGCCGCCGGGCACCTTCCAGGATCCCATCTACGCCGTGGTGGCCCTGCTGACCTCCCTGGTGCTGTTTCTGCCCCGCATCCGGCGGCTCCTCATGTGGGACCAGCGGCTCTACGACTTGGTGCTGTTGATTATGGACTCCGCAGGCCTTGGCATCTTCACCGTGGCGGGCATCCGCATCGCCTATGAACACGCGGCCCGCCCCACCCTGTTCCTGCTGGTGTTTGTGGGCGTGGTTACCGGCGTGGGCGGCGGCGTGCTGCGGGACGTGCTGGCCGGGGACACGCCCTACATTTTCGTCAAGCATGTTTATGCCTCCGCCTCCCTGGCCGGGGCGCTGGCCTGCGTGGTCCTCTGGCCCCTGGCGGGAGAGATGGCCGCCATGCTCTGCGGCAGTGCGCTTGTGGTCGCCGTCCGCATCCTCTCCGCCCACTTCCGCTGGAACCTGCCTCACGCCCATGACTGAACAAACGGCCTCTCCGGATCGGGAGAGGTCGTTTTCTGTCCGGGGGACTCTTTGACAGGCCGTCAATGTTCGAGCCCGGATCCGCCGCTTTTCCCACGCCGCCCAGTGGAGATGCCAGGTTCTCTTCTCCATCTCTGCCATCCATGCCGGGATCGTATCTATACCCTCCGCCTTCCTGACAAAATAAACAGAAATTGAAATCAGGTTTCTAAGCAGCGGAAATGGGCACTCTGTTGCAAAAGAGGGTTGTGCTGTCCCAGTTTTTTTGATATACTAGATTGATTTTCGGCCATTTCGGGCGGTCTTTCCGCCGAATGGCCCTGCACAACAGTTCACCAAGCAAAGGAGCGCGTATATGAAGCAGAAAAAAATTCCTCTCTCCCTCCAAATCTTTCTGGCGCTGGGGCTGGGCATCGCGGTCGGCATGGCCTTCACGGGAAATCCCACCTTTGCCGTCAGCTATATCAAGCCCTTCGGCACCATTTTCCTGAACTTGCTGAAGTTCGTGGTGGTGCCCATCGTCTTTTTCTCCATTCTCTCCGGCATCATCTCCATGAGCGATATCCGCAAGGTGGGTTCCATCGGCGTCAAAACGCTGGTGTATTATACCTGCACCACTGCCGGGGCCATCGTGCTGGCCATGTTCCTGGCCAACCTGTTCAAGGGCTTCTTCACGGTCATCGACCCCACCGGTGTCACCTTTGAGCCCGGTGAGACCGCCAGCTTCATGGACACGCTGGTGGACATCTTCCCCTCCAACATCATCGCCCCCTTTGCCAACGCCTCCATGCTGCAGGTAATCGTGGCGGCGCTGCTGTTCGGCTTCGGCATCCTGGCCGCCGGAGAGAAGGGACGGCCCGCAGCGGCGCTGGTGGACAGCCTCACAGAGGTCTGCATGAAGGTCATGGACATCATCCTGCGCCTCTCCCCCATCGGCGTGTTCTGCCTGATCCTGCCGGTGGTGGCGGAAAACGGTCCCCAGATCCTGGGCAATCTGGGCCTGGTGCTGCTGTGCGCCTATATCGGGTACTTCCTCCACGCCGTCATCGTCTACTCTGCCACGGTAAAGGCCCTGGGCGGCGTGAGTCCGCTGGCCTTCTTCAAGGGGATGTTCCCGGCCATGGCCATGGCGTTCTCCTCTGCCTCCTCCGTGGGCACCCTGCCTTTGAACCTGGAGTGCACGGAGCGGCTGGGCGCCCGGCGGGACATCGCCAGCTTCGTCCTGCCCCTGGGCGCCACCATCAACATGGACGGCACCGCCATCTACCAGGGCGTGTGCGCCGTGTTCATCGCCACCTGCTACGGAGTGGACCTGACCCTGGGCCAAATGATCACCATTGTGCTCACCGCCACCCTGGCCTCCATCGGAACCGCGGGTGTCCCCGGCTCCGGCGTGGTGATGCTGACCATGGTGCTGGAGAGCGTGAACCTGCCGGTGGCAGGCATTGGCCTGGTCATCGGCGTGGACCGCATCTTCGACATGGGCCGCACCACGGTGAACATCACGGGCGACGCTGCCTGCGCCCTGGTGGTCTCCAACCTGGAGAAAAAAGCGGAGGCCCGACGGGCTGCCCGCAGGCCCCGGGCCTGACCCCAGCCTAGTCAAAACCTCCGGCTAAGCCGGAGGCTTGAGTAAGCCCTATAAGGGCTTTATA
>OLGF01003827.1_pt1 | contig 11960 bp, 9 predicted proteins | sample 1604971 | NCBI WGS metagenome assembly OLGF01 (sample SAMEA3888902, study PRJEB22519) | human gut metagenome | biome: human gut; feature: human-associated habitat; material: faeces | place: Denmark | collected 2011 | reverse complement strand
AGGGCTTTCTCCGGCTGCGGCACGATATGCAGCGCGTTGGACACGATCACTACATCAAAGGACTGGTTCGCATAGGGCAGGCGGAACATATCCTGCACGGAGAAGTTCAGCTTGGCAGAGCGGTTATCCCGCTTCGCCTCGGTGATCATCTCCGGGGAGGCGTCCGTCGCCTCTATGTGCGCCGCCGCGTTTACGATGTGTTTTGCGATCAATCCCGTGCCGGTAGCAAGCTCCAGCACCGTTTTATGCCGCACAATTGGCCGGATCAACTCATACATCTCGTCATACGCCGCCCGATCCTTTCGCATAAAGCGGTCGTACCGACCGGCATTTCTGTCCCAGAAATTCTTGTGTTCTCGCATCGCTATCATTCCTTTTGCAGTGATACCCACCTAACCAATACATACAGGCAATGCGGTTAGATATAGCTAACCAGCTCGCCTTGGAAAGGCCGCATCTCTGCGGCCTTTCGGCTTATTCAAATAACTCCCTGCAGGCGCCGCACACCGGCATGCCGGTGCCTACAGATCTCCGGCTTACGCCGATTCTATCAGACGAACGGCATTGATGACCACAGGTTCATTGCTGCCTTGATAGCGCAGGACCTGCAGGTAAACCTCAACGTTATCCATGTGCTGGGCCATTGTAAACGTCAGCGTATATTCACCGGCCTCGGATACCGTCTGCTCTGCCTTGGTATAGCGTCCATTATAGTCATTAACGCCAAATTGCAGCTCCGCCCCGCATTCGGCAACGTCCACGATCAGGGTGTAGGTTTTGCCCCGTTGCAGCCGTACCGTCTGGGTCATGCGGTCCGTATTGGAGCCGGAGGCCAGCACGGCAGCACCGCTCTCGATTACCGCGCTTCCGGAGAGCCTCCAGTGGTCTGCTCCATTGGAGAAGTCTCCGTTTGGCAGGAGGCTCGCACCCGCAGGCGGTTCAGGATCCGGTTCCGGTGCAGGCTCCGGAATATTCCCCATCTCACCCTCTACCAGCGAGACATTCCTTATGAGGACAGGACTGCTGCTTTGCTGATAGCGAAGCACCTGGAAATAAATCTTCACCGTGTCGATATGGGCGGCAGTGGTAAAGGTCAGCTGGACGATTCCGCCTGCGTCAACGACCTTTTCCAGCTGCGTGTAGCGTCCGTTGTAGTCGCTGACGCCAAATTGCAGACTTGCTCCGCAGGATACGATATCGGCAGACAGCGTATAGGTTTTTCCCTTTTCCAGCTGCACCGTCTGGGTCATGCGGTCCGTATTGGAGCCGGAGGCCAGCCTTGCAACGCCCTCTGCGATCTCGGCGCCGCCGGAAAGGCTCCAGCCGCTGCTCCCATCCGCAAAAGCGCCGTTGACAATGAATTCCGGCTTCTCTGCCGGCGGTTCCGCAGGCTCAGGTTCCGGTGCAGGGATACCGGGGGATGTCGGCGCGGTTTTCCCGCTGATCACCGAGATGTTATCCACATACGCGGGAGCTCCGTCCTGATACCGCTCCACCTGAACATAGACCTCCATTTCCCTGCACGATTTCCCGGTGGTGAAGGTAAGGACCTTCTCTCCGGAATCCGTATATATCTCGTGCGTGTTGGCAGAACCGTTGGCCTTGCGGACGCCAAGCGTGACCCTTGTGCCATCGGAAACAATGTCTGCCTTCAGCGTGTAGGTCATGTTGGGCTGAACCGCAATTGGCTGGGAAAGCGTGCGTGTGGCAGAGCCGGTCCTCAGGATACCCCGCCCGTCGGACACCTCCGCGCCGCCGGCGGCAGTCCAATTCTCTGCGCCCGCGGAGAAATCTCCGTTGCGGATATGCTCATACCGTTCGGTCTCAATATCCTCGGGGAAGGAATCTGCGGCCCAACCGTCCTTGGGATACGTTTCGTTTCCCACCGTGTCGCCCGCCTCGCAGTAAGGGGTGATCCTGACAGAGTCAATTTCAAACACGGCGGTATCAAAATCAGCGGTTCCGGTCCAGCCGGTATCGCCAAAGCCGTCCCCGTCGCTGTCCTTGGACGCCGGGAACCAAATACCCAGCCACAGACGGCTGGCATGGGTGGGAATATGTTCGTAGCTGGTATACAGCAGCTGTCCATCCACATAGAAATCCACGCGAGCCTGCTCGTTCGCATCACCGGTATGCCAGTCGAAGCGGTAGGTATGCCACTGTCCATCGTCTACCGCCTCGGGAAGCGTCTGAAAGTGAGACTTGCTGCGGTTTTCCATTTCGTAGGTATTGAATCGCGCAGCACGGAAGGTGGGTGTGTCGAAATCGGCGTTTGCCGTGGGAAGCTCAATGTCGATCTCGTGATTCACGATGGCGAGCTTGCCGGTCTGGTCGGGGTAATTCTTGTACTCCTCGGAATCCTTGTCGTATTCCTCGTACTCAAATGTCCAGATCGCAGAGCATGCGCCAAGCACCGGCGCCACCTTCGCCACGACCTCATAGCATCCGGAGGCATAGTAGTCACGGGTGGCGATGGCCGCTCCGGTACGAATGCCGCCGGGGAGATTTTTGTTACAGCCCTGCACATCGCCGGTGTACAGATTGCCGTGTCCCTCCAGCTTTAGCGTACCGCTGGATACAGAGACGTTTTCAGGAACAACGCCGCCATTCCAACCGCCCCACATTTTTTCCGCTACCAGCCATTTGCCGGTATCCAGCGCGTCGCCGGAGAAGTCGTCAAAAAACGCCTCTGTCTGACCGGCCTGGTTTATGTTTTGCGGCTTCTCTGCCGCAAACACCTGGGGCGCGCTGATGGTCATGACCATCACACACGCCAAGATTGCGCTAATAAGTTTCTTCACTTTCACACGATCGCCTCTTTTCTATTTTATAGTTGCCGATGATAGGTCGGGAGCTTTCGCGGTTTTTCTCGCTCCCGGGGGCTAGTCTAACATGGCGCTGTGTGGCGTGTCAATTGAACGGATCCGATGATTATTCCGTATTTCACAGGATTTCTTTCCTGCAGGCGAGACAGGAGAAAAGCCAGCGGTCTATGCCATGCGCGGCCTCACAACACCGCTGAATCTCCCCACGCGGCCCCGATCAGCTCCGGGCCGCCCGTTTTTTCGATGCGCCCCTCTTTGAGCCACGCGGCCCGGTCGCACAGGGCGCCTGCACACCGGCGGTCATGGGTGACGGTGACGATGGTGCTGCCCGTGCGCGTATGCAGATGGTTCAGCGCTTGGAGCAGCGTCCGAAGCCCCTCACCGTCCTGCCCCACGGTGGGCTCGTCCAACAGCAGCAGCTCCGGCTGAGAGGCTGCCACGGCTGCAATGGACACCCGGCGCTTTTGGCCCTCGGAAAGTGAGTGGGGATGTCTTTCCGCCAGATGTGCAATGCCGAACAGCTCCATGATCTCCCGCGCAAAGTCCTCGCTTTTGGTGGCAAAGGCCACCTCCTGCGCAACCGTCGGCATAAAGAGCTGACAGTTGGGGTTCTGGTACACCACACCCACCCGCCGAAACCACGCCCGGCTGCCGCGCCGCTGCCCCAAGGCGGGGTCGATGAACTGCCGTATCTCTCCCGCCGTGGGACGCGCCAAGCGGGCAATCAGCCGCAGCAGGGAGGTCTTTCCGCAGCCGTTGTCGCCAAGGAGCAAAAGCCGCTCGCCGCGGAACAGGGTCAGATCAACGCCCTCTAAAATGCTGCGTCCGCCCGCGCGCCAGCCCACGCCGCGCAGGGTCATGACCGGCTCCTCCTGCCTTGCCTCTGCGGGAATAGGCTCTGCCGCCTCCGGCTGGGCGGCACAGAGCACCTCCCGGCCGGTCTGCCTCTCAAGGCTTCCGTTTCTAAGCCGCCATACCTCATGGGCAAAGGGCAGGACCTGCTCCAGCCGGTGCTCCACGATCAGCACCGCATAGCCGGACTCGGTCAGCGTCCGCAGCGACGCCATGAGAAACGCCGCGCCCTTGCGGTCAAGGTTTGCCAGCGGCTCGTCTAAAAGGAGAATCCTTTGCTCGGTAGCCAGGGCGGAGGCGGTGATCAGCCGCTGCTTCTGCCCGCCGGAGAGGGTGCGGGTGCCCCATTGGGGGCACAGCGCCATCCTCCCGCAGGCTTTTTCGATGCAGCCGCCGATCTTCTCCGGCAAAAAGGCGAAGTTCTCGCAGCCAAAGGCCAGCTCGTCCTCCACCCGCTGATGGATGATCTGTGCGTCGGCGTTTTGCAGCACCACGCCTGCCCTGCGGCAAATGTCGCTTATCCTCTGCCCGGATACGTCCTCGCCGCCGACGCGCACCTCACCGGAAAGCGTCCCCTTGGTCACATTGGGGATGACGCCCGACAGGATGGACAGCACCGTACTTTTCCCCTGACCCGAATCGCCGTACAGCAGGGCAAGTTTTCCGTATTCCAGCGAAAAGGAGGCGTTTTTCAGCACCGGCTCCGGCATATCCTCATAGCGAAAGGACACATTTTTGAACTCGATGGCTCTCACAGCAGCACTGCCCCCATGGCGCACAGCGCGCTCAGCGCCGCAAACGCCCCGTCCCTGGCCTGCAAATACACAGGCCGGTACACGGTGTACGGCGCGGGATAGGTGGTAAAGCCCCGGGTCTCCACGCTCAGCGCCAGCGTATCCGACAGGTTGACCAGCCGCACCATCAGCGGGATCAGAAAGGCCCGGTAGAGGATGGCGGGATTCAACAGCCCTCCCGCGCCCCGTGTGCGCATGGCCTCCCGGGTCTGCCGCACCTCCGCCCGCAGCAGCGGAAAAAAAGTGAAGGTGATGAGCATGGCAAGCGTCAGTACCCGGGGCAGGCGCATACAGGAAAAGCCTCGCACAAGGCATACGGGCGCAAGGCCCAGCCCCGGTATGGCCGCAACGCACAGTGCCAGCATTCGCGCAGCGGCGGCAGAGGTCTGGGCAGCGTCCCGGGAGATGGCGTAGGTCAGGGCGCAGAAAATGCCGCACAGAAGCGCCGCGGCAGGCAGCACCGCAAGGCAGGGGCGGAGATACCCGAACAGCGCCAGCAGCAGCCATATCCCGCCCAGAAAGAAAAATACGCTGGGGCTTTTTGCCATGGCAAGGCCAAAGGCAAAGGTGAATACGGACACGGCAATGCCTGCCATGGGGAAAAGAGGGTGCTTTACATACAGTTTTTCGCTCATTTCTTCAGCACTCCCGATTTTTTCAGCTCCCTTGCGATCTTGATGCCGATCAGCGCTCCCAGCGCGGACACGGCGACGACGGCCAGCGTCATCCCAACGGCAGCAAGCGGCGCTCTGTCCGCCACCGCCGCAAGCGGGCTGTCCGCGCCCTTTATGAGCCGGTTATAGAGGTAGTTGAAGGGCAGCGACAGGGGCGTGTGCAGCATGGCGGCCACAAATACGGCAGCATCCTTTTCGTACCCCCTGAACAGCAGCAGCACGATAAGCTCGATCAAAACGCCGTTCAAAACGCTGGAGAGGAACATGGGCGGCGACATCATCAGCTGAATAAGCCCCATCATCAGCGCCATGATCAAAAGCGAGCCGGGCTTTCGCACCTTATACAGGCCGATGGCAAAGAACACGCCGATCTGAAGCGCTGTGACCAGTTGGGAAATGCCGAAGATCAGTGGCTGCAGGCTGATCACCAGCGGCATCACCGCGCAGGTGGCCAGCGCCACCGCCGACATGATGGCGAGGAATACCACGTCCTTGATCTGAAGTTTCTGCAGGTATCTGCGATTCATATTGCTTGCTCCTCCATTTGTCCGTTTTCCATTTTATATACCCGGTCCGCCACCGCCATGGTAGACGCGCGGTGGGATACCAGAATGATGGTTCTGCCCTGCCTGTGCTTCAAAAGCGCCCGCAGGATCACGCCCTCGTTGATGCTGTCCACGTTGCTCGTCGGCTCGTCCAGCAGAATAAGCGGGCAGCCGGAGAGAAACGCCCGCGCCAGCCCGATGCGCTGCCGCTCGCCCATGGACAGCCGTCCGCCCAGCAGCCCGGCCGGGGTACTCAGCCCCTCGGGCAGCACCTGCACCAGCTCCTCAGCGGAGGCCATCCGCAGCGCCGCCATCAGCTCCTCGTCCGTGGCGTCGGGCTTTGCGATGCGCAGGTTCTCGGCAATGGTGGCGTCAAACAGATAAGTGCTTTGGCTGACCATGGTGACATTCCGGTACAGGCTCTCGGTGTTGATTTCGTCAAGGTCCGTGCCGTTATAGCGTATTTGGCCGCCGGAGCGCTCCCAGAACCGCAGCAGCAGCTTCAGCAGCGTGGACTTTCCGCAGCCGCTTTCTCCCACGATGCCGACGATCTCGTTTTTGCGGGCGGTCATGGAAACGCCCTTGAGCACCGTCTCCCCGCCATAGGCGAAGGATAGATCGTGTACCTCCAAGCCCTCGTAGGAGAGTTCTGTGCCGTTTTCCACGGCCTCCACCTCCGGCTGCTCCTCCAGCAGACGGAGGATTCGCTCCCCGCTTGCAAAGGTCTGGTTGAGGTTTGCGGGCAGGGCGGACACGGCGATGACCGGGCCGAAGCTGCCGAACACGGCGGTCACGCCCAGCACCATGCACCCCACGCTGAGGCTGCCGCTGTGAACGAGAAAAATCCCCACAGCCAGCACTGCCAGCACCGATAGCGACACGGCGGCCTCCGTAGCGGCGGCGGAAAGAGCCGTTTCCCGCTTGAGGGCCTTCGTCCTGCCCAGCATGGCATCGGAGCGGCGGTCGACTTCGGCGGCCCGGGCCTCTCCGGCGTTGTAGAGGACCAACTCCCGTATGCCCTTGATGCTGTCGAGAAAATACGCGCCGAAGTCTCCAAGCTCCCGCCTGTACCGCATGCCGGTCTCGGCCATGCGGCGGGAGAAAAACCGGGGCAGCAGAACGCCAATGCACAGGTAGGCCGCCGCGATCAGGGATAGATACCAGCTTGCAGCAAGCCCGGTGACCACCATCACCGCCAATGACACAAGCACGGCGATGCAGACGGGAGAAACGGTGTGGGCGTAGAACACTTCCAGCGTTTCGATGTCCGCCGTGATCATGGTGAGAAGGCTGCCCTTTTGCCGGCTTTCCAGCTTGGCGGGGCAAAGCGCCCGGAGCTTGGTAAAGATTTTGTCCCGAAGCACCGCCAGCAGCCGGAAGGCGATATAGTGGTTGCCGTACTGCTCCAGATACCGCAGTCCCCCGCGCAGGACGCCGCAGCCCACGCAGAGGCCCGCAATGGCGCCGTAGGTCAGTGGGATACTCTCGCCCAAGGCCTTCGCGATGCCCACCGCGCCGAAAAAGGGTACGCCCATGGCGCACAGAAAGCCAAGGCTCCCGTTCAATACCGCCAGCAGCATAACGGCGGAAAGCCTGCCGCCCAAGAGCTTCATCAGCTCCGCCGCAATTTGCACGCCGCTTCTGCGGGAAAGCTCTTTTTTCATGCCTGCGCCTCCTTTATCAGTTCCAGATAGCCCTGCTCAAGCTCCCGCTGCGCGCAAAACAGCGCAGCGTAGCGTCCGCCTCGGGCCATCAGTGAGGCGTGGTCGCCCCGCTCGCAGATACGGCCGTCCTCCATGTACAAAATGCTGTCCGCCGCCGCCACGTTTGCAAGGCGGTGGGTAATGACCGTCACGCCCGCAAAGGTGCTGAGAGAGCGGATGACCTCCATGATGATGACCTCGCTCTCGGCATCGATGTTGCCGGTGGCCTCGTCGAAAATGTAAATTCGCTTGGGGGCGGTGAGGTTGACGGCCAGCGCCAAGCGCTGCTTCTGCCCGCCGGAGATGTCCGCCGCGTCCTCGTTCAGCACAAAATCAAGGCCGCCCCGCTCCCGCACAAGACCGTCCAGCCGCACAAGGGCAAGCGCCCGCCACATCTCCTCCTCCGCCGCGTGCGGGTTTGCCAGCAGGAAATTGGCGCGTATGGTGTCGCGAAAGAGAAAGGTTTCACAGCTCACATGGGCGAGGGAAGCGTAATACGCTTGCCTGTCGAGGCTTTCCACGGGCTTGCCGTCTAAAAGCACCCGGCCGGAGCCGGGGCGCAGCGCCCCGGTCAGCAGCTTTGCAGCGGTAGTCTTGCCGCAGCCGCTTTCCCCCACGATGGCGGTCATGCCCCGCTCAGGGAATACGGCGGATACGCCGTGCAGCGTCTCCCGCCCCGGTGCATAGGAAAAATGCACGTCCTCCAGCTCCAGCCGCCCGCCGCAGGGCTGTACCTTGCCCCATGCGGGCTCCGGCTCCTCCAGCAGCGTCAGCATCATTCGCCCCGCGCTGACCCCGTTCATGGCCACGTGGAAGGCGCTTCCGAAGGCACGGAGCGGCAGGAAGAACTCCGCCGCCACCAGCACCAGAAACAGCGCGGCGGCAATGCCTCCGCCGTTCTGCGTTCCCGATACCGCCAGCGCCGCACCGATGCCTGCGCCGCCAAAGGCCACAAGGTCCATGATGGTCACGCTGGCAAGCTGCATGACAAGGACTTTCATGGTGATTTTCCGAAATTCCTCGGCGTTCTCGTTCATATACGCCTGCCGCCTTGCGTCCGCGCGGAAGAGCTTCAGCTCCTTCAGCCCCTGCACGCTGTCTAAAAACACGTCGCCCATGGCGGTGTATTTACCCCAGTATTTGGCAAATATGCGCTTTGCAAAGCGGGACACCGCCACGATGGACACCGGGATCAGCGGCACGCAGGCCAGCAGCACCGCCGCCACGCGCCAGTTGAGGAATACGCAGATGCCGAACAGCAGCAGCGGCGAGAGCATGGCGTAGAAAAACTGCGGCAGGTAGGAGGAATAGTACAGATCCAGCTGCTCGATGCCCTCCGTGGCCAGCTGGGTAAGTCCCGCCATTTTTACGGTTTTCGTCTCCCGCACGCCGAGGCGCAGGAGCTTTGCGTATAGCTGCGCCCGCAGGCTTTTCTTCACGCTGCGCCCCAGCCTGTCCCGCACCGCTGCGGCGCGAATCGTGGCAAGAAAGCGCCCCGCCGCGCATACCGCTCCCAGAATGAAAGGAATCAGATAGAGGGACGCCTTCGCATCAATAAGGAGCAGATGAAGCCCATAGCACAGGCAGGCCGTAAAGCCGATGCTGCACAAAGAGCCTGTGAGCATCCACAAAACGGCGCGGTAGATGTATCGTTTGTCCTCGCCCAAGAGGCGCAAAAGCTGTTTATCTGGCATGGGTGTTTCTCCTTTTCCTTCGCATGGTTTCCGCCATATGACGCAGCGCCAGTATGGGGTTGCTCAGCAGCATCCGCGGCCCCGCATAGCGCATCACGGCGCGCATCTGTTGGCGCATTTCCGGCTTGTAGCAATGGATGGGACAGTTTGAGCAGAAGGGCTTATTGTCCCCATGCGGGCATCTGTCCCGCCGCTGCCGAGCGTATTCCAGCAGGGCGGCACATGCCGGGCAAAGTGCCTCACCCCTTGTCCCATGTACGCCCCGGCAATACCGGCGCACCATGAGGGTAACGGTTTCGATCTCCTTTTCCTTGTTCAAGCTCCAGGTTCCTTTCTGCTCTGTATTTCAGTTAGCCATCTCTAACCGCTTGGTGGAAGAAAAGGCAGGTCGCCTGTGTGCAGTCTGCCTTGGCTTCAGTCGCATATCAACCCCGGTTATCACAACGCCATTGTCAGCGCAGGGGTCGGCAGCGGTTACTCAAATAAATGATATGTACTGCTTCCGGCCATCATCCCTCATGCCGATCCGGGGTATCGGCTCTTTTGCTCTTGCTGTTCCAGCGTGTCCAGCAACTGGCTTATGCTCTTTTTCCCGAACAGCACCTTTTCGCCGTTCAGCACGAGACAGGGTACGCTCATGACATTATACGTTTCCTTCAAGGCGGGAAAGTGGTTCAGATCGTATGCCTCAGTTCTGACATTGGGGTTGAGGGCGGCTATGTGCTGGGCTGCAATCACCAGCTCCGGGCACATGGTGCAGGACAGCGAAACGAATATCTGCATATCTGTAGGTGCATCAAGAGCCTTTATTCGGCCAATAGTTTCCCCGTCAAGAGCCTGTCCCGGTCCGGCCACGTTGTAAAGCCCCATGATAAAAGAAGTAAATTCGTGTCCGCCCGGTACCCCGTGGAAAGCGAGACCGGAGTCGCTGCCGTCAGAGCGCAGCACACGCACCAGCGGCACATGCTCAGCGCCTTCGGTAGATTTTCTTACTGTGAGTTTGGGTGTGAGCTGCGCAAGCTCCTCCATATAGGAGCGGAGTTCCTCTGAAATAGCCTTCTCGTCAAGGTAAAGTTCCAGTATCAGGGGCTCCTGCATTCTTTCAAATACTGCCTCAAGCTGCTGCATTACCTGCTGCGTGAATATCCCCTCGGGCCGAGACTCGCCATTGGATGCCGCGTTCGTTTCTTTTATCTCAGGCTTTCGGGGGCGGAGACCGGTTTTTTCATGCATGGCTGCAGCATACTTTTCCAGCGCAGTCGCCGCCTTTGCGCCATCGCCCACGGCGGTGACCACCTGCCGCAGCTCCTTCACGCACACGTCGCCCGCGGCGTATACGCCCTCAAGGTTCGTCCGCTGCGAGCCGTCCGTAACGATATAGCCTCTCGGGTCAGTCTCAACTTTGGCCCGGATCAAGGCCGTTTCCGGCTCGTAGCCGGCAAACACAAACACGCCGAAGGTCTCCCCATGCGGTGCGAAAACCGTTTCCTCTCCGGTTCTCAAATCTCTGTATCGCAGGCTGCGCAGCGCCGTATCGCCCGTGGCCTCCACCACTGCGGTATGGGAGAGGACAGTGATCTTCGGATGCTCTTTAGCGGCGCGCGACACAGCCTCGGCGCAGGTGAAGTCCCCGCCGCGAATCAGTACGGTGACGTGCTTTGCGTAGCGGGTCAGGAAAACGCTCTCCTCCGCCGCGGCAAAGCCGCCGCCTATGACAAAAACCTCCTTGCCGGTAAAAAACTCGCCGTCGCAGGTGGCGCAGTAGGCTATGCCCCGTCCACGGAACTCCGCCTCGCCGGGAAAGCCTATCATACGCGGATGGGCGCCCGTGGCCAGAAGCACGCCAAAGCAGCGGTATTCTCCGCGCCCGGTCTTCACGGTCTTGACGTCCCCGTCCAGTTCAAGAGCCGTGACCTCGGCCAGCAGGAACTCTGCACCGAAGCCCTCTGCCTGCTGCCGCATTGTGTCCGTCAATTCTCTGCCGCTGGTTTTTGCTACGCCGGGATAGTTCACGATCTCATTCGTGATAGTGATCTGGCCGCCGAAATGCTCCTTCTCTACCACCAACACGCGATAACGTGCCCTGGCAAGATAAAGGGCCGCCGTAAGTCCGGCCGGCCCTCCACCTATCACGATTACATCATAGAGCTGTTCCATCTCCATTACAGCATGCCCACAAGGTCAAGGCTGGGCTTGAGGGTCTCGGCTCCGGGCTGCCACTTGGCGGGGCAGACCTGGTCGCCGTGCTCCGCCACAAACTGGCTGGCCTGAAGCCTGCGGAGAAGCTCGTCGGCATTGCGGCCCACATTTCCTGCGTTGACTTCGTATACTACAATCTTGCCCTCCGGGTTCACAATGAAGCTTCCGCGCTCTGCAAGGCCGTTTTCCTCGATATACACCTCAAAGTCGCGGCTCAGCGCATGTGTGGGGTCGGCCAGCATGGGATAAGTGATCTTACTGATACGCTCAGAGTGGTCGTGCCACGCCTTATGCACGAAATGTGTGTCGGTGGATACGGAATAAACCTCGCAGCCAGCCGCCTTAAACTCAGCGTATTTGTTCTGCAAATCCTCAAGCTCGGTGGGGCAGACAAAGGTAAAGTCTGCGGGGTAGAAGAAGAACAGGCTCCATTTGCCCAGCACATCCTGCTTGGTCACGGTCCGAAACTCTCCGTTCTGATATGCCTGTGCGGAAAAATCGCTGATTTCTTTGTTAATAAGTGACATGGTTTAATCTCCTTTTCTTTTATGATTGGTTTGATTGCCGAATCGGGGGACGGCGCCATTCCATCGTCATGGAGGGCGCGGTGTAGACCCGTGCCTTCAGCTCGCTGTTGAGCATATACAGCCCCTTGCTGTCACCGCCGAACAGCT